>OJHH01000422.1_pt1 | contig 14102 bp, 12 predicted proteins | sample 1594911 | NCBI WGS metagenome assembly OJHH01 (sample SAMN05416787, study PRJEB24817) | seawater metagenome | isolation source: Sea water | place: Canada:Atlantic | collected 2013-11
TGCGTTATACCGTGTTGCGAAGCCATTGCCAAAGTTTAATACAAGATGTTAACTCGCTATTTCATGATGATTACTGGCTTAAGTTAGAAATACAGGCACAACATATTGAACCAGCAGATGATGTGTTATTCAGGCGTTGCTTATTTCATTTTGCAACCGCATTAACCAAGATCAATTCAAGACCTAGCACCGTTTTATTTTTTGATACAAATATTGATTTATTGCATTGGTATCGGAAAAGCTTTCGCTTAGGTAAAGAGCTTAACGATGCCATAGGTGCGTGGGATAAGCGGTCAACGCTTGCAAGAAGTACCACACTCTCTAACGCACAAATGGCGCAAAAATGTTTGCAACTATTGTGTGAAGCAGCTCCATCAGTCAATGAGCAGCTTTGTGAGCATGGCTTGCTATGGTTTAACTCAACCATGCACTTTAGACAGGTTTTTAACGAATACCCGATTAAAGATAAACACTGCGTACTTCAGTCGGCATTATTCTCGGTGCTTAGCGCATTTAAGCCAGATCATTTTCAAGTTATTCGGATCACTATTAATGATAAATGCATAGACGTTACTGATTTAAACGATATTGAGCCACTGTTGGTTGAACAGCTTCAAGCGCTTGCTAATTCCGATAAATTTAAAGGTGAGCTAGAGCATGATGTTGCCTCGATGACTAGGCGTTTTGTTGCTGTTGTGAGTAGCATTCGAATAGTCGCTGACAAGAATAAATGCGCTTTTGTTGATGAAGGGCTTGATGGCTTTAAGAAAGATGAATTTGCTTTGCTTAAAGAAGCTAAGACATTACTAAGAAGAGATCAATTCACTGAGTTGCTTATACTGCTAGAGCTGCACTTTGGGCATGAGATTCATCGCCATGATTACGTTGATCATTTACTGCCTTTTTATTTTGAAAAGGAGAAGATGTTTAGACACATTAATTACTCTGAATTAGTGAATCAGTGTCCGGAAATTGAGAGAGAGCTAATAGAAGTCCATCATTCTGAAACCGAACTTTTGCCAGAGAAGAACTATGGCATGGTTACTTTGCATGATCGCTTCATCACACTTAATCGAATTTTGGTGAAATTTGTATTACCTGATTATCCAGAACAACTTAAGAAGCATGGTTTTAAGTGCCTCAGCTTAAACAAAAACCAAATACAAAAAAGTGTTTTTCAACGCATTCAGTCTGGTGTTAAAGGAAAAACCATAAGCTTAAGAACGGGAGCATCTTATTTTGAAACAATAAGATGGGTAATGGCAATTACAGGGCAGACCGTAGTTGAAGCTTTCAAACTGTCATTTAAACGGCATCAACGTCACGCCAGAAGAATGAAAGTCGAAGATTTGTACAGTGATCAAGAATTGCGAGAACTGATTTTTTACATTGAAAAAGGGATCAAGGAAACGGGTAACGTAAAGCAATTAATCGCACTGTACTTTGCTCGTATCCAAGTAAAAAGTTGTTGGAATACGTCACCTATGACGGACATAGAACTCAGTGATATCACGGAAGTTTCTCTGCCAACCGCTAAAAAAAGTATTACGGTATTGATCCAAAAACCGAGAAAAGGTTATGACACCGATACCTATTCACTAGATGGGCGAACTGTAAATAGTGTGATGCGTGACATAGTTCATGTAAGAGATACTCTGACCAACAGCTATCGCTACCTTGCGGATACACATACACGGCAATATCTATTTATCTCCAAAGAAAAAACCAATGTAAGTCGTGTATTGGCAGGCAATATCATTGCTTATATCAAAACTATTTTAAAGCGACTTGGTTGCACAGTTGATTATGATTCGATGCGCATTCGCAAGAATGGTGCAAATCACCTTTATCGTGAAGTGGCAAAGCAAATGCGTGCATACGAATCGGCAAAACTTCATACCTTCGACACGTTCATCAAGCACTACCAACGAGTGAGTGAAGAAAAAACACAACAAACGTTGCACACGGCAGTAGATGTGATGCAGCGTTATTTTACTGGTCGAGAAATTGACCCGAAAATTAAGGTGTTAATGGTTGATGACGGTAGCACTCAGAAAACGCCCACAGGTGAGTGTGCATCGCAAGGAAACGATGCAGAAGCATCACAATACGGTAAAGAACATCGGCATCTATCAGGCGGTAAGGAAAATGGGTGGTGTAGTGACTTTTTGGCGTGTGTGTGGTGCAAGCACTTTAGAACAGTTGCTGATCCTGAGCATGTTTGGCAGTTGCTAAGCTATCGTGATTATGTGCTGACAGATATGTCGGCCAGTATTTCTGATATTGAAAATAATGAATTTCAGCAAGAAGCGATTACGGCACTGCATCAGCGAGTTGATGACATATTAGAGCAAGTAGCAATTAGAAATCCGAAGGCAGTTACTAAGGGAAAAGAGTTGATGGCGGAAAAAGGAATGCATCCGTTTTGGGCATTTGCAGTAACGTCAGTTAAGACAGTGGGAGATATTTTATGACGGGAATTTCAACTGCTGTAGAAGCCTGTTTAAAGATTGATGGGCTTATCAGCATCAATCCTTATAGTTCACCGATTGATGCCGAACTCACACAGTTAGTGCTTTGGCAGTATATCCGCTCTAATAAAAAACAGATCACATTGTTTGGTGATGATTCTTGGTACTCGCAAGGCAACAATTTGTCCGTAACCTTTAACGGTGTAGGGCCGAAGTATAAATATCAACTTAAAGCCCTAACACTTGGTATGTATACACAAGGCTCAGGACAAGGCATGGAGCCGCTTGCATGGACTACGATACGTAGGAATATTGCTAACCTTAAGCGCCTTGCTAAGTGGCTTGAACGTTATGGTATTGAGAGCTTTGGTGGCTTAGATAAACTGCCAGAATTGCGTTTGCGCAATATCATATTGGACTTGGTGCAAGCGTCTGATGTAAATAAGCACCCATCTTATGCACAGTCACTTCTATCGGCTATCTATTGGTTGAAGCTTTATTCAGTAGTTAAAAGCGAGCCGTTTTTCGATTTAATGAATGAATATTTTTTGCCATTTACCTTATTAAAAAAAGAACGCAGAAATAAACATTCAGTCATTCCGATTCAAATAATGAAGCAAGTTCTCAAGGCTAGCGAAGAGCACGTCAATGCCGTTGAGAAGATCATCGATAATTGGCACAGCCTGCAAATAAAACTCAATGATGGTGTTGAATACGCTCCGAAAAAGTACCTTAAAAACTCGACATACGTTGATGGATTAAATGAGTCAGAATCTGCTGAATTAGACGAGTATTATGAGCTGATTAAAAATCTTCGCAGATATACCTTTGTGCTTGTGGTTAGTTATACAGGTATGCGTTATAGCGAAGCAATGGCACTAACTGATGATTCAGCTATTGAGCGAAACGGTAAATACTTTATCAAGACGTTGTTGTCTAAAACAACAGATGAAACCCAAAGCTTAGAATGGGTCACGAATGAAGTCACCTATCGGGCGGTAAAACTGCTCACAAGAGTTTGTTCTGTTTACCGTGAGCGTGCAGCCTTGCTACTAAAGCATCACAGCGATTTATTGCCACGAAAGCGGAAGTTGAATTTAGAGTTTGGTTTGAGTAATCGAACTTTGTTTGGTGTTTCACCCCATAAAAAATCCTGCGAATTTTCATTAAATACTAAGTCCACTAAAAATGGCTTTAACAACATAAACAAAATGTTTTCGATTAGAGTCACTGAGCATGACATTGCCGAACTTGAGCGCATGGGGTGCAATTACCAATCTGTCAGCTCAAATCATAAAAAGTTTAAGAAGCCATATAAAGTAGGCGATTTTTTCAATTTTACGGCCCATCAATTTAGACATACCTTTGCTTGGTTTATTGTCGCAAACCGCTTGGGTGATTTAGACGATATTAAGTATCAGTACAAACATTTAGAGAACATGATGTCATTGGTTTATAGCCAACGGGGATATGAGTCTATGGAGGAGTTTATTGGACTAACCGAAAGCTTCTCTGAGTTTATGATATCGCAAGCAATGGAAGATATGGTGACCGCAGCACAAGACGGCACGCTAGCAGGAAAAGGCGGACAAAACTTTATCGCCAAATTGACTGAGATTCTGGCAGATGACCTTACCACCGGAAGCACCCCTCACTTTAAAAATATGGAAGAGTTGATCACGTTTGCTGCTAAACATACCAACAACTTTAGAGGCGTGTCACATGGTTACTGTACCAAGGGATCGGAATGTAAAGTTCGTAATGCAGCAGATCCAAGCCACTGTGTATGGTGCGATAGCTACATTGCAACACCTCGACATTTACCACACTGGCTGGTTGTTAAAAGGCGATGTGAATCGCAATTAGCTGCATTTGAAAAATTTCCGTCAGAGATAAAGCAGCGGTTAAAAGCCTTTAGTACGGCATTAAATGACAACCTTGAAGCCGCAAATATCATCATTGACCAGTTAACGATAAAAGTGAAGGAAGCCTAATATGAGCGAATCAGTTGAGATCACAATGGCAGACAAAATTGATACGGCCTTGTCTGAAATGGCAGCCAACAACGAAAAAATTAACGTTAGCCAAGTTGCGAAACGACTAGGAATTTCAAACTCTGCTATCTACAAGTTTAACCCTGAGAAAATCCCGGATATTCAGACCGCTCAAAAGCGTCAGAAACATAAAGCGGAGGCTATTGCTGTTGGTACTGAAAATGAGCAACTTAAGAAAAAAGTTGAATCGTTAAAAAAATCGAACCTTGATTATAAAGAGCTTGCTGAGGATTTGAGAACGCAAAATCAGTCATTGTGGGAGCACATTCAGCAGGTTTATAACATGTACGATGAGGTATTGGCTGAGCGTAATGGCTTTGCAGAAAGGCTAAAACACGGACTCTAAATTTACATAATTAAATTAACAACCAATGAGGTATTTACTATGAGTAAAAACACAAAGAAGACATCCCAAAGTGTCGCATCTAAGGCAGCTAAAACATTAACCGATCCTAATGCTTCTAAAACCGCCAAAAAATTAGCTGGTTCTGCTCTGTCGCAAAAAGGAACTAGCAAGCAAACAGGTGCTGACATGGAAGACTTCGCATCAAAGGTACTCCAAAGCGATAAGTACAGTAAGGATACAAAAGAACTTGCAGGTTCGGTGTTATCTCAATCCAACAAAAAGCGATAGATTTAGTAACAAAACTGAACTTTCCTGCCTAAATTTACTGCTGTTTTTAGAGTAAATTCCTCAAAAACTGTTACCACTCTTCAAGTCAATAAATACGGGATGGTAACAATTTTTCATTTGTCGAAAACGACATTAACTACACACCGCGCGCCATTACTCGTTTTATTGTTGACCGCATTAACCCACAATTGGGTGAAAGCATTATGGACCCAGCCTGTGGTACCGGTGGCTTTTTAGCCTGCTCGTTTGATCACGTAAAAAACAACTATGTGAAAACCGCTGATGATCACCAAACTTTACAACAGCAAATTCATGGCGTAGAGAAAAAGCAATTACCGCACTTACTGTGTACCACCAACATGTTGCTGCATGGCATTGAAGTACCGGTGCAAGTTAAGCACGGCAATACCTTAAACAAGCCGTTAGCGAACTGGGACGATGAACTTGACGTTATCGTCACTAACCCGCCGTTTGGTGGCACTGAAGAAGACGGTATCGAAAAGAACTTTCCTGCCGATCTACGTACCCGCGAAACGGCTGATTTGTTTTTACAACTAATCATAGAAGTATTAAAAAACGGCGGCCGTGCGGCAGTAGTATTGCCCGACGGTACATTATTTGGTGAAGGCGTTAAAACCAAAATTAAAAAATTACTCACCGAAGAATGTAACCTACATACTATTGTGCGCTTACCTAATGGCGTATTTAACCCGTACACAGGTATTAAAACTAACATTCTATTTTTCACCAAAGGCAAACCAACCGAAAAAGTGTGGTACTACGAGCACCCATATCCAGCAGGCGTTAAAAACTACAACAAAACCAAGCCAATGAAGTTTGAAGAATTTCAAACCGAAATTGACTGGTGGGGCAACGAGGCCGACGGCTTTGCATCACGGGTTGAAACCGAACAAGCATGGCAAGTCAGCATAGAGGACATTATTGCCCGTAACTTCAACCTTGATATTAAAAACCCTCACGTAGGCGAAGTGATTAGTCACGATCCGCAAGAACTATTAGCCGATTACGCGAAACAGCAAGGCGATATTCAATCATTACGCGATCAACTTAAAGGTATTTTGTCAGACGCGCTATCGTCAGAAAATCAAGGAGCGACGCAGTAGTCATGACAGAAATACATAAGTTAATTATCGACCATATTGATGTTTGGACGAGTGCCATTAAAAAAAAGTCGGCGTCAGGGCGTGGTAGCTCAAATAAAACCGAATTAGCGGGTATTAAGAAATTACGTGAGTTAATTTTAGAATTAGCTGTGCGTGGTAAGTTAGTACCACAAGATCCTAATGATGAACCAGCGAGTGTTTTGCTGGAAAAAATTGACGCAGAAAAAACACAATTAATCGCTGATAAGAAAATTAGAAAGCAAAATAAGTCAGCGACAATAACAGATATAGAAAAGCCTTTTACAATTCCTAATGGTTGGTCAGTAAATCGGCTTATTGAGTTATCTATACTGGAAAATGGCGATAGAAGTAAAAACTACCCTAATAAATCATTACTGGTTGAGCAGGGAATTCCTTTTGTTAATGCGGGGCATTTAACCAATGGCACTGTTAATCAAAAAGAAATGACATTTATTACAGAAGAACGTTTCGAGCTTCTTAGAGGGGGGAAGTTTAGGCCTGGAGATATCTTATATTGCTTAAGAGGCTCTCTAGGGAAGTCAGCTTTAGTTCAAGATATTGTTACAGGTGCTATTGCTTCATCACTCGTTATAATTCGTACATATTCCGACATAGCACACCGCTATTTAATGTATTATTTCGATAGTCCATTCGCTTACAACCTTATTAAAAAATATGATAATGGGACGGCACAACCAAACTTATCAGCCACAGATTTAGCAAAATTCGTTGTTCCTTTACCACCTCTAGCCGAACAACACCGCATCGTCGCTAAAGTCGATGAACTGATGGCATTGTGTGATCAGTTAGAACAACAAACCGAACAAAGCTTAACCGCACACCAAACCTTGGTTGAAGAATTACTAAAAGCCCTAATCGAAGACGCTTCTGGCAAGACCACCATGGATGGTGGGAATGTCGAAAATGCAGGAGCAATTTTCGACCGCATCGCTGAGCACTTCGACATTCTGTTCACCACCGAACACAGCATCGAACAACTAAAACAAACCATCTTACAACTCGCAGTAATGGGCAAGCTCGTGCCACAAAACCCAAACGACGAACCCGCAAGCGTACTACTCGAAAAAATTGCCGAAGAAAAAGCTCAACTGATCAAAGAGAAGAAAATCAAAAAACAAAAGCCACTACCTGCCATCACAGATGAAGAAAAACCGTTTGAATTACCAAGAGGTTGGTCATATACAAGATTAGATGACCTTTGTGCAAACGTAAGTTCCGGTTCCACACCTCCTAAATCAGAATTAAGTGAAAGCGGCGATATTCCATTTTTAAAAGTCTATAATATTCAAAATCAAGAGATAGAGTTTAAAGAACGCACACTATTCGTTACAAAAGACGCTCATATGAGTAAGTTGAATCGCTCCATTCTGTTCCCTGGTGATGTAATCATGAATCTTGTGGGGCCACCCCTTGGTAAGGTTGCAATAATGCCGAGTACTTATCCTGAGTGGAATTGTAATCAAAACATTGTTTGCTTTAGACCTCTCGAATTAGAGTTGAACAAATATATTTATACTTACTTAAAATCACACCTTTTTCTTAATTACATAATTTTGGTTGGTTCTGCTGGCCAAGACTTCATTTCGGGCACTAAATGTAGAGCAATTGCTTTACCTATCCCCCCATTGAGTGAACAGCATCGAATTGTCGCTAAAGTCGATGAACTCATGGCCTTGTGTGACCAACTCAAAGCCCGCCTAAACGACGCCAAAACCACCCAACTCCACCTCGCCGATGCCGTGGTCGAAAATGCACTTTAACCTTTTTTATTACTTAACGAAGAAAAAACATGGAAATTTTAGAGAATTTATTACGTAGTTTTGATACCAACCAAGTCAATAGCGTTATTTTATTATTAATGTTATTTGTTTTTATAGCAGGCCTTTGGTTTACCAAAAAAGCTGAACAAGTAGAGTTTGTACAATACGTACCAACCTTGTTAACCACTATGGGGATTTTTGGTACATTTTTAGGTATTGTACTTGGTCTATTAGACTTTAATCAGGCTGATATTGAAGCAAGTATTCCACTATTGTTAGCAGGCTTAAAAACAGCATTTATTACTAGTTTAGCTGGCATATTTTCTTCGCTTATATTTAAAACGTTATCTACCTTCTCATTTTTGAAACCAAAAACAACAGAAGAAAGTATTTCTCAAGCTACGCCTGAAGCCATTTTAGGTGCTATGCAGGCGCAGGTTGCAGAAACTAAAATATTAAAAGATGCCATTGTAGGAAATGAAGAATCCACTTTATTTGGTCAGCTTAAAATTTTACGTGGTGATATTAACGATAATGCCAAGTTATCGCTAAATCATGCGAAAGAGCAGACAGAGAAACAACAAGTATTAGCCGGGAAACAACAGGAAAGCTTTGATTCGTTTTCTGAAAAACTTTGGCTTAAGTTACAAGACTTTGCTGATACCTTATCAAAATCTGCTACCGAGCAAGTTATTGAAGCATTAAAACAGGTAATAACTGATTTTAATAATAACTTGACCGAACAGTTTGGCGATAACTTTAAACAACTTAATGAAGCGGTGATTAAGTTAGTTGAGTGGCAAGAAAATTATAAAAATCAACTTGTTGAAATGCAGGCACAATACAGTTTAGGCGTTCAATCAATTTCGGCTACTGAACTGTCTGTTGCCCATATTAGCGAGCAAAGTAAAGTTATCCCTGAGTCGATGAATGAGCTTAAGGGGGTAATGGAAGTTAACCAACATCAATTAGCTGAGCTTGAAAGACACTTAGAAGTGTTTAAAGATATGCGTGATAAGGCGGTGGAAGCGGTACCTCAAATGCAAAGGCATGTTGAAGAAACCGTCAGCAATATATCGTCGGCGGTAACTATTGCTAGTGATCATTATAAAACATTGCTTACCGAGTCTGACGATTACATCAAAACACATACTAAAACATCAAATGAGTTGCTTGAAAAATTTGTGAATGAAACTGAAAAAGGTATCACAACAGTAGGCAACAGTTTAATAACTAGCTCTGAAGTTATTAGTAAAAATATTGACTCAGCAGCCAATGAGTTTACCGATAATGCAGCACGAACAAACCAAAGCCTGCAGTCTACCTCTGATTATGTACAAGGACAGTCTGAATCTGTATCTCTGCTTTTAAAAGATGCGGTTGACGATTTGAATAACACCATGCGCGAAATGGTGTTAAGCATGATCAAAGACTCGCAAGATATTTCTTCAACAATAACTCAAGCGAATAAAGATTTAGTAACTGACACTGAACAAGTACGTGACACGGTAATTAAGTCAGCGGATAAAATGCAACAACGTATTAATGAAGTGATTGATGATGCGGCCACTCAGCAAGTACAACAAGCTAAACGTACTTTTGATGCAATGGAAGATCAAATTAAGAAGCAGGTAGGCATGACAGGTGAAGCTGTTGATTCTCAACTTAAGTTAATAGATTCAGCTATGCAGCAAGAAATTAACCGAGTGATGAATGAAATGGGGCTGGCGCTTGCACAAGTGAGTGGCAAGTTTGTTGAAGACTATATTAAATTAACGAAAGCAATGAATGAAGTTGTGAATCAGCGAGTTGCCTAATGGAAAAAATATTTGGTTCTCGCATGAAAGATGAAGGTGGCGAACACTGGTTAACCATTTCTGATTTAATGGCCGGCTTAATGATTGTGTTCTTGTTTATTGCGATTGTGTTTATGATGATCACGCAAAAAGAAAATGACAAAATCAAAGAGGTTGCAATTGCTTATCAACAAAATCAAGTTGATATATATCAAGCCTTGGAAGAAGAGTTTAAAAATGATCTGGCTAAGTGGGGCGCGACGATAGATCAAGAAACTTTGGCCTTTAATTTTCAATCACCTGATGTACTGTTTGCTAATAATGATACGCGTTTAAGTGATGCTTATAAGTTAATACTTAATAATTTTTTTCCAAGATATATTAATGTTTTAGCACCTTTTCGTGACTCTTTAGATGAAATTAGAATTGAAGGTCACACCTCAAGTGTAGGTCTTCGCAACAGTACAGAGGCAGAAGCCTATTTTTATAATATGAAGTTATCTCAAGGAAGAACACGCTCTGTATTAGAGTATGGCTACGCGTTAATGCCTAATGATGCTAATTGGATTAAAGCGAATATTGCTGCTGTTGGTTTTTCATCATCTCGTTTGATTATGCGTGATGGTATCGAAGATCAGGCTATGTCACGCCGTGTCTCTTTCAGAGCTATAACAAATGCAGATATTCAAATTAAACGGATATTGGAAGCGCAATAATGAAGCTGACTGTCGATTTTAGTGCTTTAAAACGCGCTGTAGCACCTTTGGGCACGGTTGTAACTGATTTTGCTATCACGGGAGGTTCTACTGAACTGGAAAGCATTGCTAGCCATTTAAACCAAGGTTTAATTTTAGGCGAAGATATTCAACTTGACGAAATAGATGGCTCTGACGGCATTCTTAATTACGATGGTCATCAAGTCATGCTGTATATACCGGATCAAGGAAGCAATATACGTAATGTGCTAATTGATGGTAAGCAGAAAGGTGCTAAACGGGTTCATATAGCTGAATGTAAAACTATAATAAGTATGCGGGAAAGAGGTCGATTTAATGATAGATACGATGTAATTAGCAGAACAGATGGCAACTTCCCTGTTATAGGCTCTGAATATTATTCAAGTGAAGAGATAAAAGGCGAGGCTGATCTTGCTGTTTGTCAAAACTGTTTAAGTCTATTGAATCATGAAAACTTTTCTCAGATAAGCTGGCCTGAAAAGTCACAAGTGGTAAAGGGATTTTCTTATTCAAAGCTATTTGAAACTTATAGTTCTTACTTTAAAACCTTGCCTCAAAGCTCCACAAGCATTAAATCTTCAAATTATAGCGCTGATTGGCCAGCCATTTCAGCTAAAGTAAGAAATGAATTAAATTATACTTGTGAGCAATGCGGTGTTGGTTTAATAAGTGAAAAACAATTATTGCATGCACACCATATTAATGGCAATAAAGGTAATAATGAACGGGCAAACTTGAGAGTGTTATGTGCCGATTGTCATAAAAAACAGCCGCATCACGAACACCTTTATGTAAGTAATAGTGATGTACTTAAAATTAACCAATTACGGCGCGAGCAACATAAATTTGATGTTTCTAACTACGATAATATTTTACGTTATGCCGATACGGCATTATTAGGTCTCCTCAAAAAATGCCAGTCAACTCAGTTGCCATTAGGTGAGTTAGGCATAGTAATTAATAACAATGAAAATTTTGTATCTATTGACCTGTGCTGGCCTAGAAGAAAAATAGCTGTATTAATTAATGCGGATAATACCGTGATATTGCAAAAACATGGTTGGACTGTATTTACCGCTTTTGAAGCGTTAAATAATTTTGAGTCTTTTCAAAACAAAATTAGATAAAGTTATCGTAAAGGCACTCTTGAATTTAAGTTATTCAAATTGCTTAGTTAGTAATGTAGTTTTAAAAGAACGGGTAAGTTCTTTAGGTTAAAAACATAGCTGTGGTTGCGTACTCATGGATGAATTATCAGAAACATTCAGTAGCGAGTTTACTCGTATTTTTGATTATGGGCCTGTAAATGAAAGTAAGCGTGTTATTGCTAGTGGGGTCATGTGTTCTGTTGTGCTAGGAAATAGTCTGAGCCTTTGACAACTTGTTCTTAACGGTAACCACACTTCGGCAATATGTATAATGCGCTCACAGTTTGAAGCGGTAACAAGAGTTACATGGTTATTTTATGCAGCCAGCGATTCGAAAATTGAAAATACGATGAAAACGTTAAGCGAACTTTCGCAAAATGCTGACCAAAAACCAAGTAATAGCGAGATGATAAAAGCGTTGAGTGGCAAAGCGCCAGAGCAAGCGGTATTAATGCTAAACGAATTTAGAGAGGTTCAATGGAAGGCGTTGAACTCATACGTTCACGGTGGTGTTCACGCTCTACAGCGTCATGGTGCAGGTTATCCTGTACAACTAATAAAAGTTATTATTAAATCATCGAATGGTTTGTTGTCAATGACAGCTATGCTGGCGGCTATTTTAACCGGTAATGAAGTCATAGCTAAAGATGTCGCGAAAAATCAGCGTCGCCATGAAGGGTGCTTACCAACGTTATTGGTCTGATTATGGACCCTGTAACAATACCTGTTACAGGCTCTTATTTGCTAAAATCAGTCATCACTTCGTCAAATTCTTCTGGTGTAAACGCGCTCTCCCAATCTTCAAGCCATTCATCGACCGTTTGTTCTTCAGGACGTTTTTTTTGTAAACTTACCTCGTTTATATTTTCATCTACTTCTTTATCATTTGTATTGTTAATAGGTGTGTTATCTAAACCAACCCCTGTACTTAAAACCTCCTTCCTTATAACCGTATTACCGTACTTTGAAGTACACGTACTTTGATTTGCTGCTAGCCCATTATGTGTATACTTATGCTCGATATCCTTAGCGGGAAAACTTAGCGGTTGCTTAGCGGTGTATTGGCGAAAAATTAGCGGCGGCTTAGCGGTTAACTCATCGTTTTGTTGACCGGTTAAAGCTACTCTGTGTCTGTCTAATAGTTCGTGAAAGTTTATATCGAGTAGCGGTAGTTTTTTATCTGTGATCCTGTTATTGAAGTCTATCGCACTTGTAAATACTAGTGGCTTTAACTTCCCCATACATTCATAAAATTTGGACGCTGATCTAGGTAAAGGCAACCCAGTAGAGAGCCAAAACTTATATAAACCGCTTCTTTCGCCAACAATAAACTGCTTACCTGGCAATGGGTCTCCTTTTTTGCCGTTCTTATTAGTTCGACTTCTTTCTAGACTAGCGTTATAAATTATGTACGCATCTTCACCTGTCTTTAAGTTACAAAATTGAAGTGTTATGCCTTGGCTTTTTTTAGCGCCATAACGACCGGTTGTGTAGCTCATGTATCTAAGTGGGACTATGTTAAATAAGCTGCAAATATCATTGATTAGCAATGTCTCATTCTGCTTTAGCCAGCCCAAGGGCACTGCAAGGCCACTACTAGGTTTAATAAGTAGCTTGCCTTGAACAATATCAATCTCGTCACCTTTATGCAGTAACTTGGCTAATAAGCTTGAGTCGCTGATAGCGTTATGATTTTTTAGCTTTAGCATAATCAGCACTGTTGTTTGTTTGCTCGGGATTTTTATTGTTCATCGTTAATCCCCTCTCTATTGGCACGTTGAGATAACAGTTCGTCCAAACACTCTAGTAGGGTAATTGCTTGGTTTACTATTTGATTTGAATAAGGATCAAACGAATGGCTAATAATCAACTTTGCTAAGTGCTCGCCTACCGCTTCAGTATCTATGACTTCACTTTGCTGTCTGCGATTAATTTGGACTACGGTCATTTGATCCTTAACTCCCTAGATGCTGGCGTTGGGTGATTAAAGACTTTACTAGTGCTTTGATTTCCTCTTGGCTCTTATCGGTAGCCATGGCTATTAAAACTGCTGTTACCTCATGCTTGAAATACCCCTTAGAGTTTGCACCAAGTGTTATAGCTGCTGGTAATAGGCCGGCATTTATCTTGTTATGGAAGTTGCTCTTAGATATGCCAAGCATGGTTAATGCTTGTGGTCTGCGGATTATTTGTAAGTCGGGTGTTTGTACACCATTGAATGTTGGGAAATGTGCGGTATGGTTCATGGTTCGCCTCAGTTGTTTGCGATTGGATTAACTGAGGGTATTGTGCTGTCTCTTATACACATCTCCGAGCCCACGAGACCTCTCTACATC
>OJHH01000427.1_pt1 | contig 14042 bp, 14 predicted proteins | sample 1594911 | NCBI WGS metagenome assembly OJHH01 (sample SAMN05416787, study PRJEB24817) | seawater metagenome | isolation source: Sea water | place: Canada:Atlantic | collected 2013-11
ATGCGTCCAGGTTGAATCCAGTTCACTCATGGCAATTAGTTGACCGGCTTACTGATGCGCTCACTGGTGCGCTCATCAATGCCCAGTCTGCTGCCCCACCCAAGCTTGGTACGACAGGTTTCATAAAAATTGTGGGCCACTGGATGAATCAACTGCACCTGGCGGGTTTTCTTGTGGATCCGGATGATATCACCGGGCTCGGACTGCAAATCGGTCTGGCCGTCACAGGTGACCAGTGGGTGCAGCTCGTTGCGGGACCCCACCCGGATTTCGATTTCACTCTTACCGCCCACGACAATAGGTCGACTGGACAACGTATGGGGATTCATCGGCACCAGAACAATCGCATCCAGGTTGGGGTGCATGATCGGTCCACCCCCCGAGAGCGCATAGGCTGTAGATCCCGTCGGGGTAGAAACAATCAGGCCATCGGAACACTGGCTGTAGACAAACTGCCCATCGATATACAGCTCAAACTCCATCATCCGGACGGATTTCCCCGGGTGGAGCACCACATCATTAAGCGCGGCACCGGTTCCAATAACAGCACCTTTTCTGCTAATGGAAACATCCAGCAGAAAACGGCTGGAAAGAATAAACTCCCCGGCCAGCACCCGTTTCATCTGTGATTCCATTTCATCCGGCAGAATATCGGTAAGAAAACCCAATCGCCCCCGATTGACACCCAGCAACGGTACATCGTATCTCACCAAGCTGCGTACAGCGCTCAGCATACTGCCATCGCCCCCAACCACAATGATCAGATCGACAGGCGTCTCGAGGCTATCACTATCAAATACCGGTAATTGGCTGTCGCCGACCAGTTCCGCCGTTTTCTGCTCAAGCAACACCTGATAGCCGGATTGCGTCAGAAAAGTGATCAGTCGTTTCAGGGAATCGATAATCTCGGGCAACTGGATGTTGGCCACCAGTGCGATGTGTTTGAAGTCAGTCATGGAGTAACCGGAAGAGCCCCTCTAGGAATACCGTTGGATTATATACCCAGAATCCTGTCGGTTTCGCCCAAAAAGGGTGATAAAGATCCGTTGCTGAAATACGACAAAGGCCGCTGATGGGCCAATCCAAACAGTCGAGGGTGGAGCATACTGCGTGGCCCGGCAAGACCCTGTTATGCCAAAGTTCAGACCAGACTGCTTTTTAGCCAAAGCGTCGCGATAAATGAAGGCATCCCTGTCCCAGGACAATAAAAACTACCTGCCTGAAAAAACCAACGATGGTCGACAGTGCAGTAACGTTCGCTGTCCTTTATGGATGCAATCTGGTGACTGAGAACCCCATTGGGTACAGGGTCACAAAGTCTCAGCGCCACCAGACCAGCCATCTCCTACCAGCTCGTATTAAAGCGAGCGGCTTGAGGTTGAAGTGCTACTTATCGAATCCTTGTCGCTCGGTACAAACAGCACATGGGGCAAGTCATCGGCTGTCGCCCAGCAGAAACCCAGCTTGTTCAATTTTGACAGCTTTTGCTGTGTGAGATAATTGTTTGCCAAATCTGAACGCTGCCTGGTTACCCACATACTGAGATCGACGCCCCCTTCAACCAGATAACCCTTCGGCACAAGGCAATCGCCGTGCTCTTTCTGATAGGCCTCAAGCGCGGCGTACATCCGGTCCCATGCGTATTCACGCAAATCCCAGACAAAGCCGAGCTCGGCGAGTCGATGATATTTTTCTCGTGGATAATTGCCATCAAAATAACGTTGATCCCGCGCCCATATGCCAAGGGGATAATCATCCCTGGTCACATAACCATCGGGGACCAGACAATCGCCGTACTCTGCTTTGTAGGCCTGCAATGCAGCAAATCCCTTCTCCCAGGACAGGTCTTGCAGGTCCCAGACAAACTCCAGACTGTTGAGTCGTTCTATCTGACCCGCTGAAAGCTCGCCACTGGATTTATCCCGGCACATCTTCCTCACCCAATACCACAGGGGATATCCCTCCGGGGTCTTGTAGTTATGAGGCACCAGGCAGTGGCCCTTTTCCGCTTTAAAGGCCGTCAGCATTTCAAACCACTGATCCCATGGGGTCGCAGTAGTCTCTTCCATTTTTGTATCAAGGTCTTTCATGAATATACCTTTCCAGATTAACTGGGTTAAATCAAAGGAACGAATTACTTCAAGGTAGAGGAAAAGACGTTGAAAGGAAAGGGATCATTTGCCCATACGGGTTGAAAAGGGGCTGCTGGACCAACCCGATAATTTAACAGCAACAGGATGAAAACCGCGCAGTTCTTGCCGTTACCCTGATTATCATGACCGGACCAGGTATACGGATAAAACACCAGAATCACTGGAAACCGTACTACAGTGCAGTAAAATGGCACAAAATCCGACAAGTGGCTTCCGGTCAACATTCAGGGACTATATCGGTGAGGAAACCGGCTTTCCCCACAAAATCGCGGAGTTTGCCATAGCCCATGTCCTAACAGATGAAGCGGAGAAAGCATACGCGCGAGGCGAGCTGCTGAAGAAGCGCTTCAAAATGATGAATGCCTGGGCGGCGTATGTCGACTCAGCAAGCAGCAACGTCACTCACATAAGGAAAAAGCAAAAAGCCTAAAAAATTTGCCCAGATGGGCAGATAATCAGGGTTGGTGGTAATGGGACTACTGTACGTCGTCAGACCTCATGGAACCATTTGACCCTATTTCCAAGAGACACTCCTCTGCCGGTTGCTTCTCCAGTTTGCCTGCTAACCGTAGGTTATGTATTTTCGGTTTCGTCATAGTCTTAGCCTTAACCAGGGCTCGCTGACCCAAAATCTCGTTACGCTTACTCTCGCATATATCAGTTTAAAAGTAGCAGAAGTCTCTCTTAAAGTTCATCATTCCTGTGAGAGTCTGCCAATTAGTATCCTCTGCTTGACTTCAAAAATGATGTCTTCATACCTAGTTGCTTTGCCGGTTCTACAGCAGGAGGAGACAACAGTCGCACTGAGCATCCGGCTTATTGATGGAAGGTATGAATAATGTGTGAAACGAACTGTCACAATATTATCTTCTATATTGATGCATCTTTAATTATAACAAAGCAGTCAGTCTCGCAAGCGGCCAGCGATGTTATGTAACCCATTGATACAGTAAGATCCAAATCAGAAGAATGGGAGAATGATGCATTATCCGAAATAATGATTGAAGTCGAATCTAGCTGTCCAATGGGAAGCTCAATGAAAAAACAACCGCTTCAAAAAATCCCCTTTATCGTCTCGACCCTAAAAGATCTCGCAAAGTTGACAAATTATTCACTGATGGATTTTCTCACCTGCGATCCTGACGCAAATAAGCATGGAGATGATCATGTCTCACGCCAAGTTTTCAGGGGCCACTATGTCCCTGTCGCCCCTACACCAATCGAAGCCCCTGATTACATCGCCCACAGCCAAAACCTGTTTCACGAATTAGGCTTCGCCGACAGCATGGCGCAGTCGGCAGACTTCATCCGCGTGTTCTCCGGTGACATTTCTTTTGTTCCAGTCCCGATGAGAAAGGTTGGCTGGGCATGTGGTTACGCACTGTCAATTTACGGCACTGAATACACCCAGCAGTGTCCGTTCCAAACTGGTAACGGTTACGGTGACGGTCGCGCGATTTCCATACTTGAAGTCGTTATCAATGGTCAACGCTGGGAGATGCAGCTAAAAGGTGGTGGCCGAACGCCATACTGTCGTGGCGCCGATGGTCGAGCTGTTCTGCGGTCAAGTGTGCGGGAGTTCTTGGCGCAGGAGTACATGCACGCACTCGGGGTGCCAACGTCACGGTCTCTGAGTTTGTACGTTTCGAAAACAGAGAAGGTTAAGCGGCCGTGGTACTCGGAGGGTTCCCGCGCAGCCGATCCGGACATACTTATCTCGGAGCCAGTCGCCGTTTTGACACGGGTTGCACCTTCATTCATCCGGGTAGGCCAACTCGAACTCTTCGGTCGTCGTGCCCGCAAGAAAGAATATCCGCAGGCGATGGAGGAACTTGAAAAAATTGTATTGCACTTGATTGACCGAGAATACGATGACGTTATCGAACCAAATCTAGGCATCGAAAAAAAAGCAGTGGTACTTGCACGTGAGTTTCGCAGCCGACTCATCTCTCTCGTGGCAAACTGGATTCGCGTCGGTTACTGCCAGGGCAACTTCAACAGTGACAACTGCGCAGCCGGTGGCTTCACACTTGACTATGGCCCTTTCGGGTTCTGTGAGGTATTCAACCCATACTTCCAGCCATGGACGGGAGGCGGACGTCATTTCTCTTTCCTGAACCAACATGTTGCAGCAGAACGTAACTTTCAGATGTTTTGTTCCGCTTTACGGCCATTGCTAGCGTCACACCCAGACGCTTTAAAACAGCTCGATGCGCTTCAAATTGAGTTTCCAGCGTTGATGCAAGTGGCAATGGAAAAAATGTGGGCAGCCAAACTGGGCCTTGACGCTTTTAACACAGAATTATTTAACGAACTCATCGTGCTAATGAGGCAAACACCTGTTGATTACACCCTCTTCTTTCGCGAGCTCTCGTGGGTGCCTGATGATATTGGTCCACTTAAAAAAAGCTTTTATACAGACACGAATCCTTCTGGTGAGCCAATACAATCAAGGCCTGAAATAAATAACAAGGAAATTGACGAGCGATGGACAGCGTGGCTCACAAAATGGAAATCGCTAATCAGTGCAGGCAGCCCAGGTCGCTCTAATGAAACAATTTCCAGCCAGATGAAACGCATTAACCCAAAATACAGTTTGCGGGAATGGCTGGTTGTTTTAGCGTATCAGCAAGCGAATACGGGTCACTATGCTCAACTTCGGGAGCTGCAGGAAGTCATGTCACACCCCTACGCGGAGCAATCAAAAGAGGTGGAAGAAAAATATTATCGGCTGAAGCCGTCGGCATTGTTTGGGGTCGGTGGATTGTCACATTACAGCTGCTCGTCGTGACATAAATAACAGAAAAATGATCAAAGGCCACTTGATCTGAACGCCCAAAGACTACGCTGACCAAGATAAAACGGGTTCTTCCCCGATTTTACGGACAATTCAAAGAGCGGCGGGCTTCGGCAACACTGTAACCCTGGTCAAGCAACAGACAGGCAGCTTTCCGTTTGAACTCAGGCGTAAAAGATCGTCGTTTCCTGGCCAGCAGACACCGCTTATGGTGGCGATACTACCCCCTATGTTGGTGTCCAGAATCATTGAACCACTACATTCAGCCGAGTTCGGCGTGCCAACATCACCAGCTTGTTTTACGCCACACTGCGCTGCAGAATGTGTAAGGGGCGACTCGGTTATCACTTATTCTTACGCAGCCTGTTGCCGATGCCCCAATATGAATTGGCACTGGCATTGCATTGCCTGGATCGGGTTGAATTGACTGATAAAGAGTTGGCACGGGTAGATCAATTACCTGGCGGTCAGTAACAACGGGTGGGTATCGCCAGAGCACTGGCTCAACAACCAACCATTATTCTGGCCGATGAACCGGGGGCAAGCCTGAATCCATCCACCTCAGAAAAAGTTCTGTCCCAACTAAAACAAATCTGTGCGAAAGACGGCATTACTGTAGTGGTTTCCTTACATCAACTCGAATACGCCAAACGCTTTGCGGATCGCATCATTGGTCTGGCCAATGCCCGGGTGGTATTTGATGTGGCACCGCAACACTTAGATGACAAGCCGTTGGCGTTGATTTACCAATAATCTGTCAGTCCTGCACTCTAACGCTTTCCAACAGCCAGAGTGGCTAGGGGTGAAAATGCGATTTCTCGGGACCACCGAGCATCAGTCGCGACCGGTTCGGGATGCCGCTCAGTCGCTCTCAGAACCGCATTGGACCTCAGCACAATTCAATCCACTGATGAATAGCTCGGCTCCTGAATTTTCGTTTATGCAGCGCCAGGTAAAACTGTCGGTCCATAGGGCGTTCGGGTACAGGCAGTGGCACAAGGGTGCCACGGTCAAAGGCGTCTTGTAGGCAGAGCCGCGACAGGCAGCCCAGCCCCATGCCAGACTCTACAGCTCTTTTAATGGCCTCCGTGTGCTGTAGCTCCAGCGGTGGCTTGAACTGTGGCAACAGGCCGTGCATGGCGCGATCGAACGCCTGACGGGTGCCGGAGCCGCTTTCGCGCAATATCCAGTCTGCCCTTACCAGATCGTCATCCCTCAGCCAGGGCTTGCCTGCCCAGGGGTGATCCGGGGCGCAGATGATCACCAGCTCGTCTTTCTGCCAGGGCTGAAGAGAGAGGTCCGGGTGATTCAGTTCGCCTTCGATCATGCCAATGTCGAGCTCAAAATTGGCAACCTTTTCGACGATGGTAGCGGTGTTGGCCACTTCCAGGACCACTTCCGCCTCCGGGTGCTCACCGCGGTACTGAGTTAGTATGCCCACGGCCAAGTAGTTGCCAATGGTCAATGTGGCGCCTACCTTCAATGCCCCAAGGTCAGATTCCTGCTTAAGATCCTGATTCAGTTCCCGGGCTTGGTCGCGCAGGGCCTCGGCCCGAGGTCGGATGGCGCGGCCCAGGTCGTTCAGTACGAGGCGTTTGCCCAGGCGGTCAAACAACATGATGTCGTACTGCCGCTCCAGCTCTTTTAACGCGCTACTGGCTGCAGACTGGGAAATGCTCAGATAGTCAGCTGCCCGACTGATGTTGCCGGTCCGGGCTGTTTCCAGAAAGACGTCCAATTGCCGCAGAGTAAAACGCATATAGATAAATTCGATTGCAATTATTCATATAAACCATTTTTCTTATAATAAAGTTCTGTCTATGCTCTTGGCAAATCATTCGACAAGGCTCTGGTTGTCCCAGAGAAGGCGGCATAAATGGCAGTTTTAGAAAAAGAGACGGTTCTGGACGTTCACCACTGGAACGAGTCGCTGTTCAGCTTCAAAACCACTCGTGATCTGGGTTTCCGCTTCAAGAATGGTCATTTCACCATGCTCGGTCTTGAGGTGGACGGCAAACCACTGCTCCGCGCCTACAGTATTGCCAGCGCCAATCACGAGGAAGAGCTGGAATTTTTCAGCATCAAGGTGCCCGATGGTCCGCTGACCTCTCGGTTACAGCTGATCAAACCCGGTGATGAAATTCTGATCAGCCGCAAGCCCACCGGCACCCTGATCACCGACCACCTGCTGCCGGGCAAGAATCTTTATCTGCTGGCCACCGGTACCGGCCTCGCACCGTTCATGAGCATTATCAAAGATCCGGAAGCGTACGAGATGTACGACAAGATCATTCTGATCCACGGCGTACGGCACCTGAACGAACTGGCGTATCAGGAAGAGATTACTCAGAACCTGCCAAACAACGAGTTTTTAGGCGACTGGGTGCAGGAGAAGCTGGTCTATTACCCAACGGTCACGCGCGAAGCGTTCCGCAACCAGGGCCGAATTACCGACCTGATGTTGTCCGGCAAACTGTTCGCTGACCTGGGCATGCCGCAACCAAACCTGGACGACGACCGCTTCATGCTGTGCGGCAGCCCGGCCATGCTGAAAGACACCTCCAAGATTCTGGATGACTGGGGCTTCAAGGAAACCCGGCATGGGGATTATGGGCATTATGTTATTGAGCGGGCGTTCGTAGGGTAAAAGAAGTTGTTGGTTGTTGAAGTCGAAAGTTAAAAGGAGTGCGGGGAATATAAACCCGTTTTTTCTTCGATGCTTTCATTTTACCCGAAATTCCTAAACACTTTTACCGCTTAATCTCCAAGTTTCCAGCCTTTTCACAACCGTCCGTGGAAACGGGGTAGAACTCCAGGAATTGCTCTGGAACTGGGGCAGGATGCGGTAAATATTCTAAGCCTACCGTTAGCCCGAATCTTCAAGAAAATAGATAACGATACGGTGCCAGAGCTTTATGATAGGCGAAACAAGGATGTCGATAGTTATATTTCCGCGTATCAAAGGCACAATGCGACGCTGGAACAGCTTATGTCAATTGACAGGCGATCGAGTATGGAATAGCTGGACAAGGACTGGATGGCAAAAGATCCAGAGACTTAACAAAGCTTATCCAATACACACTGGCAAACAACCTACACAAACAGACAAACAAATGACTGACAAACGCAAGCACTCCTTCAAAGTGGTCGACGGTATTGAAAAAGCACCCGCCAGAGCCATGCTTCGGGCAGTGGGTTTCAACGATGATGATTTTAAAAAACCCCAGATCGGCATCGCATCGACGTGGAGTATGGTCACGCCCTGCAATATGCATATCAAAGAACTGGCGGATGAAGCCTGCCATGGCGCTGACAAGGCCGGCGGCAAAGGCGTTATCTTTAACACCATCACCATATCCGATGGTATCTCAAACGGCACCGAGGGCATGAAATATTCTTTGGTGTCACGAGAAGTGATTGCCGATTCTATCGAGACGGTAGCCGGCTGCGAAGGCTTCGATGGGCTTGTGGCCATTGGCGGTTGCGATAAAAATATGCCCGGCTGCCTTATCGGGCTGGCCCGTCTCAACCGTCCATCGGTCTTTGTTTACGGTGGCACCATAAAACCAGGCAAACACCATACTGATATTATCTCGGTATTCGAAGCCGTCGGTCAGCATGCCCGCGGTGACCTTTCAACGATTGAAGTCAAACAGATCGAGGAGACCGCCATACCCGGTCCGGGATCCTGCGGTGGCATGTATACGGCGAACACCATGGCTGCCGCGATTGAGGCACTGGGCATGAGCCTGCCGGACAGCTCGTCACAGGAAGCGGTGTCGTCTTCCAAATCGGAAGATAGCCGTCGTGCCGGAGCCGCGGTTCTATCGTTACTAGAGCGTGACATCAAACCCACCGACATCATGACTCACAAGGCATTTGAAAATGCCATTACCGTCATCATTGCACTGGGTGGTTCCACCAATGCCGTGTTGCACTTGTTGGCCATGGCGCACGCCGTTGATGTGGAACTGACTCTGAATGACTTTGTTCGGATCGGCAAAAAGGTTCCCGTGCTCGCTGACTTGCGCCCCAGCGGTAAATACATGATGTCTGAATTGATCGCCATTGGTGGTATTCAACCCTTGATGAAAATGCTGCTGGATAAAGGCCTGCTCCATGGCGACTGCCTGACCGTCACCGGTAAAACCCTGGGAGAAAACTTAGCGGATATTAAGCCATACCCGGTAGAACAGGACATTGTTCACGGCTTTGACAATGCCATTAAAGACAGCAGTCACCTGGTGGTGCTCAGGGGTAATCTGGCACCAGACGGTGCCGTGGCAAAAATCACCGGAAAAGAAGGCCTGACATTTACCGGAACAGCACGAGTGTTCAACTCCGAGGAAGAAGCCTTGGAGGCCATACTGGGCGGCATCGTGATAAAAGGTGATGTGATCGTAATCCGTTATGAAGGGCCGCGAGGCGGACCGGGCATGCGGGAAATGCTCAGCCCTACCTCCGCAGTCATGGGCAAAGGCCTGGGCAACGATGTGGCGCTGATAACCGACGGTCGCTTCTCCGGTGGCAGTCACGGTTTTGTGGTGGGCCACATAACACCGGAAGCGATGGACGGCGGGCCGATTGCCATTATCGAAAATGGCGACGAGATTACCATTGATGCGGATAATGCTCGGGTCAGCCTCAATATATCCGAATCGGACATTCAGGGACGCTTGACACAGTGGCAAGCACCACCGCCACGCTACACCCGGGGCGTACTGGCCAAATTTGCTAAAACCGTATCATCGGCTTCAGAAGGCGCCGTCACCGACAAAGATCTGTGATATAAACCGGCCAGTTCTAGTCGCTTGCAGTTATGCCGTGAATGCGAGTAAACCTTGTCCGTTTCGCTCCCGCAACAAACGGTAGCGGTTAAACAATAAAGCCTCTAAAGCAACACACCACACCCAAAACAGAACGGGTTCTACACCAATTTACGGACACTTCAAAGAAGCCCGATAATGGGCAAAAGGAGTGTTTCTGTCGAAGGGAAGAAAACACAGCCCCGGGTTCAAGCGAGGAGCAATTGGGCAAATCCGTCAGCTGGGTGTTAGTTGTACTCAGGTTGCCCGAGAGTTGGGTATTGCGTCCAATTTGCTGATGCGCTGGAAGCGCGGATCAGAAGTCGAAGGTCGCGAGGCTTTTGATGGTGCCGGCAAATCCACAGATGAGGAAGTGGCGCGTCTCAAGCGTAAGCTGGCACGTGGTGACAGTACGGCCAAGGCCCATTGCACCACTTCCACGATTTATGGCGGAATCAGCCTTGAGCACTACCGTGTCGGACTGTGCCATCCTGGAACTACAGGGGCATGACGCCCATGCCGATCGGGTTGGTGCAGTCAGAGCCGACTAAATTAAAGCCCAGCTGATCCACGTTACCTTGAAGACCGGTTACTTTCAGTTAGTCAGTAAATATACCGCTGCAGGGTAGACACATCGTGCATAAGCTGGACAGTGGGCTCGATAGATAATAGCGACGACTTAACAGCAAAACAGCCACGCTGATTCGCCGCCGGTTGAACAAGAGCCTGAGCGTGTTAAAGATAAGTCCATCACAATGAAACGCTAGTGGGATATGGGCCTTGCTACTATGAAGCGCCACGGCAACGTCAATCGGCCACCTGCACGGCTTTTGTCCGGCATAATCAGACTATGAAGAAACCTGACACCAATATCATTGATTACCCGGTAACGCCGGCTGCTGACTCCAGTCTGGCGCGGCTGCTGGCAGCGATCGACCATGCCAACAGCGCCGACCCGCGCCGGGAAACACTAGACGGCGAATCGTTGCCGAAAGAGCTGGCCTACAGTATTCGCATGAGTCAATGGCTGTTTCGCCTGGAGGAACAGCCTTCGGAATTGGCACAGATCGCCTGCCGGGCACAGCATATCGAACGCTGGACCATCCCGCGTGATGAGTACCCTGAAGGTCGATCCGGCTATTACCGCTGGCGCCAAGCCTGCGGGCGATTTCACGGCGAGCGCACCGCCGAACTGATGACAGAAAACGGCTATAATGAACAGGATTGCGCGGCCATAAAATCTATTCTCAGCAAGAAGCAAATCAAGCAAGACGCTGTTACACAGCTTATGGAGAACGCAGCCTGCCTAGTGTTCCTGCAGCGTTACCTGGAGCCGTTTTATCAGGAACACACAGATTACGACCTGGAGAAATGGATGCGCATCATCACCCGCACCTGGGATAAAATGTCAGAGAGTGGACATAAACAGGCGCTGGCCATGCTGGATGAACTACCCAAGCATCTGCAGGTGCTTCTCAAGAAAGCTTTAATAAATTAAAAACTCCTTATGCTACTTTCTAACTCTGATATTATTCAAAACCGGCGGCTGATCGAATTGGAAAGCGGCGAAGCCGCCGAGGCGCTGGAGCTCAGGGATGGACTAACCTTGATTCTAAAGCCGGATGCCATTGCCCTTTACCGTTCACTGGATTCCTTCTTTGACCCGTTAGGTAGCGGCTGTATGGCCTATGTCGAGTTACCGACAGAACAACAGCTTGCCTGGTCAAACAATCAAATCATGCAGGAACATGAGGCGGGTTATGTCGGCCTGTCAGAAGGCAAGGTATTATTGATCACCCCCAATCATATCCGGGTATATCAGAGCAAACATAATGCCCTGCATCATATCGACCCGATCGGCGAGCTGATGTTGGATTAAATACCGGGGGCAGGTCAATAGCTTTAGCTAATACAAGGAGGTATTTACATGCTAAAGATCAAAAGAAGGTCAGGCGAGACTTTGATTCCTAACACTGCTGACGGCCTAGTGCGAATTGAGTTTGGACTGGATGGTCGGCAGTTCAATTTGGCGATTGACGCCCCGGCGGAGGTTGAGGTACTCAGGAGTTGGCTTGTAGAAAAAGAGGCTGACTGAAACTCTCCGCCATTTCTGATGACTAGTTAGAAGCCGCAACAACATGCTTTTCACGAAGCACTCAAAAGACTCCGGATCACTCACCATGACCACGTTTTTGTGCTGGTTGGAATATGACCACTGACTGCCAGGAGTTAGGTTTTAAAAGGGAACAAAAAAGGGCCAACATTGCTGCAAGCCCTTTTAAGTCGTGGTGGGTAAATGGGGGGGAGCCTATCTATCTCTCTGAAAACCTCATAAACCCTATAATAATGGCGGACCAGACCGGACTGACTCGCGCCCAGGGGCGCTCGGGGTAAACCCCGCCGTCGTTCCTCCGGCGCCCTGATTGGCTGCGCCAATCGGTCGAACCGCTTCGCGGGTTCTCGTCCCTGAAATCTCTTCCCATAAAAAACCCCCCCGGGTGGGTGGCTTTTTAAAATATGGCGGACCGGACGGGACTCGAACCCGCGACCTCCGGCGTGACAGGCCGGCATTCTAACCAGCTGAACTACCGGTCCGCAAAATGCTACTTTTACACTGGTGGGTGGTACAGGGGTCGAACCTGTGACCTACGGCTTGTAAGGCCGTCGCTCTACCAACTGAGCTAACCACCCTCCTCAGAGAGAGGCGCATTCTACCGAAATATCGGTCGGTGTCAAACATTTCAGTCACTGGTTTGTGTACAAGGGAAGATCTGCAAATTACCATAGGCCAACTTTTTAAATGACCGGCATACCCATGGAAATTTTCAAGGAATTTACCTTTGAGGCGGCACACCTTCTACCCAATGTGGCAGAGGGACATAAATGTGGTCGGCTGCACGGGCACTCTTACCATATCAGACTTTATCTTGACGGCACCGTCGGCGACAAAACCGGTTGGGTAATGGATTTTGGCGATCTGAAAGATTACTTCAAACCGGTCTATGACCAACTCGATCATCATTATCTCAACGAAATCGACGGACTGGAAAACCCTACCAGTGAAAATATCGCACGGTGGATCTGGGCACGGTTAAAACCCACCCTCCCCCTGCTGAGCAAAATCGAGGTTCGTGAAACCTGCACCTCCGGCTGCATTTACTGCGGCGACTGAGTTGGTAATCCTGTGCGACTGTTTATCGCCCTGACACTGACTAAAACAGTGAATCAACTCCTGGATGACATTTGCCAGCAACGGTTGAGCGATGCCAATTCTAACCGGGTACCCGCACAACGCCGCCATCTAACGTTGAGGTTTCTCGGGGAGCAAACAGTCGAGCAGACCGCCGTTGCCGTACAGATCGTCCAAGCCCTCCGCGTTAAAAAATTTGAATTATCACTGAAAGCTATCGAGCGGTTTCCCGCTAGAGAAAGTCGGACTATTGCCGCCATTCCCGAATATTCGACATCATTAATGGCACTGTATCAGCAGCTTTCCACGTCACTGGCTGCCGGCGGCTTTGAATCGGTTCAACGGGGATTCAGGCCGCACATTACGCTGGGGAAAGTCGCCCGAACATCAGTTACAAAAATCGACCTGGAAATCGACATTTGTTTACCCGTTAGGCAGATAGTCCTGTTTCAGAGTCAACTGACAGCCAGCGGACCTTTGTACAGCCCCCTGTCGACAGCTAACCTGTGCTAGACAATATCCCCAAGCGCTTTATCCAGTTCGGCAAAACGGAAGGAATAGCCGCACTCGAGCAGTTTTCGTGGACACGCCCGCTGCCCCGTCAGCAATAACTCCTTGGCCATTTCACCAAACAGCAGTATTGCCACGGGCCCCGGCATGGGGAAGATGGTTGGACGGTGCAGCGCCGAACCGAGCGCCGCAGTAAATTGACGATTCGTCACCGGATTCGGGGCCGTGGCGTTGACCGCTCCCTGCATGGTGGATTGTTCCAGGCAATGAAAAATGATCGCCACTTCATCGGCTATATGAATCCAGGGCATCCACTGTTTTCCAGAACCCAGGCGGCCGCCCAGCCCCATGCGGAAAGGCAACAGCATTCGGCTCAGTGCGCCACCGCCTGCCCCCAGGACAATGCCGGTCCGCAGATAGCATATCCGGGTTCCCAGCGCAGCAAACTGTGAGGCGCTCTGTTCCCATTCCAGACAAAGACGGCTGGCAAAACAATCGTGCTGAGCGCCATCCTCCCCCAGCGGCTCGTCCTGGTGAGGGCCGTAATAGCCTACGGCGGAACCACTGACCAATACCGAAGGTGGTGC
>OJHH01000439.1_pt1 | contig 13845 bp, 12 predicted proteins | sample 1594911 | NCBI WGS metagenome assembly OJHH01 (sample SAMN05416787, study PRJEB24817) | seawater metagenome | isolation source: Sea water | place: Canada:Atlantic | collected 2013-11
GCTCGGAGATGTGTATAAGAGACAGGTGTTCCAAACTGGATGGCTCGGTGTGCTTTATGTCGGCCTTATCGGGTCCACCACATTCGCGGTGGTCTTAGCCGTTGAGCATACCAGCGTCGCCAATGTCGTGTTCATCTTTGCAGCGATGCCAATCTTTGCCCTGATATTCAGCCGCATATTGTTGGGTGAACCGATCCGCAGACGCATGGTGTTTACGATGATCGCCGTGATCGCAGGGCTTTGCATCATCGGGTACGGGTCGCAATCATCGCAGATCGCATCATGGAAAGGCGACCTGTGGGCGCTTTATGTCGCTGCTGCCTATGCCTTGGCACTGACGGTGCTGCGAATGCTAAAAGGAACGTCCATGGTCCCTGCAATTCCGATCGCCTATATCGGGGCTGCGTTGTTGGTCGGTCTGTTTATCGACCCTATTCCAGCGTTTTCAGCGCAATGGCCGACGTTTGTGGCCCACGGAGTATTTATCGGATTTGCCACCTGCCTGCTGACAATCGGCCCCCGTTACATCAGCGCCGCTGAGGTAGCATTGCTGGTTTTACTGGAATCAGTCCTCGCCCCATTGTTGATCTGGGCCATTGCCGACGAGCATCCGGGCAGGTGGGCGATCATCGGCGGCATGGTGGTTATCGGGGCGCTAATCATTTCCAATGTCGTGGCCTTGCGCCGCAGGGCTTCCCCCTGACCGCTGTTTGCAATATTCGGTACACAAGCAAGGAGCATCCACATGTCGATCAACAGCTTTGGCCATCTTTTCAAGTTCACCACATGGGGCGAGAGCCATGGACCCGCCTTGGGGGCAACGGTTGATGGCTGCCCGCCGAATGTGCCGCTTGATGCGCCGATGATCCAACAGTGGCTTAATAAACGCCGCCCTGGGTTGAACAAGAACACCACGCAGCGGCAAGAGGCCGATGCCGTCAAAATCCTGTCTGGCGTGTTTGAAGGCCGGACCACTGGCACGCCCATTCAGCTGATGATCGAAAACACTGATCAGCGGTCAAAGGATTATGGCGATATCGCCAATACATTCCGGCCCGGTCATGCGGATATTACGTATCACCAGAAATACGGCCTACGCGATTATCGCGGTGGTGGCCGATCATCTGCGCGTGAAACTGCGTCCCGTGTTGCTGCTGGTGGTGTGGCGCGCGAAGCCATTGCGGCGATTGCGCCCAACGTTCAAATCCGTGGCTATATGACCCAGATGGGCGCCAAAAAAATAGACCCTAAAAAGGTCGATTGGAACCAAATCGATCAGAATGATTTCTTCTGCCCCGATATGGACGCCGCTGCTGAATGGAACGACTATTTGGCGTGGCTGCGCAAGGATGACCACAACTCTGTCGGCGCAATCATTGAAGTCGTCGCGCGCGGCGTCCCTGCAGGCATTGGTGCACCGGTTTATGCCAAGTTAGACACTGATTTGTCCGCGGCCATGATGTCAATTAACGCCGTAAAAGGCGTCGAGATTGGCGAAGGCATGGCCGCCGCTACCCTCACAGGTCGCGAAAATGCTGACGAGATTTTCATGGGGGCTGACGGCCAACCCACCTATTCATCCAATCACGCCGGCGGCATTCTGGGCGGCATCAGCACAGGCCAAGACATCGTTGTGCGATTTGCAGTCAAACCGACTTCGTCGATTTTGTCGCCACGCCAGTCGATCCGCATGGACGGCACCCCAACTGAAGTCATCACCAAGGGTCGCCACGACCCGTGCGTCGGCATTCGTGCTGTGCCTGTAGGCGAGGCAATGATGGCCTGCGTGATCCTAGATCACCTGCTACTGGACCGTGGACAAACAGGCGGCGTACGCGGCAAAATCGGATGATACTGCGCGACAGGCTGCGCGCACATTTGGTTGCGACCAGCATTCCTGACGCGGCGCATGATGTGGCGCACACAGATCGCGTTTGGGCAAATGCTCAAGTCATCGCTGCCGGTGAAATGCCGTGCGACATGACTGTCTTGCTTGCCGCATGTTATTTCCACGACCTTGTCACGCTTCCCAAGGACAGTTCTGATCGTGCGCATGCCTCGGCTATGTCCGCAGATGCCGCAAAACCTGTTCTGCTGGAGCTGGGCTTAACGGATGATCAAATTACAAACGCATGCCACGCGATTACGGCTCATAGTTTTTCCGCGAACATTGTGCCGACAACTGCAGAGGCGAAAATCCTGCAAGACGCGGACCGGATTGAAGCGCTCGGCGCAATTGGGATCGCGCGTTGTTTTGCGACCACTGGTGTTATGGGTGGCGGGCTTTTTCACGGGCTGGACCCATTTGGAAAAGGCCGTGACCTAGACGACAAAGCCTATGCAGTGGATCACTTTAAGCTCAAACTTCTCCTTCTGCCAGATACGATGCAAACCGCATCTGGGCGCGCATTGGCCAAGACCCGCGCCGATGTCCTGCGTGGATTTCTAGACCAGCTGGCTATCGAATTGGGTGTGCCTGTCAGCGGATGGTAGGCTGCTTGGACAATTGCACCGCCAGAATGCCACCAGCGATAATAACCACACCAACAACATCGATCAGTCCTAGCCTTTCGCCAAGAAAAATTGCTGCTGTCGCGACACCCAGAAATGGGTTGAGGAAGTGAAACGTCGACGCCTTAACTGCGCCAATGCGACCAACCAATATGAACCAAACCCATGTGGCGGCTAAGCCGGGGACCAGGGTCGTATAGATAAACGCCACGATCAGTTGCCAATTCCATGTGACGTCAAATGTTTCAAGCGCGAGAGCTGGACCCCATAATATCGCACTTCCCACAAGCATTTGAAGTCCAACAATCATCAACACGTTGCCGCCCGAGCTTGCGCCCATCACCGCGAGGGTCGCGATGGTCAATGACACGACACCGATTGCGCACAGCACAATACCAAACATGTCGACCCCACCTTGCAAACGCGCACCCATAATCAAGCCCACTCCAATGACGCCTGCGATCAGGCCTGCGATGCCCAAGGACCGAATGCGTTGCCCCATCAGCAGCCAGCCAGCCAGAGCCACGAGCAGCGGCATTGTTGACGCGATGATCGCTGCCAATGATGCCTCGATCGTCTGCATCGCAACGAAGTTCATCCCAAGGTAAAGCGCGTTTTGGCAGACCCCGAAAATGAGCACGCCGGCCCATTGGCGACGGCTGAGGCGGAACGACTGCCCCAAGATCCACGCGAGGCTCACGCCGATGACGCCCGACACTAAAAAGCGAAGGGCGAGCGCCGTCAACGGCGGCGCGAATTCGACGATAATGCGGGCAGATGTGAACGCGGACGACCACATCGCGGCAAATGCCAGACCCATCAAGATTGCTTTGATATCCATTGGGCGACACTTGCCCAACACCGTCGGAGGCGCAATGCAAAAAGGGCCGCCCATGACAGGCAGCCCTTTTCAAATCAGTGCCATAAAGCGACTTAGTCGTTTACGGAATCTTTCAGTGCCTTCGCGATTGTCATTTTGACAACCTTGTCAGCGTCCTTTTTGATCTGCTCACCCGTTGCTGGGTTGCGAACCATACGCTCTGGACGTTCGCGGCAATAGATTTTGCCAACACCTGGAAGAGTGACAGCACCGCCGCCCGAAACTTCACGTGTGATCAGGCCGCATACTGCGTCCAGCGCCGCGCTTGCGGCTTTTTTGTCTGCGCCCATTTCGTCTGCAAGTGCTGCGACGAGCTGTGCTTTGGTCATTGGTTTTGCCATTTTCTGGTCTCCTTCGTTTGCCCGCCCTATGGGGCCTCTTACCTGCTCAGTTAACGGTATCTTGTGTCTTACCACAACAATTAGTGTGCCCATTTCCCCTAAAAATGGCGATTTTTCTTCGTTTTCGTGGGGTCAGAGGAACGCAGTCTCTTCAAAACTGCGCAGCTTACGGCTGTGAATGCGTTCTAGCGGCATCTCGCGCAAGATCTCCATCGCATGAATTCCGATGCGCAGATGGCTCGCAACTTGGGTTTTGTAGAAATCAGACGCCATGCCAGGCAGCTTTAATTCGCCATGCAGAGGTTTATCGCTGACGCACAACAGCGTCCCGTATGGCACACGAAACCGGAACCCGTTAGCCGCAATTGTCGCACTTTCCATATCCAGTGCGATGGCCCGCGACTGTGACAACCGCTGCACGGGGCCGGAATGTTCCCGCAGTTCCCAATTCCGGTTGTCAATTGTCGCCACGGTCCCTGTCCGCATGATCCGCTTTAGTTCATAGCCTTCAAGCTTGGTGACATCGGCCACGGCAGTTTCCAACGCGATCTGAATTTCGGCCAGTGCAGGGATCGGGACCCAAACAGGCAGGTCATCGTCCAAAACATGGTCTTCGCGCAGATACGCATGAGCCAGAACAAAGTCGCCAAGCCGCTGTGAATTGCGCAGCCCAGCGCAATGTCCAACCATCAGCCAAGCATGCGGGCGCAGCACAGCGATGTGATCGGTCGCGGTTTTCGCATTCGACGGACCCACACCGATATTCACCAACGTGATCCCGCCACCACCTTTGCGCTTCAAATGAAAGGTCGGCATTTGCGGCAGTTTTGCAGGCACTTTCATCGGGGCATCCGCTGTCGTGATCTCGACGTTCCCCGTTCCTACGAAACTCGTGTAGCCGCTATTTGCATCAGCCAACATCGCACGCGCGAAAGCCTCGAACTCTTCGATATAGAACTGGTAGTTCGTGAACAAAATGTGGTTCTGAAAGTGCTCTGCGGCGGTGGCTGTGTAATGCGACAAACGCGCTAACGAATAATCGACCCGCTGTGCGGTAAACGGCGCCAAGGGGCGCGCGCCATCAGGGTACAAGAACCCTACGCCGTTCACGATATTGTCGTGGGTCGTGGCAAGGTCAGGCACATCAAAACGGTCACGCAGCGTGAAATTGAGCGCGCCATCTTGTGGAACCGAAACGCTTGAATCATTGGCAACGGCGAAATGCACAGGCATCTCGGTCGATGACACGCCGATTTCAACCGGCACACCGTGGCTTTCGATCAGCAAACCAATCTGCTGTTCCAGATAATGTGCAAACAAATCGGGGCGCGTGACGGTCGTGGCATACATGCCCGGTTCAGCTACATGACCAAACGACAATCGGCTATCGGTTTTGGCATAGCTGGTCGTGGTCAGCCGGATTTCGGGATAATAGGCCCGCATCCGCAGCGCGGGTTGGCCCTGCGTAATTGCGGCGTTGAACCCGTCACACAGGAATTTGGACGCGATGGTATAAAGCTCTTGAAGGCGCGCCACTGCTGCTTTTGGATCAGTAAACATTTCATGCGCGGCGACGTCAGGGGTCTGGAAAGTTGGGTTCATGGTGTATCCTCAAACAATTCAGTGATCTCGAATTTAATCACGTCGACCAAGCCAAGATCGGAAATACGTAACGCGGGAATGACAACAAGTGCCAAAAGCGAATGTTGCATATAGGCGTTGTTCAATGTGCAGCCGCATGCCGCCATCGCCGCGACCATCTGGTCCGCATTCGCCGCAACATTGACCGCGGCGCAATCCGACATCAGGCCCGCGATCGGCAGTTTCACCAGCGCGATCTCGACCCCGTCTTTCCAGACACTGACACCACCACCGACGTCACCCAAGCGGTTCGCCGCTGCGGCCATCATCGCACGATCAGTCCCGACGACGATCATATGGTGACTGTCATGGGCGACGGTCGAGGCCATCGCCATTTTGCCTGTATAACCAAAGCCAGACACAAACCCGTTCATCACATCACCCGTCGCACGGTGCCGTTCGACAAGCGCGATCTGGCAAACGTCGCCCTGACCTTCGGCAACCCCGTTCTGCACGGGCAGATCAGCGGTCAACGCCTCCGTCGGTGCTTGGTTTTCGACGACACCGATCACTTTAGCGGTGACCGTATTACGGCCATCTGGTGCTACGATTTCGAAATCGACATCGGTCAGAGATTTGCCAAGATGCACAGTCTGCCGCGCCGCATCAGGCCAATCGTAGTGCGGGCAATCCACCGTGATCTTACCATTCAGGGCTACGGTTTGGCCACGCGCGATCACATGCTCAATCGGCAAGGTCGTTAGGTCAGACGTCAGGATCATATCCGCCCGCCGCCCTGGCGCGATGCTACCTAGCTCTCGTTCCAATCCAAAATGTGTGGCGGTGTTAATCGTTGCCATTTGCAGCGCGATTAACGGATCGCAGCCGCAATCAATTGCATGACGCACAACGCGGTTCATATGCCCGTCATTCACAAGCGTGGCCGCCATGCAATCATCGGTACATAAGATGAAGTTGCGCGGATCAAGGCCCTTTTCGGTCACAGCCGTAATCTGGCTTTCGACATCATACCAAGCCGATCCAAGGCGCATCATCGACTTCATGCCCAAACGCACACGCGCAATCGCGTCTGCCTCGGCGGTACCTTCGTGATCATCCGCAGGACCACCAGCAACATAGGCCGCAAAAGGGATACCCTTGTCAGGGCTGGCGTAATGCCCGCCCACGGTTTTACCCGCATTCATGGTAGCTGCAATTTCAGCAAGCATTTGCGGATCACCGTTGATGACGCCCGGAAAATTCATCATCTCACCAAGCCCGATAATACCGGGCCATGCCATTGCCTCGGCCACATCAGTCGCGGAAATTTCAAAACCTGTGGTTTCCAAACCGGGAGCGGACGGCGCGCAAGACGGCATCTGGGTATAGATGTTGATCGGCTGCATCATCGCCTCGTCATGCATCATGCGCACGCCGTCCAGGCCCAGCACATTCGCAATCTCATGCGGATCAGTGAACATGGTGGTGGTACCATGTGGAATGACAGCCGCGGCAAATTCGGCAGGGGTCAGCATACCGGACTCGATATGCATATGGCCGTCGCACAGACCGGGGATCAAATAACGACCGTTCGCCTCAACCACCTGTGTGTCTGGGCCAATGCAATGGGATGCGTCGACGCCAACATAGGCAAAACGCCCGTGCGCAATAGCAACCTGCCAGCCGTCCAGAATTTCGCGGGTTTGAACGTTGACCAGCTTACCGCCACGCACGATCATTTCTGCAGGGATACGGCCCGCAGCAACGGCGACCAGATGGGGCGCTTCATCCGCCCAAGATGTGATGTGATTTTCCATCCCCAATGATTTCACTGAATTTGAAAACCTTCAAGGGGGGGGCAAAAGGCCGCCAAGCGATGTGCAAGGCGGCCTAATCCGAAAAACAGTCGTTAGTAGGCTTATTCCGCCAAGGACGACAGATATGCATAGATATCCAGTGCTTCTTGTTCGGAGCGCACTTTATAGCCCATCTTAGATCGCGCACGGCGGTCTTCTAGGGCGTCGCGCAACCATTTAGTTGGGTCCTGAACATAGGCCGCGAATGCGTCTTGTGTCCAAACGAGATCTGCTTCGCCAGCGGCTGTCAGGCTATCACCATAACGGAATCCCTGTGCGGACCCCAACTGCGCACCCGCAATACCGTAAAGGTTTGGACCGGCCTTTGCGGATCGGCCCGCAAGCACTTCACCTGCATCGTCACGCACGACATGGCATGCAACACACTGGCGGCCAAACTGCGCTTCCCCGTTCGCTAAATCGCCGGATAAATGGCCATCTGCAAATGCAGGTGCGGCAAAACTGGTGAGCATTGCAATACACGCTAGCTTTTTCATCTTCGACATCCTTTAAGTTGCGGGCCATCGCGCTGCGATACCCTTTGAGGTGGTATATATGTCAGGTCGCGCCAAAAACCAGTCCAAGACTAGTGGCCGTGCCCTTCGGTCATCTTTTCAACGTTAAACTCGATCGCTATCTCGCCTGCATTTTCAAACACAAGCGTCGCCGGAACGGTCTCGCCTTCCTCAAACGGATCACCGTTAAGGCCCATAAACATGACGTGCTTGCCGCCAGGGGCAAACGTCACCGTTTCACCAGCCCGAACAACCAAGCTTTCAAGTTGGACCATCGTCGCAATATCATCAACAGTTTCTGTGTCATGCATCATGACGCGCGGAAAATCGGCGCGAATTTCAAGCAAAACATCATCCGTTTCACCCGTATTGGTCACAGTCATATACCCTGCACCCGTCATCGCGGTCGCAGCCGTTTCGCGCGCAACCGGATGTGCGATTGTAAGATCGCCAATCTTATAGCCATGCGCCATCCCAAATGTCGGGATCAAAGCCAGCGCCAAGGTCAAGGCGATTTTCATAGTGTGTAGTCCATATATTTTGAATTTGGGTCGGAAATACGCCTCAAAACAACTGCCTGCTACCCCAAATCGTCAGGGCAAACCGTCGCAGGGCCATGTTCTGCCGACCTGATGAAAATGCCCCCCATGTCGCATATGGCACCATGTCTGTCTAAACTCTGGCTGACTTTATCCCAGCCCAGCGCCATTTTGAATGTCAAAGAGGTATGACCCATGCGCTACTCCGGCTTTCAAGTGATCAAAGAAGCATTAACCGGCCATAAAGGCTGGAAACCCGTCTGGCGTGATCCAGAGCCGCAGTCGCATTATGATATCATCATCATCGGCGGCGGTGGGCACGGGCTTGCAACTGCTTATTATTTAGCCAAAGAATTCGGCGAGAAAAAGATCGCGGTACTGGAAAAGGGCTGGATCGGCGGCGGCAACGTAGGCCGGAACACGACGATCATCCGGTCCAACTATCTGCTTGATGGCAACGAGCCGTTCTATGAAATGTCGCTTAAGCTGTGGGAAGGGTTGGAGCAAGATTTCAACTATAACGCCATGGTCAGCCAGCGCGGTATCCTCAACCTGATCCATTCGGATGCGCAGCGCGATGCATTCACCCGCCGCGGCAATGCGATGATGCTGAACGGCGCGGATGCTGAAATGTTATCAACCGAACAGATCCTTGACCGCTATCCGTTCCTTAATGTGAACGACGCCCGCTTTCCTATTAAAGGTGGTTTGGCGCAGCATCGCGGTGGCACTGTGCGCCATGATGCCGTCGCTTGGGGCTATGCACGCGGCGCCGACATGCGCGGCGTCGATATCATTCAAAACTGCGAAGTCACTGGCTTCAGGCTTGAGAACGGCAAATGCCTCGGCGTGGAAACATCGCGCGGATTCATCGGCGCAAACAAAGTTGGCTGCGCCGTTGCTGGTTCCTCGTCGCGGCTGATGTCCAAGGCTGACATGCAGCTCCCGATGGAAAGCCACGTGTTGCAAGCCTTCGTCTCCGAAGGGCTCAAGCCTGTCATCCCCGGCGTGATCACCTTTGGCGCGGGCCATTTCTATTGCAGCCAATCTGACAAAGGCGGGCTGGTGTTCGGCGGCGACCTTGATGGCTATAACTCCTACGCCCAGCGCGGCAACATGCCCGTAGTCGAAGATGTCTGCGAAAGCGGCATGGCGCTGATGCCAATGCTTGGGCGCGCACGTCTTTTGCGGATGTGGGGCGGTATCATGGACATGTCGATGGATGGTTCACCCATCATCGACAAAACCCACATCGATGGGCTCTATTTCAACGGCGGCTGGTGCTACGGCGGGTTCAAGGCCACGCCTGCATCCGGCTTTTGTTTCGCGCACTTACTGTCTCGCGACGCGCCACACCCCAACGCCACTGAATTCCGGTTTGACCGCTTCTCACGCGGGCTTATGATCGACGAAAAAGGCATGGGCAATCAGCCCAATTTGCATTGATGCCATGTCTCGCTTTGTTTCAAATACTCAAAACCCGACGCGCATTGCACGAGGTCACGTATGATTATTAACCACCCCCTGCTCGGCCCGCGCGACGCGGCAGAGTTCACCTATCTGGGTGATGCCAGCCTGATCAACCGCCCCGATTGGCAATCCGAAACCGCAGCTCAGGACTTCTATGAATACGGTTACCTGCGCAGTAACCCCGCAGGGATACACCGCGAGCTGTGGTTCCATGAAGCAGGCGATCGATCTTGGCTTGTGGTCACACGTAACACCGTCACCCACGAGATTTCAAACGTGGAAATGGCCCGCGACGTGGCCCGCACACAAGGGCGCAGCAAATGACCCAATCTAACCGACTTGACGGCGGACAGATCAACCGCGACGCCGCGCTGAAATTCACATTTGACGGCAAAACCTTTCAGGGACATGACGGCGACACGCTCGCCTCTGCGCTGATGGCCAACGGTGTGCGACTTATGGGTCGCTCGTTCAAATACCACCGCCCGCGCGGTCCCTTGACCGCAGGCAGCGAAGAGCCGAATGCGCTTGTGGAATTACGTTCTGGCAACCGCCAAGAACCAAACACACGCGCAACTACCGCCGAGTTATACGACGGCCTGACTGCGCGCAGCCAGAATAAGCTGGGGTCGCTCAACTTCGATTTATTGGCGATCAACGACCGCTTGTCGAACTTCTTGACCGCTGGGTTTTACTATAAAACCTTTATGTGGCCCGCCGCGTTTTGGGAAAAGCTGTATGAACCGATCATCCGGCACGCCGCTGGCCTTGGGTCGCTGTCCAAGCAAGACGATCCTGATCTGTATGACAAAGGGTTTCTGCACTGCGATCTGCTGATTATCGGGGCTGGCCCTGCTGGCCTTGCCGCCGCCCTGACTGCGGGACGGTCCGGCGCGCAGGTCATCCTTGCTGACGAAGATTTCCGCATGGGCGGGCGCCTGAATAGCGAAACATTTGCAATTGGCGATCAGTCTGGCGGCGATTGGGCTGCAGCCACCGTAGCTGAATTGGCGACCATGCCGAATGTTCGCATTATGCTGCGCACCACCGTTATCGGGTCTTTTGATCACGGCATCTTTCCTGCCGTTGAACGGGTCAGCGACCATGTCGCCGTGCCCGCCGCTGGTAAGCCGCGCCAAATTCTGTGGCGGATCTACGCCAAGAAATCGCTGCTTTGCGCAGGCGCAACCGAGCGCCCCATCGGGTTCGAAAACAACGACCGACCTGGCATTATGCTCGCGTCTGCGATGCGCTCTTACGCCAACCGCTGGGCTGTGACGCCAGACAAGCGTGTTGCGATCTTTACCAACAATGACGACGGCCACCGCACTGCTGCAGATATGCACGCCAAAGGCGTAAAAATCGCAGCCGTGGTCGACACCCGCGCGGACGCCCCGACGTCGGGGGACTACGAGGTCCTCGCTGGCGCGCAAGTCACCAACACCAAGGGACGGCTCGGCCTGACGTTTGCCGATGTGCAACTTGCCGATGGGTCCACGCGCACATTGGAAGTCGGCGCGCTGGGCATGTCCGGCGGCTGGAACCCGAACGTGCATATGACTTGCCATCAACGCGGACGGCCGACATGGCAGCCCGATATCGCGGCCTTTGGACCGGGCGAGACCTTGCCCGACGGCATGTCGATCGCGGGCTCTGCGACAGGCGCGTTTTCGACTGCGGCGGCTCTTTCCACAGGAACAAAAGCGGCGGCTTCGGCCCTGCGTGATCTTGGTTTCAAAGCCAAGGCCACCCGCCAGCCACAAACTGAAGATACCCCGACAAACGTGACCCCGTTCTGGTACGTTGAAGGCTGCAGCCGCGCATGGCTTGACCAGCAAAATGATGTGACAGTCAAAGACGTCAAGCTCGCCCACCAAGAAGGGTTCCGATCAGTCGAGCACCTTAAACGGTACACAACGCTTGGCATGGCGACGGATCAGGGCAAGACATCCAACATGGGTGGCCTTGCGATTATGGCTGAACTGGCCGGTAAATCGATCCCCGAGGTCGGCACAACGATCTTCCGCCCGCCTTATACACCCACTTCAATGGGTGTGTTGGCAGGTCGGTCCATCGGTAAACACTTCCACCCGACCCGCCTGACGCCAACCCATGCGTGGGCTGTGGAACAAAACGCTGTCTTTGTCGAAGTTGGCAACTGGATGCGCGCGCAATGGTTCCCGCGCACAGGTGAAACCACATGGCGCGAGACCGTCGACCGCGAAGTATTGGCCACCCGTAATTCTGTTGGCGTGTGCGATGTGACAACGCTGGGTAAGGTCGACGTGCAAGGCGCAGATGCTGCGATCTTCTTGAACAAAATCTATTGTAATGGCTTTGGCAAACTGGCTGTTGGTAGGGTCCGCTATGGTCTGATGCTGCGCGAAGATGGCATTGCGATGGACGACGGTACTGCGGCCCGTCTGGCCGAGGATCATTTCGTTGTGACCACAACGACCGCCAACGCCCTGCCTGTTTATCGGCACATGGAATTCGTACGCCAATGTCTGTTCCCCGACATGGATGTACAGCTAATTTCGACAACTGAGGCGTGGGCGCAATACGCCGTCGCTGGTCCAAACAGCCGCAAACTACTGGAAAAAATCGTCGACCAAGACATGTCCAACGAGGCGTTCCCGTTCATGGCCTGCGCCAACATCACCGTTTGTGGTGGGTTGCGTGCGCGCTTGTTCCGTATCTCGTTTAGCGGCGAGATGGCTTACGAAATTGCTGTGCCGTCTATCTATGGCGACGCACTGATCCGTAAGATCATGGAAGCAGGCGCCGAATTTGATGTGACACCGTACGGGACCGAAGCCCTTGGTGTCATGCGGATCGAAAAAGGCCATGCGGCTGGGAACGAGCTGAACGGCACGACCTCCGCGCAGAACCTTGGCATGGGCCGTATGGTATCCAAAATTAAAGACAGCATCGGGTCGAAATTGTCGGAACGCGAAGGGCTGAATCGCGAAAATGATCTACGCCAAGTTGGCATCAAACCGGTGAACCCTGCTGACCCTGTGCCAGCGGGTGGGCACCTGATGAATGCCACGGGACCTGTCGATGCAGCCCATGATCAGGGCTATGCGACATCTGCTGCGTTCTCACCCAATCTGGGTCACATGATCGCGCTGGGGTTCCTGAAAGACGGTGGAAACCGGATGGGTGAACGCATGCGGCTTGTATCACCCCTAACTGGCGTGGATACCGAAGTTGAAATCACCAGCGCCCATTTCATCGATCCAGAAGGGGAGCGGCTCCGTGCATAATCTGACACCGACAATGGCTTTGGGCGGCGTGACCGACACCATCGGCACCATCACCATCACAGAAAACTCGGGGATGTCTTTGGCGTCTGTTGCAGCACGCATGGGTGGTGAAAAGAAGTCCGCTCTGGTTTTGAAAAAGATGCTTGGCGAGGTTCCCGGTCCGGGACGCTGCCAACAGCACGGCCTAGGGGCAGGGTTCTGGATGGGGCCAGATCAATGGATGATCGGTGCGCCAATGGGCACTCATGAACTACTTGCGGATCAGCTCAAAGACCTGTTGGGCGATGCCGCATCTGTGACGGAACAAACTGGTGCTTGGGTTGTGTTTGACATGACGGGCGCGGCGATGAGGGACGCGGTAGAACTGCTTTGCGCTGTGCCGATCCGCACAATGATCGCAGGCGATACCCAGCGTACGGTTATTCACCACCTTGGTTGCTTTGTAATTCGGCGCAATACGGATGATCACGTACGTATCATTGGGCCGCGCGCATCGGCAGGGTCTCTGCACCACGCATTGGTCGCGGCCGCGCATTCCGTTGCCTAAGCGGACGGGACAATCACGTTTTCGCGGACACGGAACATGTTAATCTTGGCGCGATCATCTGATGGATGCACGCCAAACACTTCTTCGTAGTTTTGCACCATCGGCGTCGCCGAGGCATAGCCAACGGCCAATGCAATCTCTGTCATTGTGTCCTTGGAATACAAGACCAATTGGCGCGCCGCTTTCATTCGCATCGCGCGGTAGTAATGCAGCGGACTTTTGCCAGTGGTTTTCTTGAACATCCGCTCGACCTGACGCACAGAAACACCAACCGCGTCGGCCACATCGGCGACGTTGATTGGGTCTTCGATATGGCTCCCCCCCCCCCCCCCCCCC
>OJHH01000444.1_pt1 | contig 13754 bp, 8 predicted proteins | sample 1594911 | NCBI WGS metagenome assembly OJHH01 (sample SAMN05416787, study PRJEB24817) | seawater metagenome | isolation source: Sea water | place: Canada:Atlantic | collected 2013-11
GGCAGCGTCAGATGTGTATAAGAGACAGATCTGGAGTTAATTCTAGTAGTGGAATATTAGAAATTGTAGAAGAAACTGGAGGGCCAGCACCAATTTGGCTTGTGTAGGTAATTTCAAATTCTGGTCCAATGAAATTTTCAAATTCAAAATTTAGTGAAACTAAATCACCAGCACAGGCTATAGAGTCAGTTGAAATTGATACCGTTGTGAATTCGTTTACATCTACTGTTATAGCGTCAGGACTAACTAGCACACAAGGGTTAACAGGAGAACCTCCGGTAATCGATGTAATACTAAAGACACTAGATGAATCTGGTGTAATTGTCCAAGCTTCTCCTAAAGCCAGAACTACAGTCTGTTCGTCCCCTGTTAAACCAGATACTTGATTTGTTACAGTGTAGTCCACCGTAAATGGTGCAGTACCCGTTAATCCTAAATCTAAATCTACTGACTCGCCTACACAAATTGTAGTGTCATTACCAAGTCCTGTAGTGGCCAGTTCAGGGTTTACTGTTATTATGAAACAACTATCCAACGCATTAATAGGTGCGGAACAACCCTCGGAATCTGTTAGCCGTACAATACAATACTCAGTATCATCGGTAGGAAGGAGTGAGATCGGAGCTAAGCCAAAAGGATCTACTGTAGTAGTGTCTATTATCCCTGAGCCTATTAGCTCAGTACTATAATCGAGAACAAAATCAGGAATTCCTCCAGTAATTAAGTCCACATCAACTGTAGTTCCTTCGCATATCACGGAATCAGTGTTTAGCACGCTTAAAGTAGCGCCAGTCGTTAATGTAAGTTGTACATCTATAGTATCACCAGTAGGAAGTTCACAGTCATTATCTATCACATACATAGAAAATGATGTGTTCATTGTCGGTTGGCCTAACCAGCAAACTTCCGAACAAATAGCATTTTGCCCAGGCACTATCAATGGACAAGCTATAGAGTCTAATGTAGCACCAGGAAAAAGAGTAGTAACATTTGAGGTAATCTCCATGATTGAAAATGGATCAGGATGTATAGTTTCGAAAGTAATACATATGCTATCTCCCTCGCATACCTCATATTCTGTTGATGTAATAGACGTTCCTCCAGTATTTAAAATTCCACCACCATCAGTAAACTCAGGTTCCCCTGGAATGTTAATTCTGCTAATGAAAGCCATGGTCTCAGTCATGGTGTAGACCACATTCCCCATTGGGTCTGTCTCTTCAATGGTAATGTTAGTAACATAATTCCCTATTGTAGGTGGGGTGAATTCGACTAATCCTGTGGTAGAAACAGTAATTGTTGAAGGGTCAAAACCGGGTATGTCAAAAGACAACTGGTTGTTTTCTACTTGAGGGGTGCTTATTGAAAAGGTAACTGTGTTACCAGGGGTGCTGGTATATTCTATTTGATGAGAAAAAAGTTCTCCCACTAAACCATATGGAATTTGTTGAGTGCCGTCAATATCTAAAGTGCTGTTGCATCCTAAAGTAGGGTCAACTGTAGCGGAAAAGTAGGCGTCATCGAAAATTGGAAAATCCGTATTGATAAAAAAGTTATAATCATCCGCAGCCCAACTGGCAGTCCAGATACAAGAAGGATCCAATGTCTGAGTAACTGTGTAAGTGGTTAGGATTGTACCAGGTGAGAACCCTCCGGGAATACATGAACTATCCAGTAGCTCTTCATCACATAATTCAGAAATTTCCTGTGTGGTAGAAAGAACAGCCAGATTTGCTATTATATTCAAGCCAGCACAAGATCCGTCTGGAGTAAAGAAAATCAAATTATCTGGTGATGGGTTTGGCTGTTGGCCAAAACAATCCGAGTAAACACTCAAAGTAAATTGGTAGTCATTGCCTCCGAGACATTCGTAAGAAATATGACCACCAAGTATGTGGTTGGATTTCATTTCATTGGCGAATGTCAATAAAATCAATACAATGACTAAATTATACCACTTCATAGGCTAATTAGGTTCTTAAGGTTCTATAAGTCGTAACGCTTTTGAGGTAGCCAATGGTTGCATAAGCTAAACACAGAGTTTTACGGTTAGGTTTGGAGGTACAAGATAATAAATCATTCCCAATGAATCGATGACTTTTAGTACAAAGTGTGAAAAGCACATTATTAAAAATATTTAGAATGGAATGTTAATAAAAAGATAAGCCATGATTATCACGTTGGGAGCATGAAAGAATTATTAATTTTGCCGTAAATTATCTAAATAAACTTATTCAATATGAAATCAATTTTTACTTCTTTTAGTTTAGTGGCATTATGCTCAATAGTCTCATTAAATTCTTTCGGTCAAGGCTGCTCTGATTTAATCATTTCAGAAGTGCTAGAAGGCTGGTCTAATAACAAAGCCATTGAAATTTACAATCCAACAGCGGCTGCTATTGATGCCTCAGAATACGGATTAGTAAGATTTCAAAATGGCGATACTGCACCAGGAAATATCACTTATTTGGAAGGTGTTACAATCGAACCTTATGACGTTTATGTAGTAGTTCTGGATAAAAGAGATCCTGATGGGGTAAGCTTCGAAGCTCCTGTATGGGATGAACTTCAGCTACAAGCTGATATTTTTGTAAATCCTTTATACAATGATGGTCAGGAAGTAATGTATTTTAACGGAAACGATGCAGTTGCTCTTATGAAAGACGATGGTAGTGTTTTAGTTGATGTGTTCGGAAAGATTGGTGATTCAATAAATACTGAAGGATGGGGTTCTTATATTGACGGTGCTGGTGAACAGGCATTTGTTTCTGCTGATCACACCTTAATTAGAAAGTTTGATATCACTTTAGGATATGCATCCAATCCTGCAACATTCGATATCCTGAATGAGTATGACTCATTACCTGCAAATACTTTTACTGAATTAGGATTTCACATGTGCGCTTGTGCGCCTATTAGTGTGAATGAAGTAGAATCAAAAAGTGAACTTAAACTTTTCCCTAATCCTGTAGAGTCAAACTTTGTTACTCTAGCTTCTTCTGAGTTAATTTCGTCAATTCAAATTGTTGGATTAACGGGAAAACTAATCGAGAGTATGGATTTAAACAGTGTTTATTCTGCATATTTAGATCTTTCTAATGTTCCTTCTGGTACTTATTTCATTAAAGCTAGAATGGTTTCTGGTTTAGATGTGAATGAGATTTTGATTAAAAAATAAATTCTAAGCTCATAGATTTATGAAACTTATTTACAGAATATTATTCTGCGTTGCAATTTGGTCGTACGTATCAGATTGCAACGCTCAGAATTGCCAACTTACGGGGCAAGTAATTGATAGTTCTACTGATGAAGCATTACCCCTCTCAAACATCATTTATAAATCAGGTGGAGAGACTACTGCGGATATTAACGGAAAGTTTGATCTTTCTCTTCCTTATGGTAAATATTCTATAGAATTTAGCTTTGTAGGTTATGTGAGTAAAATTGTGACTGTAGATTTAAATAAATCTACAAAGAATTTGAATGTAGCTTTAGTTACTAAAGAATTACAAGAAGCATTAATTGAGGCCGATATGGCTATAGAAAGGGAAACCCCTGTAGCTTTTTCGAATATTGATATCAGAACCATTAATGAAGAGCTGGCATCTCAAGATATTCCTATGATTCTAAATTCCACTCCAGGAGTTTATGCGACTCAATCTGGAGGTGGAGATGGCGATGCTCGAATTACCATAAGAGGTTTTAGTCAAAGGAATGTTGCGGTAATGTTAGACGGTGTTCCGGTTAATGATATGGAGAATGGTTGGGTGTATTGGTCTAATTGGTTCGGATTAGATGCCATTATGCAAACTACTCAAGTTCAAAGGGGATTAGGAGTAAGTAGAATAGCTGTACCCTCTGTAGGTGGAACCATTAATATTATTACCAAAGGAATTGAGCAGAAAAAAGCCACTAGAATCAAGCAAGAGGTAGCCAATAATGGTTTTTTTAGAACTACAATTGGTCATACTTCTGGAAGATTAAAAGGAGGATGGGGAGTCACTTTAGCAGGATCTTATAAACAAGGGAACGGCTGGGTAGATGGAAACTGGACGAATGGATACTTTTATTATGGAAAAGTTCAAAAATCTATTGGAAATCACATATTAACCCTTACCGGATTTGGTGCTCCTCAAAGTCATGGTCAAAGATCTTACAAAGAGGGAATTCATATTTATGATCAAGATTATGCAAATGATTTAGGTGTAAATACAGATGGGTTTCCAGATTTTGGTCTTAACTATAATATTCATAATGGGACATTGGTGCGTTATGATTTGGATGGGAACAATCAAAGAATAAATGAAGAAAAAGAAAATTTAAACGAAAGGAAAAACTATTATCATAAGCCTCAGTTTTCGTTTAAACATTCTTGGTCCAACCAAAAGAAATTATCCATAAGTACTGTGGCGTACCTTTCTTTAGGAAATGGAGGAGGTACTGGGTTAGCTAATGGATCAGATTTAAATGTTGATGGTTCTCCAGACTTTCAGACTACCTATGATCTTCAATCGGGTTTCACACCTTTTGAATCTGATATTCCTGGAGTAGAGGATCCTATCATTATTCCGGCTATTTCAACTACCGAAAGAAAGGCTCATTATAACCAACTTAACACAAATGTTAACAACCATTTTTGGTATGGTATTCTATCGTCTTTTAGGTATAAATTGAGTGATAAAATCAATCTTTCAGGTGGTGTGGATGCTCGACACTATAAAGGAGAGCATTACAGAGAAGTGTATGATTTGCTGGGAGCAGATTATTATTTGGATAAGTCAAGTCCAAATCAAGCGTCAGGTGTGAGAAGGGTTGGAGACATTATTGATTTTCATAATGACAATTATGTAGAGTGGGGAGGATTGTTTGGTCAAGTTGAATATAAAACGACACTATGGTCAGCCTTTTTTAGCGCCTCTTATGCCATGACTAGATATAAAAGAGTGGATAAGATGATGGCAAAGTCTATTACTATAGATGGAGTGGTTATTGCTCCAAGTTATGAGTGGCCTGATAATGCTGTGATTCCAGAGCTAGGTTCGATTACCGCTCCTAACGGTGTGGTTTACACACCAGAGTCTGAAGGACTAGAATATCAGGAAACTGACTGGTTTAATAAAGGTGGATTCACCTTTAAGACAGGAGTCAATCGTAAATTAAATGAATTTCAAAATGTTTTTATGAATGTGGGTTATTTGGATTTAGCACCCAAGTTTAATAATATATACTACAGAAGTAATGATTTACTGACTAACATAGAAAACGAAAAAGTTCAATCAATCGAGCTAGGATATGGCTATAAGAAACAAGCGGTAAGTGTGAATTTTAATTCTTATCTAACAGTATGGAAAAACAGGCCTTTTAACGGAGGAGTTCTTATTGAAGATCCTCAGGATCCTTTTAATGTATTTAGAGTAAATATTAATGGGATGAATGCACGCCATTTGGGTGGAGAAGTTGAAATGGCATGGGCCGTAAATAGGAAGTTAACTCTTGAAGGAGTAGTTTCAGTTGGAGATTGGATTTGGAACTCTGCAGACACAGTGCTTGTGTTTGATAGAAATAATGCTCCAGTGCCTTCTCCTGATAACCCTAACGAGCAATATTCAGTTTCTTTCGATGCTAAAGGAGTGCATGTAGGAAACGCTGCTCAAACTCAACTTGGTGGATTGATTAGGTATGAAATTGACCGAGGTATTTATGCGAAATTAAGATATACATTCTTTGACAGATACTTTGCTGATTTTAATCCAACAGTATTGAATGGAGATGATGCAGGAAGAGAGTCTTGGAGGGTTCCTGGTTATGGATTAGTTGACTTTCATATGGGTCAGCGAATCAAATTTGAAAACAAAATGAGCTTGAATATTAGAGCATCAGTTCTTAATATTTTAAATACGGTATATATATCAGATGCAGATGATAGTTTCACCTTAGCTAGATATAACAATTATTCCAATGATTCTGCTCAAGGATTTGACGCAGGTTCGGCAGGTGTGTTCTTTGGTCAAGGAACTAGATTTAATGTCTCTGCCACACTTAATTTTTAGAAAACAAACTTTATGAAATCATATTTATTAGCAATATTGGCGCTTTGCAACGCTCTGTTTTTATCAGCTCAAACTGACATTCAGGACCTAAGGGATAATTACGCTGTAGGTCAAGTAGTCACTATTACGGGTATAGTTACAAATGGAGAAGAGTTAGGTTCTTCAGTGAGATATATTCAGGATGAATCCGCTGGAATAGCTTTGTATTCTCCTGCTTGGGAAGGGTTTACCACACCATCTAGAGGAGATGAAATCACTGTTACTGGTGAAATCACTGAATACAATGGGTTGTTAGAAGTTGGGCCTAATATCACAGGTGTAACTATTAATAGTTCAGGAAATGATCTTCCCGATTATGAATACATAGACTTATCTGATTTTGGTGAAGACGTGGAAGGTGAGCTAGTAAATTTTGATGGAGCTCAGTTCCAGGATGGAGGAAGTACCTTCGCAGGAAACAATACGTACACTTTTCTACATGAAGGTGAACAGGGTATCATTTACTTAAGAACTGGAAGTGCACTGGAAGGACAGATTATTCCTGCTGGTCAGATTACTTTAAGAGGAATAGTTTCTCAATTCACGTTTGATGGATTTGGAGGCTACCAATTGCTTCCAAGAGATATGGATGATTTGATATCTGATTCAAGTATCAATCTGGTCTCTCAATTAACTCAATCATCTCATGATGAGAATTCAATAACACTTAATTGGTTGACAGATACTCCAGGAACAAGTGTTTTGTATTATGGAGCCGATGCAGATAATCTTACAGAGACTGTCACGGGAATGGAAGGAGTAACAGAACATGAAGTTACTATTTCTGGATTAGAACCAGGGACTGTTTATTTTGTTTACTCAGAGTCAGCTAATGATGATTCTGCCGTTCAGTCAAGTGTATCATCATTCGTAACAGTAAGTGAGTCTAGTGGAGATATCCATGTATATTTCACAGGATCTGTTGATACCAGTGTTTCTACTTTAGAAGAAGCTATTTCTTTAGGAGCAGCTACTAACGATACCATAGCAGCCTACATTGACAGAGCTGTATCTACTATTGACTTGGCAGTTTATAATAATAATGATCAAACGATTATGAATGCTGTAGATGATGCGTATGACAGAGGAGTTCAAATTAGATATGTAACTCAAGGTTCTAATGCAAATATTGGCTTAGGTCAAATAAATTCTGCCATTCCAGTTCTAGAAAGACAAGATGACAATGGTTCTGGGATGCATAATAAATTTGTAATCATTGATGCTGATGATGCAGATAACTGTGCGCTAATAACAGGTTCTACAAATTTTACTACGAATGGTTTAGTTGAAGATTATAACAACGTTGTAATATTTCAAGATCAATCAGTTTGTAGAGGATTTAGAGTAGAATTCGAAGAAATGTGGGGAGGTAATGGACCTCAGCCTGTGATAGGGAACAGTAAGTTCAGCTCACTTAAGTTAAATAATACTCCTAAACAGTATACTGTTGGTGGTGTTCCTGTAGAAGCATATTTTTCTCCCACGGATGGTGTGACTGATGCTATTAAGGCAGCTATACATACCACTGATTCTGATTTGGATTTTGCACTTCTAGTGCTGACTAGAGATGATTTAACCGAGGCTATCATAGAGGAAGATAACCTCTTTTTAGTAGTAGCTAGAGGAATGATTGAGCAAGTAAGTGGGACAGGGTCAGATTTTCAAACGTTATTAGATGGCGGAGTAGATGCAGAAAGCCATGAGGGTATTTTCCCTCAGCTTCATCATAAGTATTGTATTATCGATCATAGCAGTCCTGATTCAGATCCTTTAGTGATTACTGGATCTCATAACTGGAGTTCATCTGCTGAAACAGTAAATGATGAAAACACAGTCATAATTCATGATGCTAGCATAGCTAATCAGTTTTATCAGGAGTGGTATAAAAGATGGTCTGAGTTAACTGTTGGAGTGGAAGAGCTTGATAATAAGTGGGAGGTTAGATTTTTCCCTAATCCGGTATCTGATGTTCTTAATCTTTATATTGATAATAAAGAAAATCAGCGTTTAAATGTGCTTTTGATTGATATCTCTGGGAAAGAAGTGTACAACAATCAATTAACAGGTAAAAAACATTTATTAGACGTTACTCCTTTTAGTACAGGGGTTTACACTCTTATTGTGCAGGATGGAAGTTATTCTTATGCTCAAAAAGTAGTTATTCGTTAAGTTTGCCTATTTAAAGGTAAATGGAATTTTCTGAGAAAACTGGACGTATATATGTAGCTGGCCACAATGGAATGGTTGGCTCGGCTATAGTAAGAGCACTAAAAAGTGATGGTTATTCGAACATTATCACTCGCAGTTCAAAAGAACTAGATTTAAGAAATCAAAATCAAGTAGATCAGTTTTTTAAAACTGAAAAGCCTGACTTTGTCTTTTTAGCAGCCGCTAAAGTTGGAGGAATATTGGCTAATAATATTTATCGAGCAGAGTTTCTGTATGATAATCTTATGATCCAAACTAACATTATTCATGCTAGTCATGTAAATAAAGTCTCTAAACTATTATTCTTAGGTTCCTCATGCATTTATCCAAAACTAGCAGAACAGCCATTAACAGAAGAAGCTCTTCTAACTGGAGAATTAGAGCCAACTAATGAGCCATATGCCATAGCTAAAATCTCAGGAATAAAAATGTGTGAGGCTTATAGAGATCAGTATGGAGATAATTTCATTTCGGCAATGCCTACTAATCTTTACGGACCTAATGATAATTACGATCTAAAAACAAGTCATGTTCTTCCTGCATTGCTACGCAAATTTCATGAAGCTAAAGTAAACGGAGATTCTGAGGTCAACTGCTGGGGGTCGGGTTCACCGATGAGGGAATTTCTTCATGTAAATGACTTGGCTTCCGCCTGTATGCATTTAATGAAGACATACAATGAAAAGGAATTTGTAAATGTAGGAACAGGCACAGATGTAACCATAAAGGAGCTTGCTGAAACCATAGCTTCAACAGTTGGATTTCAAGGAGAATTAGTCTGGGATGTGTCAAAACCTGATGGAACTCCCAGAAAACTAATGAATGTCAGTAGGATAGAAGCTTCTGGTTGGAAATATAAAATTGAGTTAAAGGAAGGGATAAACCAGGTTTATAAAGAGTTCAAAGAAAGTGAACTGGCTTTATAATTATATAATACTTGGGGTCGTTCTATTGTCTAGCTCTGCTGTTCATGCACAGTTAGATTTATTTCCGATTCAACAGGATTATATTGAAGAAACTAGGGCTGTTTATAGCTCGTTAGATTCTATTTTACATACATCTACTCTACCATTTAGTGTAAGAAATTCAGCTTTAGAAGATTCTTATTTTTTTAAGGACACACTCAAGTATTACAGTGTTTTTAAAGCTAAACTTTTAAAAGAAGATCTCTTTTCGGTGAATGAAAATGATTTTTCTCTGAGAGTTAATCCGCTTTTCAATTTTAAAGGAGGAAAAGATTTAATGGATACCTCAGTCTATGCAGATACTACGCTATTCATACAAAATTCAAGGGGCTTCAGTATAGACGGTAGAATCGGTAAAAGACTTTATTTTCAAACTGGGTTTCTAGAGAATCAATCATTCTTACCAAGGTGGCAAAAAGCTTATGCCGATTCCAATCTTATAATTCCTGGGATGGGTAGGCATAAAGCTTATAAGGAAGACGGGTTTGATTATGCTCAATCCTACGGATGGATTAATTATTATCCTATTGATAATTTGAATCTATTCTTTGGTCATGGAAAAATGTTCTCTGGTCATGGTTATAGGTCTCATAACTTAAGTCATCAAAGTTTTAACTACCCTCATTTTAAAATTTCTAGCACATTGTTTAAGGGGAAAGTAAAAGCCATGTGGAGCATGGCTGCGTTGCAAAACTTGACTAGACTTCCTTTAGGTGAAGTACCTGAGTCTCTGTTTAAACGAAAAGCAGCTACATTTTCTTCATTGAGTTACCTGTTAGGGAAAAGGGTGGAAATTTCAGTTTTTGAATCCAATATGTGGAAGCGTTATAGTGAATTTAATGGAACTGAACCTCTTGATCCGAAGGCATATGTGCCAGTTCCGATGTTGGGTTATTTGACTCAAAGAATAGACTCTATCCAGTCATCTCGACTGGGTTTTAATTTATTGATCAAGATGAACAATAAGATTCAGGTTTACGGTCAATATCAAGTGGAACGAAAAGGAGTCCAGATTGGAGCTCGTATAAATGATGTTGCTTTAAAAGGTCTTAGAATTCTGGCTGAGTATAATAGGTCTGAAAAAGATGATGTTGTAGATCCGTTAGTAGGGTTTACTCATTTTAATGAAGGCATCGGACATCCTCTCTTGTCGTCATTTGAGGAGTGGATTGGGGTTTTAAATTATAGGAAGAACAGATGGTCAGGTTCATGTACCTATGCTCAAGTTTCAACAATATCCAAAAGATTGACATTAGACCTTAGATTATCTTATTTAGTAAACCCTCGATCTAATTTTAATATTTCCACAGGTTATCTACATAGAGAAAATAATGAATTGATCAATCAAAAATCTGGTGTTGTCTATTTAGGATTAAGCACGTCAGTATTTGATTCGTTCTACAATTTTTAATAACTTAGGCAAAATTAAACCACACCTTGACCGAACTTATTTTAGCATTTCTTACTTCCTTCGCTGTTGTCTTGATAGCTACGCCTTCTTTAATTAAGGTGGCTAAGATCAAACATCTAGTTGATGAGCCAAGTGAAGATAGAAAAGTACATAGAAAGAGTATCCCTACCATAGGAGGGATAATGATTTTTGCAGGAACGATTCTGGCTTTCTGTCTCTTTTTCCCTACTGACGATATTGGTTTTGCTTTTGATGTGAAGGAGGCTGTCGGTGATTTTCAGTACATTATCGCGTGCTTGTTCATCCTATTTTTTGTAGGAACTAAAGATGATATTATCGGATTCAGCCCTACTAAGAAGCTCATAGCTCACTTATTAGTGGGAAGTATCTTGGTGTTTATGGCTGACTTTAGGATTACCAGTCTTCATTCCTTATTCGGAGTTGAAGCGGTTTTACCCTATTGGATGAGCGCTTTCTTTTCCATCTTCGTTTACATCGTAGTTGTAAATGCGGTCAATCTAATAGATGGCGTAGATGGGTTAGCAGCAGGAGTTGGCTTTATTGCTAGTATGGCATTTGCTTCTTGGTTTTTTTATATTGGTCATTTTCCGTTGGCGGTTTTGTCGACATCATTAGCCGGAGCGCTCTTAGCTTTTTTAGTGTTTAATTTTAATCCTGCTAAAATCTTTATGGGTGATTCAGGTTCTTTGACCATAGGGTTGATTATGTATGTGTTGGCCATAGGGATGATCGAACAAAAAGGGTTGAATTCTGAAGTTGCTCTGACTTCGATTAGTCGACCAGTACTGGCTATGGCTATATTGGCTTACCCTTTACTAGATACGATCAGGGTTTTTACACTAAGAGCTATCAAAGGGACATCTCCTTTTAGTGCGGATAGAAATCATTTACATCACCACCTCTTAGATTTGGGTCTTGGGCATAGAAAGACAGTTTTTGTAGTTTATTCCTTTAGCATTCTAATCATATTAATGGTTTTTGTAACACCTAAAAACTCTCCCAACTTGAGCTTTCTCATTGTAGGAATCACCGCTTTTATTCTTACTCAAAGTATTTTTATATATAAAAGAACTCTTAGAAGGGCAAGACAATCATGAGGTGGAGGATTCTTCTTTTTCTTTTATGCGTTACAATTTCCTCTGAAGCTCAAAATACCGATTCTTTAACTGCAGCAGATGCTGTAGTACGATTGAATACATCGTTTTATTCCCCTTCTTCGTTTTATGATTTTGAGGAGAAAACTGAAAAACCTATTTTAATAATTAAGCCAAAATTTGACTACAGCTTAAATTCAGGAACGGCCATTTCAAATGGGGTAAGTCATGTTTATGAAGGTGGAGTAAGCCTTGGTTTCGAGCTGAGTACGAATAATAAAAAAGTAGATGTCGACTATTTTGCTGGTTTGTTCGGTTTAAATAGAAATATGTCAAATTTTTCTGATAGTACAGGTGTCCTGTCAGGTGTAGGTGCGGTCTCTAAAGAAGGGTTTGGTTATTTTGCTCAAAGGATAAGAGGTAGATTGAATTGGCAATTTTCCAAGCATTTTAATGCTGAAATAGGAAATCATACTAACTTTTTTGGGAATGGGTATCGATCGATGGTTCTGGGGGATGAGATGTCTCCATATCCATATCTAAAACTAACTACCAAAGTTTGGAAAATAAAGTATACTAATCTCTTTATGCAGTTGAGGAATCTTGAAAACGGAATTTCTTGGAGGGATGCTAGGAGAAAATATGTTGCTCTTCATGCCATAGATTTTAAAGTTAGTGAGAATTTTTCTTTCACTGTTTTTGAATCTGTTGTTTGGCAGTCTTCGGATACCTTATCTACCAGAGATTTTGAATTAAATTATTTGAATCCTATTATTTTTTACCGTCCTGTAGAATTTGGTCAAGGATCAGCTGACAATGTGTTGTTGGGTGTAGCTGCGAAATTGAGAATGGATAAAACATTCATGTGGTACGGTCAGTTATTCTTAGATGAGTTTTTACTGTCACAAGTAAAAGACGGGGCTGGATGGTGGGCTAACAAGGTGGGTGTGCAAATCGGATTCCAAATGGCCAATGTGATTCCTGGGTTATGGGCCTATTCAGAGTTTAATAGTGCTAGACCATTTACCTATACCCATGGGAGTGTGCTGCAGAACTACGGGCATAGAAATCAATCCTTAGCTCACCCGTTAGGGACTAACTTTTATGAGTGGACTTCAGGAGCTCAGTTTCAGAAAAAAAATTGGGTATTTACAGGAAGGTTTAACTGGGCATTATACGGAAGAGATAAGGATGGAAATAATTATGGAGGAGATATTTTTAGGTCATATAGAAGTCCTTATAATACATTCGGAAATCGCATAGGTCAGGGGAATACACATCATTCGTATATCACACAATTGACTGCTTCTAGGTTGATATCTTCTAAAATGAAGATGTACTTTTTCGGAAATTATTCTTGGCGGCACGTAAAGAATGAGTTTGGCCTTCAGGATGAGCACAGCTTTTCAATTGGAATTAGTTCTAGACCTTTCAAAATCAATACAAGAAACTCTAGTGAAATCAGGCCATATATGTCAAATGATTTTTGATAAAAACAGGTGCAATCATCCTTATAATTACTGTATTTTTGCACGTGTAAATCCAAAAGTTGGCAGAAGCAATTTCATATCATATTAACTTATTTAGGTCCGTAAAGATTATGGATCTAGCGGAGCTTATGAAGCTAAAATTGTCAGCTTTAGTAGTTCTTTCTGCAGTATTGGGCTATTTCATGGGAACGTCTTCTCCGCTAGTATTGGAAATAGTGGCGGTTGTATTTGGAGGAGCGCTTTTAACAGGAGGGTCGAATGGTTTTAATCAGGTTTGGGAGCGTAACCAAGATGCCCTAATGAAAAGAACTATGAATAGGCCACTTCCTACAGGTAGTTTGAGCACTGAGGCTGCTATCGTATGGAGCGCATTGGTGTCAATTCTAGGAGTCTCTATTCTCTGGTTCCTTTTAAATCCATTGTGTGGAGTGTTGGGTGTTTTGGCGTTGTACAGTTACGTTTTTTTATATACACCT
>OJHH01000446.1_pt1 | contig 13742 bp, 6 predicted proteins | sample 1594911 | NCBI WGS metagenome assembly OJHH01 (sample SAMN05416787, study PRJEB24817) | seawater metagenome | isolation source: Sea water | place: Canada:Atlantic | collected 2013-11
ACGTATAGCTTAGCAGAAATTTCTGAGCTTATTCATGGAAAAACAAAGGGTAAAAGTGACCTTCAAATTTCAGAAATTTCATTCGATTCTAGAAAATTAATTACTCCATTTAAGTCAATTTTCTTTGCTCTTAAAACAACCAGAAATGACGGGCATCAATTTATCAATCAAGCGTTTGACAAAGGGGTTAGAGCTTTTGTGGTGGAAAAAGGGTTTAGTTCTTCACTTGAAGCTTCGTTTGTCACAGTAGACAACAGCTTGGCTGCGTTGCAATTACTAGCTAAAGAACATAGAAAAAGCTTGGATTATCCTGTTTTAGCTATTACAGGAAGTAATGGTAAAACCATCGTTAAAGAATGGCTAAAGAAAGTCCTCAGCAGCTCGCTCAATGTAGGTGTGAGCCCAAGGAGTTTTAATAGTCAAATTGGAGTTCCTTTGTCTATTTGGACTCTTTCTAATGAAAATGATTTAGGCATTATTGAAGCTGGAATTTCAGTCAAGGGTGAAATGAAAAAGCTGAGAGATATTGTTGAGCCTTCATTTGGTGTTTTTACAACTATAGGAACTGCCCACTTGTCCAACTTTACAAACAATGCTGAACTCATTAGAGAAAAAGCCAGCCTATTTAAAAATTGCGATTGGGTAGTCGTAAATAATGACAATCGCATCCTGGTAAGCGAATTAGAAACATTGAATATTAAACTCTTTAAATGGGGGAAATCTGGAGGTGTCGATGTTTTGATAAAACCCACAACAAAAGGAAAAAAAACAACTCTAGAGGTAGCTTTCAACAATCAAAAAAGCTCTTTTGAAATCCCATTTACAGATAATGCCTCTATTGAAAACGCAAGTCATGTAGTAGCTACAGCTTTAAAATTAGAAATATCTCCAGAAAGGATCAAGCGTGAACTTAAATCGCTTGAACCCTTAGAAATGAGACTCCAAGTGGTAAACGGCATTAACAATTGCACCATAATTAATGACGCTTATACTTCGGATTTATTGGCGTTAGAAAACGCCATTGATTTGGCTCAAAAATATAGTCAGAATCGCCAAAACACACTGGTGATTTCTGATTTTGAAGAGGCCACTCCTTCACTCTATAAGAAGGTGAAAAACTTGGCTGTTAAGAAAAAAATAGACAGAGTAATCACTATAGGCATGAGTCCTTCTAATGCTGCTCTTATTCACCCAAACACTGAAGTATTCAGCTCTTTGTCTGAGTTTATGGACGAAGATATAAGTACTTTCTTTAAAGATGAAGTGGTTATCATTAAAGGTGCTCGGAAATTTCGACTAGAAAAATTAGCCCATAGGTTACAACTGAAGGATCATCAAACCGTTTTAGAGGTTCGATTGAATGCTTTTACAGAAAACCTGAATTTTTATAAAACGTTCATTTCTAAAGAAACCAAAGTAATGGCCATGGTAAAGGCTTTTAGTTATGGAAGTGGAGCCTATGAAGTAGCATCTCATTTAGAAAATCTTGGCGTAAATTATTTAGGCGTGGCTTATTCGGATGAGGGAATAGCACTTCGAGAAAAAGGTGTTCAGCTTCCTATAGTAGTACTCAATCCTGAGCCTTCCTCTTTCGATTCTATGCTCCGTTATAACTTAGAGCCAGAAATATATTCAACTGCATTGTTGATTTCACTCAAAAAAGTATTGAAGGAAAACTGTATCACTGAGTATCCTATTCATGTAAAATTAGATACCGGAATGCACCGGTTAGGATTAGAAAGCCACGAACTTGATGAGTTTATAAATATGCTCACCTCTGATAACACGTTTAAGGTAGTATCCGTGTTTTCTCACTTGGCGGCTAGTGATGATCCAACTCATGATCAATTTACTCGAGATCAAATAACTGAATTCATTGATTTAGCAGGCCTCATCCGAGATAAAATAGGGTATGACTTCATTAAACACATATGTAATACTTCAGGAATAAATAGATTTCCTGAAGCACATTTAGACATGGTACGCCTTGGTATCGGGCTATATGGTATAAGCTCTAGTGCTGAAGTTCAAAAGAAAATTCAACTTGCTGGTAAACTGAAAACAACAATTATTCGAACCAGAAAAATATTGGCCGGTGATTCCATTGGTTACAGCAGAAAGACTATTCTAACCAGGGACTCACGCATAGCTGTAATTCCGATTGGGTATGCAGACGGCCTTTTTAGAACTCTAGGGAACGGTAAATATCATGTCAGGATTGGAAACCAATCAGCCCCTATTATTGGGAATATCTGTATGGACATGGCTTTCTTAGATATTACTGATTGCACCGCTGAAACGGGTCAAGAAGTACTGATATTCAACTCTCCAGAGGATGTTAAACAAATGGCCAACATTATGGAAACCATCCCTTATGAAATCCTATCCGCGATATCACAAAGAGTAAAAAGGGAATACTATTCTGAATAGGAATGTTAGAAGTGAAATTTCGAAGCTAGGGATAACTGCTTTAGATTTGTAACAAACCTACAAGGAATCCGAAATCACATGAAAAAAGTTTTACTCTTGGCTATATTGGCCTTCTCATTTGTATTCTCAAATGCACAGGAAATTGTTTCAAATCAAGTCTTAATTCAAACTGCTGATCAAGTTAGTATTGATGATATCTTGAAAAGAGCAAACGTTTCTTTTGACAATGCTCCACAAATACGTTTGAAAAGAACTTTAAATGAAAACTTAAATATCTATTTAGTTTCTCACTTAGATGTGATTTCAGAAGAAGATTTAGTGAATAGGTTTTACCAACTTTCTGGAGTCTTAAATGCACAATTAAATCATAAAGTCCAACTAAGAGAAACCACTCCTTTAGACCCAGAATACGGAAATCAATGGCATCATCAAAACATTGACTCTGAACTAGCTTGGGATATTACTACAGGCGGACTAACTGCGGCTGGGGATGAAATAGTAGTTTGTGTTATTGAAGGAGGAAATGCCGAACATGTAGATTTACAAGACAATGCATGGAGTAATACTCAAGAAATAGCTGACAATGGAATAGATGATGACGGGAACGGTTATATCGATGATGTGAATGGCTGGAATGTAGCATCAGAAGATGATGAAGATGTTTTCCAAGGAGGACACGGAACACAAGTGATGGGTATGATAGGTGCTAAAGGTGATAATGATTTAGGTGTTGTTGGTGCTAATTGGATTGTAAAAATTATGTCAGTAGCTGGAGAAAACATTTTCGATGAAGCTACATTGGTGGAAGCATACGGTTATCCTTTAGACATGAGAAATTTATATGAGGAAACTGGTGGCGCTCAAGGAGCTTTCGTAGTAGCTACGAATGCATCATGGGGAATAGACGGAGGAAATCCTGAAGACTCTCCTATCTGGTGCGGCCTTTACCAAACTTTAGGAGAAGCTGGAATTCTAAATTGTGGAGCCACAGCCAATAATAATGTGGATGTAGATCAGGTAGGAGATTTGCCAACAGCATGCGCTTCTGATTATATGATCAGCGTCACTGCCACTAATAATTCTGATGAAAGAACTTTCTCTGGTTATGGTCAAACTACTATTGACTTGGGTGCTCCAGGTGAAGACGTCTGGACTACTTCAGGAAACAATGGATATGGCTCTACTTCAGGAACTTCTTTTGCCAGTCCACTTACGGCAGGCGTAATAGCCTTATTATATTCTGCTCCTTGTCCAAGTCTTATAGAAATCGTTCATTCTAATCCACAGGCTGGAGCGGATCTTATTAGGCAAGCCCTTTTCGATGGTGTAGATCCAATAGATAATTTAACAACTGAATGCGTAACTGGCGGAAGAATAAACTCCTTTAACAGTCTTAACCTTTTATTAGAAACTTGTGAAAGTGGTGTGTGTTTTGCGCCTTTCAGCTCTACACAAATCACGCTTGATAATGTCTCTTTTGCCGTAGAATGGTCTTCTGCAAGTGAAGAAAACTCTTATGGATTTAGATATAAATTGACTTCTGACCTTAATTGGACTGAAGTCTTAGATCTTTCTGATGGATATTATGATCTAGGAGAACTAGAATGGTGTTCTGAATATGAGTATCAATTAAAGACTTTTTGTCCTGAGGATATTAGTACCGAATGGACATCTTCCACTCTTATCACTACCGATGGATGCTGTGTGTCTCCTCCTCTTGAAAGTCTGTCTTTAGAGGTTACCAGTGAAACTGGAGCAACGTTAACATGGCCTTCAGTTTTAGCTGCAGAAGGATTTAATATTGTGTACAGCCAACTGGGTGGTTTAGCCACTACTATCGAAAATGTAACAGGCACATCATATGACCTGATTGAATTGGAGCCGTGTACTGATTATGACATAAGCGTATACTCAGTTTGTTCAGGTGGAACATCACCAGAAAACAACATAATTTACTTTACTACTACTGGATGTGGAGCCTGTTCTGATATATCCTATTGTTACCCAGAAATAGCGAATACAGCAGATGAATGGATCTCACTGGTACAAGTAGGCACTTATGAATTTACTTCAGGAAACGACCAAGGATATTTAGAAAACCTTGAAAGTGGAATCGTAATCAATAGAAGTTCAATTTATGAGCTTTCAGTAGAGTTTGAGTACGAAGACGACACCTTCAACGAGAGTGTAGCAGTGTGGATAGATTACAACCAAGACGGAAATTTCACTACCGCAGAACTTCTTGCAAATGATCCTGGAACACAAACCACTTTAACTTCAAGCTTTACTGTTCCTGCAGATGCCCCACTTGGTCTTACTAGAATGAGAGTATCACTTATATGGAGTGGAGATGTACAGAATATTCAGGATCCCTGTGAAGATTTTGACTTTGGTGAAACAGAAGACTACTGTGTAACTATTGAAGAGTTTGATTCAGTTAGTGAGTTGAGCTCAGTTAGCGTTGCAATATTTCCAAACCCTGCATCTTCTGAATTAACAATTAGTTCAGTTCTACTTAATTCTTCATATCGCATAGTAGACTTAACAGGAAGAACTGTGTTGGCGGGATCGATAAACTCTTCTAATCATTCAATAAATATTGAGTCATTAACTAACGGAACGTACATTTTAAGTGTTGATGATGAATCGGGATCAGTTTCTCAATCTCAGTTTGTGAAGATGTAGAAATATCTTTTGAATAAAATTTGAAAAGGCTCTGAAAACTTCAGGGCCTTTTTTATAACCTTTAACCCCATGATGAAATCTATTTTCAACTTCTGCTCCTTAACCGTAATAATATGTGGAGTTCTTTTGATGAATTGTACGAATCTAGAAAACTCAAATAAAGAAAAAAAACCAACCACTCAAACAAAAGAGATCCTTGGAAATTCTTTTGGAATAATTCCCGAACCAGTTTCAATAAAACTTACAAATCAGGGACAGTTTTCATTCGAAAAAGGGATAGACATTTTAATAAATGAAGAACTCACTTCTGAAATTATTTACCTCCAAAAGACACTAAGTTCCGAGTTCCAAATTTCTTCAAATCTAGTTTTAAAGTCTTCAAATAATAATAGCATTCAGATTCAAATAACTGACGAGCTTCCTGCCGAAAACCACACCATAAATTGTAATAAAACCGAAATTCTTATCGAAGCAGGATCTCCCACATCAGCTTTTACCGCAATTCAGACTATTCGTCAAATTTTGTCAATAAAATCAGCTCACTCAGAGCTTCCGATGATTTCTTCGTTTTTTATAGAAGATTCACCTAAATTCAAATGGCGCGGAATGCTTCTAGATGTTTGTAGACATTACTTTCCGAAGAATACTGTTATGAAATATATAGACTTACTGGCTTTTTACAAAATGAACACTTTACACTGGCACATTACCGAAGATCAAGCGTGGAGAATAGCTATAGACGCCTATCCTAAATTAACCGAAATAGGTGCGTGGAGAGAAGATCCTTTAGCTGAAAACGGAGAGTTGTATGGCGGTTATTACTCTAAAGAAGACATTCGAGAAATAGTGAAATATGCCTCCGAAAGACACATACAAATCGTCCCTGAAATAGAGATGCCCGGACACTCTTCAGCGGCAGTTGCTGCCTACCCAGAATTGGGTTGTAATGGAGAACAAATTTCAGTGCCAAATGACTGGGGGGTGTTCAAAGATATTTACTGCCCTACAGAATATACCTTCGAATTTCTAGAGACCGTTCTAGGAGAAGTTATGGAGTTGTTCCCATCTAATTACGTACACATAGGAGGAGATGAAGCGCCAAAAACACGCTGGGAAGAGAGTGAATTCTGTAAAAAACTCATGAAAAAAGAAGGTTTAAGCGATTATGAGGAGCTTCAATCTTTTTTTATAAATAGAATGGCTGAATACCTCAAGGAAAATGGCAAGACTATTATAGGTTGGGATGAAATCCTGAATGATGAGCTAACAGAATCAGCTATCATTCAAAGCTGGCGGGGGATGGACGGTGGAAAAAAAGCCGTTTCGGAAGGTCGTCAAGCTATTATGAGCCCTACATCTCACTGTTATTTAGATTACTCACTAAAAACCATTGACACTGAGAAGATTTATGGCTTTAACCCTATTCCTCCAGATTGTTCTACACAAGAAGCCGCTAGGATATTAGGCGCAGAGTGTAACATGTGGACAGAGCATGTTCCTGATGAGAAAACGTTAGACTCTAAGGTTTTCCCAAGGCTCATAGCCGCTTCCGAGTCTTTTTGGGGAACCAATGATGACTACGAAGGTTTTCTTGAAAGGCTAGATGCCCATTACAATTACTTAGACATTAGAGGTGTTATGTTTGGAAGTGAAACGGTGGCAGTCTCTGTGGAGACCAACACAAACAGAGAAGGAATCACAGTTCAAATAACTGAAAATCTAAGAAACCCAGAAACAACGTATTCATTCGATTCAAAGGGTGGCTTCCAAGACGGAGATCATTTTGAAGGAGAAATTATAAACGTTCCTCAAAATTCTGAGAGTAAACTGTTAATTAGCTCAGGAGTAAAATCTTCTGCAAATCAAGAAGAAATTAGCATTTCATTTAATCACCACTCTTGGCTAGCAGCTCATGTCGAATATTCTGTTCCTTTCAGTGATTACTACACAGCAGGTGGAACAGACGGCTTAACAGATGGAGTTTTAGGCTCCTTAGATTTCAGAGATGGCCACTGGCAAGGGTTTTTCGGAGATGATGTAGAACTAATTATAGAAAACCCCAATGAGAACAAAAAGATCTCTTCAGTTTCTATGAATTTCTATCGATACATTAACTCATGGATATTCCCTCCAGAATCAGTGAGTATAGCCATCTCTCAGGATGGCGCCACTTATACAGAGCTAGATACTCAGTTATATGCCGAAAACGAAATGCATGTGCGTGGCAAAGAAATCATAACTTCTTACTTCAATTTCGAACCAGCAGATGCTAAGTATCTAAAAGTAATTATCAAAAACATAGGCAAAGTCCCCCACTGGCACGAAGCTTCTAGCGAGCCTGCTTGGGTGTTTTTGGATGAGGTGGTGGTGAAGTAATTTCTTAAACTTGCAACATGAAAACACCTTTAATCTTAATCACTTTATGCCTTGGGATGTTATCCCTTTCCAGCTGTGAAACCACCAAAGAAGCCAAACAACACATAGAAGGATTTCTTAACTATGTTGTTAATCAAGATTTTAAAGAGGCATCTGTTTACGTGAGCTCGCAAAGCTCGCATGGGCAAGACGTAGTAGCTAACTGCAAACTCATGTATGAAAATACAGATTACGGAAAACTACTCAGTTTCGAAAAAGGATTTGGCACGAGCACAAACATATCCAATAGTGTGAGCACTGTCAACCTGAACTACAATCTCATCTACGAAAAAGGAGAAGTCACCTACAATTTTGTGGTGGTCGACAGAGGCGCAGGATTTAAAATTGAAGCTATACAATAACCAATGTTAGAAATCTGTATAGACTCCGTAGAATCAGCAATTAAAGCTGAAAAATCCGGAGCAGACCGCTTAGAATTGTGTGAAAACCTCATCCAAGGTGGAGTAACGCCTAGCTCTGGAAAAATAGCTCAAGTAATTAAAGCAGTCACTATTCCTGTGAGAGTGCTCATAAGACCTAGAGCTGGAAACTTTTTGTATTCCCAAGATGAGCTAGAAATAATAGCCGCTGATATAAAATTTTGCTCCACCACTAATTGTGAAGGAATAGTAGTAGGAGCATTAACAGATACTTCCGAAATAGACGAAGAGTTATTGGCTTATTGGAAATCACTCGCTGGAGGTAAAAAACTCATCTTTCATAGAGCCTTCGATTTAACTAAAGATCCTAAAACGGCCTGTGAACAGCTTATTAAAAGTGGATTTGACACCATTCTTACTTCTGGACAACATACCATGGCTCAGCAAGGTGTTGAGGTTTTAAAAGCATTGCACCGCGAATATGGTTCATCCATAAGCCTCTTAGCAGGCGGAGGTGTTCGAGCTTCCAACATCTCAGAAATACACGAAAAAACAGGAATTACTCATTTTCATTCTTCGGCAAAGATTTTGATAGAAGGAAGCATGTCTGTGTCCATGAGCAGCAGTTCCGTAGCAGAACAAATTTTCACTGTAGATTCCAATGAAATCAGACAAATGAAAAAACTTATTAAATCATTTTGAACGGACGGCATTTGAATTTAGAGCGTGTTCACTCAAAATCACGAAGCGTTAAGCGGATGTTCTATTTGAGCTCAGCTGTCGAGTTTTTAGAAGAAAAACTTGATAACAGCGTTTGCGAGTTTTGCATCCGTAGAGAAGTAATTTTGTGAAGTGAACTAGGACTAATTTCACAAGCCTTGATTTTTGGTTACTTTTTATCAAGAAAAAGTGACGTACGAACCGTAATTTGCAGTTTTACAATGACTCACTTAAAGTATATTTTCAGTTTTATTCTACTTCTACTCTTGTTTGTGAATGCACATTCGCAAAACATATCAAAAGAAAAAACCCTTCACGAAAACTGGCAATTCTCTTCAGATTCAGAAACACTAAAAGGAAAAGCCATCATCCCAGGAAACATCCATACAGATTTATGGAACGCAGGAATTATAGATGATCCATACAAAGGAACCAACGAGCTAGATTATCAATGGATTCAGGATTCTACTTGGACTTACAGCACCACTTTCGAAGTAACTGAACAAGAACTTTTGTACCACCAGATTTTTCTTGAATTCGAAGGATTAGACACCTATGCTACCATTTACTTAAATGAAATGGAAATAGGTAAATCTGAGAATATGTTTTTAGCATGGCAAAACGAGGTAAAGACATGGCTAAAAGAAGGAACCAATAGTCTTAAAGTCGTCTTCAAATCTCCTTATGAAGTTCATGCCAATACTGCTAAGAACTTGGGATATCAGCTACCTGCTTCGAATGATGCAGGTGATAATAAAATAAGTCCCTGGGTGAGAAAAGCACCTTATCATTTCGGGTGGGATTGGGCACCTAAATTCACTACTTGTGGGATTTACATGCCAGTTAATTTGGTTTTCAAGAATGAGACTTTCATAGAAGAAGTCTACGTCTACAATTCCTCCATATCGGAGAACGAAGCAGTATTGGAATACGAAATCACTTTGAATCATATTCCTAAAAAACTGAATTACACCCTAGAACTAGCTGATTCTGAAGGATCCTATTTCTCTACTACAGAGTCTACTGATTTTCAAACCATAAAAGGAGAAATCAGAATAGAAAATCCAAAAATATGGTGGCCAAATGGCTGGGGAGAACAACCTCTTTATGATTTTAAAATTCAACTAGGCGAAATGGATTCTTTCTCTCAAAAAGTAGGCCTAAGAATGGCCAGAGTTCGTCAGAATAAAGATAAAACTGGGGAGTCTTTTTTCTTTGAAGTAAATGGAGAAAAACTCTTTGCTAAAGGTGCCAACTACATTCCTCAGGATGTCTTCATCAACCAAAAAACAAATGAAGATTATGAAAAGCTAATTCTACAAGCTAAAGATGCCAACTTTAATATGCTCAGAGTTTGGGGTGGAGGAATTTACGAAAAAGATGTTTTCTATGAACTGTGCGACAAGCACGGGATTCTAATTTGGCAAGATTTCATGTTTGCATGCAGCATGTATCCTTTTGACAAACAGTATATCCAATCTGTAACCGAAGAGGTGGCGTACCAAGTAAAAAGACTGAGAAACCATGCAAGCTTGGCACATTGGAATGGGAATAATGAAGTGAATGTGGCTTGGAATAATTGGGGATGGCAAGATGAATATAAACTAGACGAGCGTAATCAAAGACAACTTTTAGCAGGTTATCAAAATCTATTTGAATATGCTATTCCTCAAACGGTCTATACCTATGACAAGCGTACTTATACCCATACATCTCCTCTTAGTAATTGGGGGCCAAAAGGAGATTTTAATTCAGGATCTATGCATTATTGGGGAGTATGGCATAACAGAGAACCTTTTGAAAATTACTCTAATAACGTAGGCAGATTCATGTCTGAATATGGATTTCAGAGTTTCCCGAGCATAGAATTATTGCAACGCTACGTGCCAGAAGACTCTCTTTTCTTAGCCAGTGAATCTATGCAACACAGACAAAAGAGCTACATAGGAAACGCTCAAATCACTGATAGAATACTGGATTATTTCCCAGAACCAGCTTCATTCGAGGAATTCGTGGAAATGAGCCAACTTACCCAAGCCATAGCCTATGAAAAAGCCATAGAAGCCCACAGAATGCAGCGTCCACATTGTATGGGAACGCTGTACTGGCAACTAAACGACTGTTGGCCTGGCCCCAGCTGGAGCACCATAGATTACTCTGGTGAAGAAAAAGCAGCACACTGGAAAGTAAAAGAAATGTATCAAAACGTTCTCCCAATCATAGAGATAGAAAAAGGAAACATCACCTCATTCATCAGTAATGACACCAAACATAAATTACACTGTGAGCTTACTATTCAGGTGATAGATGCAGACTCAGGTGAAATCCTCAAAACTTCTACCAACACTACCCCTATAGAACCTCTTTCAACTTCTTTTTCTAATGCTATTGAACGTTTTTTAAAGGTGAAATCTAAGAACTTCTACATCCATGCTGAAATTTTAGTAAATGGAGAAGTGGTTAGCCGTAGAAACATCATTCCTAACTGGTATACTTTTTCGCGTAGCAATGATTTGAATAAAATTAATTCCATATTTCTACTAAATTAAAAACTCAACATAATCACCCTGATAAACTGAGTTTTACACGCACAAAAGCTCCAAGCATTTCAACTAGTTTTAGAAAAAATCAATTTACATCCAACCCTGCGAAGGAATTCTAAACTTTTAATCGTCAAAAGCTAAATATCTAATTCATGACCAAATTTTACATCAAAGCACTTTTTAGTGCTGCTTTCTTATTCTTTACCTTTTACTCAAATGCACAAGACATAGATGGATACGCTCTTTACAATGGCCAAAACAGCAGCACAGCATACCTAATAGATGCTGAAGGTGACATAGCTCATTCATGGTCTTGTCCTACTAATGCTAACTATGCCATGGCTTTAAAACCAAATGGAAATATAGTTAGGGGCGCTGTCAATAATGGTAACGATATCAATGGAGCCGCTGTAGGGGGAAGACTTCAAGAGCTTGATTATAATGGAGATGTAGTATGGGACTTTACTTATTCTACTTCTAACGTTGTTAGTCACCATGACCTTTGTTTAATGCCAAATGGAAATGTTCTTTTAATAGCATGGGAAATTGTTACTGAAGAAGATTTAGAAGCTATAGGTCTTGAGGATGCTGAGGATAAAAAAGCTACGCATATTATAGAAGTTCAACAAGATGGAACCGGAGGTGAAATAGTTTGGGAATGGCATGTAATAGATCACTTTGTACAAGATGAAGATGACACTTTACCAAATTATGGAGTTATTTCAGAAAATCCTCAATTGTTAAACATAAATGTAGCTACAGATAGTCAGGGAGGCGGACCTGGCGGTGGTGGGCCCACTGATTGGTTTCATGTAAACGGAATAGATTACAATCCTACTTTAGATCAAATCGTTTTTAGTTCAAGATTCTTAAATGAAATTTTTATCATAGATCATAGTACAACTACTGAAGAAGCATCTACACATACAGGAGGAAACTCAGGAATGGGCGGAGATCTCCTTTACAGATGGGGAAAACCTAGTAATTATGATACCGCAGGAGATCAAATAATCAGTGGGCCAGTACACGATGCTCGTTGGATTCTAGACGGAAGACCTAATGCAGGTTATATTCAAGTGTTTAACAATGAGGGAGGCTCAGGAAACTCTTCTACGGTAGACGCCATAGAAACTCCAGTAAGCGGATTTACATATGACAGAACCCCTGGAGAACAGTATACGCCAGCTTCATACTCATGGAGACATGAATGTATAGGAGATGCTGACGGGCAGTCTGCATCTGATAGAATGTCTAACGGAAATGTATTCGTTAATTTATCACAGTCTTTCATGTACGAAGCCACTGAAGACGGAGATATCGTGTGGCAGTATAACTCTGGTTCTCCGAAAGGATTCAGATACGAGTGTGATCACCCAGGAATTCTACAAATGATAGCTGACGGAATAATTGATGGTACGCAGTGCGCTGTTGGAGTATCTGAAATTAATAAGTTAAATGCTACCATTTTCCCTAACCCTTCTACTGGAGTGTTTTCAGTAATGGGAGAATTCGGAGCTAATGGAGCTGATCAAATTCGTGTAACAGATGTTTTCGGTAAAGAAATTCTAGCGTTGCAAAACGTACAAACAATAGATCTTACTGCTCAGTCTGCTGGAATATACTTCATCACTATTTCAGCTGGAGAAAATCAAGTGACTAGAAAAGTAATCGTTGAATGAGAGTTTTAACTGGATTTTTCTACGCTATTCTTCTAACCGGGTGCTCTCTTATAAGTGCGCCCTTACTTGCACAGGATGATTTTTACGACATAGACCACATTCCAGAAATTAAAGTGATTTTCACTCAGGAAAACTGGGATGAGATTCTAGATCAGTTCTATATAGACGGTCTTGAAGAAAGACTTCTTTGTGATGTGGAAATAGACGGTACACTCATAGAAGGAGCAGGAATCCGATACAAAGGATTCAGCTCCGTAAGTGTGAATTATAACAAAAACCCGTTCAACATTAAACTTGATTACACAAACCCTGACGCGGCTCATCAAGGAACAGATAAAATCAAACTTTCTAATGTAATTCAGGATCCCTCTTTCGTGAGAGAAGTATTATCTTATGAAATAGCCAGAAATTACATGCCTGCAGGTAAAGCTAATTTCGCTAAGCTTTTCATAAACGATGAGTACTGGGGACTTTACACGAATGTAGAAGCCGTGAACAAGGATTTTCTATCTAAACATTTTCAGTCTACAGTTGGAGCGTTTTTCAAATGCAATCCTGAAGAGCTAGAGCTCTTTGGAGAAAACGCTAACCTGAGCAATTCTCCAGGAACAGCTGAAGAAGATTACCATGAGTTATATTCTCTAAAATCAGACACAGGATGGGAAGAATTAGTAAGCTTTATAGCTACACTAAATGAAAACCCAGCTGATGTAGAACCAGAGCTAAACATAGACCGTGCGCTGTGGATGCACGCACTGAACTATTCGTTTATAAACTTTGATAGTTACGTAGGTTATGGTCAGAACTACTACATCTATCAAGATGAAAACGGACAGTTCAATCCTATTTTATGGGACATGAATATGTCATTCGGGAGTTTCAGACTTACA
>OJHH01000447.1_pt1 | contig 13723 bp, 11 predicted proteins | sample 1594911 | NCBI WGS metagenome assembly OJHH01 (sample SAMN05416787, study PRJEB24817) | seawater metagenome | isolation source: Sea water | place: Canada:Atlantic | collected 2013-11
TGGTTGGGTAAGGTCTTCTACATGAACCAAAACAGGTTGATGCTGAGTCCTACATACATGGACAGCTTCTTCGTAAACCTTCATTAGGTCAGGATAATTCCATCCTTTAACTTTATAAATTTTCACTCCGTTTTCTCCTGGTAATGGATCAAATCCAGCTAGCGCTTTAGAAATACTTCCCTTAGTAGTCTGTAGCTTTTTAGGAACTGAAATCCCGTAACCATCATCCCATACGCTCATACACATAGGTACTTTTAATACCGAAGAAGCATTCATGGTTTCCCAAAAAAGACCTTCTGAAGTACTGGCGTCTCCTATAGTTCCGAATGCAACTTCATTTCCTCTATCAGAGAATTTTTCGAATCCTGTATGAAGAAGTTCGTTCTTTTTATAAATTTTAGATGCTTGCGCTAACCCCAGTAATCTCGGCATCTGCCCTGCTGTTGGAGAAATATCAGATGATGAATTTTTCTGATCCATCAAATTTTTCCAAGATCCATCATCGTTTAAACTTCTAGTAGCATAATGGCCTCCCATTTGTCTTCCTGCTGAAGAAGGATCCTTCGTAACATCAGTATGCGCATATAATGCTGCAAAATATTCTTTGATCTCTAACTGACCAATAGCCAACATAAACGTTTGGTCTCTGTAATAACCACTTCTAAAGTCTCCGTTTTTAAACTGCTTGGCCATAGCCAACTGAGCTACTTCTTTACCATCTCCAAATATTCCGAATTTAGCTTTTCCAGTAAGCACTTCTTTTCTTCCAAGCAGTGATGCTTCACGACTCAAACAAGCTATTCTATAATCTTCAAGAATCTTATTTACATGAGGTACAGCTTTACTACTAGCGGATGATTGAGTGCTTGTTTCTGACATATTAGACTGGGTTTAAATGTTCTCTTAATCGTGTAACAAAACACAGCATAAGATTTTGCAAAAATACGATTTCAGATGGGTCAAGTCAATACGTGTATAACGGCTAAGAAATAAGCTTTATTTCACATGTGAAAAACCTCATTAATGACCTCTAACCTACACCTTTTATAACTCCATCTTAAGTTTTGTAAACTTGTAAAAAAAATGAAATGTCTCTTTATCTCTCTTTTTTTCTTAAAATAAGTATTGTCATTACTGTATTATTAATATCAGTGAATCTAGACTGTCAGAATGTGTATGACATGAAAGACGACTCTTTAAAAGTTCAGGCTTTGTATGACATTGGATATGATCTAGAAATTCAGTATCCAGATAGTGCGATCAGCGTTTACAAATTGGGAACTAAAATCTCAGATAAATCCAATTATGAAATTGGATACGGAAGAGGATTACAGTATCAGGGAATAGTTCATTCTGACCAAGGAAATTACCAAACGGCTATTGAATTGTATAACGATGCCATAAAATCTTTTGAAAAAGTCCCCTATCAAAAAGGAGTAGCAGCCACTTATGTTAATATTGGTCTAATTCAAAAAAGGAGAGCAGAATTCACTCAAGCCTTTAGTAGCTTCATGGCCGGCACTAAAATATTTGAACAGCTAAGCGACACAAACCGACTAGTAATGGCTTATACAGCTATGGGTGCAGTTTTATCTGATGTGGAACAATATGACAAAAGTAGATTTTACCAGAACAAATCATTAGCATTAGCTTACTCTATTCATGACAGCTTAAGCATCTGTGATGGATTAGTTAATCTAGCCACCATAGATATTATAGAAAATAAAATTGGAGACGGATTAGAAAAAGTAGAATTGGGTATAGAGGTCGCTAAAAAAATGAACGATGCTAGATCTTTAGCATTACTTTATAATTCTTTGTCAGAAATAAACACCATTCAAGACGAAAACCAAAAAGCTTTAACACATTCAAAAATTGGGCTTTCATATGCCAAAAAAATAGGGAATCCAGCTATTAGCTCCATGGCAATGGCACGAACAGGAATGAATTACTCCCATACAAACCAACTAGATAGTGCTTTGTTTTATTTAGAAAACTCCATGGAAATAGCTGAACAATTTGAAATATCAGAAACGTTACGGTTTTCATCCTTATGGATGTCTGAATTAATGGAGAAAAAAAAGAATTACACAAGGGCCATATCATATTTAAAGACATATCAAAATCTTGAGGAACTAGAAACCGGTGATCGAAGAATTCAAATTATCAGCGGTTTACAAATGCAGTATGAAACGGAAAAAAAGGACTTAGAAATAACCAATCAAAAAATAGAGATAGAAAAAAATGAAGCACAATTAGCCACAAGAAATTCCCTGATATTAGCTCTCTTATCTAGTGCCATATTATTAGGGATAATCTTCTATTTGTTTCAAAGAAGTTTAAAGCAAAAGAAAATATTAGCCGAAAAAGAAGCCGCAATCAAAGAAGAAAAACTTGAACAATTAAAGAAAGCACAAGAGCTCGTAGTTTTAAAATCAATGATGGATGGTGAAGAACGTGAAAGAACTCGACTAGCCAAAGATTTACATGATGGTTTAGGAGGGCTTTTATCTGTAATTAAATTGCACTACAGCCAAGTTTCTGATTCAGACTTCTTACAGTCTGAGGACAATTTAAAAGGTATGAAGCTAATAGATAATGTTAGTTTCGAAGCCAGGAAAATCTCACATAACTTAATGCCTGATGCTCTTTTGAAATTTGGACTTGTGGAGTCTTTAAAAGACTATTGTAACACCATCCAAAGCACAAGTAATCTAGCTGTAAATTTCCAATCCTATAATATCAACGAAAGGCTTTCTCAAAATATAGAAATAAACACGTTTAGAGTTGTACAAGAACTCGTGAACAACACTTTGAAACACGCTGAAGCTAATGAGTTAATAGTTCAGCTTATGTTGACTCCTGAAAGTCTACACATCACCATAGAAGATGATGGAAAAGGTTTTGACCAAAACACAACTAAGATAGATGGAGTAGGGTTGAGTAATGCCCGGTCAAGAGTTGAATATCTGCATGGAACTATCGAATTTGACACCCAAATAAGCCAAGGTACTAGTGTTTCAATTCAAATTCCAGTAAATTAGAACCCGCACAAACAGAAGCATGAAAGCAGTAGAAGTTCTAATAGTAGATGATCATCAAATGGTAATAGATGGAGTAAAGAGCATGCTCAATTCTAATGCTGAATTTTCGGTGACATGGCAAGCTACGTGTGCTGAAGAAGCACTATTATGCTTAGAAAGTCAAACTCCAGAAATTATACTTTTAGATATAAACTTGCCTGATAAAGATGGTGTAGAGCTTTGTGGAATAATTAAAAAGAAATACCCTACCATAAAAATCATAGCCTTAACAATGCTAAACGAGGTTAGCTTTATTACCAGAATAATCAAAGCTGGCGCATCCGGTTATCTTCTTAAAAACACATCTAAAAGTGAGCTAATTAATGCCATGAAGGTAGTAACGAAAGGTGATCAATATCTAGCCAAAGAAGTACAAGAAAAACTGGTTTCGGCCTCATTTGGACAAAAAAAAGAAGCGTTTATCCCTAAACTAACTAGAAGAGAAAAAGAAGTTCTAGCTTTAATCTTAGAAGAATTAACTACCAAAGAAATAGCTTCTAAACTTTTTATATCAGTAGCCACTGTGGAAACCCATAGGCTTCATCTACTGAATAAATTTGGAGCAAGAAACACTGCAGGACTAGTGAAAATGGCGGTTCAAAAAGGAATAGCTTAAAAATTCCTATTACAGAAATCTCATGTTTCATATTCATCCATGAAAACCATGATTTTTATAGCTCCATGTTTTCCATGATGTTTAACAGCAATTCGAAATTTAATTTTGACACCACAAATTAAAAAACGAATCTATGAAAACTCTTTACCTATTTCTCTTTTCTCTCAGTTGTGTTTTATTACTCAATAACACTTCTTACGGACAATCATACTGTAATTATGACGAATTAATATCTGTAGATCACAGCGTTGGTGAGGATACTCCTTTTAAGTTATTAGTTCAAGAAGATGGTAAAATAATGGTTGTAGGAACTACATATTATGGCCTTGACAACAACTTCAAAGCTTCTGTGGCTAGACTAGATGAAAATCTTCAATCTTTAGATTTATCATTTGGGAATGAAGGTAAAGTTCAGCACACGTGGGACAGCAGAAACACGGCTATATCAGCCACTCTCCAACAGGACAATAAAATATTACTAGGCGGATATCAAGCTCCGAGCAATGCGTTTAGCACATTCAGACCCTACATAGCTCGATTAAATAATGACGGAAGTCCTGATGAATCATGGGGAGAATTAGGTTCTTCTTCATTCGGAACTGAATCACCAACTGACGGTAGAGGAGCTGTAGTAGGCATGAAAGAATTTGAAGACGGAAGTGTGAGAGCTCTATTTATTGGAAGTAATCCTGGCATATGTGGAGTAGCCCAGTTAGATGAGAATGGAAATCTGGATACCTTATTTTCGGAAGATGGTATTCACTCTGTAGAATTACCCCTATTATATTGGCAAACAGATTATGGAAAAGGGTTATTCCTAGAAGACAGTTCAATGCTAGTTATTAGTAAGTCGTTTAATTCTATCACTAGACCAATGATAATTAAGCTAAATCCAAACGGGTCTCTTGATTCTACATTTGCCACGAATGGAACTTTGTACATAGACTTCGGAATCCAGTATAACTATGCAGGAATTCATGCGGAACTGGATAGTGAAGAAAATTTAATCGTAGCTGCTACGCAAGGAGACAGTGGATCACACAAATATGTCGTCTTTAAAATTAATTCAGAAACTGGAATTCTAGATGCCAGTTTTGGAGAGGAAGGAATAGCACAATCCATTATAAGCAGCATCTCAAACGCTGCTCACGAACTTATCATTGATCCTTCAAATGGAGATATTTATGTTTTAGGCGCTGGTGGAGACGGTGGAGCTGAAAACGCGATTTGGAGAATAAACTCTCTTGGAGAAGAAATAGACAATTGTGGGAACACTGGATACTACCAACCTACGGTTCAATATCATTGGGGGTTTTGGGCTGCAGAATTTGATACGGAAGGAGATATGATTATAGCAGGCAGAGGATCTACAGTTGACACTACCAGTGGTCCAAACCAAGGGAGTAATATTGTATTTCCTAGAGCATTTTTTGATGTAAACGTGGAAGAACATACTGAAACTGACTTTTCTGTATATCCAAACCCTGCCAATGATCTAATTAATGTGAAACTAAACTCCAAGGACAGCTATAGCCATATTCAAATTTCTAATCATTTGGGCCAAATAATCTACCAGTCTACAGACTTACATTCCACTATAAATGTTTCTGAATTAGCTAAAGGTTTATATAACGTTAGATTATCGGGAAAGAGTGGGCTATCCAGCCAGAGGCTAATTCTTAATTAAACTGGGTACTCGCATACAAAAAAAATGTTAGCATAATTATAGTATTTACAATTAACAGGATAAACAGTATTCGGTAAATTAAAGAATAGATCCAAAACCACAGATCCCTTTTCTTTTTTTGAATGAATAGATAATAAACCCAATAATTCCAAGGTGAGATCGACCTGAACATCCACAAATCTGATAATCCTTTAAGTTTTTCGTGTAAATCAGGATCAGTTTTGTACAAATAGCTTGAGAAAAAGACTTGAAAAAGTGCGTTAGAAATCAATAGAAGCAGCTCGATTAAACCAAATGAATTATAGCACTCCACTGTTACTAATTACCCTTTCTCTTTCGGAGAAAATCTATCTAATACGACTATCACCAAAACGCCTAGAAGTGCACAACCTATAGAAAGACCTAGCAGATGATCTCCCAAACCTAATTCAGAGAATTTATATGGAGAAACATTTTCTACAACAATTGGAATTATTTCTTCTTTGTCAGTTCCAGGGTGCTTTATATAAGTTTCTAAAACATTCTTCCAAGGATATATCTTGTTTAAGCTTCCTATTAAAAACCCAGTAAGCACTGCTATAGTTACATTTCTGTACGATTTATAAAGCCAATTAAGTCCTTTAGAAAAAAGAATTAAGCCTGCTAAACATCCAACCATAAACAAAATGATGATTTTACCTGAAACAGCTAATTCCGCCCATGCGCCAGCTGTAGCACTTTTCACTGAATCGCTGAGAGCACCTAGCACAGTAGAATACATTCCCATTAGTAAAAGAATAAAACTCCCTGAAATACCGGGCAATATCATAGCTGTAATAGCTACAGCACCACTAATAAGAATATACCACCAAGTTTCACTGCCGCTAGTAGGTGTGATGGTAGTGATAAAATAAGCTACTACACTTCCTATAATCAATGAGAGAATTGTAGATAAATCCCACTTAGCTACTTGCTTACCCATTAACCAAACGGAAGCTACTATTAATCCGAAAAAGAATGACCAAAGCAAAATAGGGTGATGCTCTAAAACATACTCTACTCCTATAGCTAATGAAATTAAGCTTGTAAATATTCCCGCAAATAAAGTAAGTAAGAATCCTCCGTTTAATTTTGACCAAACAGCACTGAAACCTTCTTTTCTCAGCGTTTTTAGTAATCCTAAATTCAACCCAGACAAGGTCTCTAAAAGCTCTTCGTAAATCCCTGTTATAAAAGCAATAGTTCCTCCTGAAACTCCTGGAACAACATCAGCTCCGCCCATGGCTACACCTTTAAAGAATAAGGATATTCGGGCAGATAAAGTCATATTAATAACAGTCTAATGAATCATCTATGTCAGTAGCATAACCCTTTACTCCTCCTTTTAAATTATAAAGATTCGTATAGCCGTGCTTCTTTTCTAGCATATAAATTACAGCTTCAGAACGGTTTCCTGCTTGGCAATGAAAAATTACCGGTACGTCTGTCCTAATCTTGGCTGTGTTTTCTAATATCTCAGCCATAGGAATGTGCTCTCCATTAATTCCACAGTATTCTACCTCAAACTCTTCTCGAATATCAATCAATTGAAATTCTTCTTTCTGAGCTATTTTTTTCTGGTATTCTTCTGGTGAAATCTCTTTCATAAGCTTTCTATTTAGGGGCTCTTAAATTTACAATATCTTCAGGTAACCAACTGAAAAATGTATCTCCTCTTAATCCAGCTCTTAGTGTTTCTAAAGGAATAACATCATTAGGAGCTATATTTCCTAGGTTTACATTATGTCCCAGAAGCTTGATAAACCAAACTTGTTGAGGTTTTTTAGGAGCTTCCCATAAAATTCTATCTCCATCTACTTTAGCTAAAATCTTATTCACCAGGATGGTGTGGGCAGATCCATTTGGTCTGTAAATACCAACGTTTCCACTTTCTCTAGCTTCAGCTATCACTTTCCAACTTCCTGCTTCCAACTCAGTCTGCATCATGCTGATCCATTTAGCTGGAGCTATTAAAATTCCTTCTTCTTTAGAACCTACTTCAGAAAGAACTTTATAGTTTTTAGCTAATGACGATATCAGCTCTAACTTTTCATCATGAGGAAGAACGATAGAACCATCAGAAACTTCTAATGTATTTATTCCTAAGTCGTCTATAAACTTTAAATACTCATCTAACTTTCCTCTAACATAGCATGCCTCGAATAATGTTCCACCTAGGTAGACATCCATTCCTGCGGCCTGATAAAGCTTAACTTTTTCCTTATTATTATTAGAAAAATAAGATGTCCCGAATCCTAATTTCACTAAATCTACGTAGTCACCACTTACAGAGACCATGTCTTCAGCTTCTCTCGTAGACAAAGCTTTATCCATAATCATGTTCACTCCGTTTTCACGAGGCTTGGTAGTTCTTTCAGGTATGTGAGGTAGGTGTAATTTCATTTTTATTATCTAGTTAGAATTCGTTAAGAAGATTTACAAAGTTCGGATCTTCCAGTAAATCTGAATCAGCAGAAGAAAGTGTATCTTTCACACTTTTATCCTCAGTCAACAGTTCACGGGCTAATTCGATAGCTTCTTTACGCTTTCCAATTTTGTGCAAATAAACTACTTTTTTCAACCAAAGTTGCTCATTTGAGTAAGCAGTTTCAATTCCCTCTTCGATTGTAGAGATGGCTCTTTCTAGATTATCCTCTTGGTAATAGATAAAAGCCAATTCAATCCAAGCTTCTTCTAGCCCTTCTTCTATAGATATAAGGTTCTTAACAACCAGCTTAGCTTGATCATATCTATCAAGCTCACTCATCACGCTAGCTAGCATTAAGTGAGCATTATAATTCTCAGAATCCATTTCTACAGCTTTCTCATAAAATGGAATAGCTGACAAATAGTCAAACTGGATTTCTTTTAAAAACCCCAGTCCTATGTATGCTTCAGAAAAATACTCATCTACCTCTAACGCTTTTAAATAATACTCTTCAGCTTGCTTATACTCATTAAGGTTTTCAAAACAGTCTGCTATGATGCAGTAATTTAAAGCCATGGGTGGCCTGTGCTTGATTTCTTCAAATAGAGATTCAAGAGCCAGTTTATACTTCTCTTGTTTGATGAGCACTTCGGCTTTTTTATAATATGCTATACCATAATCCTCTTTTATAGCGATAGCATAATCATAGCTAATAATAGCCTGATCTAGCAGGCTAAAATCAAACTGCATCATTCCTAAATAAAACCACACTTTGGCATTATAAGGATTTGTATCTAAATATTTCTGAAGGATTTGCTCTCCTTCGACTAGAAGATCATTTCTTTTCACACATGAGCTAACTTCACGCAGCACCAAGTCCAAATCTATCCCCAATTCTAGAGATGTCTCATAGCACACCAGTGCTTTAGCAGGCTCTCCTATTATTTGGTATTGCAACGCTACTTCTACTAAAACCTCAGCTTTAAGCTCATTATCAGCCACATCATAAGCCTTCTTAAAATAACTAATGGCTCTCTTCGGCTCTTTTTCTTGAGCATGAGCCATACCTAATCCGAAAAGAATTTCTTGGTTAAGAGGGTCTGAATTCAGTAGTTCTATTAACATACCTTTTCCTTTTTCAAACTCACCTAAACTCACTAAAATCTGTCCTTTCCTCAGCTTAAGAAACTGGTTTTCACGAAAAATAGATAATCCATGATTCACAGCTTTAAGAGCCTCAGAAGGCTTAGCTCTCTCTAAATAATGATCTATAATTACCTCTAACTGATCTACATCAAAATATACGTTAGAAGCATTATTCAACATGGAGTTAAACTTTTTCACTAACCCCTTTGAGTTTTGCTCTTCTAAATGAGCATCTTCTTCATCCATCCACATTCGTTCCTTGTTTTACGTCTTAGTCCATAACCAACACATATGCCATTCCTTTCATCACAGACAAAGTGTCATACTTACCGACTGTCTCAAATATAACGATGATTTTTCCGACTATAGCGTAATAGCACTGTTGTTTTTAACATTTCATAGGATTAACTGTTAATACTTCAACAGTAACTCTTCATAACACTTTAATCATCCATATAAAAAAGGCCCATATCCAATTAATTTTGTGAGGTAAACTAGATTATTAACTAGCGTAGCAATGCTAAAAAATACAGACCATTGACTTTAATTAAATCCATATCTGGAATTCGAGGAACTATCGGAGGGAAAAGAGATGAAAACTTGACTCCAGAAGACATAGTAAAATTCACATCCGCTTTTGTAACATTTATTCAAAACAGGTCCGGTAAAACCAAAATTAAAGTGATCGTAGGAAGAGACGCTAGAATTAGTGGGGAAATGGTAAATCAACTAGTGTGTGGAACTTTGATGGGCATGGGAGCTGATATTGTTGATTTAGGCTTAAGTACTACACCCACTGTTGAAGTAGCTGTGCCTATGGAAGATGCAGACGCAGGCATCATACTTACCGCTAGTCATAATCCAGCTCAGTGGAATGCACTTAAATTACTCAATGAAAAAGGGGAATTCATTTCTGCCGCTGATGGAGCAGAAGTATTGGCTAATGGAGAATCAGGAAATGCCACTTATGCTGAAGTGTATGACTTAGGGACTTATAAAAAAGACGACTCTTACATTCAAAAGCACATAGAAGAGATTTTAAAATTAGATATTCTAAATATCGAAGCTATCAAAGCTGCTAATTTAAAAGTGGCAGTGGATGCTGTTAACTCTACAGGAGGAATTTCTATTCCTGCTATGCTAGAAGCGTTAGGAGTTCAACAAATAGAAAAACTTTACTGCACTCCAAATGGAGATTTCCCACACAACCCTGAGCCTTTAAAAGAGCATCTTACAGAAATCTCTAAGGTAGTTCAGGAAAAAGGATGTGACATGGGCGTAGTGGTAGATCCAGATGTAGATCGTTTGGCTATGGTATGTGAAGATGGCAGCATGTTCGGAGAAGAGTACACTCTAGTATCAGTGGCTGACTATGTTTTAAGTAAAAAACCAGGAAATACTGTAAGCAATCTTTCAAGCACTAGAGCATTGGCAGATGTGACTAACAAGCATGGTCAAACTTATACAGCTTCTGCTGTGGGTGAAGTAAATGTAGTAGATGCTATGAAAAAAACTAACGCGGTTATTGGCGGTGAAGGAAATGGAGGCATCATTTATCCTGAGCTTCATTATGGTAGAGACTCTCTAGTAGGAGTAGCATTATTCCTTTCACTTTATGCCGAGAAAAAGCTAAAAATGACCGAACTTCGAGATTCTTATCCGCAGTACTCAATGATAAAATCTAAAGTGAATTTATCTCCTGAGTTAGACGTAGATAAGACTCTTTCTGAGATTCAAAAAAAGTATGCTGCCGAACGTTTAACTACAGTAGACGGTGTAAAAATAGATTTCGAAGAGGGATGGGTTCATTTGAGAAAATCAAACACTGAGCCTATAGTTAGAGTTTATGCAGAAGGAAAATCACCTGCAGCTGCAGAAACTTTAGCTAAAAAATTAATGGACGAAATAGCCTAAGTTTAGTTAATAATAGAAGATTAATAGTGATGCACATGAAGCCGGTTTATTTAGATAATGCAGCTACTACTCCAATGGATCCTGAGGTAGTTCAAGCAATGATTCCGTACATGGAGACTCATTTTGGTAACCCGAGTTCAAGCCATTCTTTCGGAAGAAAGACTAAAACAGCCATAGAACAGGCTAGAAGAAAAATAGCAGGGCTGCTAAACTGTTCTCCTTCAGAAATATGTTTTACTTCTGGTGGAACTGAGGCTGACAACTTAGCTATATGCTCTGCTGTAAAGGACTTAGGTTGTAAAAGAATAATTACCACCCACATAGAGCACAGTGCAGTTATTAAGACTGCGGCTAACATGAGCGACCTCGGATTAGCTAAAGTAGTTCATGTTGATCTTTTAGAAAATGGCCATGTAGACTTGGCACATCTAGAGGAACTCTTAACTAATGGAGAAGGAAAGGCATTGGTTAGCCTAATGCACGGAAATAATGAAATAGCTAATATTTTACCTCTTGAAGAAGTGAATGCGCTTTGCAAAGCCAATGGTGCTTTATTTCACTCAGACACTGTTCAAACGATGGGGCATTACCAGTTTGACATGAAGTCACTACCCATAGATTTCATTACATGTGCTGCGCACAAACTTCATGGCCCCAAAGGAATTGGATTCTTATATATCAATAAGAATTTAAAAATTAAACCGCTTATAGTAGGTGGTGGACAAGAGCGGCAATTGAGAGGTGGAACCGAAAACCTTTATGGGATAATAGGATTAGCTAAGGCGTTAGAAATAGCCAATAGAGATATAACAGAGCATCAAAATCAGGTGAGTGCTTTAAAGCAGCACATGATATCGAGATGTATAAATGAAATTCCCGGAACTGAATTTAACGGTGATTGCGTAAGTAAAGACAGCTTGTATACTGTGTTAAACGTTACATTTCCTCCATGTGAAAATGCAGGTATGATGTTGTTCTTATTGGATTTAGAAGGTGTGGCTTGTTCAGGCGGAAGCGCATGCTCCTCTGGTGCAGCTAAAGGATCTCATGTATTAGAATCTATACATGCCATAAGAGAAGGAAGAGCTAGTTTAAGATTCTCTTTCTCTAGATTCACCTCTATAGAATGCGTGGATTACGCGGTAGACAAAGTAAAGGAGCTGTGTGCTATTGAAGAGCTTGTATAGCGAATAAACTGAGAATAAATCTCATAAAAAAACCACTTAAGGGTTTCTCAAGTGGTTTGAATATTTTTTTATTTCCTTCTTACTGAAGTTGGACTGATTCTACTCTGTTAAACGGAATGATTACTCCTCCTTTTAACACGATATGCTTCTTAGTAGCTTGCCAGACTGTAGTTTCTACCATTTTCAATCCTTCATTATCTCTAAACACAATAGAAATTTTTTCTTTATAGCTATTCCCCAGTTTTACTGCAGTTTCTAGCATAAATGATAAATTTATTTGTTGTTGTCTTTCCAAAGGAAGTGGCTCTGAAGGAAAGGTTAATGATGATATATTTTCTTTTTCTACAAGGAGAGGCGTTTTTCGAGTCATGTAATAATAGTTTTTATAATAAACGAAATTTTGACTCGGTATGTTTCGCTAAAAGACGATTTAAAAAGAATTGAAAACTAGAAATCCTAGTTTATTTCTTAATTCGGGAATCCGACTCAAGTATCGAGTATTCAAAATTATCAGACCATCCTGAAGGCAGCGGTAAGATTTGCCTTCCTCTTCCCTCTCTTATCATTCCTACTTTTTCTAACACTTTAATAGAACCCAAATTGCCCACAGCACATCCCGCTTGAATACGGTGTAATATTAACTGGTCGAATCCAAATTCTAAGACCAAGCTTAGAGCTTCTGTAGCTATTCCTTTCCCCCAATTTTGTGGATGGACGGTGTACCACACTTCACCTCTTCTATATCTTTTAGCTCCTAAGTTTATTCCTATTAAACCAACTGGAGTTTCTCCTTCTGAAATTTTAAAATGGAACCGCTCTATGGATTCTTTGGCATGATGCTCTTCCCATTCGCTCACTGTTTTTCTAGTAACTTCTATGTTCTTAGGTTCTGGCAGTGTATTAAACTCTGCAGATTCAGGATAAGACTGTAGTTCATGAATGAATGGAAGGTCTTCTAGGCTGGCTAAAGTAAGCGTGAGTCTATTTGAGGAGAGAGTGCTTTTCATTGTGGGTGGGAAGGTATAGATAAAAAAGCCACTCAAAAAAACTATTAGTGGCTTTTGGAAAACAATTTCATTTTAAGAATTGTTCATCTTTAAATTTTAGAATCATCTCTTTTATTCTCTTCATAGTCTCCTCCTGTTTTTCAGTAACGAGATGTACTGACTTATCTTTCTCTAAAAATGCCAATTTGTAATTTCCTTCAATATTTACTGGTCTGTCTAATAAGTTTACTTCTATCACTTCTCTGCTAAATGTTGTCTTTGAATCCTTGAACCATTTATAATGCGCCACATATGTCAATGTTTCTTTAGCTATGGTAATTATTTCTTTACCGTATAGATTCCACGCTAGTAATCGCGTTAAATAATATGCACTACCCGCTAATAGTCCTATGAAAACCAAATGAAAAATCTTAAAATCCCCAGAAGTCACACTACCGATCAACATCAACAGGGCCATCAAACTAGATATTAGAATAAAAAATCCCAATATGAACCTTAAGATTATGTTCGGTCTTTTAGAACTTAACGTAATTGTAATTTCATTGGCAGAATGTTCTACTCTATATCCTTCCTCTTCTATATTATCTAATTCCTGTCTCTTATACACATCTCCGAGCCCACGAGACCTCTCTACATC
>OJHH01000448.1_pt1 | contig 13709 bp, 10 predicted proteins | sample 1594911 | NCBI WGS metagenome assembly OJHH01 (sample SAMN05416787, study PRJEB24817) | seawater metagenome | isolation source: Sea water | place: Canada:Atlantic | collected 2013-11
AATGTGGATCACTTGATCCGCCTGCCGTATTTAGCGTCACCTGAACAAACGTATCGTGATGATCACCGCGCCCCCGCAGAAATTGCGAAACATAGCCGCCGCGCCCATCAATCGCTTCGCGCAGCCAGTCCGCAATCGGTCGTCCCAATCCATCAAGCATATCGCCGACACGTTTGCCGTCCGTCGTCTCAATCCCTAACAAACTGCGCGCTTCACGATTTGACGCAAGAACGGCTCCGTCAGACGAAATTTTGAGTAAGGGGACCGGAAGGTCTTCAATCGCGTCCCATTCGGTAGGCAGTTCGCGCAGTCCAATGTCGGCGTCACTTGGGATTAAATACACCTCTTTACGCCCCGTAACGCCATCGACGACTGCCGCCGTCACATTTATGTCTCCCGACGATGCAGTCACGGTACGCGTCTGCCCGCTTCGTAAGGGCGGCTCTCCAAACACGTCATCTATGGATTTCGGACGATACCCCAGAAATGTCCGACAGGCTTCGTTCACAAATAACACGGCGCCCCGTGACCCAATTGTAAGCAGTGGGATTGATAAAGAATCGCTATCACGCAAACCGGGCTTTTTGGCCTTCCCTGTTTCCTCTAGTCGCCAAAGATAAGTGTCCTCGCCCACTTTGGTTAAAATCAACCGATAGTGACCACCGCGTGTCACAATATTCTCTTTGCCAAAACCAACGGTGTCGGCATCTTCCAAAAGCCGGAACAACACAGCATCGGGATTTACAAGAATTGAGGTGAACAAACCGCCGATGCTCTTCCCTTCTACATCCCCAAATTTGTCCGATGCATGTATATTCCACGCAATAATGTTTCCATCAGCGTCTGTCAGGAATGCGTGGTCGGGATCGTGCTCAACAACTTTTTTCATCGCGGCGCGGGTCAATTCAACGTGACTATTTTCGGTGCCCCCCAACCAAACAAGACCTACAGCAAAACAAACGACGGCCACGCCGCCAGAAACAAACAGCCCTTGCAAAAGAGCGGTCGAAGACCAAATAAAACCTGCGACACAAACGCAAGCCACCACGAACACTATCGCGCCTACCAGCCAGACTGGCACGTTTGCGTTGATCTTGCCCTCGCTATCTTCCGCACTTTGCACTTTTACGTTCCCCGTGATCTGCCGTTTAATATGGATCATAACCAGTTAATTTTGGGTGAACACGTCCAAAACTAACGAACAACTAACATCCATATATCAATCATAGGTTGTCTTTAGCGTTCTGTAAAACGGCAAAGAAAAACCCGTCACCTGTAGCATCAGGAAACCGCTGCGATACAGATAAGCACGTCCATTCAGGACAACTGGTCAAAAACGCATTTACGACGTCGATGTTCTCTGACCGCAAGACGGAACACGTCGCATAAATCAGCATGCCGCCACCGGCCACATAACGTGACGCGTTACTGATAACTTCGCCTTGCAATCCGTTGAAATTAGTCAATTTACCTTGATCGGTTGACCACTTCGCTTCTGGGGTGCGGCGCCATGTTCCGCTTCCGCTACATGGGGCGTCACAAAACACGACATCAAACGGCGATTTGGATCCCAAATCTTGTGTCCGAACAACCTCAATTGCGACCCCTGCACGATCCGCGCGCGGCGCTATATCAACGGTGCGTTCAGGTGCAATGTCGTGGGCAGTTATGGTTGCATCATGCATATCGGCAAGCGCCAATGCTTTGCCGCCGCCGCCGGCGCAATAGTCCAACACGCGCGCTCCCGCTGGAATGGTCAAATTTGCCACCGCCTGCTGAGATGACACATCTTGCAGATCAATAAGACCCTGTGTAAATGCCTGTGATTGACGCACACGGCGGGCGTTTTGGGTGACCAACAAAGCCGTTGGAACAGCATCAATTGCTTGCGTTTCAATGCCTTCTGCCGCCAAAGCAGTCTGCACTGTAGCAACATCCCCGCGACGTAAATTAACCCGCAGTGAAATTGGTGCGCGCGACTGCAAAAATCGCGCGGATTCGACGGCTTTGTCACCAAGATCAGCGACCCAAATTGGCCATAGCCAGTCGGGCAAATCCAACGCAACGGGGTCATCCATCACGCCTGAAGGATTCATTGTTTCATCCGGTAAAAGCGCCTCCGGACCGTACCCGCCGCTGCCAAAAAAATCTTTGGGATCAACGCCTTGCGAACGCAACAAGCCAAGGATCAACGCGCGGCCAGTTGTCCCTCCACCGTGGTATGCGACTGATCGTTTCTGCCGTAAAACATCATAAACGTGATCGCGCACCGCTGCCCGATCCTTAGATCCGGCATAGCGATTTGATCTACCCCATGCGGTCAGGGCTTTTTCAGCCGGCTGGCCGTCTGCGGCGCGATCAAGCACGTCAATCGCCGCTGCAAATCTTGCTGCAGGGGTCATTTAGTCACCTTAATAACGCGGCACAACATGTTCATAACGTTACCCAATCCTGTAGTTTGGACTTTCGCGGGTGATCTGAACATCGTGCACATGGCTTTCCTTCAGGCCCGCACCAGTGATCTTCACGAAGCTGCAATTTTTGCGCATATCTGGCACCGTCGCATTCCCAGTATAGCCCATCGCCGCCCGCAATCCGCCAACCAACTGATGCACCACAGCGCCAGCAGATCCCTTATAAGGCACCTGCCCCTCAATGCCTTCAGGCACCAGCTTGTCGCTTGCGGCATCTTTCTGAAAATACCGATCCGCGGACCCACGTGCCATTGCACCAAGGCTACCCATGCCGCGATAGGATTTGAACGACCGGCCCTGATACAAGATCATTTCGCCTGGGCTTTCGTCGGTGCCCGCGATCATTGACCCCACCATCGCACAGGACGCGCCTGCTGCAATTGCCTTGGCAAAGTCGCCAGAAAACTTGATGCCGCCGTCAGCGATAACAGGGATGTCACCCGCCGCAGCGGCGCAGTCCATGATGGCCGTCAACTGTGGCACACCGACACCTGCAACCATGCGTGTCGTGCAAATCGACCCTGGTCCAATGCCAACCTTCACAGCGTCAGCGCCAGCCGCAATCAGCGCCTTAGCAGCAGCGCCAGTTGCAATGTTGCCTGCCACAATCTGCAATGTGCTCGACAGTTTTTTGGCCCGTTCAACAGCCAGCGCAACACCTTCGGAATGGCCATGCGCTGTATCAATAACGATCAAATCAACGCCCGCGTCCACGAGCGCCTCCGTGCGCGCAAAGCCAGCGTCACCAACGCCGGTTGCCGCAGCAACCCGCAAGCGACCAAGCTCGTCCATACATGCCATTGGGTTCAAAACGGCCTGCTCGCTGTCTTTCAGCGTCAGCAATCCCGTCAGTTTGCCATCACCATCAGTGATCAGCAGCTTTTCAATCCGACGGGCCTGCATCAACGAACGCGCCTCATCCAGATCGGCAGGTTCACGCAGCATCGCAAGGTTTTTCGTCGACAGCATCACGTGCACAGGCGTCGCATCATCGTTCGCAAACCGCATGTCGCGGTTCGTGACAATCCCAACCACAAGGCCTTCAGCACCCACAACTGGGAAACCTGTAACACGGTAGCGTTCCATCAACACCTTGGCGTCGGCCAGCGTTTGATCGGGGGTCAAGGTGATCGGGTTATAAACCGTGCCAGACACAAACCGTTTGACTTGCCGGATTTCCAACGCCTGCGCCTCAATGTCCAAATTCTTATGAACAACACCGATGCCGCCCGCTTGGGCCATAGCAATCGCCATTTTGCCTTCGGTCACCGTATCCATCGCGCTTGATAGCAGCGGAATGTTCATGGCAATCGACTTGGTAACATGGGTGCTTGTATCTGCAGTCGACGGCAATACCGACGATGCAGCAGGCACCAAAAGGACGTCATCAAAAGTAAGTGCTTCGCGAATTTCCATCAACCTGGCTCCTTGGGATGTGTGATCGTGTTGCCGACGTCATCTCGCATGGATATGCCCGCGACACTAGCCCCAAAATGCCGTTGTTAGGCGTACTTGTGACGGGTTCAGTCTTTCACCCAGCGATCAATCCGGTAAGGTCGCGGTAACTCAATTGATAGGGCTTAAAATGAGCAACGATCCACTTGTGATTTTCACACCCTCCGGCAAACGTGGCAACTTTGCCGTCGGCACACCGATCCTGACAGCAGCACGGCAGTTAGGCGTCGACCTCGACAGCGTATGCGGCGGGCGCGGCATCTGTTCGAAATGCCAGATCACACCGTCCTACGGCGAATTCTCCAAGCACGGCGTGACGGTACACGAAGACGCACTTTCCCCGTGGAACTCTGTCGAAGAACGTTATGACACGATCCGTGGTCTGCCCAAGGGCCGGCGCTTAGGCTGCCAAGCCACCGTGCAAAACGACATCGTCGTCGACGTGCCACCCGAAAGCCAAGTCCACAAACAAGTGGTCCGCAAACGCGCCGAGGCTCGCGACATCACAATGAACCCGACAACGCGGTTGTATTACGTCGAAGTCCAAGAACCCGACATGCACGAACCGTCCGGCGATCTGGAACGACTAATCCAATCCTTGCGCAAGGATTGGGATCTGCCCGAACTCGAAGCCGACCTTGGCGTGCTGAAATCCCTGCAACCTGCCCTGCGCAAAGGCGGCTGGAAAGTCACCTGTGCCGTGCACTTGGGCGACGACACTTTCAGCCCGCGCATCATGCAGGTATGGCCGGGGTACTATGAGGGCACTATCTACGGGCTTGCGGTCGATCTTGGGTCCACCACCATCGCGGCGCACTTGTGCGATCTGCAAACAGGCGATGTCGTCGCATCCTCTGGCGTTATGAACCCGCAAATCCGCTTTGGTGAAGACCTGATGAGCCGCGTCAGCTACGGCATGATGAACCCGAATGGCGCAGATGAGATGACCACCGCCGTGCGCGAAGGCATGAACGCGCTTTTCGTGCAAATCGCGTCAGAGGCCGAAATCGACCGCAACCTGATCGTGGACGCCGTGTTCGTGTGTAACCCAGTGATGCACCACCTGTTCCTCGGGATCGATCCGTTCGAACTGGGACAAGCGCCCTTTGCACTGGCGACTTCAGAATCGCTATCACTGCGGGCGATTGAACTCGACCTGAACCTGCACCCATCCGCGCGGGTTTATCTGCTGCCATGCATCGCAGGGCACGTCGGCGCAGATGCAGCAGCCGTTGCCTTATCCGAAGCCCCCGACAAATCAGAAGACCTCGTTTTGATCGTCGACGTCGGCACCAACGCTGAAATTTTGCTCGGAAACAAAGAAAAAGTACTGGCCTGCTCATCACCCACCGGTCCCGCATTTGAAGGCGCGCAAATCAGCAGCGGTCAACGGGCCGCACCCGGCGCAATCGAGCGTGTCGAAATCGACCCGATCACAAAACTGCCGCGCTTTAAGGTGATTGGCTGCGATCTTTGGAACACCGAAGACGGCTTTGCAAAAGAAACTGCGCGCACTGGCGTCACTGGTATCTGCGGGTCCGGCATCATCGAAATCGTTGCGGAAATGCGCATGGCGGGCATCGTCGATGCACCGGGCTTAATCGGATCGGCTGAACAAACAGGGTCGCCCAACTGCTTCCCAGAAGGACGCACCAATTCCTACCTCGTGTATGATGGCACCGCAGACGGCGGGCCAAAGATCACGGTGACCAACGTCGACATCCGGCAAATCCAAATGGCCAAGGCGGCGCTTTATTCCGGCGCACGTCTGCTTATGGACAAGTTCGAAGTCGACAGCGTTGACCGCGTCGTGCTTGCGGGCGCATTTGGGGCGCACATCAGCCCCAAGCACGCGATGGTGCTCGGCATGATCCCAGATGCGCCGCTTGATAGGGTGACATCGGCAGGCAACGCGGCTGGCACAGGCGCACGGATCGCCTTGCTAAACCGCGATGCGCGCACCGAGATCGAGGCGACAGTGCATGACATCCACAAGATCGAAACAGCGCTCGAGCCACGGTTCCAAGAACACTTTGTAAACGCCTCGGCGATCCCGAACGCGGTCGAACCCTTCCCGATCCTCAAGTCAATCGTGACCCTGCCTGACGTGAACCACAACACGGGCGGTGGTGGTGGCGGCGAAGGGCGTAGACGTCGGCGCAAACCAAGTGCTGAGTAAAAACAAATGACGACGCTGCGCAATCAAACCCTTGATCTGATGCGCAGCGTCGCGATTGTACATGTTGTGCTATTCCATGTGCTGCATGGGATCATTCGTTTTGTTCCCGAACAGGACTTACCAGCGGTGCTGTCACGCTATCCATTCTGGATGAACTTCACGTGGCAACCCTTTGGTGTTGATGTAATTTTTATGGTTTCGGCTTACCTACTCAGCCTCGGATTGATACAGAATTGGGGCCAAACTGGCACCATAAACATACGTGCATATTACATCCGCCGCGTGTCACGCATTATCCCCCTGTATTACGTCGCGATCATCATCTTTGCGATCGCGCAAAAAGACACGCTCATTGACGTTTTCTTGGCCGCAACCTTTGTTCAGTTCCTGTTCACAGGAAAAGCTATCGTGCCCGTTGGCTGGTCAATGGAACTCATGATGCTGGTCTATATCTGCTTGCCCGCGATCATCTGGGGCTTGATGCGCCTTGGGCGACCACTGCTCTGGTTATGCATCGCTATCGTCATAAGTCTCGCAGTCAGGTTTGTGGCACTGGCGGCACAACCAGATCAAGCCGTCGTTTTATTCACACATCTGTTGGACCGCGACGGCGTCCTGCCCCTTGCAGAAGACTTATATTTCAAACCGTGGTTCCGCCTAACACCATTCCTGCTTGGCATCGCATTGGCCATTTTCACGACCAATTCCTCGAGCAAAATTGACCGGATGGTTGCATCGGCACCGCAACGACTGTCTCTATATATCTGCGCTGCAATCTTGGTGTATTTGGCGTTATTCCTACCAATTCACGACCCTCAGTCATGGATATACGCCGCCACATCGCCGCAATTTTGGGTCACTTACTGGACGCTCAACGGCGCTGCATTCGCCGTCGCCGCCTGTTTGATCGTCATTGCCAGCCACGGCACAAACCCTGTGATCCATGGCCCTTGGGCAATGATTTCACGTAACATTATGGGCATCTACCTGTTTCACATGCCGCTTATCCTCGTCGGCGCCGTCATCGCGTTCCGCAGCACGCAACCCGATGCATTAGCGCACGCAACTGTCTGGCACGTCTGGGGCATCTTCGCCGTTGCACTATTGCTCAGCTTGGGCCTGTCGGCAGTCCTCAACCGGTTTATTGAGGCGCCAATTCAAATGGCATTACGTCGCAAAATGGGCCTATGATCGCTTGACCAATACCGCGTGCAGCAGTAATTAATACGTCATCGCGGGTATGGTGAAAAGGTATCACGAAAGCTTCCCAAGCTTCAGTTACGAGTTCGATTCTCGTTACCCGCTCCAAATACATCCGGAAGCAACGGCTTACTGCCGCAGCACTTTAGACCCCGTGAGCCTGCAAAAAATCAACCAACCCTACTGTCGATCCATCCTTGCCAGCGGCCGACTGCGTACCTTCGACAACAGGCTGCAGCGCCGTGGCCAATTCTTTGCCCAACTCAACGCCCCATTGGTCATATGAATTTAAGCCCAAAACAACGCCCTCAACAAACACGCGATGTTCATAAAGCGCAATCAATTGACCCAACACAAACGGGGTCAGCTGCGGATAAGCAAGCGTAACCGACGGACGGTTTCCGGGAAACACACGGTGGCGGGCTTGACGGTCCAATTCGTCGCCTTCAAACTTATCAGCAACCTTTGAGCGTGCCTCAGCCAAATCACGGCCCTTCATCAGCGCCTGCGATTGAGCCAAACAATTGGCAACAAGCAACTGATGTTGGTGATGCAACGCATCCTCATGACCACGGGCCGCAACCAAAAATTCACACGGAACCACACGGGTGCCTTGATGGATCAACTGGTAAAACGCGTGCTGGCCATTTGTGCCGGGTTCACCCCAAACAACAGGGCCCGACGACACCTGTAAATCAGCACCATCCATGCTGACACCCTTGCCGTTACTTTCCATCTCAAGTTGTTGAAGATAGGCCGGTAAGCGACTGAGATTGTTATCATAAGGCAAAACAGCACGGGTCGCATAACCACAAATTTGGTTGTGCCAAATACCAACCACCGCAAGCAGAGCAGGCAGGTTTTCAGACCATTCTGCATTGCGAAAATGCACATCCATCGCCTGCGCACCACGTAGAAACGCGTGAAATGCATCGCGACCAATGGCGACCATCAGCGACAGGCCAATCGGCCCCCACATGGAATAACGCCCACCGACCCAGTCCTCAAAACCAAACACGCGCGACGGATCAATGCCAAACTCGGCGGTCTTATCAGCAGCCGTCGACAGCGCCACAAACTGCGCGCCAACATCCGTCACCTTTTGCGACATCCAAGCACGCGCAGTGCGGGCATTTGTCATGGTTTCAATCGTGGTAAACGTCTTGGACGCGACAATCACCAAGGTTGTCGTTGGATCACAAGACCGCAACACTTGGGCAACATCCGCAGGATCAACGTTCGATACAAAATGGCAACGCGGCCCGTCATGATATGGGGCCATCGCCAGCACGCCCATAGCGGGGCCAAGGTCAGATCCGCCAATCCCGATATTCACGACATCCGTGATGCGGCCACCCTGCCCGGCATAAGCGCCCGACCGCAGGCTTTCGGCGAAATCACCCATGCGGGCAAGCGTCGCCAACACATCTGGCATCACATCCGCGCCGTCCACGTGAACCGGTCCACCGTCAAGATTACGCAACGCTGTATGCAACACCGCGCGGCCTTCGGTTTCGTTGATCGGGGCACCAGTGAACATCGCGTCGCGCTTGGCGGCAACGCCAGTTTTGTCGAGCAGGTCAAGCAGCAGCGCACGGCCATCCGCATCAATATTCGTCTTGGCATAATCCAGACGCATATCACCCGCCATGGCGGAAAAATCGGCAGCGCGAGCGCCATCTAACATCATCTCAAACCGACGGTCCGAAACGGCGGCGTGATGCGCCTTAAGTGTAGTCCACATGGTTTAGGTCCTTGCCCAATGCACGGTTGATCCAGATAGCACGGCGGCCACAGGGGCCTCATGCGGCTTCAAATGGCGGGCCTTATCCAACGCGGCGCGTTTCTCATCGCCGATAATGACGATATGACGACACATCGCGCCCTTCAGGACTTTGGCCGACAACGTAATCCTCGGCTCCAGCGCACCGGGGGCACGCATCGCCACTAAGTTATCACTGCCGTTTAACGCAGCATCCAACTGATCGGCCTCAGGGAATATACTGGCCGTGTGCATATCCGCGCCCATGCCCAGCAACACGACCGAAATCGGCAACATCGGGTCAATCGCCGCAGACAATGATGGCAATTTATCCTCGGGCGTCGGCGCATCACCGTAAAGCGGGATCAGCGTCGCAGCCGCCGCTTTGTCGACCAGCAAACGTTCACGCAGCAAACGGGTGTTCGAGCGATCCGAGGTTTCAGGGACCCAGCGTTCATCGGTCAGCATCACATCAATCCGGTCCCAACCCAGATCAACCGCGCTCAGCGTGTCAAACACAGGTCCCGGCGTCGTGCCGCCGGGTACGGCAAACGACACACGGTCATGGGTCAGCAACGCGTTTTCCAAATCACCTGCCAATTGATTGGCAAGGTCAATCATCATCATCTCGGCGTCAGGGTATTCTTTGAAATCCATAGTCCTAGGTCCTTCAAAAAGTGACTTATGTAAAACTTATGCGAAACTTATACGAAACATATAGCCGTTTTAGACCTTCAGGTCACGCCAACGGCGCCCGTCACGGTGCAACAACATCTGCGCGTCTTCGGGTCCGGTAGATCCTGCTTCATATGTTTTGGGCACGTCGTTGCGCGCCTCCCAGCCTTGGATCAACGGATCAGTCCACGCCCACGCCGCCTCGACTTCATCACCGCGCATAAACAATGTTTGGTTGCCGCGAATGACGTCCATGATCAGCCGCTCGTAGGCATCTGTGACATCCTCAGCATCGTCGCCTAACGCCTCTGCAAACGTCATATCCAGCGGCACATCAATTAAACGCATGCCTCCTGGGCCGGGTTCTTTGATCGTGACTTGCAGGTCCATACCTTCGTTTGGCTGTAGCCGGATCGCAAGGATATTGCGGTGCCGTTTTTCGTCGCCTTCAAAAATGGAATGTCCTAAGTCTTTGAACACAACAGCAATTTCAGATACACGCGATTTCATCCGTTTGCCTGTGCGCAGATAAAATGGCACGCCAGCCCATCGCCAATTGTTGATGTGACACCGCATCGCGATAAAACTTTCGGTGAAACTACGCGGATTTTCGGCGTCGTGTCGGTATCCGTCGCCGTCTTTGCCCGCATCGTACTGGCCGCGCACAATGTGATGCGACTCGACGTTTTGCAGGGCGCGAATAACCTTCAACTTTTCGTCGCGGACCTCATCGGCACCAAACTGGCTTGGCGGCTCCATTGCGATCAAACACAGCAATTGCATCAAGTGGTTCTGCACCATATCGCGCATCGCACCAGAGCGATCATAATACGCACCGCGCCCGCCGACACCCACAGTTTCAGCCACCGTAATTTGAATATGATCAACATAATGATTGTTCCAAAGCGGCTCAAACAAAACATTCCCAAACCGCACAGCCATCAAATTCTGAACAGTCTCTTTTCCAAGATAATGATCAATACGGTAGATCTGACTTTCGTCAAAATGATCGGCCAAAGACTTGTTCAGCGCCTTGGCCGTTTCCAAATCCCGACCAAACGGTTTTTCGACAACAATGCGGCTCGTTTCCGTTGCTATATTATGGCTGTGCAAACGCGCTGCGAGATCGCCAAAAAGGCTTGGCGCAACTGAGAAATAGAACGCCTGAACAACGTCGCGACGCACCATCCCAGCAAGGGCTTTCCAGCCCGCTTCACCCTTGGCATCAATTGGTGTATAATTCAATTGTTCCAAGAACTTAGCGAGGCAAACTGCGTCTTCTTTTTCGGCTCCGCCAAATTCTAGAATCGCGTCCTTAATCATCTGGCGATATCCAGCCTGATCCAGATCAGACCGCGCCGCACCTATGATCCGCGCGTCAGCAGGCATTTGCCCCGACAGAAACCTACGGAATAGACCGGGCAGAATTTTGCGCCGCGCGAGATCTCCCGTGCCACCAAAAATGACAAGATCAAAAGTCTCAACAGGAATTACGCGAGAGGCCATTACATGCTCCGAATTATTGTTAGCGCTAACGAGGACTGATTACGCCGCGGTTCCTTGAAAGTCTAGCACGATGGTCATTTTGATTGGCAATCTTATGTCGCCGCTACAGTTTTCAAACCGAATAACCTTGCTGCGTGCGTAGTTTATACAAATGCAACGTTTCTTCGCGCGGCCATTCTGGTGATGAGAAAACAATGCCGTCCTCCCAAAACTCTGCTGGATGCCATGCGCTTCGCTGTTTACGCCGTTCGGTCATGTGGTCAATTATTTTGTCACGCATAGTCCGTTGCCGCGCAAGTGTTTGAGGGTCGTTCAGCCGATTGTCTAGCTCGTAGGGATCATCATCCAGACAATACAGTTCGTCGTCATCGCCCCAAACCGAAACATATTTCCACCCATCCTGATACAGGATTTTTTGAAAGCTGATATCGCCGGAATGGCCGAAATGATCACAGATAAGGCTGTCGCGCTCATGGCTTTGATCAACAATGTCCATCAAGCTGGTCCCGTCCATAGGCAAAGGATGCGGGTCATCTTTTACGCCCGCCACATCCAGCATGGTCGCGGTCACGTCAAGCAAGCTAACGGGTGTTTCAACCTTGGTGCCTGCCGGAATTTTGGCAGGGTAACGCACAACCAATGGAATCCGACCGACTTCTTCAGTGAACGACGAATATTTGTCCCAGCCTGCCCCGTGGGCAGCTATCCCATCGCCATGATCAGCCGTCACAATAAAGATCGTGTTTTCCGCTAGGCCAGTGTCATCTAGGCAGGCCGCAATCCGGCCAATTGCGGCGTCAGTTTGCAGTCCTGATGCGTAACAGCGCGCCAGCACGGTCTGCCATGTCTTCCAATCCGGCCAACGTTCGAACGCGCGATGCTGACAGCGCAAATCACGTTGCACGCGATATCGCCATGGCTTGCCCGCAAGATCTTCATCAAAGCTTGGGTATTTCGGGATATCTGCAGGATCTATAAGATCGGCATAAGCCGCACTCGGATAATACGGATGATGCGGGCCCCACATACTGATGACCATCGAAAATGGCTGTTCTTGGCCTTGCAATGTTCTGAGCCTATCACAGGCAAGGTTTGCTACAAAAAACTGTTCATTCACCTCTGGAGACCCAAGCAGGACTCCGGCCCCATCCATGTAATCCCATGGCTCGGCGGGGTCCATTAACACCTCAGTCCCGCCAAGTTCCGGCTGCAAAAGATGATGTTCGATTTTGCATTTTGGATGATCTTCGCCAATGCGCAACAGATAGTCTTTGTAGGCATCGCAAGCGTAAAGGTTGCCGTATTCAGGCAGGCTCCAGCCCTTTAGTCCGTAATCGGCGGCGGTTTTATCAACCCCGCAGTGCCATTTTCCAAAGTAGTGATTGTCATAACCTGCGCGCGCCAGATGCTGCCCATAAAGAACCTCGTCTTCACGGAATTCTTGCCGGTTATACGGAATTGGATATTCGGAATTCCACCGCATCCCGTGCTTGTCGGGACGCTTGCCTGTCAGAAAACTGGCGCGCGACGGCGTGCAAACAGGCGTAATTGCATAGGCACGATCGAACCAAGCCCCTTGCGCGGCAATCTGTTCCAGATGCGGCCAAAGATAAGGAAAACGGTCATTCCCATAATGACCAGAAAACGCGACGTGGTCGGCCAGAATAACGACTATATTTGGACGGTCTGACATCGGGGCTGAACGACCTTCAAAATTGGGTACTGTCAGGCACCAGAAATCACCTATTTATGCGCGGCGTCAAGGATGGTTTTGCATGCACTCATCCCGACCAGTTGCACCGTACTAAGCTTCTAACTCGGCATCCCAATAAAGAAAATCCATCCAGCTTACGTGCAGATGGTTAGGCGGGAACTTGCGCCCGACATTATGCAACGCCGACGCCTCTGGCTGACGTGGAGGTTGGCGCAAAAACAGCCCTGCTTGCCGTAAGGACTTTGATCCTTTGCGCAAGTTACAAGGGCTGCAAGCTGCAACAACGTTTTGCCAGCTGGTCACGCCGCCTGACGCACGTGGGATAACATGGTCAAACGTCAAATCGCCTTTGGCACCACAATACTGGCAGCAAAATTCATCGCGCAGAAATAAATTAAAGCGCGTGAAGGCCACGCGCATTTGAGGTTTTACATAATCTTTCAGCACCACGACGCTTGGTATGCGGATCGTGGTCGACGGGCTGCGCACCACATCATCGTATTGCGCCACAATGTCGACCCGATCAAGCCACGCCGCCTTTACCGCATCTTGCCAAGGCCACAGCGACAACGGAAAATAGGACAAGGGCCTATAATCCGCGTTTAAAACTAGCGCTGGTTTGTGATTTAGCACGCCGGGTGTGCGTACAAATTCTGTTCGGAAATCAGCCTCGATCACGTCAATACCACCCCTACCCTGTGCCCCTGTCTCTTATACACATCTGACGCTGCCGACGAATAGAGA
>OJHH01000451.1_pt1 | contig 13704 bp, 15 predicted proteins | sample 1594911 | NCBI WGS metagenome assembly OJHH01 (sample SAMN05416787, study PRJEB24817) | seawater metagenome | isolation source: Sea water | place: Canada:Atlantic | collected 2013-11
ACACTCTCTTATCAAATAACGCTATTTGGACCCATAAGCGCTGACGTCAGACAGCAGGGCTTTTTGTATGGCCGCCCCCTGCGAACGTGTCCCTTCCGCCTGAACCGGCTTGCTTGGCATCATTGAATGCGGACATTGATTTGGCGAAGACTAAAGTCCGTTTTGTCCGCACACTGTGAGTTCAAGTCGGCTGAAATGCCGCGCCCTGCACGAATGTCCGCAATGCGGGTTACTGGCGCGGCATTTGAGCACTCTCGCCAAAGTCAGCTATGGGCCGACCGCGTTACTTATTGTGATCTCACAAAAGCCATTCAGGGCGGTCGGAGTTGACCAATGGACCCCGTAAGCGATGCTCGCCGCAGACCGTTACGTTGTGAATTATCTCGACACCGGGTAAATTTCTGCATGACCGCCAAAGCCATCTAATGATCAGCGGCGTAATCCTCTGCTGAAAACCACTTGATTTGCAAAAATGAAGATATTGACACCTATTTGCAGCTATATGGTCCAAATTTTGCGCTTTTAGCGCCAATGGCAGCCTTTAGATTTAGAGATTGCCGAGTTGAAAAGGCTTTTAGGTGTTCAATGGCGGCAATCTAAAAACCAACTTTTGTCGGAAAGTCGGTGTTTGGATGTCGGACGACAAAATAACGAATTTTGGCGAGCCGTGGAGGACTCGAACCCCCGGCCTAGAAGTTAGAAACTTCTTGCTCTATCCAGCTGAGCTAACGGCCCGCGCGTTATAGCCACCGTCTAAGTCAGTCGGATCAAGCAAGTCAAGAAGGTATGCGTCTAGGATATGTCCTCAATTTCATTACTCTAAAAGCAACGTCGAAATTGAACGTGAGGGGCCAGTCCTGCCCCAACCGGATGAACCGCGGGCCTTGACTTAGTGTGTCCAAGCACCCCGACGATTGGTCGCGAAATTTTCGGCATATCCGTTTGCGCGAATGTTTAGTTTGCGGGCCTTTGGTTCTTGCACAGATGCCTGAATGCCCTTGGCGGCAGCATAGTCTAATGCGGCTTCCTTGGTGTCAAACGTCAGCTTGACTTGGGCTTGCGTATCGTCGGACGATGTCCAGCCCATCAAAGGATCCACACTGCGCGCCTGTTCAGCTACATGCTCCAATACCCAGACGTTCGTCTTGGCGGTGCCTGACGACATGGCGGTTTTGGCTGGCTTGTAGATTCGTGCGCGCATCGGTGAAGCTCCGGTATATGACGGTTCCTTATCGACAAATCCGAGCCGCGTTGCAAGCTGCCAGAATTCCACAAAACGCAACGGCGCAGCATTTGTGTTGGGAAGCTCAAAAGAAGCTGCCGATCTTTCCTGCCGTTCGTGCATTCTGTCACACTCAACACAAGGCGTTTGATCAGCCTATGGGGCGACGTAAGTTACCCAGAACCGAGGCCTTGGTTTGAAGTTGCGACAGCTTTGTGGTCTCATGGGCACTGCACATGCATCGGAGATACCAGATTGAACGTTACGGTTAAGCCAACTCCCGGTCGGCCCAGAGGCTATGACGCGCAGGCCATTCTTGCGACTGCCATGCAGCTTTTCTACGAACATGGGTACAGCGGAACCAGTTCCAGATTGTTACAGCAAGCAACAGGTTTAACCGCGCCAAGCCTTTACAATGGCTTTGGCTCAAAGCGCGACCTCTTCTTGGCGGCGCTAAAACGGTACATTGATATGACGCTCAGCTATCTTTTTGTTGACTTGGCAAATGGCACCGCAGGGATCGACGATCTGGAGGTCATGCTGGATCAGCTTTGGATCGCCATTGAGGCTCCGGAGCGACCGCTTGGGTGCCTCGTGCTCAATACCCGCGGTGAGTTCGGGACATCTGAAGCCGACATTCTTGCGATTTGCGATGAATTTACTGGGCGGCAGTCCGGTGCAATTCGTGATGCTTTTTCGCGCGCCGCAGATTTGGGCGAAATTCCACTTGATAGTATAGAGCGTCGGGTTTTGGCGTTTCGCCTTATGCTGAACGGTGTGCAAAATCTTTCCCGCACAAATGGCATGACGCAAGAACTGCGCGATGCCTACGCTGCACTTCGGATGACCTTACAAGAATGGCGACAAATCTAATCGACGTGTCAGTTGCATAATTATGTAACGGATGTTATAAAATCTATTGATGGCGCGGGAACCTACCTGTTTCGCTCATATTAATAGGAATTAACGATGCGCAGAAAAACAAAAAGGTTGCTTGGCATTGGGTTGGCTGGTGTTGCAGGCCTATCAATTTTTATGTGGCCTATCGTGTCGCGCATTCCAACGCCGCAAGCGGACCGGATCGCAGACAGCGGTGTGGTTGGTGTCGTCGAGACTGGTTCAATCGCTTGGATAATTCCAACGACAACTGGCGTGGTATTGATCGATGCGGGCGGATCAGCAGATTCTCAAAATCTGCAGGCTGAAATCGGTGATCGAACAGTCCACGCAATTTTGCTTACACACGGACATTTTGACCACACAGCTGGCGCTCGCAATTATCCCACAACCGAAATCATCGCAGGGCCGGGCGAGAGCGGACTCGTGTCGGGAACAGAGGCAGCTGGTGGTTGGATGGCACGTATGTCCAAGCCATTGATGGGAGAACCGGACTATACACCGCCCGTGCTTCGTGAATTCATCGACGGTGAGATCATCGAGATCGACGGCGAAACGATTACGGCCATCCATGTGCCCGGTCATACCAATGGCAGTGCTGCATATATTTGGAACGATGTGCTTTTTGTCGGTGATACGGTCGTTGGTCGCGACGGATACGTAAGCGAACTGCCGAAACCGCTTTATGACGATTATGCACAGGTTCCCGCGAGCGTCGCAAAGCTTGCATCACTTGACTTTGAAGTCATCGCAGACGGGCACGTAGGCCTGCACAAAAATGGCAAAGAATTGCTCGGAGCGTTCCAAACCGAGTGACCCTGAATTTGATTTCCAACCACCCTAAATAGCTAACCCCATAAGGACGAAAAAATGACTGATGCCCCCGTATTTCTGATAATCACATCGATTCCAAACCCCGAAAAAATGGAAGCCGTACAAGCCTATCTATCTCAGGTCATGCCAGTGTTGATGGCGGCTGGCGGCAAGCCCGTCGGTCGATACCGTGTCACCAATCAGATAGTCGGGGGAAATGGAACGAAAATGGTGGCATTGCTTGAATACCCAGATGAAAAAAGCATTACCGACATGATCGCTGGAGATGCATTTACCGCACTGGCCGGCCTTCGCGAGGACGCCTTTTTGGAGCTAAATCTCATGGTGAGTTCGCAGATGTAATCGGACAAAGCGGGCATTCGTGGCAAAGCGAACGCCCGCATCTGGTTAACTTGATTGCATTCCGGCTGTTTGGTTTGTCTTAACTCTTTTAGCCAACCCATTCAAATTCGCGACCAGAATTTTACCCATCATGATCTTCATCATAGTCTGCCCCAAAAGCCAGCCGAACGGACCATATTTGACTTGATAGTCCATGCTCCATTCTACGTGCGTTTGCCCGATACCATGTGGTCTGATGCTCAGCTCAGCATAGGCGACTTTCAGCGGCATAGGGTCCGTTTCCGACAGGCGAACGCGATACCTGCGGTTTGCCTCCCATTCGGTCACTTCTTCGACCATCGCGCTGCCATCAGTGAAATGGCAACGGCGCTTGGAGCCAACTTGATCGTCGCCCGATGTAAGAGCCTCAACCGTTTCCACAAACGGCGCAAATTCATCAATATGCATAAACCGACCAAGAACGCCCCAAACGGCTTTAGGGCTGGCGTCGATCACGAGGGTGCGTTGATGGTGGATCATTTGAGATAACTTTCTTGACTGGATTTTCGCTGCAATTGATTGGCGTTCAGGCCTTGATAAGATTGCGCTGCTGACACCGTTATGGCAGCAGTGTGGCAGTAGGAGTAAAAATGCGCCGCACTGAACGTCTTTTTCAGATCATCCAAATTCTTCGTGGAAATCGATCCCCTGTGACGGGGAGGAGCCTCGCCGATGAGTTGGAGATATCAATTCGGACCCTGTACCGTGATATGGCGGAACTCACCGCGCAACGGGTTCCGATCACTGGCGAGGCGGGGACAGGTTATGTTCTTGGCGAAGGCTATGACATGCCTCCTTTGATGCTGACGGCGGATGAATTGGAGGCAGCGGCCCTCGGCGCCGCTTGGGTTGCGTCCCAAGCTGACCTATCGCTTGCCCGTGCCGCCCGAGATTTGGTTTCCAAGCTATCGGAAGCGATACCACACGAGCTGCGACCGATAGTTATGGACGCGAGTTCCAGAACAATTTCGACGCACACTAAAGTCGGTGAGCAGTTTGACGGTGCCGTTCTGCGACGCGCAATTCGAGAGCGATCCAAATTGCGTCTCACCTACCAAGATCAAAATGACGAGATAACCACGCGCGTCGTTTGGCCGATGTTAATCGCCTACCTGAACACGGACCGATACATTGTTGCCTGGTGTGAAACGCGGCAGGACTATAGGCATTTTAGGACGGATCGCGTGCGGCAATTGGACGTGCTTGAAGGAAAATACCCAGCACGCCGCGCGGTCCTGATCAAAGGCTGGGAACAGGTCATGGCAAAACGAAGAAAAAGCTGACGAGCAGAGAGTAGTTTGATGATGGACTTAGATAAGCCCGTTTGAGCAAAACTGCGTACCGTTAGCCACGATAACTGGCGTAGGGCGACCGCAGCTGTTCGCACAGGAAGTCCATTGTATGCCTGATCCGTTGGTTGTGATGCACGTCAGAATGGCAAACAATCCAAAGCTCCAATGACGGCAGCGCAAATTCCTCCAGAACCGGCTCAACCTCCGGCCAGTGCGCCGCCATGCCCTTGTGTCCAACACCGATACCAATCCCTGCGCGTATTGCTTGAATATGTGCAAGAATATTGTCGCTCCGAAAGGAAAAGTTGGAAGCGGTCAAATTAAGACCGTGTTCCTTTGCAGCCGCCAGCATCGACGTTTCACGGTCAAATCCGATCATCCGGTGGTCAAGAAGATCGGCGACCGATCTGGGCTGTCCATGCGTCGACAGATAACGGCGATGCGCGTAAAAACCCAAAGGCAAGTCCGCAACCTTTTTTGCGACAAGGTCATTTTGGACCGGCCGAAACATGCGGACGGCCACGTCGGCGTCGCGCTGTAACAGGTTTGACGCCGTATTGGTGATGCTCAGTTCAAGTTCAATATTTGGATGAAGCTGTTGAAAATCAGCAAGCAACTCCGGAAGAATCGAAATGCCCATAACATCGTTGGCAGATATACGAACGGTGCCCCCGATTTCCTCTTCAAGTCCCGTGGCAATGCGCGCGAAACTGGTCGCCGACGACGTCATATCGCGGGCCACGGCGACCAAATCGGCACCTTTTGCGGTCAACCGCATACCTTCATGGCTGCGCAGGAATAATTGAATGCGAAGCTGTTGTTCCAGCAAATCAATGTGCCGACTGACCGCGGGTTGGGTAAGCCCAAGCTGGCGTGACGCCCCAGAAAGGCTTCCAGTTTTCGCAACTGCGTCAAACGTTCGGATAAGGGTCCACTGTATTGTCATTAAGTGGGGTATAAAATTTATTATACCGAGGGTCAATAAATGGCGGATTTCGACACATTAAGCTATACCCTATACCTTAGTCAAAATCAGTCTTTCTTATGAACGGAGTACGTCGGATGTTTATTGGTCACTTTGCCCTCGGGGTCGCCACGAAGAAAATTGCGCCCACTTTGCCGATTTGGATTTTGCTCTTGGCTCCGCAGTTTATGGACTTGTTGTTTATGCCTTTGGTCGCACTTGGGATCGAAGGCTATGAACCGGGGGCCTATGGTCACGATACGCTTGATGCCCTTTATACGCATTCGTTGGTTGGTGCGGCGGTCATCGCCGCGCTCGCATATTGGATCGGAAATAAGTTCTGGCGAGACAGCAACGGCGGATTGATCCTGGCTGCGCTAAGCTTTTCACATTGGATCATTGATCTGTTTGTACATCATCAGGACATGGCGATCCTGCCCGGAAACTTTGGCGGCCTTCCACTGCTTGGTTTTGGACTGTGGAACTTTGAATACAGCGTGTTCGCAATCGAAGTTGCAATGGCAATAAGTGCAACGGCTTTCTACGTTCAATGGGCGCGGGCTGAACAGAAAGGACTACGCTGGTTTGTCGGACCGATGCTTGTCGCCGCCTTCTTCGCCATACTCATTGCGGCGGATATTCCGAGACTGCCAGCATTATAATGGGACCAATCAAGAGATCGCCAGCTGCTTGGAAATTCGACGCCTTGTGTCGTAAATAGGGGCTCGAAACTGCGTTAACATGGTCTTTAGCTAAAACAGCGATATTCGGAGAATTCTATGAATGAACCGCCGGAGTTGCCAATGGCAGTATTAGATAAACGACGTATTTCGTTCTTGGTGGGTCGCGCTGCGATGATGTGCGCAAAAGCCCGACGGGTATTGGCGAATATTGGTCTTGCAGTGCTCGCGCTTGTATTTCTCGCCGCGTGCGAGCGGGACTCCGAATCCGCGCTCCGCACCAAACTTGGGCAGTGGTTTTTCTTAGGGCAGACCGCCTATTTCGAATCGCGGTCGCGCTGTACGGGGGCAATGATCCACGTGACGCTTGCCCAGCCGCGCGCCAACATCGCAGTTCAAACCAATCTTGAAGAGGCAAAGGATGCGTTCCGCGCTGATGGGGTGGCCGCGATCCAAATCGATGGGATGACCCCTGCTCAGCTAACTGATGCATTGCTGCTGTCGGGGCAGGGTACTTTTGGCAAACAAGCGCTCGCTGCAGGGGCTCTTGCCGTTTCTTGCTTTCAAGGAACTGAGATCGGCGCTCTGCTTTTCGAGGCCCTTAATCGGCCAGGTGCCATGCTCGCATATGATATGCAAACTACGGGTCTGATGATTCTCGATCCAGACGAAAAAAGGCTGTTCTACGTTGCTGGCGACGTCTGGTAGGCGCGAAAGCGTACCGAAGATGTCGCGGAGTGGCGTCGCGCATATCTAACAAATTATGATGGAGTCACACCCTTAAACCACCAATTATTCCTGAATTCACGTTCCGAAAGCGACGTTCCCGCCGCAAATAGACCTGCCGGATGAATAAAACTGCCACAATCTCAAGACACTCAAATATAATAACGCGGGAATTTGATGACTGATCATGATTGGAAGATGGCCTTGATATCGCGCACAATTGGCGCGCTACGAGGACGTGCGGCGCGCGGGTCTCCACGGGGCTAACCCCGCAGAAACCTTCAACGTCCATCCAACGAAAGTCAGTCTCAAAATGTCTTCAATCAGTCCTCGCCGTTCTGGCGGTCGCACCGCCCGTCAAGCTCTTCGCGCAGCCCCTCTCGCAGATGATGTCCGCCCAATCCGCGCGGGCATGGAAGGCGGGAAATACAAACCACTTTCCGATGCCGATGTTCAGAAAATTCACACTGCCGCACTTGATGCGCTTGAAACTATTGGCCTTGCTGATGCTCCCCCATCTGGGGTCGAAATCCTGACCAAGGCGGGCGCGATCCAAGGTGACGACGGCCGCATCCGGTTCCCGCGCGCCCTTGTTGAAGACATGCTCTCCAAGGCGCGCCGCGAAATTACGCTTTTCAGCCGTGACGGCAAAAACGACCTCACGCTTTCTGGCAACCGTGTTCACTATGGCACCGCTGGCGCCGCCGTACACATTGTCGATGTGCATGGTAACGAATACCGCGAATGTACCGTCCAAGATTTGCACGACGCGGCGCGCATTGTGGATAAGCTTGATAACGTGCATTTCCTGCAGCGCCCGATGGTTTGCCGCGACATCACCGACAATTACGAGATGGATCTGAATACGATCTACGCTTGCACGTCGGGCACGACCAAACACATCGGCACATCTTTCACTGACCCGAGCTTCATGCCCGGGGCGTTTGAGATGCTTTACGAGATTGCTGGTGGCGAGGCTAAGTACCGCGAACGTCCCTTCGTGTCGAATTCGAACTGCTTTGTTGTGCCGCCGATGAAATTTGCGACAGAAAGCTGCGAAGTAATGGAGGCCTGCATTCGCGGTGGTATGCCTGTTTTGTTGCTGTCAGCGGGCATGGCGGGCGCGACTGCGCCGTCAACGATCGCGGGTGCAATCACCCAAGCCGTTGCGGAATGTCTTGCTGGACTGGTTTATGTCAACGCTATTGCACCGGGTCATCCGGCGATCTTTGGCACGTGGCCTTTTGGACTTGATTTGCGGACTGGCGCGATGTCTGTGGGGTCCGGCGAACAGGCGCTTCTTTCGGCAGGTTGCGCGCAAATGCACAAATTCTACGGCCTTCCAGGGGGCGCTGTGGGTGGCGCATCAGATTCCAAAATGCCTGATATGCAGGCGGGAGCGGAACAGATGTGTTCAAACGTCATGGCGGGGCTTTCGGGCCTGAATATGGTGTACGAAGCCGCAGGCATGCACGCGTCTCTGCTTGGGTTTTGCCTCGAAAGTCTGATCTTGAGCGATGACATCATCGGTCAAGCGTTGCGCTGCGTCCGTGGTATCGAGGTCAACGACGAAACCCTTGCCTTGGATCAAATGGCACAGGTTTGTATGGGCGGCCCGGGTCACTATCTTGGTACGGATCAAACCTTAAACCGGATGCAATCGGATTATGTATATCCAGCGCTGGGCGACCGCACATCCCCCAAGGAATGGGTCGAAATGGAAAAGCCAAACCTGCTGGTGAAAGCAACCAAGCGCAAAGAGGCGATCCTCTCGGAGCGTTCTGCAGCCCGCTTTTCGCCTGATCTGGATGCAAAATTGCGCCAAGCACATAAAATCCATCTGCCCACCTAAGTTTCGGACGTGAACACTGCGATGCAAGCACCCCGATTTGAGAAGATCGCAGGCAGAACTGACGCCCGCGGAGCCGATGAGAAACCCTATATGTTTGTCTTCATCCTTTTGGATGGCTTCTCACATTTGTCATTCATTTCTGCTGTGGAAACGCTTCAGACCGCAAATATGGTCGCTGAGTCGCGACTTTATGATTGGACAACATGCGGGTTGTCAGATGGGTTTGTGCGATCAAGCGTCGGGTTAAAGGTGGGTGTCGACAATGACATCCGGCAACTCAATAACCCGCCAGAGCTTGTCATCGTGTCGGGCGAAGGTGCGTTTGACATGGATATTGGGCGGCTGAAAGTTTGGCTGTCACGGTTCGTCCGTGGTCGCACACGGATTTCAGGGCTGGGCACCGGATCAATTCTGATGGCGCGGGCTGGATTACTACAAGATACCGCCGCGACCGTGCACCCGTGGTATCGCACCGGTTTCGCCGAAATTTTCCCCGATGTGACCCTAAGCCGCCAAACTCACATCTCCGAAGGATTGCGTTGCTCCAGCTCGGGTGGCGTGTCGGGTGTCGATCTATTTCTAGATCTCGTTGCGCAACAACACGGTACGGACTTCTCAAGCAGTGTTGCCGAAAGCATGTGTTATTCACCTATCAGGCTACTGCAAAAGTCCGTCGATACTGGGGCACCCAACAGCATGACGGTCCTCCAGCCAATCGTGTCTAGGGCCATCTCGAAAATGGAAAATACGATAGCTGATCCAGTTTCCCCGTCGACGCTCGCAAAAGAACTTGGAATTTCCACACGGCAACTTGAACGGCTGTTCCGGCGGTATATCGGCATGTCTCCCAAGCGGCATTATATGCGGCTTCGGTTACGCGAAGCGTATCGTCTTTTGGTGCAATCCCATCTGGACATCACGGATGTTGCCTTTGCAACTGGGTTCGCGTCTTCCAGTCATTTTTCAAAGTGCTTCAAGGCCGAATTTTCCGCCAGCCCTTTTGCATTAAAAAGAACGGTGAACAAACGATAGTTCACCTAGCATATTTGGACAGGCAAATCGCACCGTATTTATTGAGCAGCAAGGCGCTGTTGGCGGCAGTAACAAGAGGCCCTGATCGGCATTTCAGCGCGCGCAGCAGCCTTTTCGAGCTGACGTTTGATGTGCATCGCTTCGGTGGTTTCGTCGCGCCGCGTTAGGCACTCGTGCAGGCCGTGCAAGCTCCAGACATTTCCGGGATGCTGGCAGGCTCGGCTTAAGGTCGCGTCTAGTCCCAGGTCGGCGCGATAGACCGCTTCGGCCTCGTCCAACTTGCCCTGTTCCAGCAAAAGCGCACCCAATGCATGGCGTGTCGGCTGCATCCAGCCCCAAGGTTCATCATAGGGCATGTTATCATCAATTTCGACCGAACGGCGCAGGTGATCAAAGGCGGCGTCATGGTCGCCCTTGTGATAGGCAAGCTCCCCGAGCAGCATCTGTTCGGCGACCTTAAGGATGTCTGTGCACTTATTATTGAACAACATTCGGCTGTCGGGAACGCGGCTCAGCGCATCATAGAACAGGGCTTTTTCCGCGCCTGCTTCTTCGATCCGGTGCAAGTTTGCCAGTGCGACTGTGCGGGCATAGCGCATCATCGCAGTGGTCACGCAATACAAATCTTGGTCTTCGGGAAATGCTTGCGCGAGTATGTCTGTCCAGCGCCCAAAACGGATCAGGACGTGCTGTTTCATAGGAATAAACCCTTCAAACCAGTCAGCCAGTGGGCGCAATGCCTCTGTCGGCAGATCGGTAATTAGCGCTTCAGCGGCGTCGAGGGCGACAGATGGCTGGCCTAGAAACATGGCTCCGTAAATCTTGAAGTGATAATTGTGGCAGCGATAAACCGAATAGAAATTGTTTGCGCCCTTTTGGAGCAGAAATTTCCGGTCCGCGACGATCGCGGCCTCGTTGCGTAAAACAACATTCATATAGTCGCCGCACAGCACGTCGATATGGGTTGCCATATGAAGCAAATGACCCGCGTCAGGTACAAGGGTCGATAGGGCATCCCCGTGGCGCAACGCCTTTTCTGGATGTGGCGACATCTCCATCAGATGTGCGTACATGTGCAAGAGGCCCGCATGCTGCCAAGCCCCAGCCAATGACGAAAACGCGTTTTCTAGTACAGCTATTGCTTCAAGAGTGTCAGCACCTTCGGCCGGTTTACCTGTCGGCAAATCCCACAACTGCCACGGTGTGCGGTTCATCAGCGCCTCGGCAAATAATGCGCAAACGTCCAAATCATCCCCAAATTCAGAATGGACCTTGCGCATGGCATCGGCGAAAGCGTCATTCCAAGGACCGAAGTCATCAACTTCCGACGTTTCAGGGTAGCGTGCAGTCAATGCATCGATCAGCGCGTGTTCCAAGGGTGTGACGTGATCCAGCAATCCGCGCGCGGCTTGGATCGAGGATCGCGCCAATGCGATACAGGCCGGTTTTTCATCGTCTTCGAAGGTTTCCCAAGGCTTATTGTAATTCGGGCCAATGCAATACGCGATGCTCCAATGGGCCATTGCACAGGTCGCATCCGCAGCAAGCGCCTTTTGAAAACATTCTATCGCTTCTTCATGATTGTACCCGTAGGTCCATGCCAGTCCACGGTCGCACCATTTCTGAGCGGTCGGTGATGTCGTGGAAACCGTCCGAGAATATGTACCCAAATTATAATATGCCAAAGAAGATGTCTCCATTTTTTGATCCAATTTACGCTTAGGTAAATAAGACTGCATAAATTTGGAATTAGAAGACTTTAACGTTCTTGTGTCAACTTTCGGAGGCAAAGCTCAAAGCGGCAGGGAGAACGACGCTTTGATCCGGTCCATCACGACGGTCGTTTTGAAGCCCTTGATATCCGTGTTGTTGTAAAAAAAATCGCGGGTGAATGCCTCGTAATCTGACATGTCCTTGGCGCTGACGATCAATACGAAATCCGTCTCTCCGGTCACGTAATATGCGCTCATCACTTCGGCCCGATCCCGCACAGCCCGCTTAAATCGATCGATAATATCTGAGCGTTCGCGGGCCAGCTCAACGGCGACGAGCATCGTCAGCGGCCGATTTGCAGCCGCAGGGGAAACCACGGCAATATCCGCCTCGATGACCTTGGTCGCGCGAAGCTTATTCAACCGCCGCTGAATAGAGGTCTGCGACAAGCCGACAAGGTCCGAGAGCTGCGCGCTTGTTAGCTGATTATTGCGCTGTACTTGCTGCAGTATTTTTCTGTCAAACTCATCTATCACGCCGATGTTCTCCGATTATTCATTTAGATCGCCGAATTTAGGCGTCAGAAAGGTATATTCGCATAAATTCACACATGGGGAAAGCTAAGATCAAACAACAACTTCACAGGATTTCCATCATGTTAGACCTACCGTTTTCCGGTGACGAATACGCCGCCCGCCTTGCCAAAACACGCGCTGAAATGGCGGCCCGTGGGCTGGACGCGATTTTTGTTACAGACCCGTCCAATATGGCGTGGCTGACCGGATATGACGGCTGGTCGTTTTACGTGCATCAAGGTGTGCTTCTCACATTAGAAGGAGAGCCTGTTTGGTGGGGGCGCGCGATGGATGCGGTCGGTGCGCAGCGCACGACCTACCTGAACCACGATAATATTGCGGGCTACGATGATACCTACGTGCAGAACCCTGAAAAGCATCCGATGGCAGACCTGTCACGGTTGATCGCAGCGCGTGGGCTTAGTGCCGCGCGGATCGGGCTTGAGATGGACAATTATTACTTTACAGCCTCTGCATTTTTATCGCTGCAAGAAAACCTTAAGTCTGTTGAATTCAGCGACACGACAGGCCTTGTGAACTGGCAACGCGCGATAAAATCCCCAACCGAAATCACATACATGCGCCGCGCTGCGCGCATTGTGGAACGGATGCACAGCGTGATCCGCGACAAGGCTGAAGTGGGCATGCGTAAAAATGAATTGATCGCTGATATCTATCACGCCTCGGTTTTAGGGGCCGATGGTCACTGGGGCGATTACCCCGCGATTGTGCCGCTGGCCCCGTCAGGTATCGACGCCACTGCGCCGCATTTGTCTTGGGATGATGCCCCGTTGAAAGCTGGCGAAAGCACGTTCTTTGAGATCGCAGGCGCTTATCGTCGCTATCAATGCCCGCAATCGCGCACGCTGTTTTTGGGCAAGCCGCCGCAGAAATACCTCGATGCTGAACAGGCCGTGTTAGAGGCGGTCGAGGCAGGTCTTGCAAAGGCGAAACCGGGCAATCTGTGCGAAGATATCGCGGGCGCGTTTAACCAGACGTTGAACAAGCTTGGCTTTGAAAAGGACAGCCGCTGCGGTTATGCGATTGGCCTGTCCTACCCGCCCGATTGGGGCGAACGCACCATGTCGTTCCGCGCTGGCGACAAAACTGTCCTAGAGGCTGGCATGACGTTCCACTTCATGCCAGCGCTGTGGTTGGACGATGGTGGACTAGAGATAACTGAACCGATTGTCATCACGCCGACGGGTGCCGAATGTCTGTGCACAACGCCCCGCGCGCTTGTGGTAAAGGAATAACCTGTGCGCGATAATCCGATCTCTGAGACAATTGATTTTGATCGCGACGGCGTGCAGCACGGATATCTACGCCTGCCCTATAGCCGCAATGACAGCGCATGGGGGTCGATCCAAATCCCGATCACGCAGGTGAAAAATGGCCATGGTCCCTGCGCGCTTTTGACGGGCGCCAATCACGGCGACGAATATGAAGGGCCGCTTGCGCTTGTTGAACTGGCCGCTGATCTTAAGGCGGAAGATATCCTGTCTCTTATACACATCTGACGCTGCCGACGAATAG
>OJHH01000453.1_pt1 | contig 13679 bp, 12 predicted proteins | sample 1594911 | NCBI WGS metagenome assembly OJHH01 (sample SAMN05416787, study PRJEB24817) | seawater metagenome | isolation source: Sea water | place: Canada:Atlantic | collected 2013-11
CGAGATGTAGAGAGGTCTCGTGGGCTCGGAGATGTGTATAAGAGACAGATCAGAATCAGCCCCAAGGCTAGAAAGGACGCAATCAATACTGATCTGAGGCTAATTCTGAATGTCGCCATTCGCTGTGCCTGTTCCGGGAGGTTTAATGGCAAAGCCCGATCCGCTGATGGTGTGCAGGAGAGGCACGGAAAAAGAGCCGTCGATCGCCTTGCGCAGGTTGTAGATGTGAACTTTCAGGCTGTTGCTGTCGGGGTGATCATCCCCCCAGGCGGCGTCCATCAGTGCCTCCCGTGATACCGGGAATGGTGAGGAGCGCATCAGGCATTCCAGTAATCGCCAACTCGTTGGCGATAGTTTCAGTGCCTGGCCGCTTCGAAAAAGGGTCCGTTCACTGAGGTTCATTTGCAAATCACCGCAAGTCAGTTTCTGGATCTGGCTGCTACGCCGGTATGACAGTGCCCGGACCCTGGCCAGCAGTTCCTCCATTTCAAAGGGTTTGACCAGATAGTCATCCGTGCCAGCGCTGAACCCCAGAAGTTTATCGTCAAGTTGATCACGCGCCGTTAGCATCAGAACAGGGGTGTCGTCCCCCTGGCCACGCAAACGTTGGCAAAGGCCAAGGCCATCCAGCCGTGGCATATTGATATCCAGTAACAGCACATCGTAACTGTTTTGCCCGACAAGGTTGAGCCCGGCTATTCCGTTGCTGGCATGGTCACAGATGAACCCCTCAAGTTCCAGATACTGCACCAGTGTCTGGGCGAGGTCCAGATCGTCTTCTACCAGTAGCAGCTTCATCATAGCTCTGCCTTCTGTTTATTGCGGGTCACAGTGAACCAGTCGCGAATGTTTGTGAATCGCTCGAGCGCGTCGTGCTGAATAGCTACCAGAACCGGGATCAGAATCAAGGTGATCACTGTGGCGAACAGGATTCCGTATCCCAATGCGACAGCAGCTGGTATCAGAAACTGGGCCTGGGCCGAGGTTTCAGACAACAGGGGTGCAAGACCCGCAAAGGTCGTTAACGACGTCAGCAATACGGCCCGGAGACGGCTCCTGCAGGCTTTGCTGATGGCTTCGAGCTGGTGGTCAGCATCCGGCTTCAGCTCATTGTACCGGGATACCAGCAAAAGACTGTCATTCACCACGACGCCACTGAGAGCAATGATGCCGTTCAGAGACAGAATGCTGATGGACAGGTCGTTCAGCCAATGGCCCAGGATGGCCCCTACGATCCCGAAAGGAATCGCTGTCATGATCAGAACTGGCTGAATATAGGATTTTAAAGGGATTGCCAGCAACATATAGATCACCATCATGGCGATCATGAATACATGGATCATGGAGTTCTGGGTTTCTGCCTGCTGTTCGGCTTCTCCGGCAAAGCTGATATCCAGCCCCGGGTACTGTCGCTCCAACATGGGGACCAGGTCCTGCTGCAGGCTATTCACCAGTTCCGTTGCTGACAGGATATCCTTATCCACATCCGCAGAAAGATACAGGGCCCGCTTTCGGTCTATACGGGTGATAGTGTCCCGGGAGTAGCCGTAGGTTACCGTGGCCACACTGGATAACGGCAGGACGGTACCGTCGTCTGTCCGAATCCGGGCATTCAGTACGTCGGTTGGATTTTCGCGGGCGTCTTCCGGGTAACGGACCTTAACCTCTACCTCGTCGTTACTGCGCTGGAAGCGCTGAACGACCTGTCCACTGAAGGCCTGCAGAACCTGTTGGGCCAGGGTGTCGGTGCTCAGCCCCAGGGCCTTGCCTTGGGCGTTGAGTTCCAGAAACAGCCGGGGCTGACTTGCCTCGATATTGTCTTCTATACCACTGACCGCGGGAAGCTTCCCGAGCTGTTCCTTGATTTCCCGGCCAGCGGCGGTCAGCAGGTTATCGTCGGACGCTCTCAACTCAATGCGCAGCGCCTCTACCATTTCCGATCGGCTGGCGACGCTCAGCGTTCTTGTACCTTCTGGCATCCCGGCACTCTGTTTCCAGAGACGGGAAAAAGTGTTGATGTCGTAAGGGGAGTCCGACGCCAGTTCTACCGTCACCTTTCCGGACTGATCACTCTCGGAAAGTACCTGCAGGTTTGCAATACCCGTGTCCACATCCGTGCTGGCCTGCTCAATAAGCTGCTCATCGACCTGATGAGCCTTTTGCTCGAGGGACAGCAGGGCTGAATGGGTCAGACCGAAGCTGGCATCGGTCTCCATCGTAATCTCGGCCCTGATCGTGTCGCCTGGTATATCCGGGAAAAAACTGGTTCGAACGGCGCCGGTAAAGGGCATGGTCATAACCAGGACAAACAGGGCAACGAAGAGCACCAAGACGGCATAGCGATACGCCAGTGCCTTATCGATAATCGGTTTATAGACACGGTCGTTAAACCACTGCAGTCCATCATCTGCACCCTGCTGGATACGTCTCCAGATCTCAAAGAACGGGTTGCGACTGGTTCGCCTATGGGTATTCAGGTGCGCCAGGTGCGCTGGCAGGATGAGCTTGGACTCCACGATAGACAGTAACAGGCAAATCGTAACCACTGCTGCAAACTGGGCATAGATCTGACCAAGCTTTCCGCTGAGATTCGACAGGGCATAAAAGGCGACCACGGTGGTGAACACGCCAAACAGAGTGGGCACGGCCACCCGTAAGGTCCCCCTGATGGTGTTGCGGAGAGTGTCTCCTTCCTGCTTGCGAACGGTATAGACGCTTTCGCCTACCACCACGGCATCGTCCACCACAATGCCCAGAGCCATGATGAAGCCAAAGGTCGTGAACTCATTCAGTGACAGACCCGCAAATCGGTCGCCCATCAGGTACAGGGTCCCGAAGAAGATGAATGGCAGGCCCATGGAGACCCAGAACGCAACGGTAAGGTTCAGGAAGAGGGCCAGAAGCACAAACACCATTACGATGCCGGTGAGGGCATTACTGATGAGCAAGTCCAGTCGCTCACTGATAAAACTGCTGCGGTCATACCAGCTGGTGAGCTCTACCCCCTGGGGCAGATCATCATTGCTATGCCATTGCTCGACCACCGCTTTGGCGCTTTCAACCGTTTTAGTGATGTCGTCCAGGCCGGTGGTGATCACCTGCAGGGCAACGCTGCTCTCGCCGGCAAAACGGGATAGCACAGCCGTGTCATCGTCATAGGTGTCATTAATGAGCGCAACATCGCCCAGGGCGACAATCACACCATCACTGCTGGAGATCAACGGAATTGCTGCAAACTCTTCCTTGAGGTAGGCCTGTTGCGACGCTTTCAGTTGCAGGTAGACCTGTTCATTCTTCAGGACCGCCGTCATCGTACTGGATGAGCCCTGATTGATCGCATCTTCAACATCGGATAGAGACAGCCCGTAAGCTTGTAGTCGCCCCTCATCCACTTCTATCGCCATCATGGGATCAAGCCAACCGGATTTGCTGACCCGGCTGATGTCAGCCTTTGCGAGCAGGTCTGATTTCAGCTCATCCGCCAGTTGCTGAAGCGTGTGACGGTCCGCATCGCCATGCAATTGCAGCCACAAGGAATGCTCTTCTCTCTCAGCTTTTTCAATAACAGGACTTTTGGCTTCGGCCGGGAACGTGGAGATGGCATCCACCTTGTTCTTGACGTCCCTCAAAAGAACGTCCAGATCGTAGTCGCTCGTTTTCTCGACCGTGACTGTCGCACCGCTGGCAGTGGAAGAGCTGGTGATGTCCTCAATGCCGCTAACGTCTTCCAGTTGCTCTTCAATCTTAATCGCCAGGCCTTCCTCAGATTGCTGAGCCGAGCCGCTGTCATAACTGACCGAGATCGTCAGGCTGTCAGGCTCTATACTGGGGAACGCTTCCTTGCGCAGATCCCCGGCCTGGAGCACGCCAAGACCAATGACCAACACCAGAAGAAGGTTAGCCGCTACGGGGTTGTTAGCGAACCAGGGGATAATGCCCTTGTTCCAGTTTTGATCAACCATTGGATGCCTCCACCGGATTAACTGCCATGCCAGGCATGTAGGTGCTAAGAGGGTGGGTCAGTACATTCACCATCTGGTCACGAAGCGATTCCGGAGGCCGGATATAGATCGCCTGCTCGTCACTGGCGACTGGCTCTGCAGAGAAACTGGCCAGGATTCCATCGGTTTCATACCAGATTTCGCCCCGTTGGCTGAGGGAAGAAGACGGTAGGCGCCACAGATCGCTCAATTCGCGGCCCTCGATTTGCGCTTGTAAAAAGGTTCCGGGCGCCAGCACTTCGGGCTGTTCCAGTGGTCGATCCACGGCCGCAATCACGGACTGTTGCCTGCTTGTATCATCCAGGTGGAGTTCTGTTCGCTCGATATAGCCACGCCATTGCTGCCCGGTTTCGACCGACATCAGTGTTACCGGCCAACTGCCCTGATTCAGTACCTCGATGTCAGGAAAGTTCTGCCAGTCGAGTTGTGAAACGGACAACGAGATTTCAATCCGGTCGGCACTGTAGAGTTCGGCAATGTCGCTCCCGGCCTGCAGATAACTACCCGGCGAGACGGTGCGACTGACGATCAGGGCGTCGAAGGGGGCCCTGACACGGGTTTGTGCCAGGTCTTTCTCGGCACTAACCACCGCCGCCTCGGCGTCAGAGACCGCTGCTCTTGCTTCTGCCACTTGGGGCTCCTGCAGAACCAAAGGAGAATCCGGCTCGCCGGTCATTCCGGAACCCTGCCACTCCGCAAGGGCCTGTTCCGCTTCTCTCTCGGCCTCAAGAAGGTCTACCTGTACACTCGCCAGGTCATTTTTCGCACTGGCCAACGCGGCACGGTAATCACTGTCTTCCAGTGTCAAAAGGAGGTCGCCTTTGTTCACGATCCGCCCGGATTCGAACGCGTTCTCCAGTTCAGAAACCTGACCGGACACCTGGGCGGTGAGCGGCAGCTGAAATCGGGATTTGGCCGAACCAAAGGCTTCAACGGCGACCGAATGGGACCCGGTGGTTACCTGGATGACACCCACATCTGGAGCAATAGCGCTATCTTCTTCTGCAGGGAGAGGCCGGTTCTGTTGCTGATTGATTTTCTGGCCGCTGTATACGGACACACTGATCAGCACGCCGATGGCGGCCACCAAAACAAGCCATTTTGCGTATGGTCGGATCATGACTGGTCGGCCTCCTTAATGCCGAGCCCCAATGCGAGTCCCAGCGTGATTCGATTGCTCAGGCGCTCATAGGTTAGGTCGTTGAGTTGTAGTTCCAGGTCAAAGGCTTCCTGCTGCACCTCAAGAAGATCCAGCACAGAGACCAGACCATTCCGGTACTTTTGTTGATACTGTTGGTAGTTGCGGCGTGCGCTCTGAAGGGCACTCTCAATCTGTTGTTGCTGTTTCCCGAGACTCGATTCCTGACCGATAGCATCCTCGACTTCCTGTACGGCCGTCAGCAGTGTCTCCCGGTAAGCCTGATAGCTCTGGGCGGTGGCCAGTTCCGCAGCATCCGCATTCGCCTGTAGCTCGCCACCACGGAACAGAGGCGCCGATAGCTGCCCGAGCAATGACCACACCGGGTTTCTCAGCAGGGCGTCACCGGGTGATGTGCCGGTGTCGCTGAGCGCCGCTTCCAGGCTAATGGACGGGAGCATGTCCTTGTAGGCAACGGCGGTGCGGTAGTCGTTTGCAATGATGGCCAAAAAAGCGGCTTTCAGATCAGGACGACGCTGCAGTGTCTGTTCGGGGAGGGCGGTCAAAGGCACCAGAACCTGTGGGTAGTCAGAGGCAATGACAGTGCTGCCCTGGCTGCGGCCAAGCAGAAGGTTTAGCGCCCGTTGCTGTTGCTGCAGGGATTCCTGAACGGCTATCAATGTAGCTCGGGCGCTGGCTACAGACGTCTGAGCACTGTCCAGATCCTCCAGATCCCCCAGACCGGAGCGATAACGCTGAAGGATCCACTGCTCGTTCTTTTCCAGCAATTCCACCCGTTGCATTTCGATGGCAACAGAACGGCGAAGGTTGATCAACTGCAACCAACCCTGCATAACTTCTGCCGCGAGCGCGTCCCGGGCTGCCTGGTAAAGTGCCAGTTGTTCTGCGACGTCGCTGGCTGCGGCCGATGTCTCGTCAGAGATCTTTGACCATAGATCCAGCTCCCAGCTGACCGTGACCGAACCACTGTAGGTGGTATCTGCGTCTTCTGTCTTGCTTGCACCAAAACCGGCATCAATATCCGGTAGCGCATCGGCTCGGGTCGCCCGGTATTGGGCGCGGAGAATCTCAAGTGAAAGCAGCGTTTGCTGCAGGTCAGGATTGGCTGCACGCGCTTCGGCAATCAGTTGGTCTACAGCAGGGCTGGCCAGCAGCTGGTTAAGGTAGGTGGCGTCTTCACCATTATCCACTTCAGACCAGGAAGTAATGTTTCCCCGGTCAGTATCAGCCTGGGCAATATAGTCACTGGTATCGGATAAGGTGCTGCAGCCGGAAACCAAAATCCCTAAAAGGGACAGTAATAAAACTTTCACGTCGAGATAACGACACATAAACGGGGTCCATCGGAGGTCGGTCTGATCAGCGGTAAACGAGAATGTGTACGTTATCGGGGCGGGGGTTAACGAAGGGTTAAGGTGGAGTGTATCTGCGGGACTCGAATGGAGTCCGCCGTAATTGAACTTGAGTCTGTTTTAAAATAATGAGGACACGACGTAACACTTGAGCCTGAAAAGTTACTGGTAGTAAATGGGAGAACAGATTCATGAAAACCTCAGGAGCCCAACATGGCGCACAAGTTTGCGGAAATCGCTTTTACCAGTACGGTTAAGCAGGTCCAGGAGGAAATGGGCAGTCGGACCGGTTACTCGTCAATTGAATCTGGCCCCGACCGCAACAACCTGCTCAGGGATCGGGAACGGGTGTTTATCGAGGCCCGGGACAGCTTTTACATTGCCAGTGTCAGTGAAACCGGTTGGCCCTACATCCAGCATCGGGGCGGGCCAGCCGGATTTTTGAAGGTCATCGACCAGTCGACCATTGGTTTTGCGGACTACTCGGGCAACCGCCAGTACGTCACGACTGGCAACGTGCGTACCAATGATCGGGTTTCATTGTTCCTGATGGACTACCCGAATCGGCGGAGACTCAAACTGCTTGGAAGGATGACACTGGTTGGTCCTGAGCCATCATCAATTCTCGACCAATTACAGGACGAGAGCTATAAAGCCCAGGTAGAGAGGGGCATGATCATTCGGATAGAGGCCTTTGACTGGAACTGTCCGCAACACATTACACCTCGTTACACGCAGTCGGAGGTGGACGCCTTTATTGAGTCGATGGGTAATCAAGGCTAAAACAGCGCTAAGAGGGTGGACTGCAAGGGCAGAGCCGGGAAATGCAGAAACTGGATCGAAGAGGGAGGGTTTTGTATTAAAAAGGCATGGGCGGCCATCAGGACCGCCCATTGTCGTTTGGGGCGGCTTAGTGGCCGGTACCCAGTTCGACAGTTTCAACTGCAGGATTGTTGCCGCGTTCAATATCTCCCTGGCTAACACCTTCGGCTTGCGCGAATGCAGAGAAAGTGAGTACAGAAAAAACGAGAAAGAACTTGTTGATTGCGTTCATGTGATATTCCACCTTTTAAGAGAATTAGATTAGACAATGTCGCCTCATTGGCTTGATTGGGATTCTCTCTGTTTCCGGGCTGTAGAAAAAATTGCTATGCGATATACGACACATCAAATCCAATGATGGGTTCAGATGAACACGTTCAATACCGGTGACGGAAAGGCTGAACATCAAACAGTAACTTCGGTGACTTCTTTCAGCGCACCTCGACCACCGGCAAAAAGCCGTTCGATCTTGCTATCTGAATCAATATGCAGACGCACATTGATTACACTGGGGGAGGGCGGTGACATCCAGCGACCCTGCTCAACCGTGAATTCATGCTTGTCGATGCCAAGGAACTCCCGTAGGTAACACGCCAGTGGACCAGCAGCCATGCCCGTTGCAGACTCTTCCTGAATTCCATATCGGGGCCCGAACATTCGGGCTCCTGCGTCTCGTCCATCTCCGACTCCATCAAAGGAAAAAACGTAAAACCCAATCAAATCAAGAGCGTCACTCAGCTGCTCAATCAAAGCCAAATCTGGCTGGAGGCCTTTGATAGTGTCAACGTCCCGAATTCCGATTACGACAAAGCTATTGCCTGTATTCACCAGTGTCGGCTTCGCACCCGCAATCAGATCAGCGCTGGTTATTCCAAGTGCCTGAAGCGTCAATTGAAGATCCGCACTGTTCAGCGGCTCATAGCGAGGGGCTTTCTGCTCCATATACGCTGAGTCGCCCTCCATCTTTATCGACCTGCATCCATCAATCGTTTCCTTGGATGACTGATCGTGTGCCAACAGGCCGTTTTGACGGAGATAACTGAATGTCGCGATCGTCGCGTGCCCGCAATGAGCGATCTGCTGGGTTGGCGTAAAGAACTCCAGCTTTATATCCGCTGAATCGGACGGAGAAACAAACGCCGTTTCCGATAAGCCGACAGCGGCTGCGATCTTCTGTTTTTGCTCAGAACTGAACCGCTCGGCGTGAAGTACAACGCCTGCCGGATTTCCGCCGGAATCACCGTCAACAAATGCACTTACAATGGGGACTTCAATCTTCATGATGGTCGCTCCCTTAATTCTTCCAGAATGGTATTTGTGTTCCTGCTCAACCTGAATTCTTTCAATCGACGGTTCCGGGAACAAACGGGTAAAATTGGACTATGCTTAATTAAAAATTAACCGTAAGCAGAGCGACTCCAATGCAGAGACTCCCTCCGCTAAGGGCATTACAGGCATTTCGGTACGCCGCCCGAGAATTGAGCTTCAAGGCAGCAGCGGAAGCTCTGAATATTTCCCAGGCAGCCGTCAGCACCCACATCCGTGGCCTCGAAGATTTTCTTGGTTTGAAGCTCTTTGTTCGTTTAACCCGTGAAGTCAGATTGACGCACGAAGGCAGGGCGCTTTCAGGGTATGTGGAAACGGGCTTTCAGGAACTGGAAAGAGGCATTGCGCTGTTTGCGCCGGATTCTGATCCCGTACACTTAACTGTGGCAACGGTGCCGTCTTTTGCCAGCCGATGGCTTGTTCCCCGGATCGATTCGTTTCAGAAATCTTACCCGCAAATCAGGATAAGCCTGCAGCCCAATCTTCATTTGGTCGATTTTCAGGGTGATGGTGTCGACTTGGCGATCCGTTTCGGCAATGGTGATTACCCCGGGCTTCAGTCCAGGCCTTTGCTGGAGGAAAAACTTCTGCCGGTATGTCACAGCAGCCTTATCGATAACGAACCCGTGACGCCAAAACGCTTAGCTGGGTTACCCTGGCTTGTTGATGAATCAATCGACATGGAAAGCTCGTGGAGGGCGTTTCAGGAAGAGCTTGGCATCGAAATACCTGACAGCTCCATAACACTTCGAGTGACAGAAGGGACAACGCTCGTAGAAGCAGTCCTGGCCGGCCGAGGCATTGCATTAGTGCGATACAGCCTCGTTGCCGACCTTCTTAAAACAGGCTTGCTTCAGTGTCCAATAGATATTTCGGTGCCGGCGGAATATCAGTACTACCTCGTTGCGCCAAAAGCAAAATTTCGTACCGATAAGGTTCGTGCGTTTGTTTCGTGGATTAGCGGGAAAGTGAGTTCGAAGTAAGTGCCCGCCGTATATATTTTGCGATGGAGAACCACAGAAGTGCTAAGTTTTCATTTTAACCACAACAACATTCGGCAGAAGGACAGTTAGAGATGAAGCGAACACAATTCCTCCAGGATTTGATCAAACAGCTCTCGCCAACACTGGATTCTACGTCCTATGTCTATTGCACAGTGGCTAAAGCCACGTATGGCGAGTTGGAAAAGCTCGAACCCATTGTCAGTATTGCTGAACTGGAAGGTCTTACCCTAGTTGTTCCCCTCGAGCAGGCCAAAGCCGAGGGCCTGGACTATTACAGGGTCTTCCGCCGCATCACGCTCAAGGGCCACTCCAGTCTTGAAGCTCTGGGGCTCACATCCGTGGTCACAAGCCTGCTTGCGGAACGGGGCATTACCACCAACGTCATCGCGGGGTTCTATCACGACCATATGTTTGTGCCCAGCGATAGAATCGATGAGGCCATGAGGGCACTGAAGGAGCTTGCCAGACAGCCGAGCGGTTAAATGTCACAATGGTGCTCATATTCGAACCAACTCCAGAGGAGCCCCTATGATAACGCGACGTCACCGGGAAACGCCCACAACGGTCGCGACCCTCGACGATCTCGCAACGTTGGCAGACTATTCATTCATGAACACGCTCAACTGCGACCCTGAAGGGAAAGCAAACGGAGCTGATCACTCGCCACGACAAGTCTTCTCGGGCCACTATGTTCCGGTGAATCCCACGCCAATCGAAAACCCCGAATACGTCGCGCATGGGAAAAACCTGTTTCACGAACTGGGTTTCGCCGACAGCATGGCGCAGTCCAGCGACTTCGTCCGCATGTTCTCTGGAGACTTGTCGCATGTTCCTGAGCCTCTGAGCAAGGTCGGGTGGGCGTGTGGCTACGCACTTTCGATTTACGGCAACGAGTTCTACCAGCAATGCCCGTTCCAGACCGGAAACGGATACGGTGACGGTCGCGCGATTTCGGTGCTGGAAGCCGTCGTCAACGGCCAGCGCTGGGAAATGCAGTTGAAAGGGGCAGGGCGCACGCCTTACTGCCGCGGCGCAGACGGCCGGGCGGTTCTGCGGTCGAGTGTGCGGGAGTTCCTGGCCCAGGAGCATATGCACGCGCTCGGTGTGCCCACGTCGCGGTCTCTGAGTCTGTATGTGTCGAAAACCGAAAAAGTCAGGCGCCCCTGGTATTCGGAGGGCTCACGCTCTATAGATCCCGATATTCTTGTATCAGAGCCGGTGGCCATCTCGACGCGTGTTGCACCGTCGTTCATTCGGGTAGGGCAGCTCGAGCTCTTTAGTCGTCGTGCCCGCAAACAGGAACACCCGAAGGCGATGGAGGAGCTCGAGAAGATCGTCTTGCACCTGATTGATCGCGAGTACGATGACGTTATCGACCGGTCACTGGCCACGGCCCAAAAAGTGGTGCCACTTGCACATGAGTTCCGCAGCCGACTGACATCGCTTGTCGCCAACTGGATTCGCGTTGGCTACTGCCAGGGTAACTTCAATAGCGACAACTGTGCCGCGGGCGGCTTCACGCTCGACTATGGACCCTTCGGGTTCTGCGATGTGTTTGATCCGCAGTACCAGCCATGGACGGGTGGCGGAAATCACTTTGCGTTCCTCAACCAACCAGCAGCGGCCGAACGCAATTTCCACTCGTTCTGTTCGGCGGTTCGGCCTTTGTTGGCAGAGCATCCAGACGGTCTGCAGCAGCTGGAGGACATTCAAAGTGATTTTCCAAAGGTGATGCAGGCAAAAATGGAGACGATGTGGGCGGCCAAACTCGGACTCGACGCGTTTGACGCGGCTTTATTCCGCGAGCTGGCAACGCTGATGATGCAAACGCCTGTTGATTACACGATGTTCTTCCGGGAACTCTCATCGTTGCCAGACGACATTGAGCCACTCAAGAAAAGCTTCTACAAAGGTCCGAGCTATGCTGCAGATCCAGAAGGGCTAGACAAGCGTTGGTCAGCGTGGCTCACACATTGGAAATCGCTCATTCAGCCTGGCACGCGTGAGGAGCTTTCCAGTCGGATGAAGCTCGTTAACCCAAAGTACAGTTTGAGGGAGTGGTTCGTTGTGCCTGCGTATCAGCAAGCGGCAGCGGGGAACTACGCTTTGCTGAGAGAACTGCAGGACGTAATGACTCAGCCATACGCCGAGCAATCAGAGGCCGTGGAAAGGAAATACTACAGGCTGAAGCCGCCGGAGCTCTTTGAGGTCGGTGGCTCGTCACACTATAGTTGCTCGTCGTGAAAGCTTTCCGCGCAAAGAGCTAAAGAATCTTATCGATACGAGTGTCCGCAATCAGAATGTGGTGAGGGTCCTACCGTTTTCGGATCGACTGTAAGGCCCGAGCCCATTTCTCCAACTCCTCGAGCATCGCTTTCCCGGAACCTTCGTGGTGCTCACTTGCCTGGAACGCCTTATTTTCATCCAGCAGATTCCAGGGCATTTGAACCATCACACCCTCCATCATTGGCATCATCTTCAGTGTCGTTACCAACTGTTTTGCGAGTTGCGCCGAGCGCAGGCCTCCGGATACGCCACCGTAGCTCACGAAGCCGCATGGCTTGTAGTTCCACTCGGTGTACACGTAATCCAGCGCGTTTGTGAAGGAGGGGGGAGGGCAATAGTTGTACTCGGGGATAACGTAGACGTACGCATCAGCTGCATCGACGCTTTTTGACCACGCCTTGGTATGATCATGCTCGTATTTCTGTAACCGCGGATGATTTGGTTCGTTGTAGACCGGCAGTTCAAAGTCTGCCAGGTCGATAAGCTCGGACTCAAATCGTCCGTCGGCATTGGCGAACTCGTCGAACCATTTAGCGATCGATGGACCAACCCTTCCAGGGCGCGTGCTGCAGATGATTGTTTGAAGTTTCAGAGCCATAGCAAAAATCTCCTGGTTTTTTCGTAAACGTGATTCACATGAAGCATGGATTAGGGGAGACTTCCTGTCAGCCCCTTAAAGCCAGTGCCTGCTTATTACCTCCCTAGAGAGCGCCGAATTTTCCTGATTGAAAGTCGAGCATGGCCTTTTTAATTTCTCCCTCTGTATTCATCACAAAGGGTCCATAGCCTACGACCGGCTCATCAATGGGTTCGCCACTCAACACAAGCAACCGAGCGTCATTATTGGACTCCAGCACAATCTCTTGCCCTTCTCTGTCCAGGTTCGCAAGCTCTGCCTCACGCAACACATCGGTGTCATTGATCTGAACTGAACCGTTCAGCACTGCCACCAAGGTGGTGTGGCCTTCGGGTATCGGCAAATTCACACGGGCACCAGGCTCCAGCCTTAGATCCCACACATTGATTGGCGTGAATGTATTGGCAGGTCCTTTATGCTCAAGATACTCACCAGCAATGACTCGGAGCGTTCCACCATCATCTTCCAGGGACACGCGAGGGATATCCTTATTGAGTAACGTCTGGTAAGCCGCCGGCGTGTCCTTTGCCGATGCAGGTAAGTTGACCCAGAGCTGCACCATATCCAGCAAACCACCTTGCTCAGTGAATTGTTGTGAATGGAACTCCTCGTGAACGATACCCCCGCCAGCGGTCATCCACTGAACGTCTCCCTCACCAATGAGCCCTCCTGCGCCCGAGGTATCCCTGTGTTCCAGCTCACCGCTGTACACCACTGTCACGGTCTCAAAGCCTCGATGAGGGTGTTGACCAACCCCCCGAGGACGTTGAGCCGGAGGAAATTCCGATGGCCCGGCGTAATCCAGTAGCAGAAACGGTGAAATATTCGAGGCGCCCATCCGATCGTAGGAGAAGAGCGAACGAACCGGAAAGCCATCACCCACCCAATGACCACGAGGGGGGCCGTACGTTGTCAGAATCTTTTTCACTTTGACCTCCTAACGGGTCCATCGACCCAACGTTTTTACAGCATCAATGTGACGATAAAACAGCGTACGGGCCCTGAATAGATAGCAATATTCGCACTCAGTGTTCTATCTGTCTCTTATACTCATCTCCGAGCCCACGAGACCTCTCTACATCTCGTATGCCG
>OJHH01000459.1_pt1 | contig 13525 bp, 16 predicted proteins | sample 1594911 | NCBI WGS metagenome assembly OJHH01 (sample SAMN05416787, study PRJEB24817) | seawater metagenome | isolation source: Sea water | place: Canada:Atlantic | collected 2013-11
CTCGGAGATGTGTATAAGAGACAGGCTATAATCTTAGTTTGTCTTGGAAAAAACGAGTCGTGCTTTGTACTGAAGTTTTGTTTCATGCAAATAATAAATTTACAACAAACTCTAACAAGACTCCCCAAAAATCCCATTCAAAAGAATATTTTTTTTTCAGTTTTTCTATCGGTTTTTCTGCATACTCATATCCTCTTTTTCTGCCCATATCCGCAGCCCTATTTACTTTTTGTTCCCAATTAGGAGCTTTTCTATCGGAAACACTTTTAGCTAGTAAAAAATCATATTTCCTTCTTCTCACCGCATCTTTCAAAACATAATATGCTTCTGATACTTCGCTAAATTCATCTGAAGCAGACTCAGATGAATTCACATCAGGATGTAACTGAAATGATAAATTTCGGTATGCTTTTTTTATTTCTTTTAGCTTGGCCTTTACATCTATTTTTAAGATGCGGTAGTAGTTTTTCATGAGTTTTTCTACTTACAAGTCTTACAAAAATCTCGTTTTATAAACTCATCTCTTAGAATTTGAAAAGAGGTGTCTAACCACTCACAATATCTGGGTTTATTAGCTCTCTTAGCCGAATTCATAAAAGCCCAATATTCTTCATCTTCAAGAGTTCTCCTTGTGAGAGAAGAAGTCTTAGCCAGCACGAAATATCCATCTTCAGGTAATAAAACCTCATCATGAAATGGTCTAAGAATATCAACAGCTATTTTAAACTTGTGAAAATGATTACAAAACAGAGCTAGCTCAGTGGCCTCCTGAGCGGTAAACCCTTCTAGCTTCACTAATTCTGATATTCTATCGAAATAGGAGTTCACATGGGTCCAGTTATTATGAGCTACGTAATAATGTATTCCTGCTAAGAGAGTGTTAACTTCCAACCGGACAAAATCTGTGGTGTCTATAATTGATAAATCTAGACCCTCTATTAAGCTTCTTAGTTCTTCGGGGTCTATAGACCTAGCTGCAGTTTCTAACTTATACCCATATGCATATTTCGTAAACCAATACTTGGTTAAAAAATGAGCATAATTAAAGATCTGTCTAGAATTTGATTCATCAATCCTTTCTATAAACTCCTCTACCAAGACAGAATCTAATCCTTGATGAACTTGCTTTATAGAAGCAGCCCCTAGAAGATTGGTTTTCAAATTATCATTATTCAATAGAGAATCAATCAGTGCTTCTTCGATGAGATTTTCATCAATGATATATTCATTTTTTAGAATCTCATTCCAATTTACAGAGTCTAAAGGAATTTCTAAGCCATGCTCTTTTCCTAGCAAAAATCGCTTATAACTATCTACTGTTATAGTTGTGTCTACATAGGCTGTGATCTTGGTCTTTCTTTGCTCAAATAATAAAGAATCTAGTAGTGGAGATTTGTTTCTTTTTAAGTAGGACTTAATCTGTTTTTAGTTTTTGTTTTGCAAAGCAGATATACTGTGATTCTCTATCTGAAAATCCATCAACCCCCAATTTTCCCTTGAATTAAATGTCACTTGATCATTATAAAAATTCAAATAATTCATTATTTCACGGGCATTATCTTCTCTTCTTTCTAATAATTCTAGGTTATACCACAAAGAGCCATTCACAGAACTAAAACAGTCTACTTCAACCTTTTCAATAAAGGCTTCTAAATCCAATAAGAGTCCTATTTCACCTCTAAGGTCATTACTGTAAAATTTTTCTCGATTTTCATACCATAACTCTGCTTTAAGGGTATCGTTCATTTGAAACGAGTAATTCGCTGCTATTATCTCGGTGGAATCGGGTTCTTCATAATAAGGAGCTAGAGGTAAAAGAGGAAAAATAGCACTAGGGACTTCTACAGGGTACGAGTAATCGCACAATTTATTATCGTTAATGACGATAATGTTAGGCTGCCACTGCTTCCCATGAAGATAATCGGGTAATTCTCCAACCTTAATATATACCTTATTCTCGTTTCCTGATTCATTCTTTCTTAGCATATCCATTAGATATATTGGCTGCTGCATTTCTCCATCATGAATCTCTGAAATATGGAATTGATTTTCTTTATCGCATGGGAGCTGCTCTCTGAGGATTATATCTACTGCTATTCCATCATTTTGAGAATTGAACACTCCATAAAAAAACTTCATGTCGTGGAAATACATATAAATATCGTTTCCATTTACGACTACACTATTAGCGAAAAACATGGTTTCATACAACAAAGGATCGTCCTTACATGTGACTTCTGAAGGCCTTACTCCCCATGCTCTGTTTTCATTATTAAAAAAGGTAGGAAGCACAATTTCTTCAGAAGAAAAAACTTGCGCAGCATAGATTAATTTGTCCTTTTCAGATAAAGTGTAATCCAAGCTCATTCGTGTGAAACTTGGGTGAATCATGTTTTTATAATGTGGAGGAGATTTATACCAGCCATTAAATAAATCTCTAGCTATGGCCATTCTATCTATATGACCCAATGAATCTTTAACGACACTTACTTTAGCTATATTTTCTCCAGAATAGGTTCTGTTTCCTCCGTAATGCTTTATGCGTTCAGCTGGAGTTTCTTTAGTAAAAGTTTCTTGATAATGTGTTAGAATTTGTTTCCTAGCTATGAAAAAAGCTTGGTCTTTAGCGGCATCTTTTAAAACTTCATCTAGAATTAACGGAGAAAGTTTCAAGCTGTCTCTCAATAGGTTTACCTGAGCCAATACTTCCAGTTCTATTTCAGATGATGGGCTATCGTATTCCTGACTTACAGCGCTGTAGTAAAATGGAATGAGAAGTAAAAGGCAAAACCAAAACTTGGCAATTTTCATGCTGACAAGATACTATTTAAAATAAGTTTCATAAACAATCATCACCACTACAATTAAGAAGACTACCAAAAAAGTAATGAGTCCTCCCCAAGAAAAATCCGGAGGCCTATCTTTTCCTCCGGTGGATTTGTATTTAAAACTAGTGGCCATTAGAGTGTTTTCAAATAAGATTTCAAAGCCTCCCAAACCGCTTCATTTCCCTCTGTACTTTCCCATAATCCTCTAGAACCATGGATTCCTTTTACCTCAGGTAAATGAGAGGATTTAGGCGTGGTCACCTTTTCGAAAATCCCTTTCCATGAGCTGTGCTCACTTTTAGCAGAAGAAATAAATACAGGACAAGTTACATTAGCCGAAAACTCTGCTATTCCTTTTCCATCTACCTTAAAATATTCTCCAGGAGAAAAAGCCACTATAGCGTCTATTTGTTCTGGGTGTTTAGCAGCCATCACGAATGTTAATGCTGCAGAATAAGAACTTCCCCATAGAATAACTTTACTGGCTTTCATCTCTACATTTACATACTTTAAAGCAGCTTCTACATCAGGAATAGCATCTGAATATGCAGTTGGAAGCTTCGCTTTTTTAGCAGCTGCATTGGTCTCGTTTTTTATTCCGTTAACCTCATTTCCCGAACGCTGATCTGTGGCTATGCAGTTGTAGCCAAGTGCATTTAGCTGAGGAGCTATTTCTCTGTATTCACCTCTGCTAAACCCAGCTTGGTGACACAGAATGATCCATGGAGCTTCTGCATTTCCAGTATCATAAATGTCAGCTGTAACTGTTAATCCATCAGTAGCACTTAACGTCACTTTTTTGAATGGTTCCGTTTTTTGAGTTTCTGCGGTTTCAAACTCAGAATAATCCGCCTCACATTCCGTAGATTCGTTTTGTGCGCATCCCAAAATAATGGCTAACACTGAAATAAAAAGTCCTGTTTTCATATCTGCAATTTACACAGTCCAAATTACTCATTTCTCACATCTTTCTTTTAAGGCTTGGTTCATTTCTTGAAATCCGGTTTTGGTCTCTTTTTTCAGTTTATTCTTCAAAAACGGAACTAAAATACCCGAAAATGACTCATTTTGATGAAAAACCACCGTTTTACCGTCAATCACTTCTATGATGAATTCGTGATTACCGTCAAATAATCCTTTTAAAAAGAGTTTTCCTAACCAACTAAATTTTTGATTCTGTTTTAGTTCTTGAACCTCTGGTTTGAATTTCATGCCTCCAAGTTCTATGTTTATTGTATTTCCTCGCGTTGCAACGCCTGAAATATGCTTAATGAAAGGGTTCCAACTGGGATAACCCTCAAAGTCCATAAGTATTTCCCAAACCTTAGGAGCTGAACTTGAAATGATGATTTGTGTTTCTAATCTGAATAACATGATTTATGAATTTTATTTGTTTTCACAAAGTTCATAACACGCTTCAGGTCTACACTTGACTTAAGTCAAGAAATGGTTTTCTTCCAAATTCTACTCATTGTTTCAGGAGACATACCCAGCATAGAAGCCAAGTATTGAAGTGGAATTTCATTAAATAATTCCTTTTTAGAATCGAATAATTCTTGGTACCTTTCCTCTGCTGATTTAGATAAAAAGGAATACACTCTATTTTCTAAAGTAACAAAACACTTGGCTAAAAAAAGCCTTTCTAACTCTGGCCATTCTTTCACATCATCTCCAATTCTATTATAACTGTCTCTGGAAATAATATGAATTTCACAATCAGATATGGCCTGAATATTCCACCTAGCAGGTGTGTAAAACATAAAACTAGATAATTCAGTGGCAAATTCTCCTTTCGTAGAAATCCATTGGGTTACTTCAGAATTGTCCTCATTCACATACATTCTAAGGGCTCCAGACTGAACAAAACCCATCTTAGTACAGTGAGAATCTGTTTGACAAAGATAATCTCCTTTTTTCAGATAGACGGTATTGAACTTTTCTGATACTTTTTCAGCGGCCAGTTTATCGAAATCGAAATAAGCGCCTATGTATTGTTGTAGTTCCGTCATCTACGGCAATGTATTCCCTTTATTGTCTAATTCCAAATAAGGGTTGTACGCTACTTCCCATAAGTTATCATCTGGATCAGAGAAATACCCGCTATACCCTCCCCAAAACACTTCTTCTGGTTCTTTCACTATGGTAACTTTTTTCTTTTTAAGCGTTGCAAACACTTCATTTACCTCTTCTTTAGTTCTACAATTGTAAGCCAAAGTAAATCCCCTAAAACCGCTTCCTTCATGAGAAACTCCAGCATCTTCTGCGAGCTTTTCTCTGGTGTAAAGTGATAACAGAATACCGTTCAGCTGAATAAACGTGATATTCTCATTAGAAGCTTCAGTGGTTTTCCAGCCTAGGGTTTCTGAATAGAATTCGGTAGCTGACTTTAGGTCTTTAACTCCAAGACCGATTATTGTTACTCTTGGTTCCATTTGGAGATTTCTTTAAATTTTTCGAGAGTCATTTCCCACCTTTTTACAGATTGCTCGAAATTGATGCTTCCAGGAATCGTAGTGTACTCTCTTATAAAAGTAAAACCTAACTTCTCTAACGTTTTGTGTGGTGCTATGTTTTGTGAATAAGGTTCACAGATTACTTTTTTCAAATTGAAATTTGAAAAAAATAGTTTTAAGGACTCTACCACTAACTCTTGTCCGTTTCCTTTCTTCCTATTTCCCGAATCCCAAATATGAAGATGCATGGAAGCTTGATTTCCAAATTCTATTTGATTTATATTACAGTGCCCGAATGGTTCTTCTCCATCCAACCAAACCGTACCAAAAGAGTTTTTTTCTTTATACGATGTGGCTATTTGATTGGCCAGCATATCATTCCACTCTGTTGAAGTAGGCATCTTCGAAGGATCAGCTCCCATTCCTAATAAATATTCATCACTAGCCGAAAGCCAGTATGACGCTATGTGAGCTATATCTGAAGATGCTATTTCTCTAGCAGATAAGGCCATTATTTTTCAGAGTTATACTTGTCGATTACTTTAACAAAATCAGCCGGTTCCGGTCTAATTCTATAATTCTCCGTCTGATCTGTATAAATGATCTTTCCTATGGCATTAGTTATTATTACTGTAGGTAATACAGTATCAGAATCAAATCCAAACACCTGAAAACTGGCCGGTAATCCGTTCTTACAGAAAATCTCCAATTGTCTCGAAACTTTGTTCTTTACATCTACCAAAAAGTGAAAATCTCCTCCTCTGTTTCTTCCTAATTTAGAAGTGTACTTATGCGGTTGAGGACTCACGAAAATTGTGCTTACTCCTCTTTTTTCGAGTTCTTTTTGCTCCTTTATCACTTCTTCCACTTGTGCGGTGCAAAACGGACACCAATTCCCTCTATAAAAAATGTAAATCGCGAATTTCCCATGAAAACTGGAGCTAGAAACTTTTTCTTTTTTTTCAGATTCAAATATTAGATTAGGAAGTTCATTTCCTATTTGAAGAATCTTGTTTTCATCCCTATCATAAAATGCAGATGACCAAAAGAGATAAGCTAACCAACCTAGAGCTACACACAAAGTAAAAATGAGATGAATCAACTCAAATTCTTCTATAAACAAAGCAGTTATAGCAAGAGCAGTTCCTAGTATTATTGGCCAAGAATAGAGCTGAATAAACTTATCTGTACTGGTTTTGTTTAACAAAAAGAGCAACACAAAATAGAGCATTCCCGCCCCACTACTAATGACAATTCCAAGATGATTCCATGAAAATTCAGAACCCAGCAGATCTGAAAGCATGTATGAAAATACTACTAGACAAAAGACGGGATAAGCTGCCGTAAAAACGGATTTTAATAATGAACTCATTGATTTTAAATAGCTCTCATTCTGTTGTTCCTTGCATTATGCTCCACTTCAGCTAAACCTAATGCCTCCATCAATGGAGGCATGTACATCCCAAACCTTCCCTTTAATCCTTTCTTCAAGCCATAAAATCCTCCTACGGGATTATCTTCAGACCTTCCCCAGTGTTCAACTGTTCCTTCTTTGGTAACTACTTTCTCGTCTTTACTGCCCAGAAGCATCCAGTCTCCATGTTTTTTCAGCATCATATGAAGGTCTTCAATAGCACGGTAATTATAATGAAGCACGGTTTTTCCAACGGTACAAACTATAATCTCTTCTCCATCTTTTTCACCAATATACATTTCATATTCCGATGATAGTGGCGGTGTTTTGAGTTTCCAAGGGTTCTCTTTTGTCCTTTTTTCCATGGTTATTTAACTACAAAAATTAAAATTCTATTCTGTAGTTAAATGTAGGAAAAAGTCCTGTTTGAGTAGACACTCCTATTTCTGAAGTGTTCACATTGAAGAATTGATATTGGGGATTTTCTCTGTTTCCCACATTTTGAATATTTAATGAAAGGCTGTGTGTTTTATTAGGAGCCATGATTTTATAGCTGAATCCAATATCTACTCTCATATATGTTCCCGCCCATCCTTCGTAAAGTTGGTCGGTTTTAAACATTGTTCTTTCTTCTGCCATAGATGCTTCTATATCTATAGGAGTTACACGGTTTCCGCCTGAAAGAGCGTACTTGGCATTTATTCCAAAGATATTTTTACCACTCTTCCCTACAGAAAACTCCTTTCCTCCTATGAGGTTTAACTGGTAGTTTCCGTTAAAACGGGTGTTGTAAATTTTTCCATCTTTAGGTGTAAATTTAGAATCGTAAAGTGAGCTGGTAACCATAAAATAATATTGTTCTGAGAAGAATTTCTCTAACGTTAAATCTATTCCTACGTTAGTTCCTGTTCCATCTGCCACAGCTTTATCTATTCCGATTATATCCCAAATGTCAGTAGCGTTTATTAATGATTCTCTACTGTCTGGAGCATCCTGGATAGGAATATCATATAGGTATTGGTAATAGATTTCTGATTTTAATCTCAGTTTTGGGCTGAACACGTAGTCATATCCTAACACTGCGTGAAAAGCTTTGGAAAGGCCTAGGTTGTTCTTTTGGTTGATTTCAAAATCTCCATAACTCCCTTCAAAAGTATATGTAGCCAAGTGTTCCATTTTGCTATGTAATCCAGCGGAAACGGCTATGGTTTGTTTAGGATGCAATTTCCATTGCAACGCGGCTCTGGGTTCTATAGAGTTTTTATTATTCAGTGTCATCTGAGAATAATGAACTCCTGCATTTAGGGTCAACACATCCGTAATTCTATGTTTTACATGAGCGAATCCTTGAATGAGACCGGATTGACTTTTGTTCTTAAAATAACTTTCGTAAGAAATTCCTAAAGAATCGTATTGGTCCCATTGGTATTTGAAATTCATTAAGCTAGCTATTCCACCTGCTCTCAAAGTGGTTTTGGCATTTAGTTTTTGAGTATAAGTAGAGCTTACTCTAAATGTTCCGCTTTCAGTGTTCTCTATATCTTCCGGAATTTCTTTATAATCCAGAAAAGGATCCAAGTGATAGTCTGATTCTGCTAGGGTTTCGTAAGAACCCATTACTACTGTTTTCAAGTAATTATTATTGTTAAACAGTTTATTATGTCCTATTCCTACAGTTCCTACTTGTTGTTTTTCTAAGAAACCGTAAGCATCATCCTCAGGAAACTCCCACAGAGTAGAATCTGCATCTGGGGCTTCTATGGCCTCATTAATTCCTCCCAAACCAAATAATGAAAATGTCCCAAGTTTTGTGGTAGGCGAACTAATCTTAAAGGATAAATCCTGATAAGCAGGAAGTACATCACCAGTAGGGCTGATGCCTAACTTCTCTATCATGGCTAAGGTCGAATATCTGTAATTCACCAAATATGAACCTCCATTTTTGGCCAGTGGTCCTTCAGTTGCGAGTTCTATTCCCAGTAACCCAAACTGAAATGAATGCTCTCTTTTCTCAGTGTTTCCAGTTCTCATTTTTAAATCGAAAACTCCAGATAATGCATTTCCATATTCGGTAGGGAATGCTCCAGTATAAAAATCAGAGTTAGTAAGTGTGGTGCTGCTTAGCATGCTTATTCCCCCGCCTGAATTCCCCATAGCTCCGAAGTGGTTTGGATTAGGAATCTGTATTCCTTCTAGTTTCCACATCACTCCACTAGGTGAGTTTCCTCTAATAACTATTTCATTAAATAAATCATCTGTAGAACCTACGGAAACTCCGGCATAATTTAAAGCCATACGGGCAGGGTCTGAAAGACTAGCTGCATATCGGCTGGACTCTTCTACAGAAAAACTTCTAGAGCTCACTGTGGCCATTTCATTCAGCGGCTTGGTTTTATCTTCTCCTGATACTACTGCTTCCTGAAGGTTCAGAGTAGACTCAGTCATCTGCAGATTCAGAACTAATTCTTTACCTGATGTCACCAGAACACTGGCCATCATAACAGGCTCATATCCTATGAATGTAATTTCGAAATTGTGCCTTCCTACTGGAACATTTGTGATGAAAAATTTACCATTAACATCAGCTGTGGCTGTAGCTTGGGGCTCTATAGTGGTGATGTAGATGTTAGCTCCTATCAGTGGAGTCTGAGAGTCTGAATCTAGGATAGTTCCTTTTACAGTTTGAGTTAGATCTTGCGCGTGGCCATAGTGGCTCAATGCCAACAATAACAGAAAAATCAGAGGCTTTTTCATTCTAGATTAGGGTTGTCTTAATGCTTGACGAATGAAACAAATCATAGTTACATTATCCAAGCTATTGGGTTTATGAGTAATAACCCAAAGACAACTAACCTTGGTTAGGGTTGCATTTTTCTTTTCTGATTGAATAGTTTTTCTGCTCTGAAAAAAACAAAAACTAAGTTCTACCCCTGATTATCCCTAAGATAGACAGCCATCAGCTTCTCAGCTAACTCTTCTGTAGAAAGATGTTCTATTTCCGCTCGGAATTCATCTCTATAGCTCTGAGCTAATAATTCTCCTGGAACTGGCTTTTCTTTAGCCACTTTTCTAGCCCACAGAACTGCTCTGTTTATCAGTTGGTCTTGTGCGCTTGGCAAAGGAATCTGTGTCAATTCGAAATTCAACTCTTCCTGAATTTCAAGTAGCTTCTTTTTCTCCTCCTCAAAAACGAAAGTGATAGCTGTTCCTGTTTTTCCTGCTCTAGAAGTTCTTCCACTTCTATGAAGGTATGAATCTCTAGTGTCAGGAATGTGATATTGAATTACATGGGAAATATCATCTACGTCCACTCCTCTAGAGGCTACATCTGTAGCTAAAAGTATGTCTATACTTCCAGCTTTAAACTGATCCATAATCTTATTCCTAAGCCCTTGAGGAAGATCTCCATGAATGGCTCCACTCTTGAATTTATTAGCAGAAAGCTGCTTGAATAATTTTTGCACACCAGACTTAGTTCTACAGAAAACGATAGACCTAGTTCCGCTGTATTTTTCTAAATAGTGAAGAAGTACGTTTAGCTTTTGTTCTGGAATTAACTCTAAGTATTCGTGAGAAATTCCTGTGCTGGTCTGATTGGCATCACCTATTTCTACTTGTTTTAGATTCTTGGTAAGCCTCGTTTCTATTATTTCATGAACACCTTCTGGCATGGTAGCAGAAAAAAGCCAAGTGGCATATTCTGTCTTTGCATTGGTCAGTATTTTATCTATATCAGCTTTAAATCCTGTAAGAAGCATTTTGTCAGCTTCGTCTAAAATGCAGTATTGCAACGCTGATAAATCAACCAATTTACGCTCTATCAAATCCATCAAACGTCCTGGAGTAGCTATCAGTACTTGAGTATCTGCAGTTAAATCCTTCGTCTGAGATTTTAGTGAAATTCCACCATAAATGGCAGCCACATGAACATCCTCCATGTAAACAGAAAGACCTTGCATCTCTTTTCCCATCTGCTCACAGAGCTCTCTGGTAGGAACTATAATTAGCGCCTGAATCTGTTTTTTATCACCTTCTATTCTCTGTAATAAGGGAATCCCGAAGGCAAAAGTTTTTCCAGTCCCAGTAGCCGACCTGCACACGAAATCTCCATCATGAGTCAGCAAAAGAGGAATGGTTTTCTCCTGAACTTCAGTAGTTTTTTTAATGCCTTTTTCCTCGAGTACTTTTCTAATACCTTCGTGAACCTTAGTCTTAGTGAATGTTTTCATGAAATCTTAAAATGGATTAGTAGCCCACACTGTTACTTCTGGAATAAATCCTCTATCATCCATTTCTATAACAGAACAGATGGTGTGAGCTATCTCTACAGGAGAAAGTTTGTTGGCCTCTTCGGCTTTTTCTTCTCTAGAATCTACATTGAAAGCAGTGGTTACTTCGCTCGGGTTTACTAGACATACTCTGATGTTTTCTTTTCTTAGTTCAGCCTGCCAGCATTGGGTCATGGAGCGCACCGCGAATTTAGAAGCCGAATAAACCGTTCCTCTACCAAAACCTTTTTGCGCAGCTGTAGAACCGATATTTATGATGGTTCCAGCCTGAGCTTCTTTCATTGGTTTAACTACTTCTTGGGTTAATAATGCCAATCCAAAAACATTGGTGTTGAACACTTTGTTAAAATTGTCTGGAGTAATATCACCTAAAATCGGGAAATCTCCTATTCCTGCATTATTTAGCAGCACATCTACTTTTCCTCCCAGAGCTGCTATGCATTCAGCAGCTTTATCTTTTATAGAATCCAGGTCTGAAATATCGAAAACCACCGCTTTAGCACCCGTGGCAGCAGCTGCAGCTTCTAAAGTTTCTTTGTTTCGGCCGGTGATTACCACATTGGCTCCTTTATCCACTAGCTGTTTAGCCGTTTCTTTCCCTATTCCTAAGCTTCCGCCAGTCACTAAAATGTTTGCTCCTTTGATGTTCATTCGCTGTCTTTTTTCGCGTTGCAAAGGTAATAGGTTATCCCGTCAAAACCGCCAATATAAAAGAGTGTATCTTCGTTTGGAAAGCAGGCAAATGGCATTGGAAATTACGGAAGAAGAAAAAACTAAAATCAATAGAGAGTTTCCCATAGGAAAAGTTTTAGAGGGGCGCGTTATAAAACATTGGCCTTTTGGTGTTTTTCTAGATATAGAGCATGAGTCATTCATAGGTCTAATAAGAATAGTAGACATGGGATTTAAATCTCCAGCTAATTCTGATATGTTCCCTAAGATAGGGTCGTTGGTAGAAGGAGAAATTCTCGGTTGTGATTTTAGTAATGGCCAAGTAGTATTGAAAAGTGATTTTGGAAAAAGGAAAATTGGAAATTAGTCAGTTGACTTCATTCATTGCTTTGTTATTCAGCACATCCTAATCCTCTTCATATATTTGTGGTAAAACTGAAAAGACCCACTTTTTATTATTGATCCAAATCTTAGGATAAATAATGATAAAACAAACTGTGAAAATGAATTTAAACCGTTGGCTGATTTTATCCTTTTTTATCCTGTTTACAAATTTGATCTTCGCTCAGAGGAATTATGATATTGCTATTCCTGCCGTTCCTATGGAAATTGAAAATTGTTATTTTCAAATTGAGCAGATTCAAGATTTAAGAATAGATACTTCAAAAATAGGGATAGTAAGAAAAGGTGCTTTTAATACAATAGCTGATGGAACTCTTAGCTCTTCATTACCTGAAACGTTAAACAACCTTTTTTCTCAAGTTTTAAAAACAGAATCAGACTACACACCATTAGTAATGGTTATTCATGAGTTTTATATTCACGAAACGGATGTTAAAGGCTCAGAGCAATATGTTTTGAATTCCAACATTCAATTCCTTCACGAGGGAGAAATAGTCTTTACATATGAAAATGTCAATTTCAGAAGAGCTCAAAATGCACTTAATAAACATGGCGAAAATATTTTTCTAGCACTTGAAATGTGTTTGCAAGAATTGAGCAAGGTTCTTTATGATAAGGGCCTGTATAGTGATTTACCCTTCAAATACTCTTCTAAAAAAGAAAGTCAATCAAGAGAAGAATACGACTATGGAATTTCTGAAGAAAAAAGCCCAGTCAGCATTGAAGATAGAAATGTGACTGCTTTAGGCTACCAAATTGGAGGGTGGAATTTAATAGGTTTCGATTATGAAATAAGGGCTACAGATGTGATAGGTTTTCATTTTGGAGCTGGATTTAGAGGGTTTACTGTAGGTACAAAGCTTCACCTAAGAGATGAAAAGAAAGCTCCATTTTTTAATGCCAGTTATAAAGATGGTGGGTTTGGCTTAATTAAAACTGCTGGAGTTGAATATGGAGGAACCGTGTTCAGTTTAAATAAAAATTCTGACTTAGATCTAATTGCCCAAATAGGTATACAAGGAATTCTAGAAATAGACTCACAGTTTGAAAACACGCTTTTCGGAGCTCAAGACGCTCCTGATGCCATGATTTCTATAGGTATTGGACTATCTTGGTGATTGATAATATTTTTGATTCATTGATTAAACAAATTAAAAATTCGTGAGAAACATCAATTACAAACCAAAAAAAAAGCCTACGCCTTGGCGAAAAGTATCCATGGCTTCATGGCGGCCTACTGGTGATTCTTCTACTTATTGTTTAGATGATTTAGAAATGGATATGGCGTTACTCTATTGTAAAACTCAGGACGTGAATCTTTATAGTTTGGTCATCAAAGCCTTATCGATGACTATAGAAAAGCATCCAAAAATCAACAGCACAGTTCGATGGTGGAATATCAGAGAACGAAAAGATCTTTCGATTTTCTTTCATACTATAAAAGACGCAAAAAGCGATGATTTAAGT
>OJHH01000463.1_pt1 | contig 13502 bp, 13 predicted proteins | sample 1594911 | NCBI WGS metagenome assembly OJHH01 (sample SAMN05416787, study PRJEB24817) | seawater metagenome | isolation source: Sea water | place: Canada:Atlantic | collected 2013-11
CCTCTCTATTCGTCGGCAGCGTCAGATGTGTATAAGAGACAGGACCAAAGTACACTACCTACTAAAATCACTCCGAAGCACCATAAGAACAAAAATCGTTTTCTGTTTTTATTTCCTTCAGCTGGAAGGGGAGTTTGAGAAATGGCACTCCACAGACTTTCACTTTCTATTCCAGTCATGGATGAATCCTGTACGAGCCTATTTTTTATTTCTTGTTCTAACTTGTCCATTTGTTAACTGATTGAAAATCTATAATCTCCTAAGATTGCGTTTAAACTTTTAGGCTTTTCCTGAAGCCAAACTCGTGCTCTAGCTAATCTTTTTCTACTTAGGCTCACTTTAATCTGTAGCATTTCTGCAATCTCTTCATGTGTAAAACCATCTATAATAAAGAGGTTAAATACTTCATAATACTTTGGAGGCATGGTTCTTAAAAACCGAACTAGTTCTTCATTACTGAGTTGGTCTAACACTTCTGGACTAACTATAGGAGAATTCTTCTCAGTCTCTATTTGAGAGTAAAAACGTGCCTTGCTACTTCTATTGTGTTTTATGCTGAGATTTATTAAAATTCTGCTTGTCCATGAATGAAACTCTCCTTTCTGATCATCAAATTGCTCTATCTTATTAAAAATTAGAATAAATGCTTCTTGGAGAATGTCTTGTCTATGAGAAGTGTCTTTTAGGTATCTCCCGCATATAGCATTCAGATATGGAATTAAAAGGTCATAAAGCTCTCTCTGAGCATTATGTTCTCCTTTTAGGCATCCTAATATACATTCTTTCTTTACCTCCATATTTATTATAACTAGGAGGCCTTTTTAATGCCCCCTAGTTAAATATTTAATCTTTTATAAGTGTCCTAATTGATTCTGCTTTTTAGTTACAATCATCTGGATCAGTACCTATTCTCCACCATGTCCAACTGCTAGCAACAAATTGTAAGTCGATCACATTACACTCACATGAAAATTCAACATCATTCACTGATTCGTTACCGAAGTTTAAATCTACAGTTAGCACATTGTCTACAAAGGTATAGTCGTTCGTTCCGGGAATAGCATCAGCTAAAGTCATACCTGCCCAATCACAAGATGCACCGTCCGTGCAATAATATGTATACCTAATTCCATCTATAAACTCATACATAGTATTCGGTGGAAGTTCAGCTCCTCCTGCATTTTCCAAAAGCCACTTTCCATCAATAGGACATAATTGAGATTGATTTTCAACACAATCACAGTCAGCAGAAACAGTTCCCCATCCTCCCTGACAAGGATCTCCTATGTTACCTAGTCCTGGACAATCCTCTACAATTACATTCTCTTCACATTCACAGTTGGAATTAACTACTCCAGAATTACCCCCTGCGCTAGTACAACCATCCCCAATATTGGCTTGTAACCCTGGACAGTCATATTGGTTAGAATACTCAACACAATCACAATCGGAATTTACATATCCAACAAACGCTCCAGTTTGACAATCATCTTCAAAATTTAACTGAAGATCAGGACAGTCAAAATCTACAGTGCCAACTACACATGCACAATCTTCACTTATTGTTCCTTGTTCATCATTCGTTGTCCAACATTCGGCTCCAATAAAACCACTTGGATAGTTGTCATTGGCTCCTGTTAACTCTTCACAGAAATTTTCTTCACCTCCACCATTTTGACCATTCGGCACGGTTACTTGTTGATCTAAGTTCTCTTCTTCACATGATGCTAAAAAGAACAGAAAGCTGAAGCATAAAACTGATATACTAATGTTCACTATATTTTTCATTTTCTAATATTTTATTTGATTTAAAGAATTGGTAAAATTTAAGCGCTATACTTCTATTATCCTTTTTAAATCATAAACGTGACAACGGAATCAAACATTATTACTAAGCGTCTGATTTACAACCCCAACAATTTGTCTCATACTTTCATTTATACACTTCCAGCCTAACAAAGCCTAACCACTTCATCAATTAATCCAGCTTATTCAAAGAATACTCATCCGCTAGGAGTGAATGTTTTTTCGGCTTACCTTCGCCAATATGCGCGCATATTATCTTACTAAAAAAGGAACATCTGAAGAGTCCATAGAACTTAGGGAAGTAGAAAAACCAAAAGTTAAAGATGGAGATGTTTTGGTGAAAACCACTCACTTCGGATTGAACTTTGCCGATGTGATCATGCGCCAAGGACTTTATAGAGAAGCCCCTGCTTATCCTTTCATTCCTGGCTATGACGCTAGTGGAACAGTAGAAGAAATTGGGTCAAATGTAGATCCTGCACTCCTTGGCAAACGAGTAGTACTTATGTGCAAGTTTGGAGGATACGCTGAATACATTAGCACTCCTGCTATGGGAGTAGCAGCACTTCCGGAATCGTTAGATTCGGCCACAGCCACTGCTTTAGGAACTCAGTACTTAACAGCTTGGTATATGGCGGTGCAACAGCAAAACATCCTACCTAAAGACAAAGTCCTTATACATGCAGCTGCCGGAGGAGTAGGTACAGCATTAGTACAACTCTGCAAATGGAAAGGAGCAGAAATTTACGCTACAGCTGGCAGCGCAGAAAAGATTCAATCTCTGGAGAAATCAGGAGTAAAAAAAGCTATTAACTATAAGGAAGAAGACTACTATTCATCTCTGAAGAAAGAACTCGGAAATGAACGCCTTCAAGTTACCTTTAACGCTATAGCTGGCTCTACGTTTAAAAAAGACTTAAAGCTATTAGGTTCTGGAGGAAATTTCCACATGTTCGGAGCTGCCGAAAGATCTGGTCAGAAAGGTGGAATGTGGAGTACATTAGGTCTGCTGCGCAAAATGGGTCTAATTCTCCCCTTAATGCTAATGGGAAAATCAAGAGGTATTATAGGGACCAACATGCTTAAAGTTGCACAACACAGACCAGAAGTATTGCAACGCGGAATGCAAGAACTCTTAGAGCTTCATAGCCAAGGCCATATAAAACCTGTGATAGGAAAGGTGTTTAAACATACCGAACTAAAAGAAGCACATAATCTGCTCGAACAAAGAAAATCCAAAGGCAAGTTTGTGGTAGAGTGGGATTTCTAGATTCTAATATTTCTTAATTATAAATGGTTAAGGATTAATTATTAATGCTAGATTCTAATGCTGGGGTTAATTGCCAATGCTTGATTCTAATATTTCTTAATTATAAATGGTTAAGGGTAAATTATTAATTCTAAGACTAGCTTAATTCGATCATATCTATTGATGCTGTTTTTAAACGGATCAAAGTCTGCGTGGTTACTTAGAATCCAGAATTAAACATTCACCATTTATAATTGATCATTAAAACCCAGTATTAGAATCTCGCCACTAAAATCCCTACCTTTGCCGCTACTTTCAGACAAATTTTATGAAAAAATCGTTTAAAAAGGATTTTAAACCGAGAGGCGCAAAATCTACTGGTTCTAAAGGACCAGGCAAAAAAACATTCTCTAGAGCGGAAGCACCTGCTTCACTTACCCGAAGAATTTCTAAAGACTACCCAGCAGCTAAGAAAATGGTAAAAACTCCCGTGGGAGACGAACCTATCAGGCTTAACAAGTACCTAGCTATGTGTGGCGTAGCATCTAGAAGAGAAGCAGACGAACTTATTAAAATAGGTTTAGTAGAGATCAATGGCACCATAGTTACTGAAATGGGCTACAAAGTAAAACCTTCTGATAAAGTAAAGTATGATGGTGGTTTACTCACCATAGAAAGAATGCGTTACTTCCTATTAAACAAGCCTAAAAACGTACTTAGCACCGTAGATGATACTAAGGGTAGAAGAACGGTAATGAACGTAATTAAAGGTTCGTGCAGAGAGGCCATATATCCAGTGGGAAAAATAGACAGAATGACTACAGGTCTACTTCTGTTTACTAACGATGGAGATATGGCTAAAAGACTTATTCATCCTAAAAATGGAGTTTCTCAACTCTATGAAATTCATACTCTTCAAAAAGTAAAATCTCCTCACCTAGATGAGATTAGACAAGGAGTTATGATAGGAGATGGAATGATGAGAGCTGATGAAGTAGCTTATGTAGGAGACGGAACTGATCCTCATAAAATAGGTATCAGAATTTCGAGCTCACGTAATAAAGCTGTAACTAAAATGTTCGAACATTTCGGTTACACTATTACTAAAATGGATAGAGTGATGTACGCAGGGTTATCTAAAAAGAACCTTTCCAGAGGAGATTTTAGAGAGTTAACTGAAACAGAGGTTAATTTTTTGAAAATGATTCGATAAGAGTTTTCCTACCTGAACCCCATACCGTATTTTTAGCCCACCATTTTTAGAAAGAGATTGAGTAAAAACCTAGTCATCATACCCACTTATAACGAAAAGGAGAATATAGAGTCTATTCTTCAGGTAGTTATGGACTTAAAAACAAGTTTTGATGTGTTGGTGGTCGATGACGGATCACCTGACGGCACAGCAGGTTTAGTTAAAGCGTTGCAATCAACTTTTCCTCAAATCCACATATTAGAACGCAGTGGAAAACTAGGTTTAGGAACTGCATACATAGCAGGTTTCAAATGGGCCTTAGAAAGAGATTACGATTATATCTTCGAGATGGATGCTGACTTCTCTCATAAACCTGCAGATTTAGAAAGACTTTTAGATGCATGCCATAACGGAGCAGACATGAGTATTGGCTCTAGGTATGTTCCAGGTGGAGATGTAAAAAACTGGACTATGGATAGAATTATCCTTAGTAAAGGAGCTGCTATTTATGTAAACTCAGTGCTATGGTTAGGCGTAAAAGACTGCACAGCAGGATTTGTCTGCTACCATAAAAGTGTATTGAAAGCTATAAATCTTGATGAAATTAGATTCATAGGATACGCATTTCAAATAGAAATGAAATACACTGCCAAAAAACTCGGTTTTAAACTGGCCGAAGTTCCTATAGCTTTCGAAGACAGAAAACTGGGAACATCCAAAATGAGCATGGGAATCTTCAATGAAGCATTCACAGGAGTGTGGAAAATGAGATTCGGTAAACTGGCTCGAAAAAAATAGAACATGTCTAAGTATTTGATTAAAAATGGAACAGTAGTTAACGAAGGGACTCGTCAAGCTGCTGACATTCTCATAGAAAATGAATTCATTTCTAAAATAGCTCCGGCCGGAACTATAACAGCTGAAGAATATACAGAAGTGATAGATGCCACTGGTAAATTTATCATTCCAGGAATGATAGATGATCAAGTTCACTTTCGTGAGCCAGGCTTAACTCATAAAGCAGAAATAGCTACAGAATCTGCTGCTGCGGTAGCTGGAGGAATTACAACATACATGGAAATGCCTAATACTGTTCCACAGGCATTGACCCAAGAACTATTGCAACGCAAATATGACCGGGCTGCAGAAGTATCTATGGCCAATTACTCCTTTTTTATGGGAGCCAGTAACGATAATTTAGAAGAAGTACTGAAGACCAACGCTAAGGATGTGTGTGGAATTAAAGTATTTATGGGGTCCTCTACTGGAAACATGCTTGTAGATAAAGAAGAAGTACTTCACAGAATTTTTTGCGAAAGTGATATGCTGGTGGCTACGCACTGTGAAGAAGAAGCCATTATTAGAAAGAACACTGCTATTTATAAGGAAAAATATGGTGAAGATGTGCCTATTCAATCTCACCCTATTATTAGAAGTGTAGAAGCATGCTATGCATCTTCATCTAAAGCAGTAGATTTAGCTACGAAGTGTGATGCTAGGCTTCATATCTTACATATTTCTACAGCTAAGGAACTAGACCTTTTCAGAAACGATATTTCACTAGGCGAAAAGAGAATTACTGCTGAAGCGTGCATTCACCATTTATGGTTTACAGATGCTCAGTATGCAGATAAAGGCACGTTCATTAAATGGAATCCTGCAGTAAAAGCAGAAAGTGATAGAGAAGCTATTAGAGCTGCTGTAAACTCTGGAAAAATCGATGTAATAGCTACAGATCACGCACCTCACACTCTGGAAGAAAAGAACAATTCATACTTCTCTGCTCCTTCAGGAGGACCGCTTGTCCAACATGCTGTTCCTGCCTTGTTCCAAATGATGCATGAAGGTGTGTTTACTATGGAAACTATCGTAGAAAAAACGAGTCATGCACTGGCAGAGTGCTTTCAAATAGATAAAAGAGGATACATAAGAGAAGGATATTTTGCGGATTTAGCTATCATTAACCCTGATGCTGATTATTTAGTAGAAAAGTCCAATATTCTATATAAATGCGGGTGGTCTCCATTCGAAGGTCAAAAATTCAATTATGCCGTAGATTCTACTTTCGTTAGTGGACATTTAGCATGGCATAAAGGAAAACTGAACAAGAAAGAAATGGGTAAACGCGTTACCTTTAATAGATGATACGTTTAGTAATAGCTTTATTCTTATTGACTTTGATCGGTTGTGATCAAAAGCCTGATTTAAACAGAGTTCCTCCGGCACCAGAAAACCTGATGACCGAAGAAGAGTTTACTCAGGTAATGGTAGATGTAGAAATTTTAGAAGCCACTCTTAAGCTAAAGCTCATCCGTAAACCCGACTTGAAAGATAGAATTTTGGTTTACTATGATCAGATTTTTGAGAAAAACGGAATTACAGAAAAACAGTTCAGAGACAATTTAGATTTCTATACCAACCAAGCTGTTCGAATAGCTGTAGTTTATGATTCTGTTCAAGTAAGATTGAGTAGAATGAAAAAGGAGCTGGAAATCTTGACCGATTCTACAGATGTTCAGGAAAGTCCGAAAAGAAAGCTGAAGCATTCTGAATAGCTTGTTCTGCTGTTCTAAATGTTATTCCGAGCTCGTTTCTTACTTTATCATTTTTATAAAACGAGACCTTATGACTGCTCCTAGCACTTTCTTTAGTTAGAACTGGTTTTTTTCTAGTGAGTTTACTAGACACTGCCAACATTCTCCAAACTAACCCAGTGAGCCATGGCTTGGCCAATACTGCAGGTTTAGAAACTCCTAAACTTTCGGCCATGAGATCGGCCACATTTCTATAAGAAAGATTTTCTCCAACCAATACATAGCGCTCTCCGAATTTTTTCAAATCAAAGAGTCTCTTCATCACAAAAGCCACATCCCTAGCATCTACAAAACCATTTTCGCCATTCGTGTAATACTTCTGACCATTTTTCACAGCCTTAAACAGTGTGCCGCTGCTGATAGATGTTCTTCCTGGGCCAAGCACTATAGTGGGGTTGACCATAGCTATATTCAACCCTTCTTCACCGCCTCTCCACACTTCCATTTCAGCGTTTTTCTTACTTACAGCATACCCAGAGTTTTCCTTAGAAGGTTCCCACTCTGTATTCTCATCCATGATCTGAGATTTGGAATTTCTACCAATAGCTGCTACCGAACTCACATAATAAAACTCCGCGAGCTTATGAGCCAATGAAACGTTTACCAAGTTGGCCGTTCCTTGTTCATTAGCTTCTATCATTTTATTATAATCTGATGAAGAAAAGCTAACCATAGCCGCACAGTGAAATACCGCCTTACAGCCTTCCATAGCTTTATCGAGACTCGGCACATCCAGAATGTCCCCTATAAACCACTCTATAGATTTATAAAGATCATGCCCTTTTGGAGAGTAAAACTTAAACAAGTCTTCTACTACTTTCTTTTGGCTGTTTTCGCGTTGCAACGCACGAACACTTTCTCCTCCATTAACGAGTTCAAAAAGAACATGTGCTCCTACAATTCCGGTTCCACCAGTGACTAAAATCATTAGGTCAAAAGTACGGTTTGACACCTTATGAAAACATACTTACACAGGAACAAGTTTTTGACGATTAATCGATTTTTAAAATAGAATCTAAAATTAGTTCACCGCCAAATTCACGTTGAAGATTTCTCCTCCCTCCATCACCTGAATGACATAGTTTCCTGAGGATAATCCCGCTTTTAAAATTTCTAACCTAGCAGTAGATGTGTTTTCCCATTTTCTTACTTCTCTTCCAGCAGAATCAAACATGCGGATGGTTCTTATGCTGGAATCTTTAAACTCTAAATAAGCCAAATCATTCATAGGGTTAGGATATAACAGTGTTATAGGTGAATCTACTTCTGAGATGTTTACTATAAACACTTGCTCTGATTGTGTAGCACAGTTATTTTCACTAACAACTATAACCGAATATGTCCCATCTTCTAATGGTTCATAGGTTTGAGAGTTGGCGTTTGGTATTTGCTCTCCATACAGCAACCATTGGTATGAAACTCCTTCAGCTGCTATTAAAATGGCTCCGTTTTCTGTAATTTCTGCAGACGGAGGAGTTTGTACTTCAAAAGTCCGAGATTCTGAATCTGAACAATACTCGTTTTGAGTATTCAGCGTAATGTTAAAAGAACCTGTTTCAAAAAAGTATTGACTCCATTCCTCCTCTGTACTAACTTCCTCATTATTCAATATCCAACTAAATGAATCAACACTCTCCCCAGTTGAAGTAAACTCTAAGGGGTCTCCTAAACATATTTCTAATGAGGTAATTTCAAATTCACTGGAAGGCTTTTCATATACAGTGACCATTTGCATAGAACTGGCGGAGCAAAGCGGATTCTCTGCCACAAATTGAACAATGTGCTCTCCTGCTTCTAAGAATGCTTCATTATAAACTTCTTCTGCTCCAGAGGGAACAGAATTAATGTTCCATTCATAGGTTTCTATTTCTCCGTAAGCACTAGTGAAAATCACATCTTCCTCTACACAAGATTCTAAAACTGAAGCTTCAAAAACTGCTTCTCCTCCACATTCGTGTATAGTGGTCCAAGTGGTGTTGGTTACTATGGCATCATTATTATCGAAGTAGATATAAGCCGTATTGTTCAGCTCCGTTCCTACCGGAAGATCTACAGATGGAGTGATTTTATAAGAAACCAGTCCATGAGAGTCCGGTTCGTTGTTTACAGAATCTGGCAACTGAATATCCTGAAAGAAGAAATCTACTACTCGTGTTTCTTCATTAATAGTAGCCATAACAGAATGTGAGTTGGCCACCATTCTAAATGTGCTAAGGTCAAAGTTCACATCTATAGTGTCCTGGATACGAATGTCCTGAGCAGGAGCATTACCTGTGTTTTGAAAACGCACTAAAAACTCTTGTTCTGTCTCCTGCAGAAGCCAGTGCTCCTCTGTATACCCAAGAGGAAAAGCTTGCTTGTCATTGGGGTCATAAGCACAAGTAACTTCCATGGTAAGTTCTTGTTCTCCGTAAGCTACTTCGTATCCTTCATAATACCCATACGCTCTAGCATAACTAGTAATGTATTCTCCAATATGATCTACAGTAGGTGTGAGTAGATCTATATCATAGAAAAACATTTCTCCAGGAAGAAGATTTGCAAAACTCATATATACCTTGTTTCCGTTTACCGAATCTATAGGAGTTACTTCTTGATGGCCTTGGAACAACTCATCATATTCTACTTCTATGATTCCATTAATAGGTACATTTCCCATGTTCCGGTAACAGATATTATGGTTGGCATGGTCATTACACAAGAAGCCGTTTCCGCTTGGGTAGAGATCTATGCAGATAGCGAAGTCAGGAACTTCGTTTGATACTCCAAACATCAACTGGGTAGATGTGGCTGATGATGCATCAAAAGTTAAAGAATTGGGAGTAGTATTAAATGGAAATACCGAATTTTCCTCTAATTCGAACTCAGCGATGTACTCATTTCCTATATCTGCATTGAACTCTCCTTGGTCATTGGTGATGAAGGACATTCCTAGTTCTTCACTTACTACATTTTGAAAAGGAAGTCCGTATTCTGCTCCATCCATTATTCCATTTTCGTTTTCATCATAGAAGACGATTCCTGTTAATTCAAAGCTGCAAGTGCCGACTTCACAATCAGCATCACTTTGAAAATTGACGGCTAGATCATTCATGCATCCGCAGATCCCATAACAGCACGTTCCATCATCAAAATTAGCTGTAGGATCAAAATTACACGCAATTTCATCTATGCAGCCCAGCTCACCAGAAATATTCTTCAGCCAATAAAATTCTGATTCTACTTCAACTATAAGGTCTGAATGTGAATCATTATCTAAATCGAGTTCTCTAATTCGACCTGGTAAAGAGGGTAACTCTATGCTCTGTAACAATTCAAAAGTATCATCACCTAAATTCATAAGTACTTTCAAATAAGTATTAGATACATATATTATATTTTGATAATCATTATCATTAAAATTAACTAGACCAATTTCAGTTGAAGTGACATCGCTAGCAGTTGGATAAGTGTCATTCCATGACCAGTACAATAAATTATCATCTGTCCAAACAAGATCATCCATACTATTTTGGTCCAAACGAGCAATCCTCCAATTTTCTGTAATATAATTTTGATTATAGGTTGAAGTTGCTATACCGAATCCATCCGCAGTAAACGGCATAAGATATATACCGTAATCTGCAAATCCTGCCCAATTAAATTGCTTGGTAAATAACAGTCTGTCAGAGTTATTTCCAAAACTAAAATAATTCGTTTTCACCAAAGAAGAAATTACTCCAGTTTCCCCCCAATATTCACCAATAGGGCTCTCATAAGAATCTGTTAATATAAATTGACCACTCCCATCATTGCTAAAAAGCGAAAGTCCGAAATGTGGCCATGAAACATTATAAGGAGGGGGCAGATCAATCAAGTATTCAGATGTTACTACTATATCCAAATCTCCGTCAAAATCAAAATCTATAAATACTCTTTCCCCACTTAAACCATCAAACTCAATATTTTCTTCAAATTGACCAAAACCATTATTTACATACCATCCAGTTCCATAAAAATAATCCAAGTCACCATCCCCATCTATATCTGCGAGCTGTCTCGAATAAGTATACCCTATAACTGCCGGCATTTCGAGAGTATCAATAACATGACCGTTTATAGAGTCAAAATCAAAAGTTATTATTAATCCTGGTCTGAGTCTATAGATTTCGTTTGAACCATCCCCATCTATATCCGCTTCTCGTGCATCGATTAAAGAAAAATCACCAGGATCGACTAATACTGGCGGTGCAAAGTGCTGACCATAAGAATCCACCACTTGAAAAATGAAGGAAAGTAAAAGGAGGATAGCAATTCTCATTAAAAAAAGGTTTAGTGCTTTAAAAGTAAGCAAAATAGCTTAACATACTGGGGCTGAATATTCAGAAAACATCTCAAATGTTTTTTAAATGCTCAATTCATGTAATAAAATATCTTTACAGCCGTGTACACCAGTAAAACGCCTGAAATACTTAAAGCCCTAGCTTCTGATTTAACTTGGAATAAATCTAGAGAAGAGAAGTGCGTATATCTTACTTTCGATGATGGGCCCACAACAGGTGTGACTGATAAAATTCTAGAGTTGCTTCACCTCCACCATGCCAAGGCTACATTTTTCTGCGTAGGTGAAATGGTTGAGAGAAATCCAGAACTATTGCAACGCTTAAAAACGGAAGGTCACTCTACGGGAAATCACTCGCACCAGCATGAAAGCGGATGGAAAACCGAAAACGCTGCTTACTTTAGAAGCTACCTCACTTGTCAAAAGCTAATAGGATCACCCCTATTCAGACCTCCCTATGGTAGAATAAGTAAGAGTCAGGCCAAGCTGATTAAAAAGAGAAGTGAAATAATAATGTGGGATGTATTGCCAGGAGATTTCGATGAGAAAGTAACTGCAGATACATGCCTAAAAAGGATTAAATCCAACACTCAAAACGGTTCTATCGTAGTCCTACATGACAGTTTAAAGTGTGGAGATAAAGTTTTAGATTTTTTGCCTGCTGCACTAGATTGGTTAACTAATGAAGGATATGAGTTGAAAGGGCTTTAGCCCTAAAAAGAAAAGGCCTCCCAGACATTACTGAGAGGCCAATTACTAACCTTTAAACCTTAAACCTAATGCTCTCGAACCACCAAGAGACTTTTTATTTTTTATCTTATTAAGCTCTAAGCTCAACTAAGACTAATTTTCTTTTTACTGTGTTCACCTCTTTTAAGGTGTTTACGTAAGCTGATAGATTTCCAGACTCCATTAACTCTATCGCTTTTGTCTTTAACTCGCTGTATGTTGTTCTTAAATCTTTCATCTTATTTGCTTTTTACTTTGTTAATCTGACAAGGGTATTACAAACGGTGTGCCATAAATTAATTATTAACCTACACGGCTGTTATTAAGCGATTTAAATTTTGATTTTCCTCCCTTAAGAACATTGAGTTTGCTGTTTTTTAAATCAGAATGGTGATTTAACAGAAATAAAGCGGGAAGACTTTCCACAAAAAGTGCGAAATTATATTTTTCCAACGTCAAGCCGCTAATGTTTAACTGGCCTTAAAGTTTTAAAAACAGGCCACTTTATCACCTTCTCTTAAAGCCGAAAAATATGATTTGTTTTTTGTGGCGTCATTTTTTGTTTCTTTTTTTGACGAGAAAAAAAGATAAACAGAGAATCTTGCGAAGAATTTATCTAATCACTTAGTAAATAAAAGGAGTTGAGCTATTGCATCGTCACCACCCCGAATTGCTTTCGGTGAGTTTTCTAGACTAATGATTTCGTTTTCGCAATCCATCCCTCCGAAAAAGGAGGGAACTTGATTTTCCTAGCTTTTAAGCTTGAGTAAAAAAGTGTTTACTGCTGTCTTTCTATATAATCTATCAGTGAGTGAATCACTTTTATATGAATCTCTTGAACTCTATCTGCATAGCCACTCCATGGAGCTCTTATTTCTACATCACAAGCTGAAGCCAGCTGTCCACCATCCTTACCTGTGAGAGCCACTACAGTCATTCCTTTGGCCTTAGCGGCCTTGGCTGCCTCTAGCACATTCTTAGAGTTTCCTGAGGTAGAAATAGCCAGTAATACATCTCCTTTTTTTCCCATCCCTTCTACAAACCTGGAGAAGATAGAGTCAAACCCATAGTCGTTTCCTACACAAGTAATATGGCTAGGGTCAGATATAGAAATGGCTGCTAAGGACGGACGATTGTCTCTGTACCTTCCTGTGAGTTCTTCAGCGAAATGCATAGCGTCACACATAGAACCACCATTTCCACAGGAGATTACTTTCCCATCGCGTTGCAATGCTTCTGCCATTAAACTCCCCGCCTTTTCTATAGCCTGAAAATTATCTTCATTGGATAGAAAATCATTCAAAACCGTTTGAGCTTCTTGGAAATGTTTTTTAATGGAGTTCATAGGGGCAAATGTAGCGGATTAAATAAAAACAGCGGGCATTTGCCCGCTGTCTTAGTTATAGTACTATATGTTATAAAATCTATTTAGCCGCTTTCAGCCCTTTCTTTAAAAAGGCTAAGAAATCTTCAGGATCACCTGACCCATATCCAATTCCTTCAGGAATAATCAACTCTCCATTTCCATCTTCGAATGCATAGAAAGGCTGAGCCAATGTATTATGATTTAAAGCTTGTTTTAGCTTCCATTCATCACCTAAGTTTTTAATC
>OJHH01000467.1_pt1 | contig 13466 bp, 9 predicted proteins | sample 1594911 | NCBI WGS metagenome assembly OJHH01 (sample SAMN05416787, study PRJEB24817) | seawater metagenome | isolation source: Sea water | place: Canada:Atlantic | collected 2013-11
GCTAATAACAGCACTGTAAAAGTTACCGGTGCGACACTACCGGGCACCCCTAACATGATTATTGGTAGCAATGAACATATTGCTTGGGGGTTTACAAACAGTTACGGCGATTGGAGCGATATTATTGTGCTTGAAACAACGCCTGACAAAAACCAATATTTGACCCCCGATGGTTACCAAGACTTTATCAAGCGTAAACAAATTATCGCCGTCAAAGGTCAAGATGCGGTAAATATTACCGTTACCGATACCATTTGGGGACCAGTGATAGGTGAAAATGCCGCAGGCGATTTATTAGCATATCGTTGGATCGCACATGACAATGCAGCGGTTAATCTCGCCATTACTGGCTTAGAAACCGCTAAAAATGTCGAACAAGCTTTTGCTATAGCAGCAAGCACCGGCATGCCAGCACAAAATTTAATGGTTGGAGACAAACAAGGTAATATTGGCTGGACCATTATGGGACCTATACCGCTGCGCAGTAAAACCTTTGGTGAAACACCTACCTCTTGGGCTAATGGCGAGAATCAATGGTTGGGGCTTCTACCTGCGGCAGATTACCCTAAGCTTATTAATCCGAAAGATGCCCGTTTATGGACCGCAAACTCCCGAGTTGTTGGAGGTGAAATGCTCAACAAAATAGGTAACGGTGGTTATGCCATTGGCGCGCGATCATCACAAATAAAGCACAACCTTAACGCTAAAGCATCATTTGATGAACAAGCACTACTCAATATAGCCTTAGATGACAGCGCCAAGTTTTTATTACCTTGGCAGGCGTTTATGCTATCTGAAGTTCTCACTGAAGAAATGTTAGCTAAACATAGCGATTGGCAGGAAGTAAAAAACATCATAGATATTGATAATTTATCTGCTAGCACAGATTCTGTGGCTTATCGATTGGTGAGAAATTTTCGGTTAAACATTAGAGATCAAGTATTCGAAATTTTTAATGAGAATATGACAAAACTTGATGCTGGCTACAGCTTTAGTACTATTCGTCATCAAATAGAAACACCGTTATGGCTACTCGTGAACCAACAACCAGATAATTTCCTTTGGCGTCAACATGAAAGTTGGCAAGCGCTATTTGCAGCCAGCCTTGAAAAAACCTTAGCACAAATGACAGAATCAACAACACTTGCCAACGCAACATGGGGCAAACAAAACATCAGTAAAGTACAGCATCCATTAAGTCGTGCGGTGCCCTTTATTGGTCAATGGTTAGATATGCCTGAAGTCGAATTACCTGGTGATAGTTATATGCCGAGAGTACAAGGCAAGTCATTTGGTGCGTCGCAACGTATGGTAGTCTCTCCAGGACACGAAGAAAATGGCATTTTTCATATGCCAACCAGCCAATCAGGCCATCCTTGGAGCCCATATTACGGCGTCGGACATGAAAGTTGGGTAAAAGGTCAAGCAGGAAACTTCTTACCGGGCCCAAGTCAATACAAACTCACTCTACTCAGTTATTAGGAAAATATATGACCACGTTAATTATTTGTTTATTTATCGCTGCACTTTTACCACTGGTTGCCAAAGTACCGGTGGCATTTGCAATGCATAAGTTGGGACGTTACAACAATAACCACCCGCGAGCCCAACAAGCAGAGTTAACTGGCTTTGGTGCGCGAGCTTTGGCAGCACATCAAAATGCCTTTGAAGCATTGATTATATTTGCGCCCGCCGTATTATTGGCAATAGCGACAAAAAATACAGGCACCGTTATCGAACAGCTTGCTATTACCCACGTTATCGCAAGAGTACTTTATAATATTGCTTACTTAATGGATATTGCGACTATTCGCTCATTAATCTGGGCGGTCGGTATGGTTAGTGCTTTAGCCATGATTTTTCTTTGTCTATAAGTTCATTGCTAAGTTCATGGGGTTAAACTTTTTCTTTGGCTTTAAATACAAATAGGCATAAAGAAACGGTTGACTATTACAACAGGGTAGATACAGTAAAGCTATGCAAATGACAAAATTTAACTTTTTCTTTAACACTTTCTTTCTCTCAGTTATCTGAGCGAGCTTTGGGTTTTGGCATTTATAAAAAACCTCCTACTGGAGGTTTTTTCGTTTTTAAAGCAACAAAAATTAATAGCAAAATCAATTCATAACAACTTATTAGGAAAACGCGGTGAACGAAGCATTAGACTTAAATAAAATACGTGAAAAAATTACCCACCTCGATCAGCAGCTACTCGCTTTATTTGCTGAACGCCGCGCTCTAACTTTAAATGTTGCCAAAAGCAAAGCCCATCAAATTCGACCTGTGCGTGATCAGCAACGTGAGCAAGAACTCCTAATTCGCTTAATTACAGAAGGCAAAAAGCTAGGATTAGACGCTCATTACGTCACCAGTATTTTTCAAACCATTATTGAAGATTCAGTACTAAATCAGCAAGCCTACTTGCAAACATTAACTAATCCCAATATGCAAGAACCGACAGTAAGCGTAGCGTTTCTTGGTGATAAAGGCTCATACAGCTATTTAGCTAGTCATCGTTACTTTTCTCGTCGGGCCGAAAAAATTATTGAGCACGGCTGTCAAAGTTTCGCAGAGATCATGCAACAAGTAGAATCAGGTATGGTTGATTACGGTATGCTGCCAATTGAAAACACAAGTTCAGGTAGTATCAACGAAGTTTACGACGTACTGCAACATACTAACTTATCTATTGTTGGCGAAATTACCCAACCCATTGAGCACTGTTTGCTCACGGCAGTTAATAGCAAACTAGCAAATATTAGAACTATTTATGCACATGGTCAGCCTTTCGCACAGTGCAGTAATTTTCTTGATAAGCAAAGTGATATTCGCATTGAGTATTGTGAAAGCACGGCTGATGCCATGGCTAAAGTTTATGAATTGCAAGACGACAGTGTCGCCGTTATTGGCAGTGAAGAAGGAGGAAATTTATATCAACTGCAAGCCTTAGAAAAGTCTATTGCTAATCAAACCGAAAATCACAGTCGCTTTATCTTAGTTGCTCGCAAACCTATCGATGTTGCCGAGCAAATCCCAGCAAAAACAACATTAGTCATTGCCACTGGACAAAAGCCTGGTGCACTGGTTGAATGTTTAGTTGTACTGAAAAATAAAGGTATCAACATGTGTAAACTTGAATCACGCCCGATCCAAGGTCGTCCTTGGGAAGAAATGTTTTATATCGATGTTGAAGCAAATTTAAAGCATGCAACCCTACAAGAAGCCGTAAGTGAAATTACCGAACAAACGAATTTTATTAAAGTATTAGGCTGCTATCCAATTGAGCATATTAGCCCAACAAACGTCCCAAGTAGCGCGTTAACTTGAGATAATATTCAATGTTAAACTCATGATATTTGAGCTCTAAAAGGGCAATATAACTGCCCTTTTCATAATCAACACAATGCCATTAGTTCTCATCTTAAGCTCGGGTGAGCTCTGTTGCCTTGGTCTGGGCTGCCTTGCTCTGAGTTGCGTTGCTCTGGGCTGCCTTGGTCTGAGTTGCGTTACTTTAACCAATAATGCTAATTAAACGCCTAACGGCTTTATTGTCACCCAATAGCTCGCTAATAGTTGCTAAAAATACCCGGCTAAACGGCTACATTCCATCAACACTTGTATTAAGCTTTGTACTTAAAGCAATATCGCGAATAATTTAGCCAATATCATTTTTAATTAACGGGTTATAAAGCCCGTTAGCCCGACAGTTAAGTTTTCTTGCGACTTTTATATCCGACTATTGCAAAAATTAACAAAGCTAAAAAGAACATACCAAAAGTTGAACTGCCTTGGTCTGCTTCAATTTCTTCAGGTGTTAAAATAACTTGCTCTGGCGTTTTTATTTCATAAGCTTGATAAAAGTCACCATTTACTTGCCGTGCTTTTAAACTAACCACTTTACCTAACAATGTTTGAGACTCATCATCTCGACAGTAATCAGCACGAAATCTGACACTTAAATTAAAGGTTAAAGCTGAATTTTCTAACGATAAAGCTGCCGCACCTTTGTGTGGACAATGTAACTTTAAAATCATACCGTCAAAAGTTTTTATATCGTTTAATTCAGCGTATGGCTTGGCATCTAAAGTACTTTTGATACCAATAAATAGAAATAAACATGCGAATGCTAATGAAATGATTTTAGTCAGTTTATTCATACTACGTTAAGTCCAAATGAGTGTAGAAATATTCTATGTGACAAGTAAAACAAATTAAGCCGTGTTCTGCCTTATTTCAGATCATCATTTAAACGATTACTTGCCAATAGCAGCTTTCAAAAAGGCTCAGTTTGAAATAATTGATACTTTTTGGCTTTTTAATCGAAAGAATAAGGCACTTAACATTAAAATAAATAATATAGGCATAGCAGCAAACATCAAAGTAAACAGCATGTAAGGCGCAATTAACAAGGTTAAGCAGATAAAGCACAGCATAGGTAGTAATAGCCAAAAAGTATGCTCACTCGCACAAAGTCTAAAGCCTTTATGCATAAAAACTAATAAAGATAAACTGACCAAACTTGCCGTGATTGCAGTAACTGAACCAGGATAATAATCAAGGATAAAATCGGTATGCGGGTGCAGAATACTCGGTACAGGAGCTAAATGGCCAATTTGCACTAACCAAACTAATGAGCCAGCCAATAAACAGCCAAAATTAAATGACCATAGTTTCTTATTCACATCAAACATCACATTACTCAAATTTATTTTTATTATTTCCCTCTGTTATATATCAAGTGCATTTTTTAATCAAGGTGTATGAATTTTACACTAAAAACACATTAAACTGTTAGCTAGCCATAAGCTGTCGAGTATTGTGTTACCAGCATTCTGCTTCATCTACAGATCATAGATGGTGATAAAATAAAAAGGTCCATATAACATTGCTGCTATATGGACCTTTTGCTAAAAATTTTAAGTTTACTGTTAAACTTTATTTCACTTAATTTCTGCTTGTTGCCTTGCTATTTCTTGAGTTATCTCTTGTGGTGAGCCGGTATTTCGACATAACCAATAATAAGCGCCCGGCACAACAAATAAAGTAAAAATACTTGCTAATGATACACCCGCGAAGATAACCACACCGATCACCATTCGGCTTTCAGCTCCTGGACCTACAGCTAGTACTAATGGAATAGCACTTGTGACCGTGGTAAAGGTTGTCATCACAATAGGTCTTAAACGTTGTGTTGCGGCAGAGATTAATGCTTCCTCAAAGGCAATGCCTTTGTCGCGCAGCTGGTTGGCAAATTCCACGATCAAAATACCATTTTTCGCGGCTAAGCCAATCAACATCACAATACCTATTTGGCTATAGATGTTGAGGCTCATCCCCATCAACTTAAGTCCCGCTAAAGCCCCCACTAACGCTAACGGCACAGTCAACATAATAACAAAAGGATGAATGAAACTTTCAAATTGTGCTGACAATACTAGGTAAGTGATCACTAAAGCTAAAACAAAAATAAAAGCAATAGAGTTACCTGACTCTTGCAATAATTGCGACTGACCTTTGTACGCTACTTGTGCTTCTTCAGGTAGGTGCTCAGCTACAGCATTATTTAAAAAGTCTAAAGCATCACCTAAGGCATAGCCATTAGCTAAACTAGCAGTAATCGTGACACTGCGTAGACGATTAAAACGATTTAGTTGTGATGATGTCGCATTCTCTTCAATCGTGATCAAATTTGATAACGGGATTAACTTGCCACTAACCGAAGAGCGTACAAAAATATTGTCGATATCTTTTGGATTCGAGAAGTCAGTTTTTTCACCTCGAATAACCACATAGTACTCTTCACCACGTTCAACAAAGTTAGTAACTCGGCGCTGCCCCAACATAGTTTCAAGAGTTCGCCCAATATCCCCCACTGACACCCCTAAATCAAAGGCTCTGGTGTGATCAATTTTCACCAATAATTGTGGGTAAGTTTCTTTATAGTCGCTATCGATGCTGTGCAGGTTAGGGTTCTCTTGTGCTTTTGCGATAATAATATCGCGCCATTTAGCTAGCTCAGCATAAGTATTCCCTTGTAACACAAAGGCCACTGGTGAGGTTGAGCCTCCGCCACTTAAGCCCCTTCTCATCATGGCAAACGCTCTAACATCAGTGACTTTAGACAGCTCACCATTAATTTTGTCAATAAAGTCAAAGGTATCAATTACCCGATCTTTCCAAGCAGGCATACCAACAATGGCAATACCGCCGGTACCGCCGAAGCCAGGTACACGGACAAGCACACGATCGAGTTCACCATTATCTTGATGCACCAACAGTTTGCTTTCTATCTCCTGCATATTTTTGACATTATTTTCATAACTTGCCCCTTCTGCACCACGCATCATCACGAAGAAGTTTCCTCTGTCTTCTTTTGGCGTGTACTCTGAAGGTAATTGATAAAATAGGCTGTAAACAGAAAACAAAGACAAAATAATAACAAAAACAATCATTACAGGCTGATGAACACTATTTCTTAAGGCGCGTGAATAAGCGGCCTCAAGTTTGGCAAAACCTTTGTCTAGCTTTTGGCCAAAAGATGAGCTGCGCTCTTTATGCTTCAACATTTTTGAACACATCATCGGTGTCAGAGATAATGCCGTTAAGCTAGAAAATATAACCGCTGCGGCGATAGCAATCGCGAACTCCGTAAATAATCTTCCGACATTACCGGATAGGAATACTAAAGGAACAAAAACCGCGACTAAAACTAATGTTGTGGCAATAACGGCGAAGGCCACTTCTCGACCGCCTTCATAAGCAGCAAGTAAAGGCGTTTGCCCACCCTCAATACGGCGATAAATGTTTTCTAGCACCACAATCGCATCATCAACAACCAGACCTATGGCTAAAACTAAAGCTAATAAGGTCAATAAGTTGATGGAAAAACCAAACCAAGACAACACCATCATTGAGCCAATTAGCGCAACGGGGACGGTAACGGCAGGGATCAGTGTCGCTCTAACATTACCTAAAAATAAAAATATCACGAGTACTACCATTAACATCGCAATGCCAAGCGTACTGTAGACCTCATCAATAGAGCCTTGAATAAACACCGATGAGTCGTAACTATTCGTGATTGTGGTTCCTTGTGGTAAACCATCACGAATAAGTTTCATTTCTTTTCGTGCTGACTTAACCACTTCCAAGGTGTTGGCTTTTGATTGCTTAATAATACCTAAGCCAACCATATTTTTACCATTGCCTCGAAACAGGTTTTCTTCATCTTCTGCTGCCATGCCTATTTTTGCGACATCACCCAGATAAACCAATGACTTATCATCATTGCGCGCTACAACCATAGTAGCAAAGTCATTTTCGGTTAAGTAACTACGTTCAACACGAATAGAAAAATCACGGTCAATTGACTCAACCTTACCAGCGGGTAGCTCAACATTTTCAGCACGTAACGTTTGTTCGATATCATTAACAGTCACGCCTCTAGCAGCCATAGCTTTGCGATTTAACAATACTTTCATGGCATAAGTTCTGCCGCCACCAAGGCGTACTCGTGCGACACCATCAACAACAGAGAATCGGTCAACAATGTACCGCTCTGCATAATCAGTTAGCTGAAGAGTGCTCATAGTTTCACTTTGTAAAACAAACCAAACTATGGCGCTTTCATCATCATTTGCCTTAAAAACTTCAGGCGGATCAGCTTGCTCAGGCAAGTTGTTTAATGCCCGTGAAACTCTATCACGAACATCATTGGTCGCTGCGTCAATATCGCGATCAAGTTCAAACTCAATAGAAATATTCGAACGACCAACTCGGCTATTTGAGTTAATTGATTTAACGCCTTCAATACCGCTAATTCTATCTTCGAGTAATTGAGTGACTTTACTTTCAACTATCGCTGCCGATGCGCCAGGATATGAAGTATTGATACTAACCACAGGCGGGTCAATATCAGGATATTCACGCAAAGGTAAAGTCAAAAATGCGACAACACCAAAGGTAATTAACAATAAATTGATAACAGTGGCAAAAACCGGACGCTTAACCGAGAGGTCAGATAAAATCACGATTTACCCCCTAACACATTAACCGCGGTACCATCACTTAGCTTTAAAGCACCTTCAATTACCACTTCTGAGTTGTTGTCTAGCCCACTGAGCACTTCAACAAAACCATGATAACGTCGGCCAATTTTGAATGATTTTTTTACCGCTTTACCGTCTTCAATCACAAAAACAAAATGCTCATCTTCAATCGGAATAACAGCACTTTCAGGTAGTTGTAGAACTTTTTCAACATTACGAACCACTTGTAGGTTTAATAACATACCGGCACGTAATTTATGATCGCCGTTGGAAATTTCAGCTCGTACTTTTAAAGTACGGGTAACGGGGTCAATACGAGAGTCGATTGAGCTCACCTTGCCAATAAATACCTCTGATTGATAAGCGGTATTGGTAGCTTCGATACGTTGGCCAACAGCGATGGTATTTAAGTAACGTTCAGGGATTGAAAAATCAACCTTGATAATACTTAAATCATCTAAGCTCGTAATAACGTCGCCTACATCCACTAAAGCACCAAGACTTATTTCACGAAAGCCTAAAACACCTGAAAATGGTGCTTTAATCGTTAAATCATCAAGCTTAATTTTTGCGCTAAGCAGTTGTGCTGCTATCGCTTTAGTTTTTGCCTCTTGTTGATCAACCAAAGATTTAGAGGTCGCTTTTTTATCAAACAAATCTTGAAAACGATTAAGCTGAGCTACAGACTCGGCAAGGTTAGCTTGTAGCTCTTTAACTTTGGCCGCTTCTTCTTGGCTATTCAGACGCACCAAAATATCGCCCTTTTTTACCGTATCACCATCTTGGAATGAAATATCATCAACCAAGTCAGAATATTTACTGGTAATTAAGACTTGCTCATTAGCTCTGGAAGTACCAATAGCTTCTACTGCATCTTTAAAATCAGCTAAAGCGATAACAACCGTTTTTACTGAAACGACACGTTGATTTTTTTCTTGCGTGATCTTAGTTTTAGGCCATTGTAAATAAACCGCCAAAACAACTAACATGGTAACAAGTAATAACAAAGGGAGGCGACGACTAACAGCAGACATAAAAGCTCTCTAAATTTTCTAAAAAATATAATAATATAACTATATCCTAGATACTGAAAACGCTCGATACAACTTAGCGTAGAATCCAAGGCTTTGGTCGCAAATCAGAAAAAATAATTAACTTTGTGATTATTAAGATATAATTTATTTACACACATACCAAATGACAGGTATTAGCTGTTTGGTATTACTTCATACATTACATTTTAAGGATTGAATTCGTGAAAATTATAGCCTCAATTATTGTCGTTTTGTTATTACTCAGTGGTGGTGCTCTTTGGTTTTTGGCCGGGGGCTCACTTAATGAGTATGTTAAAAGTCAAATAGAAACAGTTGGTACGCAAGTTACCGAACAGGCTGTTACGGTAAAAGCGGTTGATATCAAACTTACCAGTGGTGCTGGCAGCATTTTAGGCATCAATTTAGCAAATCCAAAAACTTACAGCCAACCTAATGCTTTTTCTTTAGGAGAAATGACACTCGACATTAACCTAGAAAGCTTAACTTCATCGCCAATTATCATTGATGCTATTGTCATTAAATCACCGCAAGCTTTCGTACAATTCACTGAGACCGGTGGTTCTAACATTCAAGATATTTTAGATGCCATAGAGCGAAATACACCTAAAACTGATACTTCAGTTGAAGAACCAGCAAGTAGCGCTAAAGAACCGAAAATTAAAGTGAGTAAAATCATCCTTGCAGGTACGGCATTAACTATAGATTTAAGTGCATTTGGCAATAAAGAACATAGCGCAACATTACCAGATATCACATTAAACAATGTTGGTGGTGACGAAGGCTTACCGGCAAGTCAATTAGGTAGTGAAATTGTTAAACAAGCACTATCCAATATTTGGAAACAAGCTAAAGCGACACAAAAGAAAAAGCTAGTTGATAGCGCAAAAGATAAATTAAAAGAAAAAGCAAAGAAAAAGTTAACTGACTTATTTGGTTAATCTAAGGTTTTTATCGTGCTAGCCTTTTGCAAAGCACGCAGCATAATAAAGCACCTTTTGGGCTCCTTAGCTATTAGCACTACGTTATTATCAGGTAGTGTTTTAGCTGAGCAGCTTGAAGTTAATCTTATGCTTGGTCAAATGTACAGTTCAGATCTTATTGCCGCCACCGGTAGTCATATTGATGTTGATTCCGCTAGCCATATTGCTGTTGGTATTGCTTGGCAAGAAAGTCCCAATGGTCAAGGGCAAATTCTCTTAAATCATGTTAGCCATAACTTTAGTGGTGAAGACAAAATAAAGTATTCGCTAAATATTATTTATGCACACTTTAATGGTATCGCGCTGTTTCGTCAGCAAAACTATACCACTACCATGAGTTTAGGTTTCTAAGGAGCCTATTTTGATGGCAAAGTCGGTGATAAACAGCTCTACCCTTCTGCCAGTATCGCCTTAGGGACTCGCTATAAATTATCTGACAATATAGCATTGATGACAGAGCTACGTGCTTATGCGACACTCGTTGATAAAGATGACAAAATTTTTTGCCAACAAGTAAATTGTAATGCTAACTTTGACGATTCACTTTGGACGGATAGCGCTATTACTGTTGGTATCGCGATTAAATATTAGTTAACCGCACCCTTAATTCATCCTCCAGTATTAGCTTAGAGCAAGCTTGGAGGCAATGTTCTGCTCAAATGTTAACTCGAGGAAAGTTATGGCTTCGTCAGCGCAGCAACTTATTTGTATTACTGATACTAAAGGAAAATATAACTACGTTAACCCCGCTTTTGCATTAGCCTTGGGGTTAGAATCGGCACAAATATCAGAAGAAAGCCAAGAAAGTTACTTTCATCAGGAAATGCCTAAACGTATTCTTAATGAAATTAACCGCACTTTAAAACAAGGCCTTTCATGGCAAGGAATTATTAGATACAACAATAAAAATAATCAGGATGTTTGGCTCGACACTTTTATTACCCCGCAGTACCAAGATGGAAATATTATCGGTTACCAAACCATTGCAACGCTTGCCAAAGCAAGATTAATTAAGCGTGCAACTCGTGTTTATGCAGCTATCAACCAAGATAATCGCTGGGCGAATTTAGAAATAACTAAAAATCATAAATTTACCTTTTTATTAATTGTTAGTGCTATTGCACAATATTTTATTTTCAGCCACTTTGGTATATACCACTCTATTTTTGCGGCCTTGTGTGCTGCAACTCCTGTTGCGATTTTTTGGCAAGATATTATTCCTACCGCCATCAGTGCGCAACGTATGCAATCAATGTTTGATTCATCTTCACGGAAGGTTTATTTCGGTACAGGTACCGCGAGTATATTCGAATTTAATTTTTCAATGTTAAAAGCAAAACTTCGGGCCATTATTGAACGCACTTTAGATACAACAAAACCGATGAATGCAGTGATGAATAATGTTAGTGCCGGCATTAGTCAAACCCGAGAAAATTTAACCACACAACAAGGTACCATAGAGCAGTTAAGCCATGCCATGCTTGAAATGCAAACGGCAACAACAGAAATATCAGCAAATGTTGCCACGGCAGCTGGTGATTTAGATGACACTTTTCGACATTGTGAAGAGGCTCAGCAAGGTATTTTCTCAACCACTGATAAAATTAAATCATTAGCGGGTGATATTGATCAGGCATCATCTTCAGCCGACAGCTTAACTCAATCAGCCAACAACGTTGGTGATCTAATGGAAGAGATACAATCTATTGCCGACCAAACCAATTTATTAGCCTTAAATGCTGCTATTGAAGCCGCACGTGCCGGTGAGCATGGGAGAGGCTTTGCCGTTGTCGCTGACGAAGTCAGAAATTTATCATCTCGAACACAAGATTCTGCAGTAAAGATCCACCAACGCTTATCCGTTATGTTAGAAACCATAGAACAATGGGTTGCCTTAATGCTGAAAAATAAACAAGAAGCACAATCATGTGTTGAGATCGCTGAAGGCTCTAATCAAAAAATTGCTGACGTTGTCGATCGCGTGCAAAAAGTCACTGATGTTGCTAATCAAATAGCAACGGCGACTGAGCAGCAAAACATCACTTCGGTCACTATTAATCAATATGTTAACGACGTACAGCAGGCTATCACCCGTACTTGGCAGCAAACCGATATTGTTACTGATGAAATGCTAATGCTATCAAATAGCGTGGATAATATTACTAATGTTGCCAGTACCTTTATTCCGCCAAGTAAATAACCTCATGCAGATTAAACCGTAAAAATATGTCAATCTGAGCCAATACTTTTAGAACAACCTCAACTTTCGGCTAGCAAAGTTGAGGCTTGTTACCTCGAGCATAGTTAACTAACTCCCCCTTGGGTAATGAGTTATTGATATTCAAGTTGATCAATAACTTAAGCGGTTAAGCGAAGGTCATCGCCGGTTAACATGACAATAAACACCATTAACGCTTCATTTTATTCCATTATCAAGGCATAAGGTTTATGAATAGCGAGCTATTTGTCGATATTTTAACGCTGAGGGTCGGTGAAAAAAACGTGTTGAGAGATTGCTGTATATATAAAGTCATCAATACTGGTTTTTACATGGTTACAGCTTGGCTCTGCTAGTAGCCTAAAGGCAATAATCAGCTTAAATGCTGAAAAAGTTCAATCACCAATGATTAAAATACCGACTTAAGTAACTTTACTTTACACTAGAATCCTATTAAAAAGCGCTTTCCCCCGCCAATATTTGATCAATATCACTTACAAGTAGGAAAACATAAAAACACAACATATTGTGTTAAATATTGATCGAGATATACATATATACACCTTTAGCTTGTATGAAATACAATAATATTTATTATCAACAAACCAATTAACTCGATAATAAAATAACTTGCCATGATGACACTGAAAACCGATCGTGAAAAAAAAACTGCTGCTGAAATAAATTCGCCCGAAAATAAAACGGATAAAAAGCCTGAACTACAAGCGGCTTCACTTGATATATGGGATAAAAAGTATCGACTAAAAGATAAGCACGGCAACAATCAAGAAGCCAATGTCGATGAAACATTTTTACGTATCGCTAAAGCTTTAGCTGATATCGAAGTTAAAGATCAGGCGCAGTGGCAAGAAAAATTTCTTTGGGCTATACAATCTGGTGCTTATCCAGCAGGGCGCATTATTTCTAATGCTGGTGCAGCAAAATTTAAGCCCGCGACCTCGACAATTAATTGTACCGTATCCGGTACCATTGAAGACTCCATGACAGGTATTTTACAACAAGTTCATCAAGCGGGTTTAACACTAAAAGCCGGTTGTGGTATTGGTTATGAATTCTCGACATTAAGGCCTAGTGGCGCTTATGTCGCAGGGGCTGGTGCCACAACATCGGGTCCGCTGTCCTTTATGGATATATACGACAAAAT
>OJHH01000471.1_pt1 | contig 13384 bp, 11 predicted proteins | sample 1594911 | NCBI WGS metagenome assembly OJHH01 (sample SAMN05416787, study PRJEB24817) | seawater metagenome | isolation source: Sea water | place: Canada:Atlantic | collected 2013-11
TGTAGAGAGGTCTCGTGGGCTCGGAGATGTGTATAAGAGACAGGATACTAGCTGTGTAAAAAATAGAAATAGGATAAGAATCTTTTTCATTCAATTGTTTTTGTTATAACGTTTCAAATATATTATATAATATAAGGTTTACCTATTTTATAATCGCGATTTAAGAAAAAATTAAGGCTTAAATCTACCTTTGTTATTATTTATTAAACAATTGTTATGCCAATTTTGTTAATTTGTAAGATGCAGTTCTCTATTCATAAAAATTTTCAACTAAATGGGTTTTCTTTTCTTAATAAAGAAGAGTTGTTAGACTATTCAAAGTCTATTTCTAAACCAATTTTCGCTTTTTTATCAGAATTTTTATCAGATGTAATTATTGTTGAAGTTCAAACTTCGGGATCTACAGGAGTTCCGAAAATTGTAGAGATTAAAAAAGAGTTTTTCATAAACTCAGCAATAGCAACAGGAGAATTTTTTAATTTGAAAGAAAACACGACTGCATTAATGTGTTTGAATCCTGAATATATTGCTGGTAAAATGATGTTGGTAAGAGCATTGGTTTTAGGATGGAAATTAGATGTAGTTTCTCCATCTTCAAATCCATTAAGCAATATTGAAAAAGTATACGACTTCTCGGCGATGGTGCCTTTGCAAGTGTTTAGTTCAATGGATTGTTTACATAAAATAAAGAAGTTAATTATTGGAGGAGGTGTTGTGTCAAAAGGTTTAGAATCTAAATTAGAGAGCCTTACAACAGAAGTTTTTGCGACTTATGGTATGACAGAAACGGTTACACATATTGCTGTAAAAAAATTGAATGGAATGGCAAAGAAAGGTGAAAATTATTTTTTATTAGAAAATGTAAAAATCACAAAAGATGAAAGAAATTGTTTGGTGATTGATGCTCCAAATGTTTCTGACACTAAAATAGTAACGAATGATATAGTTACTATTATTTCTGATACAGAGTTTCAATGGCTTGGAAGAGTTGATTCAATTATTAATTCAGGAGGTGTAAAATTAATTCCAGAGCAAATAGAGCAAAAACTCTCTAAAATTATTTCTCAACGTTTTTTTATTAGTTCACTAACTGATGATATGTTAGGTGAAAAGGTTGTTTTGATCATTGAAGGGGAGGAGGAAAATATTGATTTTTCTAGTGTAGACAGTTTGTCTAAGTATGAGATCCCAAAAGAAGTCTTTTTCCTACCAAAGTTTATAGAAACTGAAACCAAGAAAATTCATCGAAAAAAGACATTAGAATTATTGTTTTGATTAAGAGAATCACTCTACATAACCATAGAATGATAGACGGTCTGAACATCTTCATCTTCTTCTAGTTTTTCTAATAGTTTTTCAACATCTGCTTGTTGTTCTTCAGATAGTTTGGTTGTAGTTGTTGGAATTCGATCGAATCCAGAAGATAAAATTTCGACATTTTCATTTTCAAAGAAAGATTGAATTGCGCCAAATTGTTCAAAAGGAGCATAGACAATAATACCTTCTTCATCATCAAAAACTTCTTCAACATCAAAGTCTATCAATTCTAATTCCAGTTCTTCTAAATCTATTGTAATATCTTCTTTTTTAATCGTAAACGTACATGTATGATCAAACATAAAAATCACAGAACCTGAAGTTCCAAAATTCCCATCACATTTATTAAAAGCAGAACGGACATTGGCAACAGTTCTGTTATTATTGTCAGTTGCAGTTTCAACTAAAAGTGCAATTCCGTGAGGTGCATAGCCTTCAAATAAAACTTCTTTATAGTTTGCAGTATCTTTATCAGAAGCCTTTTTAAGGGCTCTTTCTACATTTTCTTTAGGCATGTTGGCTGCCTTTGCATTTTGAATAACGGCTCTTAAACGTGAGTTAGCATCAGGATTTGGACCTCCTTCTTTTACTGCCATCACAATGTCTTTCCCTATTCTTGTAAACGTTTTTGCCATTGCTGACCAGCGTTTCATTTTTCGCCCTTTTCTTAGTTCAAATGCTCTTCCCATTTCTATTTTTTTTAAATTCTAATTAGCAATTATACCTGTATCACTCCCAAATTAAACGGTTTCTCAATCGGAGCATTATTTGCAGCTTCAATACCCATAGTCAACCATTTTCTCGTGTTTATAGGGTCTATAATTGCATCTGTCCAGATTCTTGCCGCAGCGTAATACGGTGAAGTTTGCTTATCGTAGCGTTCTTCAATTGTTTTTAAAATTTCTTGTTCTTTTTCTGGTGTTATTTCTTCTCCTTGTTTTTTAAGCGAAGCAGTTTCGATCTGTAATAAAACTTTCGCTGCTTGTGAACCTCCCATAACTGCAAGTCTTGCACTTGGCCAAGCAAATATCAATCTTGGATCGTAGGCTTTTCCACACATTGCGTAATTTCCTGCTCCATAAGAATTCCCTATAATAACGGTAAATTTTGGAACTACAGAATTACTTACTGCATTTACCATTTTTGCGCCATCTTTTATAATGCCTCCATGTTCAGATTTGCTTCCTACCATAAACCCTGTAACATCTTGTAAGAAAACTAAAGGTATTTTTTTCTGATTACAATTAGCAATAAATCGAGTCGCTTTATCGGCGCTATCTGAATAGATAACTCCTCCAAATTGCATTTCTTTTTTTGCATTCTTTACAACTTTTCTTTGGTTAGCAACAATTCCAACTGCCCAACCATCAATTCGAGTGTAAGCACAAATTATTGTTTTACCATAATCGGCTTTATACTCTTCAAATTCAGAATTATCAACTAAACGTTTGATAACCTCTTTCATATCGTATTGATCTGTTCTCAATTTTGGTAAAATACCGTATATATCTTGTGGGTTTTCTGTTGGTTTAGATGGTTTAATTCTATTGTATCCTGCTTTTTGGTTGTCTCCAATTTTGCTAAAAATATTCTTAATTTTATCTAACGCATCTTTGTCGTCAGTAGCTTTATAATCAGTTACGCCACTAATTTCACAGTGTGTTGTTGCGCCTCCTAAAGTTTCGTTATCTATATCTTCTCCAATTGCAGCTTTCACTAAATAACTTCCTGCAAGAAATATACTGGCTGTTTTATCAACGATGATAGCCTCGTCGCTCATGATAGGAAGGTAGGCTCCTCCAGCAACACAACTTCCCATAATTGCAGAAATTTGAGTAATTCCCATACTGCTCATTACAGCGTTATTTCTAAAAATTCTACCAAAATGTTCTTTGTCGGGAAAAATTTCATCTTGCATTGGTAAATAAACTCCTGCAGAATCTACGAGATATATTATTGGAAGTTTATTCTCTATAGAAATTTCTTGTGCTCTTAAATTTTTCTTTCCTGTAATTGGAAACCATGCTCCAGCTTTCACTGTTGCATCATTTGCAACAACAATACACTGCTTTCCTGATATGTAACCGATTTTCACAACAACTCCTCCAGAAGGACATCCTCCATGTTCTGCATACATTTCATCTCCTGCAAAGGCTCCAATCTCTATAGAATCAGATTTTTCATCAAGTAAATAATCAATTCGTTCTCTTGCTGTTAACTTTCCTTTCGCATGATGTTTTTCAATACGCTTTTCGCCACCACCTTTGTAAACTTTGAGCAATTTTCTTTTTAAATCTGATACTTGAAGTTTATTATAATCTTCGTTTTTGTTGAAGTTTACATCCATCACTATACGTCTTAATTTATATTGCTAAAGTAAGAAAATTTAATCGTAAGAATTGATAATTTCCTCTACAGTTTCAGCAATTTCAGTGTGTCGTTGTTCTTTTTCTAATTGCGATTTTTTTGTAGCCTGTAATTTCACTATTATTTAAAACTCAAGATAACTATCTTGAGTTTTTTTATTTTCAAAAAATGACTTAACTTGCTTAAATATTATGCGTGCATAATAAATTATTAAAATTAAAATACATGACCAAATACAAACATATTTTTGAGCCATTAGATTTAGGCTTTACAACTCTCAAAAATAGAATTTTGATGGGTTCTATGCATACAGGACTTGAAGAAGAGAAAAATGGAATTGATAAGATTTCGACCTATTATGCAGAAAGAGCAAAAGGAGGTGTAGGTCTTATAGTTACTGGAGGGATTTCACCCAATATTCAAGGTTGGACAGGACCATTTTCTGCTAGAATGAGTTCTAAAAAGCATGCAATACACCACCAAAAAATTACGGATGCAGTTCATAAAGAAGGTGGGAAAATATGTATGCAAATTTTACATGCAGGTCGTTATGGGTATCATCCTTTTAATGTTGCGCCTTCTAAAATAAAATCTCCAATAACACCGTTTAAGCCTTTTAAATTAACACAATCTGGAATTAAAAGAACCATTAGAGATTTTGTAAATAGTGCTAAACTTTCAAAGTTGGCAGGTTATGATGGTGTTGAAATTATGGGTTCTGAAGGCTATTTAATAAATCAATTTATAACTAAAAGAACAAATAAACGTACTGATAATTATGGAGGTTCTTATGAAAACAGAATGCGTTTACCCATTGAATTAGTAAAACAAACAAGAGATGCCGTAGGAGAGAATTTCATTATTATCTATCGTTTATCAATGCTAGATTTGGTAGAAAATGGAAGTTCTTGGGAAGAAGTGGTGCAACTTGGTAAAGAAATTGAAAAAGCAGGAGCAACAATTATAAATACAGGAATTGGATGGCATGAAGCAAGAATACCTACGATTGCTACATCTGTACCTCGAGCTGCATTTACTTGGGTTACTCAAAAAATGAAAGAAGAATTATCAATTCCACTGATAACTTCTAATAGAATAAATATGCCTGAAACTGCTGAAAAAGTTTTGGCTGAAGGGCATGCAGATATGATTTCAATGGCTCGTCCTTTTTTGGCAGATCCAGAATGGGTGAATAAAGCTGAACAAGAAAAAGATGATGAAATTAATACTTGTATAGGTTGTAATCAAGCGTGTTTAGATCATGTTTTTGAACAAAAAGTAGCGAGTTGTTTGGTGAATCCAAGAGCTTGTCATGAAACAGAATTAAATTATATTCCTACAGAAAATAAGAAGAAAATTGCTGTTATTGGAGCAGGACCTGCAGGTTTGGCTGCCTCTACTATTGCTGCTCAAAGAGGTCATGTTGTGACTCTTTTTGATGCTCATTCTGAAGTAGGAGGTCAATTTAACATCGCAAAACAAATTCCAGGAAAAGAAGAGTTTTACGAAACTATCCGTTATTTCAATAAACAGATCGAATTACATGATGTTACTGTAAAATTGAATACAAAGGTTTCGACTGAAGATTTGTTGAATTCTGATTTTGATGAAATTATTATAGCTACAGGTATTAAACCAAGAGAATTAAAAATAGAAGGAATTAATCATCAAAAGGTATTGAGTTATATTGATGTGTTGAAGCATAAAAAAGCAGTTGGAAAAAGAGTTGCAGTAATTGGAGCAGGAGGAATTGGTTTTGATGTTTCTGAATATTTAACTCATGAAGGAGAATCTACTTCACTAAATATTGACGCATGGTTAAAAGAATGGGGAATTGATAAAACTTTTAAATCTAGAAGTGGCATTGAAGGTATTAAACCAGATTTTCATCCATCGCCAAGAGAAGTTTTTATGTTTAAAAGAAGCGAAGGGAAGTTTGGTGGGAACCTTGGTAAAACTACAGGATGGATTCATAGATCAACCTTAAAAAAGAAAGGTGTTCAATTTATAGGCGGAGTTTCTTATACTAAAATTGATGACAAAGGGTTGCATTATACACAAAATGAAGAAGCGAAAATTTTAGAAGTTGATACTATTGTTATTTGTGCAGGCCAGACTCCATTTAAAGAATTATATCAACCATTGCTAGATGCTGGTAAAAATGTTCACGTTGTTGGTGGAGCAGATTTCGCATCAGAATTGGATGCGAAAAGAGCAATCGATCAAGGCAGTAGAGTTGCAGCAGAACTATAAATAGAGTAAAAATCCCGCTAAAAGTGGGATTTTTACTTTTTTAAATATTAAAAATGACTTTTAAAAAATCTAATCTCAAAATCAAAAAATGAAATCATTTACTGTACAAGAAATTAATTCGCTTTTAAATGGCGTATTAATAGGAGATTCTGCACATAAAATTTATGCACCCGAACAAATTGAAAAGGCAGAAAAAGGACAGATTACTTTTATTGGAAATAGAAAGTTTGCTCGTTTATGGGAAAACTCGAATGCAAGTGCAGCAATTGTAGATGAAAAAATAGAGTTACTTCCAGGCGAAGGAAAATCGTTTATAAAAGTAAAAAATGCAGACTTAGCAATGGCGACTTTATTGGAGGCTTTTGAACTAGATTCTCCGTCTTTTGAGGTTGATATTCATCCAACAGCTGTAATTGATAAAACAGTTCAATTAGGAAAATGCTGTAAAATAGGCGCAAATTCTTATATAGGAAAAAATGTTGTTTTGGGTGATAACGTTACCGTTTATCCTAACGTTTCAATTTTTGATGATTCTACCATTGGTAATCATACTGTAATTTGGTCAGGAACTGTAATTAGAGAACGTAGCGAAATAGGAAATTCCTGTATTTTTCATGCGAATGTAAGTATAGGTGCAGACGGATTTGGATATCGCCCAAGCGAACAAGGTTTAACTAAGATTATTCATATAGGAAATGTAGTTATAGGAAATCATGTTGAGATTGGTGCTAATTCCTGTGTAGATAGAGGTAAATTTAGTTCAACTATTTTAGGTGATGGATGTAAAATTGATAACTTGGTACAGATTGGACATAATTCTGTATTGGGTAAATTCTGTATAATGGCTGGTAATAGTGGTCTGGCAGGTTCTGTAACTCTTGGAGATGGCGTAATTATTGGAGGAAGTGCATCTATTAAAGATCACACTACAATTCATTCAGGTGCAATAGTTGGAGCAGGTTCTGGTGTAATTGCTGATGTAGCAGCCGGAAAAACAGTTTTAGGTTATCCTGCATGTGATGCTAAAGAAAAGATGAAACAATGGGTAGCCATACGTAAATTAGGTAGAGCTTAGATATTCATTTTACCTTCTATTTTTATAGGATGTATAAACTATAAAAAACAAAATAAATAACGATATTTGTAATTCACTTTTTTTCAATAAACAGAAAGGCATATGGCAATGAATAAAAATACTGTGTTAGGCTGGGCAACATTTATTATGATACTTGTTGGAATAGCGCTAATTTTAATGGGAGCATATAGATACAATGATGTTGCAGGTTGGGGATTTGCTTCAGTAGGAATAGGATTTTTGGCAAATGCGTGGGTTTTTAATGCTTTAAAAGGAAGAGTATAATGAGTGATGATAAAAAAATAATATTTTCAATGACCAGAGTAAACAAGACGTTTCCTGGTGCAAACAAACAAGTTTTAAAAAATATTCATTTAAGTTTTTTCTATGGAGCTAAAATTGGGATTTTAGGTCTGAATGGTTCTGGGAAATCTACTTTGATGAAAATTATTGCTGGAATTGAAAAAAACTATCAAGGAGATGTAACTTTTAATCAAGATTATACTGTTGGATACCTTTCTCAAGAGCCTGAATTAGATGATACTAAAACGGTTATGGATATTGTTAAAGAAGGTGCTGCTGAAACTGTAGCGGTTCTTGAAGAGTATAACAAAATCAACGACATGTTTGGTTTAGAAGAAGTGTATTCTGATGCTGATAAAATGGAAAAGTTGATGAATCAACAAGCCGTTTTACAGGATAAAATTGACGCTTTAGATGCTTGGGAATTAGATACAAAATTAGAAATAGCAATGGATGCTATTCGTACTCCAACTGGAGACACTCCTATTAAAAACTTATCTGGTGGAGAGCGACGTAGAGTTGCATTGTGTAGATTGTTATTACAACAACCAGATGTTTTATTGCTAGATGAGCCTACGAATCACTTGGATGCAGAATCTGTACATTGGTTAGAGCATCATTTATCACAATATAAAGGAACTGTAATTGCTGTAACGCACGATAGATATTTCTTGGATAATGTTGCTGGATGGATTTTGGAATTAGATAGAGGTGAAGGAATTCCTTGGAAAGGAAATTATTCATCTTGGTTAGAGCAAAAAGGAAATAGACTTAAACAAGAAGAAAAAACAGCTTCGAAACGTCAAAAAACATTAGAGCGAGAGTTAGAATGGGTGCGTCAAGGAGTAAAAGGACGTCAGTCAAAATCAAAAGCTCGTTTGGCGAATTATGATAAGTTGATGAGTCAAGATCAAAATAAAATTGAAGAGAAATTAGAAATTTATATTCCTAATGGTCCAAGACTTGGAACAAATGTGATTGATGCAAAAGGTGTTTCAAAAGCATTTGGAGAAAAGTTATTATATGATGATCTTAATTTTTCATTACCTCCTAATGGTATTGTTGGAATTATAGGTCCCAATGGAGCAGGTAAAACGACTATTTTCAAAATGATAATGGGTGAAGAGAAAGCTGATAAAGGAGAATTTGAAGTAGGAGATACTACTAAAATAGCTTATGTAGATCAATCACATTCCAATATCGATGCTGATAAATCTATTTGGGAAAATTTTTCTGACGGACAAGATCTAGTGATGATGGGAGGGAAGATGGTGAATTCTAGAGCGTATCTAAGCCGTTTCAATTTCGCAGGTTCTGAGCAAAATAAAAAAGTAAGTGCATTGTCTGGAGGAGAGCGTAATAGACTGCATTTAGCAATGACATTAAAAGAAGAAGGAAATGTATTGTTATTAGATGAGCCAACAAATGACTTGGATATAAATACATTAAGGGCTTTGGAAGAAGGTCTAGAGAACTTTGCAGGTTGTGCTGTTGTAATTTCGCATGATAGATGGTTTTTAGATAGAATTTGCACGCATATATTAGCTTTTGAAGGTGATTCTCAGGTTTATTATTTTGAAGGTTCTTTTTCAGAATATGAAGAGAGTAAAAAGAAGCGTTTAGGCGGTGATTTAATTCCTAGAAGAATAAAATATAAAAAATTAACTCGTTAAAAAAAAGCTCAACTTATTAAGTTGAGTTTTTTTTTGATGAATACTGACCTTTTTCAGTTTACTTAATTCAAGTGAGTTTTCAGGTAATTTAAAAAAATCAAAATAAGTATCAACCTAATAGGTCTAAAGCGTTGTTATTTTTTAGGTAAATTTCTGTACTTGGACCTTCCATAAAAAGTAAATCAAGGATGCTTAAATTTGAAAGAAAACCATGCTTATTTTCAAAAACTTGAGTGTATGGTTTTAGATCGTAATTAAGTTCTTTTCTTGCAACTGCTAGACTTCTGAAATCTTTCAAATCTGAATCTACATTATATATTGAAGTTTTAGAATATGTAATTTCTTCTTGCATTGCACTTATGATAAACTCATGACATTTTATATTAAAATCTAATAAAAACTCTTGTTTTTGTTCATAAAGTGGTCTTAAATCATCTTCGTAAAATTCAAAAAATGGAGAAGATCTATATACAGTTTGAAGTGTTCTTAAATGTTGAGTTTGCCAATTAGAACTATTATCAATCTTTATATCTCTTGTTTTTTGTCGAATGTTTTTGTTGTGTATAGTTGAAATGTTGAGTTGTAATTTTCCACTTGCGCTGTAAATATTGCAGCGATTTCTATAGGTTTGTTTTTGAAAATTATCGTCTACTTCAAATACAATCGTATCGCTTTTTGTCATTGCAACGTATTGTATAATTGGCGCAAAATATGTTGGAATAAATAACAATATTTATGGTTTTTTCTTCTTTTTAATAAAATTGCTATAGACTATCCAAGCACCTAATAATCCTAAAAAGTAATAAAGGTAAGATACTGGTTTCCCACTTCCGTGAACTGTTGTAAAGAAACGTTCCCAACGAGGTTTTCCACCACTCCAAGGCATACCATTCTTAAAACTCATCCAAATGAAAACAGGTTTTCCTACAACATGATCCATTGGTGTAAAGCCCCAAAAACGGGCATCTAATGAACTTTGTCGGTTGTCACCCATCATCCAATAATAATCTTGTTTAAAGGTGTAATTACTAACTTTTTCACCATCAATATAAACCTCGTTATTATTAAATGTAACATCATTATGATGTTCATATTGTTCAATTAAGTGTTTGTAAAACGGAATAGATTTTTCGTTTAGCTCAACTGTTTCTCCCTTTTTCGGAATGTATATTGGACCGTAATTATCTATTGTCCAAGCGTATTGTTCATTATGAGGAAATAATTTAGGATCATATTTTCCTGCAGGTTCTATTTTTTTTGTAATACTTTTTACAGAAGAATTATTTTTTAATAATTTCAAATCATCTTCAGATAGATTTAAAATGTATGTACCTTCTTTAGATACATATCCTTCTCTAACATTATAACGCTCTCTAATACTTCTACTGCTTATTTGTTTTCCGTCAGTATCTACTTCGTAATAAAACTGAGGCTTTGCTCTATCTGGCATGATTGAGCGTTCTCCATTGATATAAATATCTCCATCAATAATTTGTAGCGAGTCACCAGCGATACCAACACAACGCTTTACATAATTGGTTTTTTTATCAATAGGTTTGTATGTGAATTTTCCAGAATTATCTCCCCACATTGTCGCTAATGTATCTGCAGGCCAGTTAAACACAACAATTTCATTGCGTTTTATTTTTTGTAATCCAGGTAATCTGTAATATGGAAGTTGTGGTTTTTTTAAATATGAACCTGTACCTATTACCGGTATAGAGTCATGTACCATTGGTAAAGCAATTGTTGTCATCGGAACTCTTGCTCCGTAATGAAATTTACTTACAAATAGAAAATCTCCAACCAATAAAGACTTTTCTAAAGATGATGTAGGAATTACGTATGGACGCATGAAATACGTGTGTACTAATGTTGCAGCAATAACAGCAAAAGTAATAGAACTAATCCAATCACCAAGGCCACTTTGAGGCTCTAAACTTCTGTTTTCAACATATTTTGCATCTGTTGCATAATTGATATAATAAATATAAAACCCAAGAGTAAGTAAAACTAAAATAGAATCTAATCTTGATTTTTTCCCAAAACTTCTGATTGTTTCAATCCATATTACAGGGAACATCAATAAATTAATGATTGGAATAAAAAGAAAAATCACCCACCATTTTGGTCTATTTATAATTTTCATTAATACAATACTATTGTATACCGGAATTACAGCTTCCCACCATTTTTTTCCTGCTTTTTCATAAAGTTTCCATGTACCTAAAAAGTGGATTACTTGTACAAGTAGGATGAATAGTGTTAATTGTATTGCTGTCATAATTTTTTGTTTAAATTCCTAATACATCTTTCATTGTATAAACCCCTCTTTTGTCTACAAGCCATTCGGCTGCAACTACTGCTCCTAATGCAAAACCTTCTCGATTATGTGCAGTGTGGTTTATGTGTATTGTATCAATTTCTGATGTATAAGATACGGTATGTGTTCCAGTTACTTCTGGAATTCTTTTTGCTGTTATTGGTAGTGTCTTTTGATCATTTGTTACATCTAATGACCAATTATTTTTATCTGTATGTTTTATAATACCTTCTGCGAGTGTAATTGCTGTTCCGCTTGGAGCGTCTAATTTTTTTGTATGATGTATTTCTTCAATGGAAGTAGTGTAATTATTTAAATTAGACATCATTTTAGAAAGTTGTTCATTTAACTCAAAGAAAATATGAACTCCTAAACTAAAATTTGTTGCAGTTATGAATGCACCATTTTTTTGATCACACAACGCCATAATTTCTTCAATACTATTGTGCCATCCTGTGGTTCCAGAAATAACAGGAACATTATTGTCAAAACAGTTAAGTATATTGCTTTTTGCAGATGAAGGTATACTGAAATCAATTGCAATATCTGCTATTGAAATATCATAGTTTATTGTTTTAGAATCAACAATTAAAACTATTTCATGACCTCGTTTTAGAGCAATTTTTTCAATTGCTTTCCCCATTTGTCCATATCCAAGTAGTGCTATTTTCATATGCTTAGATTATACTTTTTATAGTTAGCATATGCTGTTCGCGATTAATCATTTTTTTATTTATAAAATTTTTGTTTGCTCGTTTCATTATTGAAAGTTATAAGATAATGAAATACCTGCTGTAACTTGATTTGTAACAGGATCAATTAATAATTGAGGTCTAAACACTAAATTATCATCAGTATTTAATTGTTTTAGATGGGCATCTACACTCGCTTCAACTATCTGTAAAGCATATAGACCAATAGTAATAAAAAGGGATAAATCTCGGTCTTCTTTAAATCTCTTTTGAGCACGTTCTAGAGCGTCATCAGTCAATAAAACATTGCCATTTAATCCATCAAATTCATGTGGTTTTCCTGATTGCATTGATTTAAACGCATCGCGATATCTGTTATATTGGCTGTTATTATGAATGTAAAAACCGGTTGAAGTTCCAAGTAAACCATAAACAATTGGAATTTTCCAGTATTTTTTATTGTATGCTTGTCCAAGTCCAGGAAGTATAGCGGAATAAAATGCAGCTGTAGAAGGCGCTAATGGATTTACGACTTCACTTACCGTAGGAATTGTATCACTGACGATTAAGTCATTTTCTTGAGAGAATGAAAAAAAACTATTCAAAAGAATGAGACTAAAGAAGAGATATTTGAATTTTAAACCCACGATTATTGTAATAATTTTTTAATTCTTAAAAAATCTTCTTCTGAACTAAACGGAATGGTAATTTCCCCTTTATTTCTATCAGATACTTTCACATTTACACTACAATTTAAATATCCTTTAATACCATTTAAACTATTTTTTATATAAAACGGAAGTTGTGCTTTTTTTACAATTACTTTTTCTGAACCACCATCTTTTATGCTTTTAACTAAATCTTCAGTTTGTCTTACTGAAAGTTTTAATTTTAATATTTTCTCATAGATAGCTAATTGTTCCTCTGGATTTTCAATATTTATAATTGCTCTTCCATGACCCATTGAAATAAATCTATCGCGAATTCCGGTTTGAATGATTGGATCTAATTTTAATAATCTTAAGTAATTAGAAATGGTAGAACGTTTTTTACCAACTCGTTTACTCATTTCTTCTTGAGTTAAATTAATTTCATCAATTAATCGTTGATATGATAAGGCAATTTCAATAGGATCTAAGTTTGTTCGTTGTATGTTTTCAACTAATGCCATTTCTAGCATTTCTTGATCGTTTGCAATTCTTATGTAGGCAGGAATAGTTTTGCTTTCAATTAATTTAGAAGCTCTAAAACGACGTTCTCCAGAAACTAATTGAAATTTATTATCATCAATTTTTCTAACAGTAATTGGTTGAATTACACCTAACTGTTTTATAGATGTTGCTAATTCTCTTAAGGCTTCTTCGTCAAAATGAAATCTTGG
>OJHH01000475.1_pt1 | contig 13338 bp, 9 predicted proteins | sample 1594911 | NCBI WGS metagenome assembly OJHH01 (sample SAMN05416787, study PRJEB24817) | seawater metagenome | isolation source: Sea water | place: Canada:Atlantic | collected 2013-11
CCTCTCTATTCGTCGGCAGCGTCAGATGTGTATAAGAGACAGTGAATGGCTAGGTGAAAATTTCGACCTAAGTACCCAGTTACTTTTAAACTTTAACTTTCCGAATGTAATTCCTGAAAATAGCTATATGGATATTGTAGCTGCAGGACGTTCTTTAGGAGGGATAAGTAACTTCACCTATTCGCTGAACTCCGGAGAATCGATAGGAGCACCTATTTCCGCTACTACGACTTTCGCTACTGCAGAAGTAGCTGTATCCAACGCTCAAACTCTAGAGTTCACACCTACAGATGACAATATTCAATTAACTATAGACTTTTCTAAGTTCTCCGAAGATTCCGAAGGATGGCTCGATTATGTAGCGGTGCAATGCAGAAGAGAGCTAATTATGTCTGGCAACATATTAGACTTTAGAGATCCTCAAACTATAGGTGAGGATATAATTCAATATTCACTTGGAAATGTTTTTAATCCAAATAGTCTTACTATTTGGAACATTTCTAATCCTACCGCACCTAAGAACATACCTTTCACTGCAAATGATAATGAAGCAAGCTTTAAATACACTGGTGACGCTCTGGAGTCGTTCATAGCGTTTAATAATAGCTCGTTTATGTCGCCCGAAATGATTGGACAAGTAGAAAATCAAAATTTACATTCGCTCACAGATGTAGATTACATTATTCTGGCCAATGCAAATTTTGCGAGTGCGGCTGAACAATTAGCCGAATTGCACCGAGCTGATGGCTTAATTGTAGAAGTAGTTTTCCCAACTCAAGTTTACAACGAGTTTTCGAGTGGTAATCCAGATGTTACAGCTATTAAAATGCTCATGAAAATGCTTTATGATGACGCTGCAGGTGATACTGAATTAGCCCCAAAATATCTATGCATCTTTGGAGATGGTACTTATAATAACAGAAGTATTAGCTCCTCAGACCCATACATCATTTCCTATCATTCTAAAAACAGTTTTTCTCCTACAAACAGTTACGTATCTGACGACTATTTCGGGTTACTAGATGATGACGAAGCCGAATCCACATCAGACAAAATGGATATTGGAATAGGAAGAATAGTAGCTAGATCAGAGGGAGAGGCTGCTCAAATGGTAGAAAAAATCAGAAGATATAAATCAGAGAACACTACTACTGATGGAGGAGCTGCATGTATAGGAGATGGAACAAATTCTACATTTGGTTCTTGGAGAAATAAAATAGTTTTTGTTGCAGATGATCAAGACGGAAATAACATTGATGGAAACATTCACATGCTTTACTCGGAACAACTCCATGACACTATTAAAAACAATCACCTTGAATTTAATATTGAAAAAGTATATGCCGATGCATACACTCAAACTTCAACTCCAGGTGGGGAAAGATATGATGATGCAAAAGAAAGCATACAAAGAGTTGTTCAAGATGGAGCTTTAGTCGTTAATTATATTGGACATGGAGGAGAAAAAGGATGGGCACATGAAAGAATTTTAGATATACCTACAATTAGAAACTGGAGTAATAACACAAGAATGCCTGTATTCGTTACAGCCACTTGTGAATTAACTAGGTATGATGATCCCGAATTTTTATCCGCTGGCGAACTTATTTTTCTCAACCCTGATGGAGGAGCTATAGCTATGCTTACAACAACTCGAATAGTGTATAGTGGAAGTAACCAATCTCTAGCTAGACAATATTATCACGCTACGTTTGGCCCCGACTCTCCACCTGACATCACACTTGGCGAATCATATAGATTAACTAAAAACGCAGTGAATGGGACTAATCAAAAAAACTTCTCTCTCATTGGTGATCCAGCTTTGATAATGTCACACCCTAAAAAAGAAGTCTATACATCTAGCATCAATGACACTGACATAACTCTTTTCACGGATACTTTAAAAGCTCTGGAGACAGTAACTGTAAAAGGATATATCGGGGATAATAACGGAACAATTCTTACCGATTTTAATGGGTTTGTTTATCCTACTGTTTACGATAAGGAACAAACTTTATTTTCATTAGCCAATGATGCATCGGATGATAATTCCATAGCTCCTTTTCCTTTTGATCTTAGAAAAAACATTCTTTACAACGGAAAAGCCACTGTATTAAACGGAAATTTCGAATTCACTTTTATTGTCCCTAGAGATATTAATTATCAAGTAGGAGAAGGAAGAATATCTTACTACGCTGTGGACGGAAATATAGATGGACATGGACAGTGTAGTAGCTTTAAAATAGGGGGCTCTTCAGATGATGTAGTGTTAAATGAAGAAGGACCACTTATTGAATTATACCTAAACAACATCGAATTCATTGATGGGGGCATTACCGATGAAATACCGGTACTACTCTCTAAACTACAAGATGAAAATGGGATTAACACTGTTGGAAATGGAATTGGACATGATTTAAAAGCTGTAATTGATGAAAACACTTCTCAAGCCATAGTTCTAAATGAATATTATGCTGCTGATGAAGATTCTTATCAAAGTGGCGAAATTAGATTCCAATTGTCAGAACTTTCTGCAGGCACTCACACTTTATCTTTAAAGGCTTGGGATACACACAACAATTCCTCTGAAGAAACCATCGAATTTACTGTGGTTACTAGCGAAGAGCTGGCTATCGACCATGTTCTAAATTACCCAAACCCATTCACGACCAATACCGAATTTATGTTTGAGCATAACGCAGCCTGTAATACGCTAGATGTAGAAATACAAGTATTCACTGTAGGTGGCAACTTAGCTAAGACAATAAACAGAAGGATTGAAAGTTCAGGATATAGAGCTAATGGAATATACTGGAATGGAAGAGATGATTTTGGTGATGAGTTAGCTAGAGGGGTTTACGTTTATAAAGTGAAGATAACCACCCCTGAAGGATTGAGTACGGAAGAATTTCAGAAGCTTGTGCTACTGAAATAGAAACCTAAAACCTAAACAATACGTATATTTGCACACCTTTTAAAAGGCTTAGAATGTTCAGACAACTAATAATAATAATTACTCTCGCTTTAGTGGCTTCAATGCACACTACCGCGCAAAATTTAACTGACGAAGAAGCTGCGGCTGCGGTTCAGTTAAACACTATCACCACTGCAGTTCCTTTTCTTCTTATAGCTCCCGACACACGTGGTGGTGCTTTAGGAGATGCTGGAGTAGCGACTTCTCCTGACGGAAATTCGCTTCATTGGAATATGGCTAAAATGGCTTTCTTGACTGACATGAGCGGGGCTAGGTTAAAGTCTGATAGACCAGATTTTGGAATCTCACTTTCATATTCTCCATGGTTGAGAAATCTAGTGGACGATATGAGTCTAGCTTATTTATCAGGATACAAAATAATAAATGACAAACAGGCGGTTTCTGGAGCTTTACGTTTTTTCGATCTTGGAACTATAACATTTACAGATATTAATGGAAGCGTTATCCGTGATTTTAAACCTATTGAATTCAGTTTCGATGTTGGATTCGCACAAAAGTTGAGTGAGAAACTAAGTGGTGGATTTGCCGCAAGATACATTCACTCAAATCTGACAGGTGGCATAGGTGTTAATGGTGCTGGATCTAAGGCAGGAAGAAGTGCTGCAGCAGATGTTTCAATTTTCTATACAAATCCAGATTTAAGTATTGGAGGAAAAGACGCTAGATTAAACATAGGAATGAACGTTTCTAATATTGGAGCTAAAATAGCTTACACTGAAACTGCAGATAGGGATTTTCTTCCAGCTAACCTTAGACTAGGAGCTGCACTCAGCATGTACTTAGATGAATATAATGAACTGACTTTCACGTCAGATTTCAACAAATTACTAGTCCCGACAAATGGAGTGTATGCTACTAAAGATACTGGATTATATAATGAAGGAGATATCGTTTCTGGAAGAGAATCTAACGTAGGTGTAGCAGCTGGAATATTTGGTTCGTTTACCGATGCTCCAGGAACAGTTCTACAAGATGAGGATGACGAGTACTACGTAGTGGAGGGTTCTAAGTTTAAGGAAGAGATTAATGAGATTAATATTTCCCTCGGTTTAGAATATGTTTATGCGAATCAATTTGCATTTAGAACTGGATTTTTTCATGAAGATCCGACTAAAGGGAACAGACAGTTTATCACCCTAGGAGCAGGTGTTAAATTCCAAGTATTTTCTATAGATATGTCTTATTTGATTTCTACTAGAAATCAAAATCCACTAGCCAACACATTAAGATTCGGTTTAAACATGAATCTGACTGGTGGTGGCTCATCAACAGAATCTGAATAATATAAATGAACTTTAGAATCGGTTTTGGTTTTGATGTACACCAGCTTAAAGAAGCTTATGATTTTTGGTTAGGCGGTATTAAAATACCTCATACCAAAGGAGCTGTTGGTCATTCAGATGCCGATGTGCTAATCCATGTTATATGTGACGCTGTTTTAGGAGCAGCAGATTTAAGAGACATTGGCTTTCATTTCCCAGATACTGATTCACAATACAAAGGCATAGATAGTAAAAAGCTATTGAAAGAAGTCTTTACATTGCTACGCAAAGAAGGCTATGAATTAGGTAATTTAGACACTACCATATGCTTAGAGTTACCTAAGGTCAACCCTCATATTCCAGAAATGAAAAAGTGCTTGGCCGAAGTCATGGCCATTGAAGAAAATCAAATCTCAATAAAAGCCACTACTACGGAGAAATTGAGTTTTGTGGGAAGACAAGAAGGTGTTAGCGCTTATTGCACAGCACTAATCTACAAATCTTAAGGAATTACTTAGGTTGATCGTCTTCATAATAAAAGATCGTAACATTAGCTGTATCTCTTAGAAAGTCGACTTTTCCCACCTCAATTCTATTTACATTAATACCCGTTCGTTCTTGAATATCTTGAACAAGAGCTTCATGATTCTCAGCTTTTACCAGTTCAATTTTTTCATAGACAATTACTTTGCTCTCCTCATGTCTTAAAAGCCAAACTTTTTCCAGTCCATAAGTGGCTGCTATAATAGCCGTATTAGCAAATGCAAGCTCGGCATAACTCACTTTAGATCCTGCCAATGCGTTCAATACTGAAATTCCTATGGCTATGAACAAATAAGTCATTTCCTTAATCGGAATAGCATCGGTTCGATATCTAATTATCCCGAAAATAGCAAATAGTCCAAGAGCAAAACCAGTATCCATATCCACATCGACCAGCACATAGCACAACAAGAATATAATCATACCAAGAGAGATATAACTAAACAGAAAATCCTTCCTTCTTTGAGCTGGATAATACACTCCTCTCACTAAAAGCACTACAAAAACTAAATTAAACAGAAATCTCACTAACAGTCTGGAAAAATCCTTCATATCAATAAGCTTCACTCCAAAGAATTTAATCCCTTCAACACCATCCAACAGTATAACGCTCTGTGAAATGTTTATTATTGATTCATTAAGCCACTCTATTATCATCGTTAAATTTTTCTAGTATTAATAAATTCTCTTTGAAATTATTTTTCTTCACTCCTTCTTTTAGCATGGCTATTCCCATACAGTATTTACTTATTCTCATTGGACGGTGTATGTGATTTTTGACAGCACTTAAAAATGGCGAATTTCTTTTTGCCTTTTCCTGCTTTAGCTCACATATAATCACATCTCCCATTTCTGTTTCTTTTCCAAACGCTTGAAATTTCAACGACATATCCAGCGTTAACCGCTCTTGAAGCTCCTGATTAACAAGTGTTATTCTGCTGAAGTCATTTTTTAAAACATTTATAACATTATAATCTATTCCCGAGATTTCCTTTATAAAATGGGCAGAATCTTCACTTAAGGAAGTTTCTATTTCCGGAACAATCATTCTATTTTTAACAGTCCTTTTTTTATTATTCTTGAATTTTATTTCTAAAAAAGTTAAATCAGACTCAACATATTTTCTGTAACGAATTTTATATCTGTTTCTTTTTCCGTTATGGTGTTTAATGTAGAAGTCTAAATCTTCTGTATCTAAGTAAACAGTTTTATACCTACTGGCTCTGTTACCCTCTACTTCCAAGCATTTGTAAGATTTACGAAGCTCATTTAGCAATGAACCAAAACCTCTTGAACTCAAGAGAAATTTAGTATCTGTTCTGTCCATTAACTTTACAGAATCCATCTCTTCTAAAGAGATTGGTCGAAACCGACTTAATATTTCATTAATTTCACTCACAGAACTGCCAAAAATAAGGTATTTATTAGACGACTACATAGTTACATTTCACTCGCCAAAACCCCTATAAATAAATTGAAGGATCTAGAAATAAAAGTTCAACTAAAAGAATACGATTCTGAACAAGAGTTGAAAAGCGAAGACCATTCTCTTTTATTAAAAGCAAGAGAAGCACTAGATTATTCATATAGCCCTTATTCAAATTTCAAAGTAGGAGCAGCTGCTTTGCTTCGCAATGGGGAAATAATTTTAGGGTCAAATCAAGAAAACGCCTCATTTCCAGCTGGGATTTGTGCAGAACGTTCCGCTATCTACAATGCTGCTCATCAATTCAAAGGCATCCCTCTTTTAAAGATGGCTATCACTGTGTTTACAGATGATTTCGAGGTATCTTCCCCTATAGCTCCATGTGGAGTTTGTAGACAGGTTTTATTAGAAACTGAGCTACAGCAAGACCAAGAAATTGAAATTATTTTACAAGGAAGTAAAGGTAAAATATACACTTTATCCAGTGCGCGTAGTTTACTTCCAATATACTTTTTCGAGAAAGGGTTAAAAAAGGAGAACTAAAAACGGTCATTTACAGCAAGCAATTCTATATTTGTATTTCAATTCTGAATGATATGGCAACCGGAACAGCTACAAGCAAGAAAACAACAAAAAAAGCACCAGCCAAAAAAGCGAGTGCTGCTTCAGTAAAGAAGCAAAAAGGATATTCAAAAGCAACTTACATCAAGTGGTATGAAGACATGCTACTTATGAGAAAGTTCGAAGAAAAGTGTGGCCAACTCTACATCCAGCAAAAATTTGGTGGGTTTTGTCACCTATACATAGGTCAAGAAGCCGTTTTGGCAGGAATGTCTATTGGTCTAAAACCAACTGACAGAGTTATTACTGCATATAGAGATCACGCCCACCCTTTAGTTTTAGGTTCAGACCCTAAACGGGTAATGGCAGAATTATATGGGAAATCCACAGGATTATCGAAAGGTAAAGGAGGTTCAATGCATATGTTCGATAAAGAAAAAAATCTTTTTGGAGGACACGGAATTGTAGGAGCTCAAATTCCTATGGGCGCAGGAATAGCATTCGCTGATATGTATAGAAACGAAGACCATGTGACCATAACATTTATGGGAGATGGAGCAGCTAGACAAGGTGCTCTTCATGAAACCTTCAACATGGCTATGGTCTGGAAAATTCCAGTAATATTTGTTATAGAGAATAACAAGTATGCCATGGGAACTTCAATTGAAAGAACTTCAAACGTTGGTGATATGTCTAAACTAGGAGCTAGTTATGACATGCCTTCATTTACAGTAGACGGGATGAGTCCTGAAGCAGTAGCAGACGCTATAACTGAAGCTGCAGAAAGAGGAAGAAGAGGAGATGGTCCTACGTTATTAAACATTGAAACATACAGATACAAAGGTCATTCTATGTCTGACCCTCAGAAGTATAGAACTAAAGATGAAGTTAAGGATTATCAAGCAAAAGATCCTATAGATCATGTTTTGGATGTGATTAAGAAGAATAAATGGTTAACTGAAGCTAAAATTAAAACTATTCAAGCTGATGTGAAAAAGGTGATAGAAGATTCTGTGAAATTTGCAGAAGAGTCTCCCCTACCTGAAGCACATGAGCTCTACGAAGATGTATATACGCAGACAGATTATCCTTACGTAAAAGATTAATAAAACACCCTAGATATATTTTAAAGATATGGCTGAGATTGTAAAAATGCCCAAACTAAGTGATACCATGACTGAAGGCGTGGTAGCTGAATGGCATAAAAAAGTAGGAGATCCTGTAGAATCGGGTGAACTTTTAGCTGAAATAGAAACAGATAAAGCTACTATGGAATTTGATTCTTTCCAGGATGGAGTTTTATTACACATAGGAGTTCAAACTGGAGAAACCGCTCCTGTAGATTCAATACTTGCAATTCTAGGAAAAAAAGGAGAAGATATAGCTGAGTTACTAAAAAGTGACTCTGCACCCTCTGCTCCTGCAGAAGAAACACCTGCCCCTAAGGTGGAAGTTTCTGCACCAGCACCTACTCCTGTAGCTGTAGCTTCTGCTCCAGTAGCAGAAATGACTCACAGCGCTAACGGTAGAATTAAGGCATCTCCACTGGCCAAGAAAATGGCAAGTGATAAAGGGATAGATTTAGGTTCAGTAGCCGGAAGCGGAGACGGAGGAAGAGTAGTAAAAAGAGATATCGAAAGTTACTCAGGATCTTCAGCACCAGCTGCTTCTAGATCTACTGTAGGAGTAGAATCCTATACAGAAGAGAATGTATCTCAAATGAGAAAAGTGATAGCTAAAAGACTTGCAGAAAGCAAGTTTACGGCTCCTCACTTCTATCTTACTATGGATATTGATATGGATAATGCCATGACTGCTAGAGCTAGTCTTAAAGCCAATAACATTAAAGTTTCATTTAATGACATGGTTATTAAAGCAACTGCCGTTTCATTAAGGAAACATCCTAAGATAAATTCTAGTTGGTTAGGAGATAAAATTAGATACAATGAGCATGTTCACATTGGTGTAGCAGTAGCTGTAGACGAAGGGTTATTAGTGCCTGTAGTTAGACATGCAGATACTAAACCTATGTCGGAGATTAACGCTGAAGTATTTGATTATGCCACACGTGCTAGAGATAAAAAACTCCAACCGCATGAATGGGAAGGAAACACGTTCACTATATCTAACTTAGGTATGTTCGGAATAGAAGAGTTTACGGCCATAGTAAATCCACCTGACGCATGTATTCTAGCTGTTGGAGGAATCAGAAAAGAGCCTGTAGTAAAAGATGGACAAATAGTAGTCGGGAATAGAATGAAAGTCACACTTTCATGTGATCATCGAGTAGTAGATGGAGCTACTGGTTCACAATTCCTTCAAACACTAAAAGGAATGCTTGAAAACCCTATTATGATGATAGCTTAATTAGTATAAGCTATTTAAAGAATTAAAAGGCTATTACTACGTAATGGCCTTTTTTGTATCTTAACATTTCATCAAATTCAATTCCTCATGGGGCCTGTTAAATCATTTCAAAACAACTACCTAGAGAATCTCAACAAACGCAGAAAACCAAAGAGGGAATCATTTGGAGCAAGCTCAAAGAAAACTGTCGAAGGAATAATTCCCAACCAGACACTAACTCAAGAGCTACGTGAAGAAATACGAACTGAATCCAAGAGAGAAAACGTAAGCATAAAAAGAAGGCTAGCAATAGTTTACACTATTCTAGCTTTAATTCTTTCAGCCGCAGTTTTATACTACTGTTAAAAGTTCTTTCTTCTTTATTTAACGATAAATTTCCCAGAAGACAGTTCACCATCAATTCGCAATGAATAATAGTAAACTCCTGAACTGAAGTCAGTAACATCTAACGAATATTTAGATACTCCTTGAGTAACAGGTTCTTTATCGATTACTTTATTTACCAATCCACCAATTCCATCATATACATACAAACTGGTATTTGAAGTAGATTTCAAATCAAAAGAAAATGTCACTTCTTCCGAAACCGGATTTGGATAGACATTAATCACCCCTTGATTCTCAACCTGAATTTCAGTTAAAGAAGCTGGCAAAGCAGTTAACTCTGTTAGATTTATATTTTCATCACCGTCTACGTAATCTAAATAGTGGAAATAAACCAAGAACATCTCATCCGATGTATTTAACCCTGCTCCTACATTCTGAGGTGGATCATTTGGGTTGTGCGGGTTCGTGCTTGTATTATTGTAAGTTCCATTTGCATAAAATGTAGAACCTGGTGGAATATGTTGAATGCTTTCAAAGAAGTAGAACTCTTGCCATTCAAAATCCCAATGAGGAATTTTAATTAATGGAATCGTCTCGTCATCACTAGTGACAGCATAACTATTAATATACTCTCCTAATAAATGCATGTGAGGAAAGACGCTTAGAACAGATATATCTTGAAAAATCGGCCCATATTGAGCCATCACCTCTTCCTGAGTGTTTGCTTGAATGTTAAAAGTCCAATTATCCAACAGAGGATAAGTTAGCACTTCTCTCATTTCAACATCATCTTCATAGAAAAATAGTCTGATTTTAGTTTGATCTATTTCACCAGCACTTCCATGCGGATAATGCAAAGCCATAACAATATTAGACCCCGCAGGAACTGTAATACCCATATTTATATCATCTCCATTGCTAGGGAAAACCGTTGGAACAGCTCCAGGAGTATATCCTCCTATTAAACCTTCATCGTTATTAGGACCTACGCATTGACCACTAAAATCTGTAGGATATGTACCAGTTTCATCAATATAAATTAGACAATGATGCAGAATAGATGGGTTACCAGGAACTACCTCGTATGCTTTTAATTTTTTATCTGCTGTCAACCCAGTTGGAAGTGATATACATATGTAATCATCCTGATTAAAAGTGGCTGTACTAGTATATGGCTCCATGGTCAGTTCTAAATCAGGCACAGCTTGAATAAATCCTTCATTAGAATATACAGGTGGAGGAGGTGCATCTGCCAAATCACCTTGAGTCATCCCATCATCTAACCATGCCAAAAGAGTACTTTTTTCAATGGCACTCAACTTACGACTATGGGCATATGTCTGATAAGTATCATCAGCAGTCCAAGGTGGCATATAATCATCAGAAACAGCTTCTTCAATAGAGCCAGCATTATTTAATACACTTTCATAATCCATCAAAGAAAATGGAGCTATTCCATTATCATTATGACATGCGGTGCAATTTTCAAAAACAATTTCAGCCGCATCATCTGACCAAGTAAGCTGGGCAAAAGAAGAGTGAGAGATAAACAGAATTAGAATGAAGCCTAATAGGCTTGGGATAGAGAATTTTAGCATGAAATAAAGTTAGACAATTTTAGCTTCCACGCAGAAGAGTCTTACTTTTTTAACGAACTCTATCATTATGCTTTTAAAATTCTTCAAGCCGCACTAACTTGCGGCAGGTTAAATGAGCTCAATAAAAACAACAAGTATACTAGGAACTCCTATCGAGTTTTTAAAAGGTGTAGGCCCTAAAAAGGCAGACCTTTTAAAAACCGAGCTTCAGATCTATACTTATCGGGACTTGTTAGAGCACTATCCTTTCAGATACATAGACAAATCTCAATTTCATCGAATATCTGAGATTCAATCTGACGCTCTTCCTGTTCAAGTCAAAGGAAAGTTTAAGATTATAAAAGAAGTTGGTCTTGGAAACAAGAAAAGGCTTAATGCCACTTTTGAAGATGAATCTGGAGAAATAGAATTAGCTTGGTTTAAAGGAGTTCAATGGGTAAGGAACGGATTAAGTTATGATGAGGAATTTGTAGTTTATGGAAAGCCTAAAAAGTTTAAAAACTCTTGGTCTATCTCACACCCTGAAGTTACCAAGGTAAATGAGGCTAAATTAAAACTGACTCCTTTTAAGCCTGTATATAGCAGCACAGAAAAATGCAACCGAACAGGTTTAAACTCTCAAGGAATTGAAAGTTTAGTCATAAATCTCCTCCAATTAATAAGACATCAGGTTCCAGAAACTCTTCCATCTGAAATTCTAGCGAACTACAAATTACCCTCTAAAGAAGAAGCCTCTGTTCATGTTCATAGGCCGAGAGCATTGGCCCTATTGCAACGCTCGTTAACTAGGTTAAAACTAGAAGAGCTTTTATTTCTGCAACTCATCCTTGTTTCCAACAAAGTAAAAGTGACCACTAAAATGAAAGGAGTCACATTCGAAAAAGTAGGAAAGCTTTTCACCGAATTCTATGAAAATGGTATCCCATTCGATTTGACAGGTGCTCAAAAAAGAGTGCTAAAAGAAGTAAGACAAGATGTACGTTACGGGGCGCATATGAACCGGTTAATTCAGGGTGATGTGGGAAGCGGAAAGACCATCGTAGCCTTGTTGACTGCTCTTTTAGGAATCGATAACAATTATCAAGTTTGTTTAATGGCTCCTACAGAAATATTGGCCATTCAGCATTTCGAAGGAATATCTGAACTCTTGAAAGACTTTCCGATTACGGTGAAGCTTTTAACAGGAAGCACACCTAAATCTAAACGTAGAATAATCCATGAAGATTTAGAAAGTGGTGCGTTGCAATTTCTTATTGGAACCCATGCGTTACTGGAGCCTGTAGTGAATTTTAAAAACTTAGGCCTGGCGATTATAGACGAGCAGCATAGGTTTGGTGTAAAACAAAGAGCTCGACTTTGGAAAAAAGCAGCCATTACTCCTCATGTATTAGTTATGACAGCAACCCCTATCCCAAGGACTTTGGCCATGACTTTATATGGTGATCTAGATGTTAGTACTATAGATGAGCTTCCTCCGGGAAGAAAGCCAATAAACACAAAACATAAAACAGATAGCAGTCGATTGCAGGTCTTTGGTTTTATAGAATCCGAAATTAAGAAAGGACGCCAAGTTTATGTGGTATATCCGTTAATAGAAGAATCTGAAAGCGAACAGCTTTCAGAACTAAAAGATCTTTATGATGGACATGAGGCCCTCGAAAAAAGATTCCCAAGGCCAGAATATCAAATTAGCATTGTGCATGGAAGGCAAAGAGCCTCTGACAAGGAATATGAGATGAACCGTTTCATAAATAATGAGACTCAAATTTTAGTAGCCACTACTGTGATAGAGGTAGGAGTTAATGTGCCAAATGCTTCTGTTATGGTCATAGAAAATGCAGAAAGATTTGGGTTATCTCAGCTTCACCAGTTAAGAGGAAGAGTAGGCCGTGGTGCGGAGCAAAGTCATTGTATTCTTATGACCGGCAAGCTTAAATCACCTGAATCCAAGAAAAGAATTCAGACTATGTGTTCTACAAACGATGGGTTTGAAATAGCTCAAGTTGATTTAGAAATAAGAGGCCCAGGTGATATTATGGGAACTCAACAAAGCGGTGCCTTGGATTTAAAAATAGCTGACTTAGCGGTAGACCAGAGAATTTTAGCAAAAGCCCGTGAGTTAGCAGTAAACATCTTAAATGATGACGAAGATTTGACCAAGCCTAAACACACTTCTTTGAATCAAGAACTCCAGCGATTAAAAGCCTTTAGGCCTAACTGGGGGAATATTAGTTCTGTCTCTTATACACATCTCCGAGC
>OJHH01000477.1_pt1 | contig 13311 bp, 11 predicted proteins | sample 1594911 | NCBI WGS metagenome assembly OJHH01 (sample SAMN05416787, study PRJEB24817) | seawater metagenome | isolation source: Sea water | place: Canada:Atlantic | collected 2013-11
TAATGGAAAACTACAATTTACCTTAAACGGTTTCTCTTCTAGAACAACTATAGATATATACAACACTATAGGAAGTTTAGTGGCTACTGAGGTGATAAACACGAGTACGGTTACGATGGACTTAAACGAAAAAACCTTGAGTAATGGGGTTTATTTAGTGAGAGTTTACGATGAAAATAATTCAGTAGAACAACGAATTATTTTGAATAAATAAGACTATTCCTTAAATTTAGAAACGGGCTTAGACTATAGTTTAAGCCCGTTTTTTATTTAAAACTGTGCAACTGATGCCTTTCTTGAGTTGTATTTACTAGTCTAAACCATTTACTATGCTAGACTTTATTCATGTGATTAGAATCTTACTCCTCAGCTTCATTGTTTTTTGGTTTAGTAATTCTATCCATGGACAAACTCAATCATGCGAAATCCCCCCAGGTTTGTTCAATGAATTTGGTTTTCCTGAACAAGTAAATTTTAGAACGTTTGATGCAGGAAATTCAAACGCTATGGTAGAGGGTGGATTTTTTCACAAGTGTTCAGGTGAAATAGGAGGTCGAATTCAAATACACACAGTAAGTACAGAAGATCCAAATGCGGGTTGGGATATAGATATAGCATTGAATGGTGGTACGGATTGGGATAATTGGTCTAACCAAGGGTTTCCTACTTCTTATAGAGATGACACTGAAATAGTAGATGAGGAATATTTAAATTGGACGTATTATCTTATAACGGATGGTACTCTTAAAGGATGGGGGAATTGGGAAGAATCAGAGTTATCAGTAGTTCATTCTCCTATTAATTTTTATTATGCTATGGAAGTAGGTGAAAAGGCCAATGGACATAATTCAGGAGTAGGTGTAAGAGTTTGGATGTCACATGAAGGAACCTTGTATAACCCAGACCTTCAGGTGGTGATAGAAGATGCTTCCGTTCTTTCCAGTTTGTATTTAGATTTAGGCGAGTGTATAGATGTGGACGAACATATAGCTCTACCAAACTTAAGCCAAACGATACTTCCATTCTGCACATTAGAAGATGTAGTGCTGGATGAAATAATTCCTTCAGAAAATAACCTGATTAGTGTAGAACAAATCAATGGATGTGACGCACAACTCTTCATTCAAGAGGGTGAGCCTATTGTGATCAGTAATCTTCAAATAGGAACCAATACCTTTCTCGTTCAAAATGAAGATCTCTGCGGAAATGTTCAAGAAGAGGAGTATACAATTCTGGTAACAGCATGTCCTGGAGATGAGGTTTTATGTGCTCCTTTTTCAGCAGGTCCAGATAAGTTTTTTGTGGACTGTGGAGAAGAGGTGAGTTTGGATTTACAAGCAGAAGTAGCATGTGCACTTAATGGAACTTGGCAGGTTTTCTCAGGTGGTGGAGTGATAGAAAATTTCAATGACCCTAATTCGGGTTATAATCCTGAAATAGGATTAAATGTGCTTGTCTGGAATACATTCTGCAACGGAAATTTTCTTACTGATACAGTAGAGATCGAGGTTGTGGAAAGTGAATTGTATACAATGAGTACTGGGGGAGATGCGTCCATTTATTTATGTGATGAATTTACGTTCTCATTGGATGGAAATATCTTGCCATCTACAGCCGCACCATTCTGGGTTCAGGAGTCAGGCCCACCGATTTCCTTTTCCAATCCTCTAGATCCGAATGCTGAAATTCTCTTCACAGTACCTGGTGAATATGTGATCAGATGGCAGTACATAGATCCCTGTGGGAACTATATGTTTAGCAGTCAAACTATAGAAATTTTAGAAGATGTTTTAACTACTGCTATTTCATGTAATAGCACTACAGAGTTAATGGCTGTACCTTCTTCATACGATATTAACGGTTTAAGTCTAGGAGGAATTTATGAAGGTGAATGGTCTGTGGAATCAGAGTCATTATTGATAATAGAAGATGAGAGCGAAGCTCAAACCTCTGTTTCCGCTCTTACATATGGAACTCATATTTTCAACTGGGAGATAACCAATGCATTTTGCTTAAGTTCATTAACGTGCTCTGATACACTTGTAATTACCAACCCTGACCTATCAGGGTGTACACTTTCATATGCTACCAATTATAGTTCTTTGGCAGAAGAAGATGATGGTTCCTGTGAGTTTGATTTCTCAATTTGTGATTGTGATGGAAATAACCATTCTCCTTATGTAACTCTGAGGTTAGGTGATGGCATCCCTGATGATGAGTCTGTTAATTTCAATTGTGAAACATGGGGCTATGATTGTGGAGATATTATAGATGCTCCTATTTCAGATCCGCATTTAGTTTGTGAAGGAAACCTTCCTCCTTTAAGTGGATGTATCTGCAGTTTTTCTGAGTTGAGTAGTGCCTTGGGTGAGAGTTTTATTTCTATAGATAGCACTTTGGTTGATCCCGAGGTGTGTTACAATACAGTTGAACTAACTCCCAATTTTTCTGGAGGATGTTTTATTCATGAACTTTGTTTTAAAATCGGCCAAAGCGAATTTGTATGTATGAATCTTCCTGCTATGAATTCGTATTACTTTACAGGTGAAGTAATCGAGTTTCAAACCACTGCTGATGCACAATGGATGGATTTTTATGTAACCGCACAGAGTATGGTTAGTGATACAGTATCTATTTATGTTCCTCCCTGCACCACTAACGTAGAAGAGATTTCTAAAGACACTTTTCAAATATTTCCAAATCCGACAAAAGGAATTTTGAAATTGGTTAACTCATCTAACAAACAGAAGGAATTACTGGTTCACTTGACCGATGGAATTGGACGTGTGGTATTTTCAGAAGGACGCGACTTTAATACTCAACTCGAGCTTGATCTATCAGCGCTGCCTAATGGAATTTATTTCCTACACATTTTTGAAGATGAAACCTTATTGCAACGCGAAAAAATCATCATACAAAACCAATAGAATTAGTCTAAAATAGCTGGGCGCTGCGTTATTTCGTGATAACAGATAGCCTCAGTAGAGTAATAATGGAATACCATACTCTTCCTACTTAAGTCTTTGTTAGCATGGAATTCACCTCCGTGCAGAAGGTTAGCATGCCAGATGAAAACATCACCCTTTTTAGCTCTGAACACTTCTTTTTTGAGATTCTTAGAAGTAACAATTGCTTCAATTTTATTCTCGTAGAAATCATAAGGTCTTTTACCGAGTAACATTCCTTTTCCACCATGAGAGTAATCTTCATTCATAATGTACGGAAGATGATGGCTTCCAGGATAATAATGAAGTGGTCCTTGTTCTGAATCTATATCTTCTAGAGCTACCCATGCTGCTATGAGATTCCCTTTCGGGTATGTGCTCATATGTATAGAGTCAGAGTGCGTTTTTTGTTCACTGCCTTCTAAAAAATTTATCGATTGAAATAACTGTATTTCTTGGCCTATTAGCATTTGCATGACCTGTTTCAACGGGCCGTTTTGTGCTAAATCTTTGATAGACTCTGACTGCTTGTGAGCAAACATGATTTTTCTCCCATAGCGCCAGTCGGCAGTTTTATTTTCTACCAATGCTGTTACATCATCATTGACTCTGTCTATTTGATCCTCACTAAAGAATGTTTTGAGAATAGAATATCCGTTGTCTGACCAGTTTAGAAGTTCAGTTTTATGTTCTTCAGAAAATAATTCGAATATTCTGTCTCCAGGAAGTAGGTCTTTTGAGTTTCTTTCGTCTAACCAGTTCTTTTTCTCAGGTAAACCCTCGAAATCTTTAGCAGAAACAGACTGATAGTACTTCTTATTTAACCCCACGGATTTATACTTCTCATTCAGCCCCTTTAAACCACTCTTTTGGAAGAAGTTATATGCTGAATAAGCCGGTTTAAATCTCCTTAGCCACGACTTGATCATATAACAAAGTTAACTATGCATAATGCAGGTTCATAAGCCAATGATCAAACTTTTGAACTGTCATGAATGAACTACTTTCATGAAGTATATTTGCCTAAAATCTGCACAAATGGATAAGTTCAAAGTATTGGATGAAAAACTGGCTGAATCTAAGCTAGGAGGAGGAGAAAAGAGAATAGCTGCTCAGCATGCTAAAGGAAAACTAACAGCAAGAGAACGAATAGATTATTTGTTGGATGATGGCTCGTTTGAAGAAATGGGAGCGTTAGTTTCTCATAGAAGCACAAACTTCGGACTGGATAAAAAAGTATTTCTCGGTGATGGAGTAGTTACAGGATACGGAACTATCAATGGAAAACTGGTTTATGTGTTTTCTCAGGATTTCACAGTGCTCGGTGGTTCATTAGCAGAGGCACACGCAGAAAAAATATGCAAAGTGATGGATCTAGCCATGGAAAATGGTGCGCCACTTATCGGGATAAATGACAGTGGAGGAGCTAGAATTCAAGAAGGTGTAGTTTCATTAGGCGGTTATGCAGATATATTTTATAAGAATGTACAAGCGAGTGGTGTAATCCCACAGATTAGTGTAATAATGGGGCCTTGTGCTGGAGGAGCAGTTTACTCGCCAGCGCTAACTGACTTCATTTTTATGGTAGAAGGTTCTTCATATATGTTCGTTACGGGACCTAATGTGGTAAAAACGGTTACGCATGAAGAGGTAAGCTCTGAAGATTTAGGAGGAGCATCTGCTCATAGTACTAAAAGTGGAGTTACTCATTTTACTCATGAAAATGAAATAGAAACGCTAAACGGAATCAAAAATATTCTAAGCTATCTTCCTCAAAATTGTGAAGAAAAAGCTCCTCAATTGGCGTATGAAGTTTCTTCTGAAAAGAGAGAAAAACTGGATTCTATTATTCCGGCCAATCCTAATCAGCCGTATGATATGAAAGAGGTTATTAGTGAATTAATAGATTCGGATTCATTTATGGAAGTGCATAAAGATTATGCCGAAAACATAGTGGTAGGACTAGCTCGTTTAGGTGGTAAAAGTGTGGGGATAGTGGCCAATCAACCTGCTTATCTGGCGGGAGTTTTGGATATAAAATGTTCTACAAAAGCAGCTCGTTTTGTGAGATTCTGTGATGCGTTTAATATTCCTCTTTTAGTATTGGAAGATGTACCAGGATTTTTGCCTGGAACTGATCAAGAATGGAACGGAATAATCTCTAATGGAGCTAAATTACTTTATGCTTTTTCGGAGGCTACAGTTCCTAGAATTACTGTAATTACTAGAAAAGCTTATGGAGGTGCTTATGATGTAATGAACTCAAAGCACATAGGTGCTGATATGAATTACGCATGGCCCACTGCTGAAATAGCTGTGATGGGAGCTAAAGGTGCTGCTGAAATTATATTCAAAGGAGAAATTAATGAAGCATCTGACTCTGAAGCCAAATGGAAGGAGAAAGAACAAGAATACGCAGACCTATTTGCCAATCCATATAATGCAGCAGCTAGAGGTTATGTAGATGCGGTAATCAAACCACATGAAACGAGAGAGAAGCTTATAAAAGCATTTAAAATGCTTGAAAATAAAGTAGTAAACCTTCCTAGAAAAAAGCACGGAAATATTCCATTATAACATATGGAACTAAAATATCTAAAACCTACGTCCAAGGATGTTTGGACGGGAAGGATAGATCATCTTTCAGATCCAGATTCTGCCAGGTATCATCAGGCTGTTCGTCTAGTGAATGTAGAAGAAATTCCTCTGGTGTCTGAAAAATCTGATAAAACACTTTTTTGCATATTAGGGTTCTGCTGTGATGAAGGTGTAAGAAGAAATATGGGCAGAGTAGGAGCAGCAGAAGGTCCGCCTAAGATAAGAACAGAACTCGCTAAACTCCCTGCTAACTTCAATAGAACTTCTGAGTTACTAGATATTGGAGATGTTGTTTGCCAAGGAGAAGATATGGAAGGTGCTCAAGCTGAGCTTTCTTTATTGGTAACTTATCTTTTGAACCATAACATCACTCCATTAGTACTGGGAGGAGGACATGAAATAGTGTTTGGGCATTATTTAGGTGTAGCAAAACATGCAGAGGACCTTTCTCAAAAACCTCCTTTAATTATCAACTTAGACGCTCACTTAGATTTAAGACCTATAAACGATGGAGGAACATCTGGTACATCTTTTAACCAAATAGCAGAAAAACATCAGGCTGAAGGGAAGTCATTTGATTACATCTGTATAGGAACTCAAACGTATGGAAACACTAGAAGTTTGTATAAAAGAGCAGATGAATTAGGTGTGAACTATTACGATGCTAAAGATATCACTGAATCTTCTAAAGGTCATATTCTTACTCAGGTGTTGGTCCAATTAAAAGAACATGATTCTGCGTATTTAACCCTTGATTTTGATGTTCTAAATGCTGCTCATGCTCCGGGTGTGTCTTCTCCACAGCCATTCGGTATTTCACCAGATTTAATGCTCTACTTCGTAAAGGCGATACTTAGAACTGGAAAAGTGAAAAGCTTGGACATAGCTGAGGTTTCTCCTCGGTATGATGATGATAATCAGACAGCCAAGCTGGCAGCTGTAGTGCTTTATTCTATGCTGAACGTGTTAGGGAAAACCTAAATAAAACTAGAACAATAATTATTTTCTGCGATTTGCTTTACTCTTTCTTTTAGTTCTGCGCTTCTTTCCGCATTTCATTCGGGTTAAATCACCACCAGAGGCCTTGAATTTTTTAGCATTGATCTTGGCATGTTTTGAGTTGCGTTGTGCATGAGCTTTGTAGTTATAGCCTTTTGTCTTGGTGCGTTGAGCTAAGATATCTGTTGAGTAAGCACATGAAAGCATAACAGATAGTAAAATAATAAGAATTTTTTTCATGCTTTGCTTTTTAATTGATAGCACTATTGATTAGAAAAAAGGTTTTCCATTTAGATTTTGTTGTGAACCTCATACTCGAGTCCATGAATCGGTTATAATTTAACTAATTTTCTTGGAGTTATATTGTTTTGAAATTTTAAACCTTCCTTCTTAGCTCGAAATTTCGACCTAGGCAAACGTTACCAACTTCATCGTATGCAGCTAGTTATTTTGTAGTGGTGTTGTATTCCATTCTAACTTAATTGGGCAGATAGTACTGTCCTTATTATCTTTTCCTATACCGATCTTGGATAAGAGGAAGAACTAATTTATAAACCATTCCATAAAAGGACTAGCGCAATCATGAACATTAAAATTATTAAAGCTATGAGGAGTATAATAGCTGAAAAACAGAAAACTACTTTTGCTATTAAGGTTCCTTTTAAAGGAGGCTTTTCTTTAATAGCTACAGCAGACATCACCACAGCAGCTATAATTAGCACACCAGCAACAAAAATGGAATCTAGAGACAGGAATAAAAAAAACAAGAACAACGCTACCAAAGATAAAATAGCCAAAACATTCAGTTTCTTTTTCGGTTCCTCTTCTGGCTTTTCATTTGTTTTTAATTCTTCATTAAAAGATGGTTCGGTTGAGTTAATTTTTGAATTCTGTTCCGATAGTTTTCGATCAAAGGTCTTTCCATTTTTCTTGAGAATATTATTCACTATGGTTTTGGGGTTTTTTGAAAATAATCTTTCAATATTCCCATTTGGATACTTTAATTCTAAATTTTCTCTTGATGAATTCAAATCAGAGGTTAATAGAAACTCAGTACTAATAGAAGTCCTCTGAACTCTTTCAAAAATAACAGGCTTACTTTCTTTTTTGGTTTTATGTACATAATACCCTTTTTGGTATTTCCTTTTTTGAATTCTATTTTCAGAAATCACCCTGCTTGAAGAGGCACAAGACCCCAGAAGTATAATTAGCAAAGCGATGGCTATTAGAGATTTAATGGGAGAGAAATTCATTTAACAATAATACGAATTTAAAAGCACCCCCCCTTCCTTCTAAGCTCGAACTGTCCCAAATAGACTCTTCTTACCTCTTCATCTGCAACTAGTTCTTCTGCCGTGCCAGTTTTAAGAGTGTTTCCAAAGACCTGTCTTATCAATTTTAATTGAATTATAAAAAAATCGGTCTTACTTTTACCCTCTTCATGTCAGTTACAGTTATTCGCCTCTTATTCTATTTGGTTTGGTTTACTGGAGCTATTGTACAAGCTTATTATTCTGTCATAGCACCAGATGAAGCATACTATTGGATGTTTTCTAATAGGATGGCTTGGGGATATTTTGATCACCCACCAGTAATTGCTTTTTTAATTAAGGTTGGTTATTCTGCTTTTGAGAACGAGTTAGGAGTAAGACTGCTACCAGTGTTATTTAGTACTGCTTCTATATATATTCTGGAGAGAATCCTTAAACCTAAAAACCTCACTATTTTTTTCTTGTTGATATCCTCTGTTGGCATTCTTCATTTTATTGGATTCACTGCCATCCCTGATTCTCCTTTGCTGTTTTTCTTTGTTATTTTTTTACTTCTATATAAAAAATTCCTGAAGGCTTCAAGCCTAGGTCTATCTGTAGCTTTGGGGGTAGTAATGGCTTTAATGTGTTTGTCTAAGTACCATGGTGTTTTACTTATAGGCTTGGTGGTGATTTCTAACTTGAGATTACTGAAAGAAAAATACGCATGGGTGTCAATTCTAGTAGCCAGTGTAGTTCTTTTTCCACATCTTTTATGGCAAATAAGTTTTGATTTTCCTTCTTTAAGTTACCACTTGTTTGAACGAAGTTCGGAAGATTATAAACTAAGCCATACTCTAGAGTATTTGGTGGGACAATTGTTTGTACTAGGCCCATTGACAGGGCTTTTGTTTTTCATCTCTTGTTATAAAATGAAATCATCAAACCAATTCGAAAAAACGATGAAGTTTCTGTTTTGGGGTGGATATGTTTTCTTTTTAATTATGTCGTTCAAGGGTAGAGTAGAACCCCACTGGACCCTATATGCTGTAATGCCTGGAATGTATTTTGGTTATCGGTATGTAGAAAGTTTGAAGAGATCTACATCAATTGTGAGTATTATATGTTTTGCTTCATTAATGTTAATCATTCCGGTGCGAGTATTGGTAGTAGTGGAATCACCAATGGATAGAGTTTGGGGTTTTAAAAGCTTACTTAAAAAGTATAGGTTAAAGAATGATATGCTGCTTATTGAAGATGTAGCTGAGGGAAAACCAGTGGCATTCATGAACTCCTATCAGAAAGCCTCAGTGTATGGGTTTTATACAAATAAGGAGAGCTTTTCACTGAACAATGATGCGGGGAGAAGAAACCAGTTCAATATTTGGCATTCCGAAGAGGAATTCAGAGGAAGAACAGTTACCATAGTTCCTAACTATGATGAAGGATATTTCACCACTTTACCAAAAGCGTCTAGATTGACTAGATATATCCATATGGATAATTTTCAAAACTTTTATAACCTTACTATTGAGCTTATAAAACCACCGGAAGTAGTTTTGGAATTAGATACATTGAATATAGCTATTCGATTGACTTCTCCTATTAATTATACAGACCACATTTCATCTAATCGGGAGATGCCTACTTATTTACAAGTATGGATAAACCAAAAAGAAAGTGAGTTTTCTAGTTTTAGAAAAATTAAAGTAGCCAAAGAAATGCTGAGTGAAAGGACTTTGGTGAGCGTAGAAATTCCGAGAGAATCAGGAGAGTATGAATTGGAACTTAACTTAAAAACTGGGTGGTTTCCCCCTTCTAAAAAGAGTGTTAAGCATTCATTTGTTATCAAAAATGAAAGTGATCTGAAAGAGTAATTCGTTAAATTTTTTTTCTTAGCTCGAAGTTCTGTCCTAAATAGACTCTTCGTAATTCTTCATCAGCAGCAGGCCCTTCAGCAGTTCCAATCTTAAGAATGCTTCCTTCAAACATAAGATATGTTACTATCAGTAATGCTCAAGGTTTGCTGTATGTTTTGGTCGGTAATAAGAATACCGATATCTTTATTTTTCCGCATGCTTAGCATAACTTGAACTAAGAAGGTGAAGCTTGAACATAGCAGAAGTATCATCCTAGATAGTATGAAGACAATCAAACGGCTAAACTGGCAGCTGTAGTGTTTTATTCTATTCTGAATGTACTGGAGGAAGGGTGAAAACTAGTTGTTTCGTTTACGTCTAAAGAATGCTCGGGTCCCTCCATATATAATCAAAAGTAGAGCTACTAATATTAGTGCGATAAATAGAATTATAATTCCCCCAAACAAAGCAGTCACAGCACCTAAAATAATGATAGCTAGATTAGTATTTGTAATGCTTGAATAAAAAACCACCAATGCTAACTTAGAATACTTCATGCCATCAGAAGATCTAGGCATGGCAAAAATTGAAACAAACCCTAGGATTAGCAATGTGAAAAAAAGTCCCTAGTGATAAGAATATCAAAAATAAGCTGGCTGTAAACATAACTAAAGCAAAAGTGTTCTCTTCAGGTTCTTCCTCTTCTTCTTCTTGATAATATGACTCTGACGAATTGGCTAATTCCTTCCAATTTTTTTTTAAGCTTAGACTCTTCTGATTTAGGGGTTTTATTCTTTGCGCATTTAGCTCCGTTTTCAAAAGAAGTTTCTGAAACTCTTTTCGGGCATTTTAATGATACTTTATCAGATTTCGGAATCGTAGAGCTAGAAATTAAAGAATCTCGTTTGGATTGGGCTCCTTCTGCCTGATAAGAGCTGTTGTTTTTATTTTCCTTCACTTTATGAACGTGAAATCCCTTTTGACACTTCCTTTTCTGTACCCTATTTCCCGCGACTACATCATTAGATATAGCTCATTAACCTATTAATAAGACTGCCATAAGACAGGGAAATACTATAGTCCTAAAGTTATTAAGAAAGGGGAGCTTCGTGTAATAAAATAATAAGTATGTAATCTACACCTTTTTCCTCAGCTCAAAATTCTTACCCAAGTAGACTCTTCGTACTTCTTCATCAGCAGCTAGCTCTTCAGCAGTTCCAGTTTTAAGAATGCTTCCTTCAAACATGAGATATGCTCTATCAGTAATGCTCAAAGTTTCCTGCACGTTATGGTCGGTAATAAGAATACCTATATCCTTATTCTTCAGTTTGCTTACTATTCTTTGAATATCTTCTACCGCTATAGGATCTACTCCCGCAAAAGGTTCATCCAATAATATAAATTTAGGGTCAGTGGCTAATGCTCGGGCTATTTCAGTTCTTCTCCTCTCGCCTCCAGAAAGTACATTTCCTTTGTTCTTTCTTACATGTTGAAGTTTAAACTCATCTAATAATTCTTCCAGTCGTTCCTTCTGAGCTGCCTTTTTGAGCTTACCTAATTCTAATACAGCCGATATGTTATCTTCCACGCTTAATTTTCGGAATACACTGGCTTCTTGAGGTAAATATCCGACTCCTAATTGAGCTCGCTTATACATTGGTTCATTAGTGATGTCTCTATCATTTAAGAAAACCTTTCCAGAAAGAGGCTTTACTAATCCTACATTCATGTAAAATGTAGTAGTTTTCCCCGCTCCATTTGGGCCTAAAAGACCTACTATTTCACCTTGGTTGACCTCTAAGGAAACTCCCTTTACTACAGTTCGGGATTTGTATTTTTTTACTAAGTTTTCTGCTCTAAGCTTCATTATGGGGTCAAATTTAGATGAAATAACTTTCTAAATATTCATTGGTTGGTATTTCTGCGTTGCAACGCTTAATAATATTCCAAAACAATTTAACTTCATAACCGTTAAAGTTAGTACCCATGAAGTATCAAATTCTATTTATCGTTACCATGATTTCATTGTCTGCTACTGCTCAGAGACAAATGAAACCGTTATATAACTTGAATGATCCTGGTATGAAAAGATCCGGATGGCATTTTTCTCCGGGAATCACATATATGATTCCTTCCAAAGGGAAAACTGAAGTTCAGTCGGAAGTAGATGGTATTTCTCAAGAAATAACGTCAGGAGGAAGAATTGGATTATATGCTGAAGTAGGGAGGCATCATTTATTTGATAAGTTCTATTTCCTAAATCATCTCGATTATGGGATAGCATATAAAAAGCTAACAGGCAAACAGGAAAGCCAACTGATCTGCGAGACTTGTGATGTAGGAGAGCCAGTAAAATCTGTATTCAAAGACAATTTCGCGAGTGCGTATTTAAACTTCAGTAACATTTGGCAGATTTCAGATTACACATTTATACAAAATGGAATAGGGTTTAATGGAGATTATAGGTTCCTTTTGAACAATAATATTTCACCAGATAATCAGCCTGAAATAATTCCCAATTCTCCTAAACCTTTTCAGGTTCAGCTACATTATAAATTCTCATTTGGAATAAAAGCAGAAAAAGGGACATTCATAATTCCAAGTATTGAAGTGCCTATACTGAATATAGTTCCTTGGGATAATGGTAGATCTACATTGCGCTATTTTGATAGCGGTTATAGACCTATAATTTTAACAGTTAAATTCATGTTTCTCTCTAAAAGAAAACCGGGAGATTGTAAAGGAGCCGGAAGTGGAACCATGGGCTCTAAACTGTGGGATAAGAAAATGAATCGATAGTAAATCAAACTCCGTATCTTCGCTTATCAATCTGGATTAACCCTATGCGAAGAATTTCTGTTTTATATGCTCTAATGAAGCCCTTTGTAGCTTGGGCTATTAGACTGTTTTATAGAAATTTGCACGTAAGAAATTCGAATCAGCTTTGTAAAACAGATGCCCCAGTACTACTGATTTCCAATCATCAGAATGCTTTAATGGACCCGCTTTTATGCTGCATAACATCTCCGAAGCAGTTAAATTTTCTGACAAGAGCTGATGTTTTTAAAAATCCTATAGCTAAAAAAATCCTTTTTGGTTTGAACATGTTACCAGTTTATAGGCCACATGATAATGTAAACATACTTGAATCAAATGCACCTACCTTTAGAGAAAGCTTAAATAGGTTGGAGGATAATCAGATTGTTTCTCTTTTCCCAGAAGGAACACATCAGCCTGATCAAAACTTAAAGGCATTTAAAAAAGGTGCAGCTCGACTAATAGGAGATGTGTTTGATGCTGGAAGCAAAAAGTTAATTATTCAGCCAGTTGGTCTTCATTTTACCAATATTATGCATTCGGGATACCCTGGGTTTGTGCATTTTGGAGAACAAATTGTACTTCGTGCCGAAGACTTTAATCTTAGCCCTGAGAATAGGGGTAAAATGGTATTGAATCTCACCAATTTTTTGAGAGAAGCACTTGAGAAATATGTTGTTCATATAGACGAAGGACCCGATTACTCGAGTAAATTATTTGTTTTCCGTGCGTTGCAATGGTCTGCTCTGTTTTCTACAAAAGGAGGAAGCATCCCTGAATTCAAGTCTATAGAAAGTGTATTAGATCTGTCTCTTATACACATCTCCGAGCCCACGAGACCTC
>OJHH01000481.1_pt1 | contig 13281 bp, 16 predicted proteins | sample 1594911 | NCBI WGS metagenome assembly OJHH01 (sample SAMN05416787, study PRJEB24817) | seawater metagenome | isolation source: Sea water | place: Canada:Atlantic | collected 2013-11
TCTCTATTCGTCGGCAGCGTCAGATGTGTATAAGAGACAGATCAGGTTCTTTGGGCTTGGGAACAACCTCAAAGGGAGTGGCAAATGATAGGAATGCGTTATCTCCAAAAAATGAAAAAATTGTGGGAAGACGATTTGCTGGAATTGGCAGAAACACTCATAGTAAGTAAGAGTTGGTGGGATACTGTGGACTTTTTAGCTTCAAATATAGTGGGTCATTACTTGATTAAAAATCCTGAACTGGCAGTTAACGAAATGACTCAATGGAATCATTCAGGAAATATGTGGAAGATTAGAACGAGTATTATTTTCCAATTGAAATACAAAGATGATGTGAATTCGACTTTCTTAAGTTTTGTTATTCTAAACCATCTGGGATCTAAAGAGTTCTTCTTAAATAAGGCGAGTGGTTGGGCCCTTCGGCAGTATTCTAGGGTAAATCCAGATTGGGTAAGGATGTTTTTGTCTGCACATGATGTGGCAGGACTAACAAGGAGAGAAGGAAGTAAATTTTTATAATAACTACTTAATTCAAGAGTATTTCTACGGCTTTAAAAGGACTTAAAACTCCAGATTTCACTTTCAATTCTAGTTCTTCTAATCTTTCTACGTTTTCAGATTTTCCATAAAACCGATCTTGTAGAGAAAATCTTAGATGTCTTTTTAGCCAAAGAACATTTTGTTGTTTTCTGCGGCTTTCTCTATAACCGTTGGACGTAGTGTGCAACTTGAATTTATCTAAAATCGAGTAGATTTCATTCATGCCTTTATTCTCATAAGCTGAACATGTAGTCACTTTTACAGGAAAGTTGTGCTCGGCAGGAGGTAACAAATGAATGGCGCCTTTGTATTCTGCCATAGCTCTATTTGCTGGTTTTTCATTGGCTCCGTCAGCTTTAGTAATCACCAATGCATCAGCCATTTCCATTATCCCTCTTTTGATTCCCTGTAACTCGTCCCCAGCACCGCTGAGCATTAAAAGCAGGAAAAAATCTACCATAGAATGCACCTCTGTTTCACTTTGACCTACACCTACGGTTTCCACTATTATAAAATCATAACCCGCTGCTTCACACAGAATCATAGCTTCTTTAGTGGCTCTCGCTACTCCGCCTAAACTTTCGCTCGTTGGGCTAGGCCTGATGAAAACATTCTCCTCAGATATGAGTGTTTGCATTCTGGTTTTGTCTCCTAAAATGCTTCCCCTAGTTTTTTGACTGCTCGGGTCTATAGCTAAGACAGCTACTCTATAGTGTTTTTCAATAAGCGAATTCCCAAAGCTTTCTATAAAAGTAGATTTACCAACACCAGGAACACCAGTAATTCCTAGTCTAAAAGAATTTCCTGAGTGCGGCAGACAGTTTTGAATAATATCAGATGCTATTTTTTTGTGTTCAGGATTGGTGCTTTCTAAAAGGGTAATAGCCTTCGAAAGTGCCGATTTGTCCCTGATTAATATTCGTGCAGATAGCTCTTCTGCTGAAATGTCTTTCTGCGAATTGGATTTGATTTTATCTAATGCAGCAGCTTTGGCCGAATTTTTAGCGCTCTTATTACTCACAGCGCTAATATAATATAGATGTTTCCTTATTTGGGACTTTCAAACGGTTAACTATTTAGACTTATACACTTCTACCCATTTGGGGTCGCAAATGTCTTTTAAGAACCTCCATAAACTATCACCATAGATTACATCTGAAGTCTGGTAAAGTCCATATTTATTTAGCATAGATAGTTGGCCTGAGGAAGGGTTGAGTTTTCCGCTTGCCCATCCTTTTAAGGAATCTGGAATATGGTCTAAGACACTTGTGGTAGAGTCTTTTGATGGCGTTTCTTCTGCTCTTAAATCTTTTGGGTGAGCAGGATAACGCACCTTCCATATCCGATCTAGAAGGATGCAGTCTATGTTGTAATTTCTAAAAGGAGCATTATAATCTATCGTACAAAGTGGGATGCTTTCTTTTTTAAAGAAATTGATTAAATCAGGATTCGCGTTGCAACGCATTTCTCCAGCAGCCATAAGTAAAAAGTTTCTTTGAGCAATAGTCTGACATTTAGTGATCTTTCCATCCCTCTCATTTACCAGATTATAAGTAATTAAGCTTTCCGAATAGTGAGGCATTAAGGTTATGCCTAAGTGAGATTTGGATTTTGTTTGATTAAATTGAAGAAACAGAATGGCGACTAAGCAAAGCAGATATTGTGGTTTTAGAAGAATCGTTGAGAGCTGCATTTGTTTTTCTTAGCAGATAGTTGAACGTAATGCTTAGGTTTGTAAGTATATGAGATACTCTATTTATATTTTACTGGTGTGTATCTGCTCATGCGGAAATCATCATGAGGAAGTGGATTTGTCTGACTTTTCTGGAAGCTGGATTGTGGAATCAGAGGGAATTACCTTTTGTGAAGAATGGGATGCTCTTTCGAATGCTGAATTACGAGGAATCGGATTTTCCATAGAAGCTGGTGATACCACACTTAATGAAAATCTTAGAATTTTTAGAAAAGAGGATAATTGGGTGTATGAAGCCACAGTATTCAATCAGAATGACAGTCAGCCAGTAGAGTTTCCGATGACTTTTGATTCTCTAGATACTTTTACTTTTGAAAATTCACAACATGATTTCCCGAAAAAGATCATATATAGTTTCACCACAGCTGATGAAATGAATGTGAATGTAGGAAACGGAAGTCCCGATAATGAGTTTAATCTCTCTTTTCAGAGAAATGACTAATACAAATATTCAGGTTTACCGATAATAAAAACAGTAGGCCGTTTCTTTAATGGAGGCTTTTGATTTTTCCATTTGTCTACAGTCATTGTTTTAATTAGCTCGGTTGGTAGGGTAATGTCTGCTGAAATGTTAAGAAAAGTCTTCGGAGATAAATGATGAATACAATCCTCTAACACATTGTCGTTTCTAAAAGGAGTATCCATAAATATTTGCGAGACACCTCTTTTAGTAGCTTCTGTTTCCATGTCTTTCAAAAAAGAAATTCTTTCTCCTCTATCCTTTGGAATGTAACCTCTGAATCTGAAATTTTGTCCGTTAAATCCACTTCCCATTAATGCTAACATGAGTGAACTCGGTCCGGTTAATGGTTTGACTGTTATTCCTCTTCCATGGGCTATGGATACTAGTTTTCCTCCTGGGTCTGCTACAGCAGGCAATCCTGCTTCAGAGATTAGTCCAATGTTTTTCCCTTCAAGTGCCGCATTTAAAAAGCTAGGAATATCACTTTCTTCGGTGTGTTTTCCAAGTTCGTAAAAGGTAAGGTCATCAATTTTAGTCGAGATTTTGATAGAGCTTAAAAACCTTCTGGCTGAGCGTAAATTCTCCACCACATAATGGTCTATCTGATTCACTACTTCGAAAACTGAAGAAGGAAGTACTAATTCGGGAGCGCTTCCTATGGTGCATGGTATTAAAAATAAAGTTCCTTTACTCATGATCTATTTTATTTAGGAAGGCAGTAGCTGCCTCATTGATTAGCTTATATACAGATTCGAAACCCTCATCTCCGCCATAATAAGGATCTGGAACAGGAAGGTTTTCTCCTGGATGTGCTTCGTTAAGAAATAGTTTTACCTTTTTTCTGTCTTCATCAGTCTGGGCCAATTTTAGAATATCATCTCTATTAGATAAATCCATAGTGAATAGGATATCAAAGTTTTGGAAGTCATCAATTCGAAACTTTCTAGATCGTAAATCAGATATGTCAATACCTTTTTCCTTCAAGTTCAACATGGCTCTTCTGTCAGGTGATTCACCATCATGAAATCCATTAGTGCCACATGAGTCTAATTGAATATCTAACCCTCTTTCAGTAGCTAAATATCTAACGACTCCTTCTGCCATAGGGGAGCGGCATATGTTTCCTAAACAAATCATTAATGCTTTCATGTGTCAAATGTCCGAAAAATCCTTCATGTACCATAGGACATAGTCCTACATCTTATGAGGCTTATTCACACGTAGAAGATACTAAGACTGAGAAAAATGAAAAAGATAAAAAATAGTGCGATTTGGGTGTTCATTGTGTTGCTGTCAATAGTTTTAAGTAGTTGTGGAAGCACAAAAAAAACACAGAAAAATTATAAAGATTATCAATATAAGACCACTCAATTTGACCAAAAAAAATACAAGATTCGAAAAAATTTCCCTCCTGTTCAGCGTTATTATGCTAAAAACTCATTATTCAGACCCCGTAAATAGAGTTTTGTAGGAAATCACGAAACCTCCTGTAGGATAGGCCGTACAGAATTGTATAAACGGTATTAAATGAAAAGCAGGGGTATAGTATTTATAGTGAAACTGTTGTTTGTTCTCGGAACAGTTCTTTTGCTATCTAGTTGTTATCAATCTAAAAAGACTAGGTCATACCAGCAGTATGAAAACAAGAAGATTCAGTTTCTTCAAAAGAAGTACTCGTTTCCTAAAAATCATCCTCCAGTACAAAGGTACTATGCTAAGAAATCACTTTTTAGACCAAAAAAATAAAGCCCCGATATTTATAATATCGAGGCTTCAGAATGTGTTTAGGGTATTGTTTATTGGATACTCAATTTCTTTTCTAAATCATCAAGATACTTTCTAAAGTGCTTATCTGTTTCCTGAAGATTATTTACTGTTCTACATGCATGAAGAACTGTAGCATGATCTTTACCTCCACAGTGAAGTCCGATATTAGCTAAAGACGATTTAGTCATTTTCTTAGCGAAGTACATTGCTATTTGTCTTGCCTGTACGATCTCTCTCTTTCTAGTCTTAGACTTTAAAAGTTCGATAGGAAGATCAAAGTAATCACATACAACTTTTTGGATGTAATCTATAGAAACTTCTCTAGCAGTATTCTTAACAAATTTGTCAATCATCTTCTTAGCCAATTCAAGTGTAATTGACTTTTTGTTCAATGATGATTGTGCTATTAATGAAATTAATGCTCCTTCTAATTCTCTAATGTTAGTAGTTATACTATATGCTAAATATTCCACTACTTCTTTAGGAAGCTCTATTCCATCAGTATACATTTTCTTCTCTAGAATAGCTACTCTAGTTTCTAAAGAAGGTACCTGTAAATCAGCAGATAATCCCCACTTGAATCTACTTAGTAAACGCTGCTCCATTCCTTGCATTTCTACAGGCGGTTTATCGGCAGTTAAAACTATTTGTTTACCAGTTTGATGTAAGTGGTTGAATATATGGAAGAAAACATCTTGTGTCTTTTCTTTTCCACTGAAGAACTGAACGTCATCTATGATTAGAACATCTATTAGTTGGTAGAAATGACTGAAGTCATTAACAGTATTGTTCTTTACTGCATCTATAAACTGATGAGTGAACTTTTCAGAAGTAACATAAAGAACTGTCTTATCAGGATTTTGTTCTTTAATTTCTATTCCTATAGCGTGTGCTAAGTGAGTTTTTCCTAGACCTACAGAACCATAAATGAATAAAGGATTAAAAGCAGTTCCACCCGGTTTTTTTGCCACAGCATAACCAGCACTACGTGCTAATCTATTACACTCTCCCTCTATTAAATTTTCAAAAGAATAGTTGGGATTAAGGTTTGAATCTATTTGAAGTTTTCTTAAACCTGGAATTACAAAAGGATTCTTAATCTGTGTAGAACTACCAGTCATAGGCATAGCTACAGACTTGTTCTTTACAGCTTTAGAGCTTGAAGGCGGTACTTTAACAGTGTAAGGACTCGAATTTCTTTGTGAATTCTCCATTATAATAGAGTACTCTAGTCTTCCTTCTGCTCCTAGCTCCTTTGTAAGGGTTTTCTTCAATAAATTAACGAAGTGCTCTTCTAGCCATTCGTAAAAAAACTGAGATGGTACTTGAATCGTTAAAACGTTATTTTCAAGTTTGATTGGTTTTATAGGATCGAACCAAGTTTTATAGGCTTGTTCACTAACATTATCTTTGATGATAGCTAGACAGTTTTTCCAAACTTGATTATAATCTTTAAGCATGTATTTTAACTTAGTATGGTTAATTAATTTTATTTAGGCGGTATGAAATTGCTCCGAAAAACCGGTTGAGTAGCGTCTCATACTGAAGGGACAAATATTAAATAAAATTGGGTAAAAAAAAACTTTTTTACACTTGACTTCGAACTTTTTTTGACAGGTCTAAAGAGACTTTCTCTTTCGAGAGAGTGGCACGGTTTTATGTTTAAACTTTAGACGTCATTCCATCACTAGTTTTTAGTCCTTTAGTGAATGAAACTTTAACTATTCCTAAACGTAATCCAGCCCAAGCTGCTTGACTAACAAGTGTTTGTTCTCCTTCCGAGTTAAGGGTTTTAATAGGCTCGTCTAAAAAGCTATGCGTATGCCCTCCAATTATTAGATCTATATTTTTTGATTTTTCAGCTAGCAGTAAGTCACTTACTTTATCACTGTCATATTTAAGTCCTAAATGACTTAGACAAATCACGTAATCACAATGGTATTTTTCCTTTAATAAACGAGCAGTTTTATTTGCATTAGAAATAGGGTCGGTATAAATAACTCCTTTGCATAATTTGGGATCTACAAGTCCTTCTAATTCTATACCGATTCCTAAAATTCCAATCTTAAGTTTTCCTTTTTTAATAATTTTAAAAGGCTTTACGATGCTAGTTAGTTCGTTTTCAAAAATATAGTTGGAGTTGATGAAGTCAAACTCACCAAATTCTTTAGCTTTTATTAATCCGTTTATTCCGCCATCAAAATCATGATTCCCTAAAGTGGCTGCATCATAACCCATTTTAGTCATCAGTTTCATTTCAAGCTCTCCTCCGTAAAAGTTAAAAAATGGTGTTCCTTGAAAAATATCGCCAGCATCTAACAGAAGAACGTTTTTATACTGTTTTCTGTAGCTTTCGATTAGTAGAGCTCTTTTTATTACCCCTCCATTTCCTGGATATCTATGATGATCATTTTTAAAAGGATGAATATGACTATGAACATCATTCGTATGCAGAATTATCAACTCCTCTTTATTAGATTTCTCCTTAAAGAATGCGCTGCCAGCCATCAATCCAGATCCTACTAGGCTGGATTTTTTAATGAACTCTCTTCTGTTATTGACTAATTCTACCATCTAATTCTGATTTCAGAGTTTGACCTACTTCCTTTTCTTCCTTGATATATTCAATTATTAGATCTCTTATTTTTAATCCAGTCTTTTGAATACTTAGTGGATTTTCAAAAAATGTCATCCTGTCTCCTCCATTGGCTAAATAATCAGAGGTTATTACTTTGTAAGTTTTTGATTTGTTAACTGGTCTACCATTTATGGTCATCAGTTGAGGTGAGTTCAAATTGAGCTGGATGTTTGAAACAGGTTCGCCTCCAGAATCAGCTAAATAAAATGCTATTTCTATTATCTTTTCTCCGCTTAATTCTACTACTACAGCTTCATTGTCGAATGGCATCAGTTGATATATGTCACCTATTTTTATATTCCCTTTTGGAAGAGAACTCCTCAGCCCGCCATGGTTTAGTAAGCACATGTCGCCTTCAAAGTCTTCCAATTCATTTACCTCTTCGAAGACTAAATCAGCCGTAAAGTTCGAAAGAATACCTTCAGGGCGAGCTTTTGTCATAGGCTCACTCGTGGTGTTAATAACCGTGTTCATCTGTGATTCTAGGCCATCATTATAAGGAGCTATAATGCTTTCTAAGGAAGCAGAAGTGCCGGTCATCGTGCTATCCAGAAGGTTGTACTCCGCTGTATAGCTAGTTGTAGTATAGTTAGCGTTGCAATGAGATAGACCTATTACTACCACTAAAACAAGGAGTGTTTGAAAAATTATTTTCATCTAACTTCAAAGTTACTTTTTATCTTACCTTTCCATGAAAATCCTGATCAAAATTGTATAAACATACTATTAACATTCGAGTGAGATATGCCGAAACCGATAAGATGGGCTATGTCTATTATGGAAATTATGCCACGTATTTCGAGGTAGGTAGAGTAGAAATGCTGAGAAGCTTAAATGTTTCTTATAAAGAGTTAGAAGAACAAGGAGTGTTGTTACCAGTGGTAAACTTAAACGTGGATTATAAAAAGCCAGCATTTTATGATGATGAGTTGTCGTTAGAGACTGAGTTGGTAGAAACTCCTTCTGTGAAGATTGTTTTCAATTATAAGCTGATGAAAAATGAAGAATTACTTTGCACCGCCCAAACTACTTTGGTATTTCTCAATAAAGAATCAGGAAGACCTATGAAGTGTCCTCAAAATATTTTAGATTCCTTAAAGAACATTACTTAGTTTTTGAATTTCCGTTTGTGGTGCAGGTATAATCTTGGATTGGATATCTTTTTAACTCCCAGGAGGCTGAAGGTAGTTTAGTTTTTACTGAATGCCAGTTTAGTAGAATGGCTTTTATTGGGTGATGTAATTCCTGGTATTTATCGGCTAAAAGAATCGTTTTTGAGAAGGTTTAAAAAAAAATGACCATAGCTTAAGTTATGGTCATTTAATTAATGTTATATGTATGGTTGTCTATTCTTTTTTGGATTCATCTTCTTCGGTAGGAGAAGTAAGGGAGCTAATGTTAGTTTCCGTACCATTATTCTTTTCACCTACCGCAGATGCTTTTGTAGAGTTATTCTTCTCAGCAGAATCATTTAATTTATTATTCTGTTCTACTATTCCTATGAATGACTGGTATGCCACTTGAGAATAATCCATGTCCCATATAAGAGCATTTTTCCTTTCGTCAAAAGAACATTTTGCTACTGGTAGCTTACTATAGGCATTTGTGTTAATATGCTCTAACTCCTCAAATAGGGTTATGTCTGTGTAAAGTTCATAGCCTTTAGATATGAATTTCACGCTCATACCTTTGGTATTAACTGCTATAAGTTTTGGAATATATCCTTCTTTAGAAAAAGTAATGGTGTAATCCATATCAGCCTGCAGAAATATTTGATAATCATTGTTTTCTTCAGATGAGTAACTTTCGAGCATTTGTCCATTTTCAGTAATGGAAATGATTACTTCAGATAAATTAACCTCTGATTCGAAAAGTTTTTTTCTTTCCTTTTTAGAGAGAATTTTTCCTTCTTGGAATTTCCCTTCCAATGTAACTTCACCGTTTTGAGCATTTGCCGAAAAGCAGAAGAGTAATGCGATAGCAGATATAATAGATATACCTTTCATAATAGATTTGTTTTTTTGTTCTATCTATCGTTACGCATTCTTACAACTTATAGTTTCATCATCTGACAGTTAAATCAGAAAAACACCTATCTCTTGGGATGTGATTCTTTTGATAATGAATCCAGAGTTTCTAAATTTGGAGGTAATAAACCTTCTGGGATAAGTTCGTCAAGGTTTGGTTGGCCGCCTTCTACCCAGCATGTGTACCATATGCAGCCTAATGAATGAATCGCAGACCTGAATCTTCTTTCTACCATTCCATCTAGTCGATTGTGATACTCAGTACTAAATTCTTTTGAATAGACTTCCGTAATCATAGTTCCTCTTTCTTCGAAGCTCATTTTTTGATCTTCCGGAAATTCTTGACTTAAGTCTTTTTCAAACCTTAAAACACTATCTAACGCATAATGACTCTGTTCTACTATTTCCCAGATGAAGTCTCTACGACTTTCTATATAATAAACATCAGGTGTGAAGAGGTCATAATCTTCATAAAAAAGCTCAGGAAGCCTGCTTTCCCAGAATCCATGAATTCCATACTGTCCTGTTACTTGTCCATTGTAGTTTTCAGTTGTATGCAAAGGAACGTGTGCATCTCCTACATAATGACCTATGTCAGAGGAAAGTCTTAATATTTGTTTTGTGTTTTTTTCCTTGAAAGCATCTATTAGTTTATAAGTTAGTAGATTAAGGTTCCATGGTAATGTTCCATATGCCTGTAGAGTATCTTCTGAAAATTTATCTACTGCATCATACCATTTGCGTGGCATTAATGCAAATAAGTCTTCTGGTGCTGAAAGACTATCGCCTCCATAGTGATCTAAGTCAATGTAGTGTTTGGGAGCTTCTCCTTTGATACTATGTCTTCTTTTGTCAGCGTCTACGGAATGTAAAGTAAGATAATCCGCATGAGCCTTATAGAATCCAAACATTTCATCAGGAAGGGTGAAAATAGCTAATCTGTTTACTTTTTTATGAGCAAAAAATCCCCACTCAAAACAATTGTGTTTTGGCCTTATGGTGTTAAAGGAAATTAATAAAGTACCTAAAATTAGTATGATCCAAAACTTTTTCATGCCTTCTCTACTTCCAAATTTACAGCCACTATTTCATCTCCTTTTAAAATTGGAACTACAGTAAGATTATTAGGAGTAAGACAGTACTTGACATCCTCATTAAGATTTAGATTTCTCAATCTTTTCCTATGGGAACTGGCTTTTAGGAAGCTGAAAATATTCTCTTTAGCACTTCTGTAAATGAACTTAGCTGCTATTGTGGAGTCTTCTTCAGCAAAGAATTTTTGACTTTCTATTAATTCATCCGCTATGGCACCAGCACATATAGTATCCTCTAGATTGAATTTGTCTTTCCACCCTGAACCTAGTAGTAATATGTTCTTGTCTTGTTCCTTTAGCCATTTGCACAAGGAATCTAAATTATTTAGACTTCCAATAACCACTGTTTCTTTCTCTCTTGCTATGTTGATGGCTGTAGTTCCATTGGTAGTAGTTAACACCACAGTCTTTCCTTTTAGCTCTGGATCTTTATAAGATACTGGAGAATTACCCATGTCAAAACCTTCGACAATCTGTCCATCTCTTTCGGCAGCTGCTATGTATCCTTTATTCTGATAATCTTTAGCTTCTTCTACTGAACTCACAGGCACAATGGTCACTCCATTTTCTACAGCAGTACATATCGCACTGGTGGCCCGAAGAACATCAATAACCACAGCTATTTCATAGTTGTTTTTATACAAGTGCCATTGGCTTGGTGAATAGCAGACTTCAACTCGTTTTTTTTCTCCGGTCATGTTGTGAATTTACGATTTTGGTATAAATGGAGGTCTAGTAACAACTGCACTAACAGGTTTGTTCCTGATTAAAATAGCTATTTCAGTTCCTTGCTTGTGATGTCCGACATTCACATAACCCATTCCTATAGCTTTTTTAGTGCTGGGGCTCATAGTTCCAGATGTTACTCGGCCTATTATTGTTCCTTCCGAATTTACTATTTTGTAATCTTTTCTAGGGATACCTCTATCTGTTAATTCAAAACCTACCAGTCTTTTGGAAGGACCATTTTCTTTATGCGATTGAATGATTTCTTTCCCTACAAAGTCTTTTGTGAATTTGGTAATCCAACCTAAACCAGCCTCAATAGGAGAGGTGTTGTCATCAATGTCGTTCCCGTATAGACAGAATCCCATTTCTAAACGCAGTGTATCTCTAGCTGCTAAGCCTATCATTTGAATATCAAATTCAGCGCCTGCTTCTAAAACATTAGTCCAAAATAATTCGGCATACTTATTTGGCAAATAAATCTCAAATCCACCTGCTCCAGTATATCCCGTGCTAGAAATCAAGATATTTTCTTCTCCACAGAAATCTATATACTTTAAGTTGTAATAAGACATTTCACCTAAATCCTCAGAGGTGAGTTTGTTTAAAGTCTCTGTAGCTCTAGGTCCTTGAATAGCGAACAGCGACATGTCATCGGAATCATCAGTTAAAACACAATCAAAAGTGTTTTGACTTTGGATCCAATTGTAGTCTTTTTTTAGGTTTGAAGCGTTAACTACTAACATGTAATCGTTCTCTGCTAAACAGTACACTAGTAAATCATCTACGATTCCACCCTTTTCATTTGGTAAACAAGAATATTGAACCTTTCCTGGAGTCAGAACAGAAGCGTCATTTGTTGTGACCTTTTGAATGAGGTCTAATGCCTCTTTTCCTCTTACATGAAATTCTCCCATGTGAGAAACATCAAATACTCCAACACTCTCTCTGACTCTTAAGTGTTCATCATTTACTCCGGTATATTGAACCGGCATGTTGTATCCAGCAAAAGGAACCATTTTGGCTCCATTAGCTTCATGCCATTTAGAAAGTGCAGTGTTTTTCATCCTATAAATTTTGGACGCTAAAATATCAAAATAAGGTCTTAAAAAAGACAGAAAATTGCGTTGCAACGCTAATTATTCTAGAGATTAGTTTTTATGTATGATAATACTTTAGTCATGAGGTGTACTCGATCTTTACCTCTTACATTATGAGCATGACCTGGATACGGGAAAAAGTCCACTTGTTTTCCCTCCTGAATACATTGAGAAAGGAATTCCATAGAATGCTGCATTACTACCACATCATCTGAGGTTCCGTGAATAAGCATCAATTTCCCTTCTAAATTGCTAACATGGTTTTTTAAATCAGCATTTTCATATCCTTCAAGGTTTGATTCAGGTGTATCCATATATCGTTCAGTATACATCACTTCATAAAGTCTCCAGTCAATTACCGGACCTCCCGCTACACCTACTTTAAATAACCCAGGTTTTTTTAGCATCAAAGAAGTTGTCATGAATCCACCATAGCTCCACCCATGCACCGCAAATCTATCATTATCTGTATAAGGTAATGTCTTTAACCATTCAGCCATCTCTGCTTGGTCATCTACTTCAATGGTACCCATATTCTCATGTACGGCTTGTTCAAAATCGATTCCTCTGTGTGAGCTTCCTCTTCCGTCTACAGTAAATATGATATAACCTTCTTCTGCCAAGCTATGCATCCACAAAGAGGCTCCACCTAGCCAAGAGTTAGTTACTAATTGTACATGAGGTCCGTTGTACACATAAAATAAAACGGGATATTTTTTGCTCTCATCAAAATTGCTTGGAGTAATCATTCTGCACCATAAATCTGTTCCGTCTGATGCTTTTTTACTGAAAAGTTCAGTGTTTCCAATGGTGTAATCTATCAATGGGTTGTCAGCTATTAAGATTTCCCTGTCTTTAGATTTACCAAGTTGGTGAAGGGTAACCTTGTTAGGTACGGTTAGACTGTTGAAATTATCAATGAAATATTTTCCACTTGAACTTACCACAATTTGATGAGTCCCGCTTTCACTAGTTAGTTGGGATACTTCATTAGTTTTAAGATCTAATGAGTACCCATGGCTTTCTGTTGGGTTTTTTCCGGTAGCGTGAAAAAACACTTTAGTTCCTTTGGTGTTAAAGCCTATAAATTCTGTTATATCAAAAGTGAAATTTGTAAGTTCTTTAATGATACCTGTCTCTTATACACATCTGACGCTGCCGACGAATAGAGAG
>OJHH01000484.1_pt1 | contig 13269 bp, 8 predicted proteins | sample 1594911 | NCBI WGS metagenome assembly OJHH01 (sample SAMN05416787, study PRJEB24817) | seawater metagenome | isolation source: Sea water | place: Canada:Atlantic | collected 2013-11
AGATGTGTATAAGAGACAGATTGAACTCTCCGATGGAAAGAAAGACAATCTGGAAAAGGTAAAACCCTTCAATGGAGAGGCTATTAAGTTCGATGAGTTGTTACCAGGTACGCTAGTCTTAAATTGCATTGAAGATCTAAATCTAGACTCACTTTGGACCACAGGGAACTATGATTTAAAGATACAACCTGAGAGAGTTTTTAGCTTCCCACAGAAACTAGAAGTTAGAGCTAACTGGAGCCAAGAATTTATCTGGGAAGAGTAGGGGTGATTTAGTTAACATTTCTGAAGCTCTGAAAAAGCAACTAATTGCTTATCTTTAGCGTCTACTAAAACAGATTGACTTTCTCTATGCCTAAAACAACGACTCAATTATACTCAATTTTGAAATTTTTGTTGATTTCATTTTCCATGCTTATGGTCTATACATCTAGTGCTCAGGATGTGATTCCTACTAAGGGAAAGGAATTTTGGGTAGGATTTATGGAGAATTTTGAGTCAGACTTCAACGAAAGTCTCGACTTATTTATCACTTCAGATGTGAATACTTCTGGTACAGTATCATTACCTCTTCAGGGTTGGGACTTTGATTTTACAGTTACAGCCAATACTACCACTACAGTAACTATTCCTAATAATCTAGCTGAACATCAGAATGAAAACCAAATAGTAACCAATAAAGGAATATTGGTAGAAACACAAGATACAGTTAGTGTTTTCGCTATTAATTTCAGTCCGTTTACCGCGGATGGAACTAAAATTTTACCCACTAAATCGCTCGGAACTTCTTATAGAGTTCCATCATATAGAGGTTTAGATGGATATACTGAATATGGATCTACTCTTCTAATAGTAGCCACTGAAGATGATACAGAAGTAGAAATCACACCATCTGAAAACACCGACAATGGTGATCCCGCAGGTGTACCTTTCTCAGTTCAGCTGAACAGAGGAGAATCGTACCAGATAATTTTGAGTGATGATGATGGAGATTTAACAGGTACAAGTATTAAGGCTTCTGAAGCAAGTGGTGATTGTCGTCCTTTTGCAGTTTATAGCGGAGCCTCTTGTGTTAATATTCCGCTAGGATGTACTGCATGTGATCATATCTACGAACAGAATTTTTCTGTGGACTCATGGGGTACAGAGTATTATGTGGTGCCATATGAATTCGCCAGTAGTTATACGTACAGAGTATTGGCTGATCAGGATAATACAGATGTATTTATTGATGGAGCTTTTGCGTATACCTTAAATGCCGGTGAATTTGAAGAGGTGAATTCAGAAACTGATGCAGTATGTGTGAATACATCTCTTCCAGCATCGGTTATTCAATATATGCAAGGGACAACATGCTCAGGGTCTGGAGATCCTGCCATGCTGATATTAAATGATGCTTCTCAGAAGATTAATAATGTTACCATGTCTACTGTAATCTCACCTCAGATCACAAATCATGGGGTGAATATCATTTTAGAAACGGTAGATGTAGGAACATTTAGCATAGATGGAGTAATCATAGATCCTGCAGATTTCACACAGTTTCCTAGTTGTCCTACCCACAGTTATGCGCAAATAGGAATTACACAAGGAAGTCATACATTAAATGCTAATAACGGATTTACAGCGTACGCTTTTGGTTTAGGAGATGCAGAAAGTTATAGCTATTCAGTTGGTTCTTTTAGTCCAAATCCTTTTGGTGATATAGATATTGAAGAAGCATTTTGTTCAAGTGATCAGGTGGTGTTGGCTGCTGAGGATCCAGGGTTTGAATTATTTTGGTATAATCTAGATTTCCCAGAAGACACATTAAGTAACTCTCCAGTTTTGGTACTTGAGCCACCTATTATTTCAGGAATTTATGTGGTAGCATATAATAATCTGATTTCAGGATGTGAAAACGAAGAATTTTTCAGCGTAGAAGTTCCTGTGGCTCCTGTATTAGATAACATGACTGATGATCAAACTATATGTCAGTACGAAAGTGTTCAGCTAAACGTTGTTCCTGATCCTTTTAATAGCTTTTACCTGTATTCATGGACACCAACTTTAGGTTTAAACAATTCAAATATTGCTAACCCCATTGCCACGCCATTAACCACCACTACATACGAGGTAACGGTTTCTTCTCCCACAGGATGTGCTGTAGCTTCTAACAGTGTTACTGTTACAGTAGAAGGGGGGCAATTTTCAAATATGGAAGCCGAAGCAGATGATTATGAAATCTGTCAAGGAGAAGATGTACAGCTAAATGTTTTTATAAATGAAGTTATTTATGAAGACGATTTTGACCCAGGAATTAGCTGGGGTCTTTGGGAAGATATTTCTAACGGAACCCAATCATCAGATTGTGGTTCAATTAGTGGAAATGCAGTGTATTTTAATGGAGCTGGAGAAAGAAGTGCAGAAACTAACCCTATTGATGTTTCTCAAGGAGGATTCGTAGCGTTCGCGTTGCAATACGGTGATGTAGTTTTCCCGTGTGATATTCCGGAAGTAGGAGAAGATGTTGTATTGGAATATTCCACTGATGGAGTCTCTTGGTTTGACATTCAAATATTTTACTCCTTTACTCTAAATGGTTGGGAACAATTTAATGTAGAAATTCCAGTTGGTGCCCAAAGTACCACTACGTCATTTAGATGGAGGCAATTAAGTAGCTCAGGGGCCAATGAGGATAATTGGTCATTGGACAATGTTACTGTTAGTACGTTAAGTCTTGATGGTATAGAATTTAATTGGTCATCTCCAGATATTGGTGTTGTTGCTACCGATCTGGCTAATCCTCTTGTAACGCCTCTAAATGATATTACATATATAGTCGAAGCCATTGATGGAAATAACGGATGTCAATACATAGACTCAGTATCTATAGACGTAGGACAAAACTTCACTATAGAGATCACACCCGATACTACTATTTGTGATATTCAAGGAATCGATTTAGAAGTACAACTGAGTACTGATGATCAATTTGATTTTCTTTGGAGTCCTAATGATGCTACTATTTCTTCAGTGTTTAGTTCAGACCCTACAGTTACACCTAGCGTAACTACTATTTATGAAGTGGAAGTAACTTCAGATCAAGGGTGTGTAAACACCGAACAAGTAGAGATTACTGTTAACCAGCTTTTAGATCTCACAGTATCTGCTGATGATCAAGATATATGTTTAGGAGAAGAGACTTTCTTGCATGCTACAGTGGCGGGAGACCCTAGTGATATTGGATATTTATGGTCACCTATAGAGAGCCTCTCTGATGAATTAAATTCAGATCCTTTGGCTTCACCAACTGGAACTACTATCTACGAAGTTATAGCCACTGACACTATAGCAGGATGTTCATTGAGTGATCAAATCACTGTTTCGGTTTCAGGAAACTTTAGCATAGATGCTGGTCCAGACTTAACTGTTTGTGATGCGGCAGATTTAAACTTAAGTGCTGTGCCTTCTGCTGCAGGAGCTTACGCTTGGGATTGGCAGCCAGGTGCAGAGGTTACTGTAACGAACAATCCCAACACTCAAATAGTAAATAATGAACCCAATCAATTTATAGTTTCTGCTACAGATGATGGTTGTACACAAACTGACACCGTGAATGTCTTTATTCTATATGAGGATTTTGATTTAGGACCAGACTTATTTGTGTGTGAAGGAGAAGAAATTATTTTAGACACAGAATTTCCGGACTATATACACTTATGGAACACTTCAGAAGTTACATCAACAATAACTATCGCAAGCGAACAAATGTATGTGGTCGAAATCTCTTCAGGATTGGGTTGTAGTGTAACAGACAGTGTTTATTTGACAGTATTTCCTTTACCAGTTATAGATCTTGGATTAGATCAAAACTTATGTGTTGGAGATGTTTACAATATTAATGCAGGAAATCCAGGTTCTGTTTTCGACTGGAACACTCTAGAATTTACTCAAATTATAGCAGTTGATACTTCAGGAGTATTCACTGTGGAGGTAGAAGACATCAATAATTGTTTTAACACAGGAGAAGTGTCAGTGATTTTTCACGAGAATCCAAGTATGATTTTACCAGACACGGTTACTATTTGTGAAGATGAAATATATGAATTGGATGCTGAAAATACAGGGTCAGATTATACTTGGACACCAAATTTAGAAGAAACTCAAAGTATCAATGTTAATATTGAGGGTGTGTATGAAGTTAGTATTACAAACCAAGAAGGTTGTACATCCGTTGACCAGACACAACTAATTGTAGCTACCTACCCAACCGTAAATCTGGGTCCAGACTTATTTGCATGTGAAGGAGAAGTTGTTCAGCTAAACTCAGAAGCCAATGGGGCGTTAAATGTTAACTGGTCAGTTCCTCTGAACACATCCTCTATTGAAGTAACTAATTCTGGGGTTTATTCAGTTACAGTTGATAATGATTACTGCTTCATTTCTGATGAGGTCTCTGTTTTCTTTAATCCTTTACCAACTAATAATTTGTTGGATGAATTAACAGTTTGCTTTATCACAGAATTGGATCCTACCGTGTTGGATGCTACATCTTTTGGAAGTTCGTATGCATGGAGTACTGGTGAGGATACCGCGGCTATTACAGTTGAAGAACCTGGTACTTATAGTGTGTTGGTAAGCACTCCTTTTGGTTGTGAAAGCACGTTTTATTCAGATGTCTACGAATTGTGTTACGGGCCATACATTTATGTCCCTAATTCTTTCACTCCAAATGGTGACGGGATAAATGATGCCTGGAAAGCAGAAGGACTTTTTGTAGCCGATTTTGAAATACTCATATATAACAGGTGGGGAGAAGTGGTTTTTGAAAGTTCTGATGTAAACGAATATTGGCTAGGTAATGATCAAAAAGGAGATCATTTTGTGCCGCCAGGTGTGTATTCTTATCAATTGAGATTTAAATATTTCTTAAATGAAACAGGAGCTATATCTGATTGGGCTGATAAAGCTGGACAAATTACAGTAGTAAGATAAGATCTACTCGTTTATTTCAATAAAACGTTGGATGTTCTTTAGCCCTCCAAACACTACTAGAGTATCTGTATCATAAACTATAGTTTCAGAATTTGTTACTCCTATAATATGCTCTTCAGCTAAGAGTTCTCCATTCTTCTTCACTTCAAAAACCCTCTTTAAAGTAATCAGAGTAAGCTGGTATTTTTGATTAAGCTTAATAGATGCTAGAGTACAATTGGCTATCTTTTTAGGTGCTTTAATCTCAGCTATTTCAAATTCATCAGGAAGTTGAAGGAAAGCAGTAATATTCGGGTTGATTAACTTTTCAGCCACACTATTAGCTACTTCTTCTTCAGGTAAAAGTATTTCTTGAACGCCTATTTTATTTAATATTTTCTCCTGATTAACACCAGTAGCTCGAGCTATAATTCTCTTTACACCTAAATCCATCAAGTTAGAAGTAGTTAGAATTACTCCTTCAAAATTTTCTCCAATAGCTACTACAGCTGCATCAAAACCATTTAAATCTTGGGCTTTTAGAGCTTTTTTGTCTGTAGAATCTAATGAAACAGCTAGTGCTACTTCATCTTTAATATTTTCGATTTTTTCTGAGCTTAAATCAAAAACATGAACTTCACTTCCTTTCAAAGCTAAGTTCCTAGCTATGGCAGAACCATACTTTCCTACACCAAACACCGCGAATTTACTTCCTTTCATTAGTCTACTTTAAGCTGTCTTTTAATATTACTCCAAAATTATAAATGTCTTCAAATGAATTGTACAATGGTACAGGAGCCATTCGAATTACGTTAGGCTGTCGCCAATCTGCTATCACTCCTTTTTCTGTGAGCTTGTCGAAAAGCTCTTTTCCTCTGCCATGGGCTACTATCGAAATTTGACAACCTCTTTTACTCTTTTCTCTAGGGGTGATGATTTCGAGTTTCTCTGTCAAGTCAATATTGATTTCATCTACCATAAATTCTAGGTATCCGCTTAGTAACTGACCTTTATGGTGAAGAGCTTTAATTCCTGCCTGAGAGAATAACTCCAAAGAAGCCAACAACGGGGTCATACTAAATATGGGAGCATTGCTTAATTGCCATCCTTCTGCAGTAGGCATTGGGTTGAAACCTGGTTCCATTAAAAACCTTGTTTCTTTATCATGCCCCCACCATCCACCAAATCTATTTAGTTCGGTGTTAGATGTATGGCTTTCATGAATATATACTCCTGATACACTTCCAGGGCCTGAGTTTAAGTATTTATATGTACACCAACATGCGAAATCTACTTTCCAATCATGAAGGTTCAGCAGAACATTCCCGGCTCCATGTGCCAAGTCGAAACCGACTGTTATTTCATATTTATGAGCACATTCAGTGATTGACTTCATATCGAAGAGCTGTCCAGTGTAATAATTAACACCACCCATGAAAACCAACGCCAATTCATCCTTGTTGTTTTCTATGGCTTCTAAAATATCTTCCTCCCTTATAGTTTCTTCTCCTTCTCTAGGTCCAACTTCAATTAGGGTATCAGCTATATCTAATCCATGATGCTTGATTTGAGTTTCCAGCATATATTGATCTGAAGGAAATGCTTTCTTTTCACAAAGAATTTTATAACGTGAAGACGTTGGTTGATAAAACGAAATCATCATTAAATGAAGGTTCGTAGTCAGTCCATTCATAAGAACCACTTCATTTTCTTTGGCACCCACTACTTCTGCCATCATTTTGGTGAAGTTCTCATGATAAGAATACCATGGCCTCCTACTTTCAAAATGACCCTCTACTCCAAATTTACCCCAATCTTCTAATTCTTCATTTAGATACTCCTTAACTTTTTTCGGCATTAATCCGAGTGAATTACCAGTGAAATAGAGAGCTTTTTCGCCTAAGTGTTCAGGAAACACAAACTTATCCCTATAAGAGTTTAAGGCATCTGAGGCATCAGTTTGGATAGCGAAGTCTTTTGTGAATTTATAGTTCATTTGGGAATTTTCTGACATTCAAAAATAGGCACAAACTATCTATTAGTAGGGATAATGTCTTTTCTTTACCGATTCAAAATCTCACAATGGCGACTATAACTACACTCAGCGAATTTATCATGGACAGGCAGGCAGAATTTCCGTATGCTTCAGGTGAATTGTCCAGACTTCTTGCAGACATAGGTATCGCGTCTAAAATTGTCAATAAACAAGTAAATAAAGCTGGACTTCAGGATATTCTTGGATCAGAAGGAACCGAAAATATTCAAGGAGAAACGCAGCAAAAGCTAGACGTATATGCGGATGTCGCTTTTATAAATTACTTTAAATCTGGAGGATTAGTTTGTGGAATTGGGTCTGAAGAAAATGACGATTATTTGGCCTTTGATACTGAAATAAGTAAAAGAGGCAAGTATGTGGTATTATTTGATCCGCTAGATGGAAGTTCAAATATTGATGTGAATGTTTCCATCGGAACCATTTTTTCTGTTTTCAGAAGAGTAAGCGGAGTTGGTGATTTGGCCAATATAAATGACTTTTTACAGCCGGGTGTTGACCAAGTGGCAGCAGGGTATGTGATTTACGGTTCAAGTACTATGCTAGTATATACTACAGGTCATGGAGTAAATGGATTTACGCTTGAACCAAGTATTGGTGAGTTTTGCCTGAGTCATCCGAATATGAGAATACCTGAAGATGGAAAAATATTTTCTGTAAATGAGGGAAACCTTAATGATATGGAAGCGCCTGTCCAGGAGTATATTGAGCATTGCAAAGCAAATAAGTATAGTGGAAGATATATTGGAAGTTTAGTTTCAGATTTCCACAGGAATTTAATTAAGGGAGGGATATATCTCTATCCATCTACTAAAAGTGCTCCTAAGGGGAAATTAAGACTCTTGTATGAATGCTCGCCATTGGCATTTATTATTGAACAAGCCGGTGGATTAGCTACTGATGGAGAGAATCGAGTGATGGAAATTCGTCCGGAAGAATTACATCAGAGAATTCCATTTTTTGTAGGGTCAAAAAAGATGGTTGAAAAAGCCATTGAATTGAGAAACAAAGATTAACCTCTTCCGTTCATCCATTTGGCTACATACTTCCCTATTACGTCATATTCAATATTAGCTGTGTCTCCTACAGTCATAGCCCCGAACACGGTATTTTCAAAGGTATACGGAATAATGGCCACATCAAATTCATTCTCGCGAACATCAGCCAATGTTAAACTAGTTCCATTTACGGTAATGGATCCTTTTGGAACCATTAAATGATTCTCGGCTTTGTTTATTTTGAATGAAACTCTCCAGCTACCATTTTCTTCTTTAATTCCTGAACAAATAGCTAATCCATCCACGTGTCCTTGAACCAAGTGCCCGTCAAGTCTGCCATTCATCTGCGTGCACCTTTCTAAGTTTACCACTTCACCTTTTTGAAGTTGCCCAAGATTACTTAAGTCTAAAGTTTGTTTTATAGCCGTTACTACATGACTAAATTCATCTTTTTTAACTACAGTAAGACAAACCCCGTTATGGGAGATGCTTTGATCTACTTTTAATTCTTTAGATACCGTTGAAGAGATGGTGAAATCTATATTTTCACCATGACGCTCTATCTTGTTGATGGTGCCTAAGCACTCAATTATTCCTGTGAACATTTATTCGTTAGATTGTTTTTTTCCATCAAAGAGAGAAATACTTCCTGACAATTCTTCCTCTTTCACTCCTGTTAGTAAAGTGGTGTAGACAATAACATGGTAGAAGTACACTCCATCGGAGCTAAGTTCATTCGAATCGATGTTTAAACCTTCCCACTTAATATCAGGGTCAGTTGTTTTAAATACTTCAGTTCCCCATCTGTTATAAATGGTCATATCTATAGAGTCCACATACGAATAGGGGAACGGTTCGAATAAGTCATTAAAACCATCTCCTTGAGGAGTGAAAACATTTGGTAATGAATACTCGGGACAATTCTCAGTGCAAATCTCTAAACTGGGATTACTTTCATTCTGATTAGGTGTACCGCCTAATCCAGGCAGAATAGAGTCGAGTGCAGAAACATAGAAGCATCCAGTAATATTTTCTTCATTAATATATTCAAATGTTGTTTCATCTGCCGCATTAATTGTCTCTAGTAGTGTGTATTCTCCTTCTAATGTGGGCTTATAGAAAATGTTATAGGCAACCACATCATCTGTACATGATTCGTTAGGGTTATTCCAATTTAGGGTAACGGTTCCTGTTTCACAATCTCCCTCGCCAGATAGTTCTGGTGGGCAAGGTGCAGTGAGATCTACTGGAGTTCCACAGGCTTTTTGGCTTAAATTAATAGTAGGGTTAGGTAGAATCTCCAGAGTACTATTCATGCTCCCTAAGGCTAGCACATAATAGCAAAACTCAGCATTGTTGACTAGATCAACATCTATATAGGAAGGCTGATTGGTAGTAGCTAAAAACTCATACTCACTCGTCACGTTATTTAGCTTGTAAATCTCAAAAGTGTTATTTCCCCAACTGGTATTGCTCTGCCAATCTAATGTAAGTTGATTGTCATTTGGGGTAAAAGAAAGAAATTCAGACGAACTCACTCGAGAACCAAGAGTAGTTCCATTGGCATCTTCTAAATCTACCCTGTAGGCATGTTGCTCATTCAAAGTATTGATTTCTTCATGTAGAAATGTTCGAGGAAGAAAACTAATAAATTCATTTTGTTCACTTTCGAAAATTAATTCTTCAGCTGAAGAATTTCCTATACCATGATATAACTTGAATTTAAAAGGTGATGTTAATAAGAGAGTGTCTCCCTCTACAGGAGGAGCCCAGTGAATGGTGTCCGTACCTAGAGTTAAATCAGTAATTCCAATACTAACTTTTGTAAGTACAGGGATAATTAGATCTATAAAATTGCATATTTCGTCAGAAGCTATACTTTCACTCCCATTAGCGAAACAAGCTACAATCATGTAGCAAGACTCAAGGCCAAAATCTATGCCTTCAGAATCATTATACGTAGTTTGATCGGCAGCCACCGTGGTTATTAATTGGTAGCCAGTAAAAGCAGGTACACCTGTTTCACAGTAAGAAGGTTCATACCCAAAAAATCCTGTTCGCTTGTAGATCTTATATGCTACTACCTCCTCACAGAAATGGGAATCCCATTCCAAATCAAAACTTAATCCATTTCGTTCTACGGTTAGATTCTCAATAGGTGGAGCTATTACTGTAATCGAGATCTCTGAAATATCTACAAGGTCATGCTCGTTGCTTACATCTTTACCTGTGAAAAGAACCTGATAAGCAGTTGGTCTTACTTCTTCACAGTCTGGATTCCAGGTGAATGTTCCGTTAGCAGGGTTTCCAAAAGAGTAATTAAAAACGGCTTCATTTTCCACTTCAGTTAGCGGAGCTCCGATTGCATCTAATTCCACAAAGGAAAAGTCATCAGTTCCTACTACATTTAGTGTTAACGTTTCTCCTATTACAATACATGTATCTTCAAAAAGCGTCAATACTGGAGGAGTATTAGCGCAAATCAATACTTCAATTTGCATATCTCGGATCACATAACCCACTAAAAATCCATTCCTAAACTCTTCAATTTTTATGGCGATATTGTATTCACCTGCTATTACTGGAGACTCCCATGTTACAGTTCCAGTCTCGCTATTAATTGTGAAAGAATCATTTACACCGTTTGACTCCTCTATTAAATTGGGTAGGTCCCAGCTGGAAATCTCGAGTCCGTTGAATCCTCTACAAGGAATTAAGGAATAAACCAAAGAATCTCCATCTATGTCGAAAGCTCCAGGGTTGTGTTCCCATTTACTATTTATACAGGCTTGATCTTTTGCTGGGTATAATAAGCTTACAGAATTATTATGGCCGCCAAAAGGAGTAATTCTAAGTAATGACTCTATGTAGAAAATCTGATTGATTGATTCATCCATATTAATCACACCTCCATTTCTATTAGGATCTTCCATACTAATTATGTAGTTCCCAGGACCAGGGTACGTGTGAATCACTCGGTAATAATTTAGGCGTGCATCCTCATCGTTATTAAACCCTACTTCAGGTATAGCTTCCACTCTTTGAATACTATCGATTGGTGCATTAATAGCTTCATCGCCATATTTAATGTTTAAATAGGGCCTGTCTGCTAAGGAAGAAGCCTTAGTACAGGTGACTATGGTAATTTCATACCTGAAATCGCTATTGTCATTTTGGTCTACCTTTTTATAAGAAATCTCTCCTGCCCTGTTGTGTGTGGCCAATGCCGCAGAATAAACGCCTAAAAAAGCTATAATTATTAAAATTAATTTCTTCATGCTAGTAGTAGGTAAAAATAAGCATTAATGGGGCCATATAATGAACGTTATTATCTCTTAAAATAGTTTGTGATACTAAAGGATAATAAAGTTTTAGGGCTAAAAAAAGTTAACTTTGTTGGCTAATAACAGAGAAGTATATTTTTCTGCGTTGCAAAGAAAAACCAATGAATACGAATAGAAGTAGATCAGTGAGAGTAGGAATTACAATGGGTGATTACAATGGAATAGGTCCTGAAATTATCCTAAAGACTTTTAAAGATTTAAGAATGTTCAATGGCATTGAGCCAGTTATCTATGGGAGCGCTCGAGTTTTAAAGCACTATAGAAATTTGTTGGATCTCAAAGATTATCCGATAAAAAGAGTGGATAATGCTGAGGATTGTGAAGGAAAAGAATTGCACGTAGTAAATATTGGAGAGCCCAAAGAAATCACCCCAGGAACACCCTCTAAAGATGCGGGCTTGTTGGCTTTTGAAAGTCTAAAAAGAGCCACAGAAGATTTGGCTGCTACTAAAATAGATGTACTCATCACTGCTCCTATAGATAAAGACTCCATCCAAAGTGAGGAGTTTAAGTTTCCGGGTCACACTGAGTATTTAGCAGAAATGAGTAATGTGGAAGAAAGCCTCATGTTGCTAATGACGGATTACCTTAAGGTGGGTGTGGTTACAGGTCATTTGCCATTGAAGGACGTAAGTAAGTCTATTACTAAAGATGCTATAAAGAGAAAAGCTAGGTTGTTAATAGATACACTACAAAAGGATTTTGGCTTTGAAAGACCTAGAGTTGCCATATTAGCGTTGAACCCTCATGCCGGAGATAACGGATTGCTGGGTGAAGAAGAAAAAGAGATTATTAATCCTGCCATAAGAGAATTAAAAGAAGAAGGTCATTTAGTGTTTGGGTCTTATTCAGCAGACGGATTCTTCGGTTCAAGTGTTTTTAAATCGTTTGATGGAGTTTTGGCTATGTACCATGATCAAGGTTTAATTCCATTTAAGGCATTGGCTTTTAATGAAGGAGTAAATTATACAGCCGGTCTTCCTATTGTTAGGACTTCACCAGATCACGGAACGGCATATGCAATAGCGGGAAAAGGTGAGGCAGATGAAACATCAATGAGAACCGCTATTTTTAAAGCAATAGACATTTTTGATAAAAGAGTTTTTGTCAAAGAAATGTCCTCTAATCCACTAAAAGCTCAAAAAGTGTAGCCTTAATTTGAAGCTTTCAAATGGACTAGAGCTAATACCTTTCATTATTCTTGTCCAATTGTTTAAAACTTCTTATTTTTGCGCACCCTTAAAAAATGGGGATGTCAGACTCAAGCACATATAGAATTCCTTATATAGGTTTAAAAAACGGAATTCATACTTATGAATTTGAAGCTGACGAATCGTTCTTTTCTAAGTTTGAACAGTCTCTGCTTGTAAAAGCAAAGATGAATTTTGAGATTCAACTCGAAAAGTTGAATACCCAAATGAATCTAGAGATTGATCTAGTAGGCCTGGTAGAAACCATGTGTGATAGATGTGGGGGTGATTTAACCTCGCAGATTGATGGTGACTTTAAAGTAGTAATAAAGTTTGGTGATGAATCATCTGATTTGACTGACGACTTGATAGTTTTGGGGCCTAGTGAACATTTTGTTGAACTCGATCATTTATTTTTTGAGTTTGCGCACTTATGTTTGCCTGCTAGAAACGTTCATGAGGAAGAAGCTGATTGTAATCAAAAAGCTTTAGAGGCCCTTAGGGAATTTGGATTAAAAGAAAAGGATATAGAAATAGACCCAAGATGGGCAGCATTAAAGAATTTGAAATAGGAAAATAGACAGATATGGCACATCCTAAGAGCAAAACCTCGAAGCAGAGAAAACGTAAAAGAAGAACTCATTACAAAGCGGAAGCACCTACCTTAGGTATGTGTCAAACCTGTCTCTTATACACATCTCCGAGCCCACGAGACCTCTCTACATCTC
>OJHH01000485.1_pt1 | contig 13242 bp, 15 predicted proteins | sample 1594911 | NCBI WGS metagenome assembly OJHH01 (sample SAMN05416787, study PRJEB24817) | seawater metagenome | isolation source: Sea water | place: Canada:Atlantic | collected 2013-11
CTCTATTCGTCGGCAGCGTCAGATGTGTATAAGAGACAGTACGACGACATATCAGGCGTTCCTGCGCGAGATCGGGTATTTGGTCCCTGAAGGGGATGATTTCACGATTAAAACCGCAAATGTTGATCCCGAAATTGCCAGCATTGCGGGTCCACAATTGGTGGTGCCGATTACCAATGCGCGGTTTGCACTGAATGCAGCGAACGCCCGTTGGGGCAGCTTGTATGACGGACTTTATGGCACCGATGCGATGGGCAGCAAGCCACCAGCCGGCGGCTATAACAAAGGGCGCGGCGCGAGGGTTGTTGCACGCGCACGCGTTTTCCTTGACGAAGCATTTCCGATCGATGGCACAAGCCACGCCGATGCGCAGCGCTATAGTGTCCGCCAAGGCGTGTTGATGGTCGACGATTGCCCGCTTGATAACCCTGAGAAATTTGTAGGCTACAAGGGGCATTCTAAAGCCCCGTCGTCGATTTTGCTGCGCAACAACGGGCTGCATGTGGAACTGGTTTTTGACCGGACCCATTTGATCGGCAGCCGCGATCAGGCGGGGCTGGCTGATGTTGTGCTGGAAAGCGCTGTGTCTGCGATCATGGATTGTGAAGATTCGGTGGCCTGTGTCGACGCCGAGGACAAAATTGTCGCCTATGCCAATTGGCTGGGCTTGATGCGCGGTGATCTTGAAGAAACATTTACCAAAAACGGCGCTCAGATGACCCGCTCTATGGCGGCTGACCGCGAGTTTATCGCTCCCGACGGTGGCGTTATGACCGTCAAAGGTCGCGCGCTGATGTTAGTGCGCAACGTAGGGCATTTAATGACCAACCCAGCGATTTTGGACCGAAATGGTGCCGAAGTTTTTGAAGGGTTGATGGATGCAGTGGTGACCACGCTGATAGCGATGCATGATTTGCAACGAGAGGGCGGCAATTCGGTCAAAGGTTCGGTCTATGTTGTGAAACCAAAGATGCACGGTCCCGAAGAGGTCAGCTTTGCGAACGAAACCTTCACAATGATCGAGAAGGTTCTTGGTCTACCGCAAGACACTGTGAAAATCGGGATTATGGACGAAGAACGCCGCACCTCGGTCAATTTGAAAGAATGTATTCGGGCTGCCAAGAGCCGTGTTGCGTTTATCAACACAGGGTTCCTTGACCGGACAGGCGACGAGATTCATACCTCAATGGAGGCGGGCCCATTTTCGCGCAAAGACTTTATCAAGCGCAAAAGCTGGATCGGCGCTTATGAGGATCAAAATGTTGATATCGGCCTTGCCTGTGGTCTTTCGGGCCGTGCGCAGATTGGTAAGGGCATGTGGGCCATGCCTGATTTGATGTCTGAAATGTTAGAGCAAAAGATCGGTCATCCGAAATCTGGCGCCAACTGTGCATGGGTCCCAAGCCCAACTGCGGCGACGTTGCACGCGCTGCATTATCACAAGGTTGACGTGTTTGCGGTGCAGGCCAAGCTTAAGGCGGGTGGTCGTCGCGCATATGTAGAAACCGTGCTGGAAATTCCGCTCGCGACCTATCAAAAATGGACTAAAGCTCAAATTACGCGCGAAGTCGAAAATAATGCTCAGGGAATTTTGGGGTATGTGGTGCGCTGGATTGATCAAGGTGTCGGCTGTTCCAAGGTACCAGACATGAACGATGTCGGCCTGATGGAAGACCGCGCAACATGCCGAATTTCAAGCCAAGCTCTTGCAAACTGGCTACACCACGATGTGGTTGCCCAGGCCGACGTTATGGCCGCAATGCAGAAAATGGCTGGCGTCGTGGATCGCCAAAACGATGGTGATCCGACGTATCGCCCTATGGCCCCCGCATTTGATGGGATTGCATTTCAGGCTGCGTGTGATCTTGTGTTCCAAGGCCGCGTTCAGCCGTCGGGGTATACTGAGCCAGTATTGCACCGCCGCCGTCTAGAGCTGAAAGCGCAACGCAACCACTAGGGATGGGTTAAAACCCATCCTACGCAAGGAGAGACCGATGGCAGAAGTATCAGCCGCTAAGGCACGCATGATCATTCGTAAAACGATGGCCAAAGGCGACGAGATGGGATTCAAGCCGCTGGCAGTTGTCGTGTTGGACGCGGGCGGCCATGTCAAAGCGTTTGAACGTGCTGATGGTGCGGCCCCGGGACGTTTCGCGATTGCGCATGGTAAGGCTTATGGGTCTGTCATGCTGGGTATGGCGGGTACGGCGCAAATGGCGCGTGCCGAACAGCAGGCCTATTTCATGGCGGCCGTGAATGGCGTTTATGGTGGCCAAGTTGTGCCCGTTCCGGGCGGAATCCTGCTGCGTGATAAGCGTGGCGGCGTTATGGGCGCTGTCGGTGTGACGGGCGATACATCTGACAATGACGTGATTGCCGCTATGGCTGGAATCGACGCTGCGGGCCTGATTGGGGAAAGCTAAAAAGGTAAGAAATTGGTAACGCTGCGCCGATAATTTGGCCAGAGCGTTGTCATGACACAAACCATTTAGGTCACTGCGCAGACACGTTATTTTAGTCGAAAAAAATTGGAGTTTTCATGTTTCGTCCTGTAATTGGTATTATTGGTAATAGCTTCCTTATTCACGAGGATTATCATATTTTTGGAGCTGGTAAGTTGAACACGTTCGCTGTGGCCGAAGCCTGTGGCGCAATTCCCGTCATTGTGCCCACGGACCCGTCGCTTAGCAGTTTGACCGAGCTAATGGACCTGTGTGACGGGTTTGTATTCACTGGAGCGCGCGCGAATGTGCATCCCGAAGAATATGGCGAACAGGCAACGCAAGCGCATGGTGACTTTGACCGTGATCGCGACAATTTGGCGTTGCCATTGATCCGCGCGTGCGTCGATGCCGGTCAGCCGATCATCGGAATTTGCCGCGGGTTTCAAGAGGTTGCTGTTGCTTTGGGCAGCACACTTCACCCCGAAATCCGTGATCTTGCGGGACGTGATAATCACCGTATGCCGCCTGAAGGGACGCTAGAAGAGATATTCGCGCTGCGCCATGCGGTATCATTTTCTGACGACGGCCCTTTTCGCAAATTGCTGGGATCAAACGAGGTGATGACCAACACGTTGCACGGGCAGGGCATCAACGTGCCGGGCCCACGTATCGTCGTTGACGGCTATGCGCCGGATGGGACGCCGGAAGCGATTTATGTGAAGGGCGCAAGCGGATTTACCCTTTCGGTTCAATGGCATCCCGAATGGAATGCGACGACTGATCCGGTTTCGAAACCGCTGTTCGGCGCGTTTGGCGCGGCCTGTTTGGCGTGGCGTAATGCGCGTAAAGAAGTGATGTAATTCGCTTATGGAGACTGCAAAATGAAGCGTTCCACAATCAACATGATCATGGCGCAAGCGGATGACATGATCCGGTCTTACGGCTTTGTTTTACCGCCATTCGCGCGGTGGACACCGACGGAATTCAAAGCGAATGCCGCCCGTGCAAGTGCCATAATTGATGCGGCCTGCGGCTGGGATATTACGGATTACGGCGCGGGCGACTATGATAAAATGGGTCTGTTTCTGTTCACGTTGCGCAACGGTAGATTGGCTGATCTGCAACGTGGCGGAGGGATGTGTTATGCCGAGAAGCTGTTGATTTCAAAGCAAGATCAACTGTCTCCTATGCACACACATGCCATCAAGGCAGAAGATATTATCAACCGTGGTGGTGCGACAATGGTGGTAGAGCTTTATGGGTCTGACGGAGATGGCAACTTTGCAGAAGATCGCGGCGGAATGGTCATGTGTGACGGTATCGCGCGGGAATTTCAGGCAGGCGAAAAGTTGACGTTTGCTCCCGGTGAAAGCTTGACGTTGATGCCCGGTGATTGGCACGCATTTTGGGGCGAGGGCGGTGATGTTTTGATTGGTGAAGTCAGCACGGTCAACGACGACAACACCGACAACATTTTCCGTGAACCAATCGGTCGTTTTGCGCAGATCGAAGAGGATGTTGCCCCAACCCATTTACTGGTCAGTGACTACAAAAATTGGCTGTAATTTTCGTATAAGTTTTGCATAAGTTTCCCATATGACAAAAACGGGCCGGACACTGGCAGGTGTCCGGCCCGAATAATACCAATTTCCCGCCCTTAAACTTGCAACAAATTGGCCTCGTGGCGACGCAAGCAGCGGCGCGCCGTTTGGCCGTAGCCGCCGATGTTGCTGCGCAGTTCTGGGAAAAGTGCAAATAGTTCTTCGCGCGCAGGGTTGGATACGGCTGTGAGGCCGACCGACCCAGGGTGGAACGATTCCGTGGCTGCACCTTCTGCAAAAATCACTTCGTGTTCGTCAAACATCATGTGGATATAAGTGACGTCACCGCCAGTATCGCGCGTGACCAGTTTCCCGTCGAGCAAGTGTTTGGCCGCGACCAAGACTTCGCTTTCGCCGAACAAAAGTTCAGCGTGGTAACCTTGGAACAACATCCGGTGTTGTGGCGAGACGAGCAGATCACGGTCTTGACCAATGACGACGCCCGGCTTGATCCGGATCGGGGCAAAGCGGTCCACCGCTGGCACCGTGCGCTGCTGAATCCAGCGGATTGGCTGTAGCCCGTGGTCACGGGTCACGATAAGATCGCCAATTTTTAGCGTTGCGATGTCGCGTGCGCCCGCCGGCGTCGCAATGCGCGTGCCGGGAGTGAAGCAGATGATGTTTTCGATCTCGGAAAATTCCAAGAGCGTCCCGTCATCCATTTGGATGGTACCTTCGTAGGTGGTGTTTCCATCTACGTTAATGCTGGTCGACGTAATGTTGAGCGTCGACATATCGGCATCGAACCCAAGGTTCAGCGTGTCCCCTTCAAGCGAATTGGGGTCGCCGTCATCAAGTGTTTCGCCGCCCGACCCACCCACAATGGTGATGGTCCCGTTAGTGGCTTCACCCAAGTCCTGATATGTGAATGTATCGTCGCCAGTGCCGCCGTCGACGCTATCGCCATCGGAGAAGGTGATGGTGTCGTTGCCTGACCCACCTTCAATCGTGTCCGCGCCTGTGCCGCCGATGATGTCGTCGTTACCTGCGCCACCGTAAAGTATGTCATTGTCGGCGCCGCCATCGATTGTGTCGTTGCCGCCTTGGCCGTAGATGACGTCGTTGCCTGCATCGCCAGAGATGCTGTCGTTGTTACCATCGACTGGATCTTCAGGGATTGGCGTCAGTTGAATGTCACCGATACGGATCGCGTGCCCACCATAAGCTGTATCAACGTTGTTATAGTCGATTTCGATATATGACACGGGGCCCGCGACAGAGAATTGCGCATAACCAGTTTGCGAATCTGTGCCGCCTGCACCACCTGAGTTCACAATCGATGTCACGGTTTGTGAGCCGTCGGCGTTGGTCGTGGATGTCAGCGTTGTTGTGCTGCCAAGGATGACCGTCACTGGGATCGAATTGCCATCCGCATCATAGGCGGTGACAATCACTTGGTCGAGGAATTGACCTTCAAGTTCATCGATATCAAAGATGCCGAAGGTGACGTCGGACACTTCGTCGGAATAGCCCACCGCGTTTGCCGAAAAATCGAGCGTTGTGACGGACGCGTTTTGGTCGTTGCCAAGAGTACCGCCAGTTGCGATGTCGCCGCCTTCAATCGCCAAAGAAGATGTGTCGCTTGCCGCGTTGTAGTTAAAGAGTGGATCGCCTGTTTCGACGGATGCGCCGTAGAAGTTGGTTTCTTGTGCAACGGACACATTGATTTGGATGTTACCGTCAGCGGAAATCGTGTTCATCCCGCCTGTGATGCTACTCTCATCGGCGACGCCTTGGTCAGCCCACGACACGAATGTTGGTGAATCGTCGGTGCCCGCAGCGGTGTCACCATAGATAATGTCGTCGCCATCGCCACCTGAAATGGTGTCCTGACCATCGTTGGCTAATGTCTGGTCTCCGACGATGAAGTCGTTGCCTGCTTCACCGAGGATACTGTCGTTACCGCCACCGCCAAAGACAGTATCATTGCCCGCGCCTGCTGCGATGGTGTCGTCAGTGCTGGTGGTCGTATCGCCATCAACGTCGGTAAAGTCGGCGTCGATAACATCATCGCCGCTTGTACCAGTGACAGTGCCATCTGGGATGATGTAGGCAGGTGGGGTGACTGCAGATGCGTCGCCGCTCGTCGTGAACCAGGTATCAGGTACAAAATAGACGCTTCCGTCAGTGCCCTCGTAGTAGACACCGGTATCTGAGATATCACTGTAGGTTAGACCATCGCCATCCCATACACCCGTCCAGTTCCACGACCCTGCCCCGATTGTGGACGCGGTCGTGAATGTCGATTGTGTGCCAGAGATGTAGTCGCTCGCATCAAGCGAACCGTCTCCGAGCGTAACTAGATAACCCTGTGGCATTTGCCTTACCTCAATATAACAACTTAGATCAATCCGACTGCAACAACACGCTGCTGGATCTTTTATCTGCTGCTTGGGTAAAGAAATGGGGTGTTCCCAATGTGGAAACCAAATGTCTTTATTGAGAAGTTGAAGGTAATTTAAAGGCAATTTGAATGGAATGAGGCGCAAACGTGGCGAAAGCGCTGGTTACGCTTTGGCTTTTAATCGGGGGGGGGGCGGCGGCTGCATTTGGACGGCTTAAAGAGACAAATATTGATGAACGGCAGGCTGCGCGCATGTGTGCCAATATTGCGGATGGCTGTTTTCAGGCGGTGATATAGATCCGGCATTTTGCAAGAAAGCAGTGTCCCAGAACATGATCCCAACCGGCATTGTAGCCGTCATGGCTGGCCATTGCGGTATCGCCATGCGCGTCGAAGCCTGTGTGCGTCAGGTCAACGCGAGTGCCTGTATCAATGGGGGTGAACATAACTGTGACTTGGGTGGCGGCGTCGACGTCGCGCCCGACATACCAGTTGATGTCGAGCCTGCTGGCCGGTGCCCAATGGGTGATGGTGCCCCATGTTGCACTGGTTCCATCGCGCAGTTTTTCAGTGATTTTGCCGCCTTTGCGCGGATCGATTTTGACGCAAAGCGGCGTGTCGTTGTTGGCTGCAGATATTGAGTGGGTCGCGCTGGGCCACCATGTATCCAGTTTTGCGGTGAACAGATCAAAGGCCTGCGCAGGCGTTAGGGGTACGTCGACCGTTTTGCGAATGTCAGGTGTCATGGGTGTCGTCCTTTGATAAATCATGGGCCGCTTGGGCGAAGGCCGCAAGCGCGTCGCCCCAGAGGTCATCAAGATAAGCACGCAATCCGTTCATGCCAGCGGGGGCGAGCCCGTATAGGCGCCGGTTCCCTTGCGGGGTGACGATGAGCAGGCCTGCATCGGTTAGGATGCGCAAGTGTTGGCTGACCGCAGGGCGCGAGACGGGCAGCCCTTCGGCAAGGATGCCAACGGGCATCGCGCCGGTCCGCAAACGCTGCAAAATTGCACGCCGCGTTGGGTCCGCAAGGGCGATCAGTGTTTCATCTATTGCATGTGCGTAAGTCATGACTTACCGTAAGCTATGACTTACGCTTTTGTCAAATGACAAAGGTGACCTTGAAGCCCCTGACGCCCAGCACTAAGACTCTGTCAGGATATTTGAATTAGAACAGACCTGTTCAACAGCGAGGCAAGCACATGCACGATCCAGTAGAAACATATATGAACCTTGTTCCCATGGTGGTCGAACAGACCGCACGCGGGGAACGCGCCTATGATATCTTTAGTCGTCTGCTGAAAGAGCGGATTATTTTCATGTCCGGCCCAGTGCATGACGGCATGTCCCAACTGATCGTCGCGCAATTGCTGCACCTTGAGGCCGAAAACCCCAAGAAAGAGATCAGCATGTACATCAACAGCCCAGGTGGCGTTGTGACATCCGGTCTGAGCATTTACGACACGATGCAGTACATCCGCCCGAAGGTATCCACGCTTGTAATCGGTCAAGCCGCATCTATGGGGTCGCTTTTGCTGACCGCTGGCGAAAAAGGCATGCGGTTCAGCCTGCCCAATTCCCGTATTATGGTGCACCAGCCATCTGGCGGGTATCAGGGTCAAGCGACGGATATTATGATCCACGCGCAAGAAACCCAAAAACTTAAGACCCGTCTGAACGAAATTTATGTCGAACATACCGGCAATAAATTGAAGGACGTTGAATCGGCGCTTGAGCGTGACAACTTTATGTCTCCGCAAGAGGCAAAAGACTGGGGCCTGATCGACGAAATCGTGGCCAACCGCGATAAGTCTGAAGACTAAGTTAACGGCGATGAAAAAGTGACCGCGCGTTGGGGTCATTTTGACATTGTAGCCAGTTGCGGGCTGTCCTAGGTTACGGCCTAAGGCAGTCCTGCGAATTTAGAAAATGACCGTTTGGTCAAAAGGTTTGAAACATGGCGAACACTTCCGGCAACGACAGCAAAAACACACTTTACTGTAGCTTTTGCGGCAAAAGCCAGCATGAGGTGCGCAAGCTGATCGCGGGTCCAACAGTGTTTATCTGTGATGAATGCGTTGAGCTGTGCATGGATATTATCCGTGAAGAAACCAAGACTGCTGGATTAAAGGCAGGCGAAGGTGTGCCGACGCCGCTTGAGATTTGCAGTGTGCTGGATGATTATGTCATCGGTCAGGTGCATGCCAAGCGCGTGCTGTCCGTCGCTGTTCACAACCATTATAAGCGTCTGAACCACGCCGATAAATCCGACATTGAATTGGCCAAATCCAACATCATGCTGATCGGCCCTACGGGCTGCGGTAAGACGTTGCTGGCCCAAACATTGGCGCGCATCTTGGATGTGCCGTTCACGATGGCCGATGCGACGACCTTAACCGAGGCTGGTTATGTCGGCGAAGACGTTGAAAACATTATCCTTAAGCTGCTGCAATCGGCTGAATATAACGTTGAAAAAGCGCAGCGCGGCATCGTGTATATCGATGAAGTTGATAAAATTACCCGCAAGTCTGACAACCCATCGATCACCCGTGACGTATCGGGCGAGGGTGTGCAGCAGGCATTGCTGAAGATTATGGAAGGCACCGTTGCCTCTGTGCCTCCACAAGGTGGTCGCAAGCACCCGCAGCAGGAATTCCTGCAAGTCGACACGACCAACATCTTGTTCATCTGTGGCGGCGCGTTTTCTGGTCTTGAAAAGATTATTGGCGCTCGTGGTAAGGGCTCTGGCATGGGCTTTGGTGCGGATGTCAAAGACAATGACGAACGTGGCATCGGCGAAGTTTTTGGTGATTTGGAGCCAGAAGATCTGTTGAAGTTCGGTCTGATCCCAGAATTTGTTGGCCGTTTGCCTGTGATCGCGACGCTGACTGATCTGGACGAAGACGCGCTTGTCACCATTCTGTCCAAGCCAAAGAACGCATTGGTCAAGCAATACCAACGCCTGTTTGATCTGGAAGATGTGCAGCTGACGTTCACCGACGACGCGCTTGTTGCGATTGCAAAGCGTGCGATCGAGCGCAAAACCGGTGCACGTGGTCTACGGTCGATCATGGAAGATATCCTGTTGGACACGATGTTTGATCTGCCAGGCATGGATACTGTGTCCGAGGTTGTCGTGAACGAAGAAGCGGTTGGCCCTGATGCGTCGCCGTTGATGATCCACGATAAAGCCAAAGCAAAGAAAAAAGCACCGGCGACAGCAAGCTAATGGCAATCACGCGTATATCATCCGGCGGGGCTTTTGAGGCCAAGATCGGATATTGCCGCGCTGTTGTGGCTGGCGGATTGGTCCATGTTGCGGGCACCGTCGCGGGGCCTGACGTGCCTGATGATGTCGTTGCACAGTGTAAATCTGCGCTGGGCATTATGGAACGCGCCTTGGCCGAAGCAGGGGTGACATTCGCGGATGCGGTCCGTGTGCGTTATATCTTGCCAAACCCTGCCGATTTCGAACCTTGCTGGCCGGTTTTAGCCGCCGCGTTTGGTGATAATCCGCCTGCGGCCACAATGATTTCCGCAGCCTTGATTGATCCCAAGTATAAGATCGAAATCGAGCTGACCGCATTGGCCCCAAGCGCATAGCGCACTGGACCTTTGCCGCCATTTCGGGCAAAACTGCGGTCAACAGCGTCTAGGAGCAAACGATGGGCCTTTTCAATACAATCAAACGCGTTTTCACGTGGTGGGATGGTCAGACATTCGGCACGCAGCTTTGGACTTGGCGCAAAGGCGTCAAGGTCGGGACCGACCAGCAGGGCAACATCTTTTACAACAACAAAGATGACAGCCGTCGTTGGGTGATTTTCAACGGACCCATCGAGGCCAGCCGGATTGATCCTGATTGGCACGGTTGGTTGCACCGGACGTGGAACGAGCCGCCAACAGAAAGGCCGCTGGTTCATAAATCATGGGAAAAGCCGCATCAGGAAAACCTGACTGGCACCGTGGCCGCTTATGCGCCAGCAGGGTCGTTGCGCCAAGCAACCCCAGCCCCGCGCGGCGACTACGAGGCATGGACACCGGAGTAAGTTTGGTGCGCGAGAACACCACAGAGGTCATCGTCGGCGGCATTGTTTTGGTCGTGGCGTTGGCGTTTTTGACCTACACTGTACGCGCGACGGGTTATAGCAATGGCGGTGCCAGCTATGATCTGACGGCCAGTTTCAGGTCTGTTGAGGGTATCACCGTGGGCACGGATGTCCGGCTTGCAGGCGTCAAAATCGGCACTGTTTCGACCATCTCTTTGAACCCAGAAACATTTCGTGGCGACACGGTTTTTGCCATTCAATCCGATACGATTATCCCTGATGATAGCGCCGCTGTGATCGCATCCGAGGGCTTGCTTGGCGGTAATTTCGTTGAGATCGTTCCGGGCGGATCGCTTGGTAACTTTGAAAATGGTGCCGAGATTGAGGACACGCAGGGTGCTGTGAGCCTGATTTCGCTGTTGTTGAAGTTTGTGACTGGCGAGGGGAAGTGACATGAAGATGTTGACCCTTCCGGCGGTGTTTTGTTTTGCGGCTTCGGGGCTGTTTGCACAGGAAGCCAGCGACGCCAGTTCTGGTGTGTTGCGCGTTTTGGATAGGTTGTCGGGCGCCGTGATTGACCTGCCGTTGGGCGTTGGTGAAACGGGCGCGTTGGGTTTGCTAAAGATCACGCTGGACGAATGCCGGTTTCCCGCGGCGAACCCAAGCGGCGATGCATACGCGCGCGTCACGGTTATTTACCGCGACAAGGTTGAGCCGGTATTTGAGGGTTGGCTAGTCGCGTCGGCACCTGCGTTAAATGCGATGGACCATCCGCGTTATGACGTTTGGGCGTTGCGCTGCAATAGCGCATAAGCATCTGTTATTGGTGTAATATTTTGAAAATTTGCATCAACCAGAAGTGCCTTTGATAGGGCTGAATGATATGCTTTGCGTGGAATTTCGATCGCGCCGAGGCTCGCCAAGTGGTCGGTAATGAACTGCGTATCGAACAACACGAATCCGCATCTGTTGAGGTGATCGACCAAATAGGCGAGCGCGATTTTTGACGCATCTCGCCGTCTGCTAAACATGCTTTCCCCGAAAAATGCCCCCCCAATTGTGACCCCGTAAACACCACCAACGAGGTCGGGCCCGTCCCAGACTTCGATTGCATGCGCGTCGCCGCTGGCATGCAGCGCGCGGTAGAGGCCAAAAATGGTGTCGTTGATCCAAGTCTCTGGCCGGTCTGCGCAGCCTGTGACGACATGCTCAAATGCGGTGTTTAACGTGATTTGAAATGGGGTCCGCCGCAGGGTTTTGGCCAAGCTGCGCGAAATGCGAAAGCTATGAAGCGGAATCACACCGCGAAATTGCGGATCAACCCAGAACACGTCAGGGTCGTCACGGCTCTCGGCCATTGGGAACACGCCGCTTGCGTAGGCCGCGAGCAGCAGTTCGGGGGTGAGGGTCATGAATACAGCATCTGTTGTGGCGGTTGGCCCCAGACTAGGTCAAAGTCAAAGGCATCGATAGGCACAATTTGGGTGGGACCGCATGGGATTTCTTGATCACCGTTCATTTTCGCCTGCGCGCAAAACCGTCGCGCAACCTGTGTATAGCGGCTGCGCGACCGTTGATTTAGGCGAGGTTTTCTTCGAGCCAATGTTCCAGCCAGTGGATATTATAGTCACCAGTTTGAACGGCCTCTTCGGCCAAAAGCGCGTGGAACAAGGGGATCGTGGTGTCGACACCGTCAACAATTAGTTCGCCCAAGGCACGTGCAAGCCGCGCGAGCGCCTCTGGTCGGTCACGCCCGTGCACGATGAGCTTGCCGATCAAGCTGTCGTAATAGGGCGGGATCCGGTAGCCGTCATAAAGCGCGCTATCCATCCGTACTCCAAGACCGCCGGGCGCGTGGAATTGCGTGATCTGACCGGGGCAGGGGCGGAAATCTGGCAGCTTTTCTGCGTTGATCCGTACTTCGATGGAATGCCCGTTGATCACCAATTCATCTTGGGTGAACGACAATGGCATACCCGCCGCGACGCGCAGCTGTTCGCGCACTAGATCGATGCCAAAGATGGCTTCGGTCACGGGGTGTTCGACTTGCAGGCGCGTGTTCATCTCGATGAAATAGAACTCGTCGTTTTCAAACAGGAATTCGATCGTGCCTGCGCCAGCGTAGTTGATTTTCGCAACTGCGTCCGAGCAGACCTTACCGATGCGTTCGCGCAATTCAGGGGTGATGCAGGGGCCGGGGGCTTCTTCGAGGACCTTTTGGTGACGCCGTTGCAAGGAGCAATCGCGTTCGCCCAAATGCACTGCGTTACCTTTGCCATCGCCGAAAACTTGGATTTCGATGTGGCGCGGGGTGGTCAGGTATTTCTCGATGTAGACTTCGTCGTTGCCAAAGGCGGCTTTGCCTTCTGCGCGGGCCGAATGGAAGGCTTGTTCCATGTCCGCGGCTGTTTGCGCCACTTTCATGCCACGTCCACCGCCGCCAGCTGTGGCTTTGATGATGACCGGATAGCCGACTTCAGCGCCGATGCGCTGTGCGTCTGCTAATGTGGGTACGCCACCGGGGGAACCGGGCACGCAGGGCACGCCGAGTGCTTTCATCGTGTCCTTGGCGGTGATTTTATCGCCCATGGTCCGAATATCAGCCGCCGTTGGGCCGATGAATTTAATGTCATGGTCTTCGAGCGCTTGCACGAAGGCCGCGTTTTCAGACAAGAAACCATAGCCGGGGTGAACGGCCTGTGCGCCCGTGATTTCGCAAGCGGCGATGATCGACGCGAACGACAAATACGACTGGGCGGAGGCTGTCTCTTATACACATCTGACGCTGCCGACGAATAGAGAGG
>OJHH01000486.1_pt1 | contig 13228 bp, 7 predicted proteins | sample 1594911 | NCBI WGS metagenome assembly OJHH01 (sample SAMN05416787, study PRJEB24817) | seawater metagenome | isolation source: Sea water | place: Canada:Atlantic | collected 2013-11
TTCTAAGTCTATCTTCCACCCCAGCAAGTGCCTGGCTTCTTATCTATTCTTAGAGTAAGTGCAAATGTAGTGAAAGCATAGAAGTCATTATTGGTAGGATCACCTCTTTCTACATTCGCATTGGAATTGTTAAATCCTATTTGTTCTATACTTTGATCACCAAATTCTATGGCAAGCTGTCCATTGTCTGATTCATCTCGCAGTACCGCGGGATCAGCATATATTGTACTTACATCATCTAAGTAATCACTAGACGCAGAGCGCATACCATAAGTTACATTAAATGCGAGCCTTCCTGTGATATTCATTTTTAATCCGAAACCATAAGGGAAAGCTAATCCACCTAAATTATACTTTGTGGGGGTTCCGGCAGTAGTTCCTTGTCCTTCTGTTCCAATGGGTTGAAGTGGTAGCCATCCGTCACCGTATTGTGCTTCGGGATTCATTTTGTAATAGGCCATTCCTAAAAATAGATAAGGAGTGAAGAATTCTGAAGCGCTCCCTATTTGATAAGGGAAAAAGTTGAGTTCAACCAATCCACTTATCTCGTACATTCTATTTCTGAAGTGTAAGTTTCTGTTGACTTTCCAGAGATCAGTGGATTTAGAGTCATATGCTCCAATTTCCATATAATTCACACCAAAATTAAAGCTCCATCTACGGTCTATATTTTCTCTGTAAAATATACCACCTCCAAACTTTAATTCTCCACCAAAATGATTTCTATTGATTTCTCCTAAATAATAAGCTGTACCACCGGCAAAACCAATAGATCTGGACTTGTCTTTGTCGTTTCCAGCCCATACAGAAGCTGAAATTAAAATTGCTATTATTAAGAATACCTTATTCATGCGTGACTATAATGCTATAAGATCATTTTTATTGTGTGAGAATCAATCTTTTTGCGGTGCAAAAGTACTCGCTTTTCACACTAGTTTCTACGGTCGATACCCCAATGAAGTTTGTTTCTGATAGTAGAAAAGAAATTTTGCTCTTTTAAATTGATTAACGAGATTGAAAATGAGCTCGGTTTTACTGTCACTTTTGAATTATTAGGAACGGTATGTGAACGACTGTCTAAGGTTAAGAAAAAGCTCTCGTCCCTTCCGTCTGCAGTCAAATTTAACTCCTCTTCTTGTGGAATTACAAGAGGACGAACATTCAAGTTGTGTGGCGCTATCGGAGTTAGTACAATGTTCTTACTCCCAGGCATCACTATAGGTCCTCCACAGCTCAGAGAGTACGCAGTAGATCCGGTAGGAGTGCTAATAATTAGTCCATCGGCCCAATAGCTATTTACGAATGTGTGTTTTAAATAAGTATGTATGGTAATCATAGATGAAGTATCCTTTTTGTGAATGGTAACCTCATTTAAAGCATAGCAGTTTTGGCTTAAATCGAGTCCGTCTACAGAGACTTCCAAAAGAGAACGTTTGTCTATTTCAAAATCCTTTTTCAAAAGGGCATCTGCCGCTTTAACCACACTTTCCACATCTATATTGGAAAGGAAACCTAACCTACCTGTGTTTATTCCTAAAATCGGAATGTTACTATCTCTTACTAACGGAACTGCATCTAGTACTGTTCCATCTCCTCCAATGCTTATTAAATAATCGGCATCTCCTTTTTTTAGAGCACCTTTAAAAGAGACGAATTTTTTATTTGTGTTTTTCGATAAAAAAGAGTTAAATGACTCTTCTACAGTTATTGAAACGTCATTTTCCTCAAGTTTTTCGATGAAAACCTGAATAGGATGAGTAAAAGAAGGGTCGAATTGCTTACCGAAAAAAGCTACTTTCATTACAGTCGATTATTAATCTGCAAGGTAAGAATCCAACTAAAGATATTCACTAAACGACATATTTATTTTGTGAATAACTGAACCCTGACCAATTTAATTAGGGATTCGACTAATCGTAAATTAGTGTCTATTAAAACGATTATTCGAACTAGTACAAATCCAACAAAATGATTAAAAATCTTATCTCAAGAATTTTATTTGCCGCCCTATTTATAAGTTTTACCACGATCTCCTATTCTCAGGATGTTACACCTCCTGTTTTTGATCCTTATGCACCTGAATTAGATGTTGAATGCAGTGATTTAGATTTAATTAGTGTTACAGCTACTGATGATAGTGGAGAAGATGTAGTTATTACATATTCGGATGCATCTTTTAGTGGAGGTTGTACTGATAACATACTAAGAACTTATTCTGCAGAAGATCCAAGTGGGAATGTTTCTACAGCCATTCAGATTTTAGTAGTTGTAGATGAAACTCCACCTGTGTTTATTGGTGCAGGTGAAGATATGTCCATTTCGTGTGATGATCCTTTGCCAGAGATTCCTAACGTATTGGTATATGATGAATGTACAGAGTTAGAGATAGAGGAATTTGATTTTGAGTCTGAAATAGAAGAGGGTATATGTGTGCAGGTTGTAAGATGGACTTGGAGTGCTACTGATGAATGTGGAAACTACGGAGAACATACCAAGACTATTACTATTGAAGATACGGATGCTCCTGTATTTATGGGTGATCCTGATGATTTCTACATTGGATGTGAGGAAGATTATCCAGCCGTTCCTGAAGTTACTGCTGAGGATAATTGTACCGATGTTACTATTTCTTTTGAAGAGGAAATAATTCCAGGAGGAATTGGAGAAGGAGCTTCTTCTTATTGCACCGCACAAGATGTGAGTTATTTGAATAATTCTTTTTCTATGAAGCTAATTAATTCTCCTGCTCAGGAAAACTACATTACATCGGATCTTGTTCTAATGCAAACTCCAGATTTAGGAGAAGGAAGTACAGCAGTTCTATCAGGAAACCTTTATGGGAATGATAATCCAAATGCAGGTTGGTACATATATATGGAATTTGAAAGTGGTATGGATTGGGATGCGTGGTCCACACAAGATTTCCCTACTTACTACAGAGATGATTTTGATGTGGCAGAGGAAACTCACTTAGATTGGACATACCTTATAATGAACAGTTCAAATTCTTATTTTATGGGATTAGGAGATTATGAAGGTTCTGAATTACAGTTGTCTCATATGCCAGCTAATTATTATTACGGATTTCAATTAGGATTTGGAGCTCCTAATTTTACGGGTAATTATGGGATTAGTGGATGGTTTTTAGCTGAAGGTACATTCTATGATATTGAAAGTAGTGACCAAGAAGTAGTAAATGGAATTGACTTTAGTTATGCAGGTGATATATATACGGATTTAGTTTGTTGTCCTATAGAGACTCTAGTTAGAACATGGACCGCAGAAGATGAGTGTGAAAACTCAAGCCAGGTTCAGCAAATAATTACTAAAATTGATGTGTTTGCTCCTACATTCACTTTTGTTCCTGAAGATGTTTTAATAGAGTGTTCAGAAGATGTTCCTACAGAAATGGCAGAAGCTTGGGACAACTGTAGTGACCCTTTAGTTACTGTAGTAGATGAAGTGGTTCCTACTGAATGCCCTTCGGAATATACTATTTATAGAACTTTTACTGCTACAGATGATTGTGGATTGACTTCAAGTGTAACACAAATAATTACAGTTGTAGATACAGAGGCACCTGAATTAAGCACTTTACCTGAAGACCTCGTTATAGATTGTGAAGCAGATGTTCCTGCAGCACCTGTAGTGTCTGGTTTTGATTCTTGTGATGGAGAATTGGATGTAGAGTTTGCGGAAGAAATAATTGGAGATCAAGGTCCTGAAGGAGCAGAAGCATATTGTTACGCTACTACCCCAATAAATAGTGAACTAGGATGGGCTGGAATATTAATCAATGAAGGTTTAGGAGATGTGTTGATGACTGCTTCGGAAACCAATTATGTTCAGTATCCTGATGAAGGAGCTGGAGCCAGTGCACATATAACTGGAGTTTTGGAATCAATGACTAATGAAAATGCAGGTTGGCTTTTAGATGTTTCATTGATAAACGGAATGAACTGGGATGATTGGTCAAATCAAATTTTTCCTACATCATATAAAGATGATCAAGGAAGTTCTGATGATTATTATGAAAGTTGGATGTATTTCATTTTAGAATCAGGTTCATTAACAGGTTATGGCGATTGGGAAGGGGCATCTCTTAATTTAAGTCACGCTCCTATTAATTATTACTATGGATTTCAATTAGGAGTTCAAGCTGCTAATGTGAACGGTGAGTATGGAATAGGTGGGTGGATGCACTACAGTGGAACTATGTTCAATAATGAAGGAGAGTTAACTGAAGTGGAAGGAGCTGGTGATTTAGCTTTTGATTTAGACTGTTGTCCTAGGTACCATGTAGAAAGAAATTGGGAGGTGACTGATTGTGTGGGGAATACAACGAATCATATGCAGACTATAACTTTTGAAAGCTTGGAAGATGAAACTCCAGGTACTGATGAAGGCGAGGAAGAATTTAGATTGGCGGGAGCTTCATTAGAAGAAGTAATGCAAGTATCCGTTTCTCCAAACCCAGTGGCTTCGAAGTCTGAAATTACTATTCATTCAGAAGTGAATATTAAAGGAAATTTAAAGTTGTATAATACTCAAGGGGTTTTGATTAAATCATTATGGAAAGGTGATTTGGAAGGAGATGTTTTGAAATCAATAGACTTTAACAGAGGCAGTTTAAATGCAGGAATATATATCCTGACATTATCTACATATGCCGGAGATGTTACCTCTAAATTGGTAATCGAGGAGTAGAAAATATTGAGACATAAAAAAAGGGAGCCAAACGGCTCCCTTTTTTGTTTGTATATTATTATTTATGCTGGTCCATTAGCAGGAGCAACAGTAGAAAGTTTTTCTAAATCTCTATCAAATAGATAAAGTCCTCCTTTGTCATTTCCAATAAGCCCTATTTTATCCATAATACTGCGAGCCAAAGCTTCTTCTTCTATTTGCTCAGAGACATACCACTGCATGAAATTATGGGTTGTGTAATCCTTTTCTTTTAGACAAACATCCACCACTTCATGAATCTCTTTAGTCACATTCACTTCATGGCTCAATAGAGTGGTGAAGATGTCTTTTATGCCTTTAAAAGCAGTAGTGGGTTTATTTAATTCTGGAATTATAGCAGTACCACCTCTTTCGTTAATGAATTTTACTAGCTTGAGCATGTGCTGTCTTTCTTCATCTGAATGCTCATATAAGAACAAAGCTGTTCCGTTAAGTCCATTACATTCCGCCCAACTAGCCATAGCTAAATATGCCTGTGAAGATTCGGCTTCTATTTTTACCTGATTATTCAGGGCTTTTTCTACTTTCTTATTAATCATAGTATGAATTTAATCAATGTTTAGAATAAACTGTATCTAGAATCTAAAATTGGATTTGATTTAAAGAAATTTAGATTAATTCTTTACAAGGTTTATATTTAGCGTTGCAACGCAAATCAACTTCAATGAGCATTAGAAAACCATTCAATTTAAATCTGTGGATAGAAGAAAACAGGGATAAATTAAAGCCACCAGTAAGCAATAAGAATTTATATCCTGAAGGAACTGATTATATAGTAATGGTAGTGGCTGGGCCCAATGCCAGAAAAGACTATCATTTCAATGAAACTGAGGAGTTGTTTTATCAGTTGGAAGGAAATATTACGGTGAAAATTCAAGAAGATGGAAAGCCAGTAGAAGTTAACCTAGGGCCTGGTGATATGTTTCTTCTTCCTCCAAATATTCCACACAATCCGGTTAGACAAGCAGGATCAATTGGGCTTGTAATAGAAAGAGTTAGGAAAGGAAAAGGAATGAAAGATGGGTTAATGTGGTTCTGTGATCACTGCAATAGCAAGCTTCACGAAACTTTTTTCGAACTCAATAATGTAGAAAAAGATTTTCTTCCAAAATTTAAGGAGTTTTATGGAAATGAGGAGTTTAGAACATGTTCGAGCTGTTCTCATGTTATGGAAACAGACGATAGATTTTCGCCAAAGTAAATTTAGCGTTGCAACGTTTATGTGGAGACTGAAGTCTTAGTTATTGAAAACTAACACATACGTTTAATGCGGAAATTATTTAATTCCACCCTTGCTTGCATCTGCTTTTTATTCTCAATTTATTCATCTCAAGCTCAGCTAGATTTTAGCTTGTCTTATGAGGAGACTTCCTGTGGTTTACTGCAGTTTGACTTAGACTTAAATGGAGCTCTTATCCAATTACAGTCGGTCTCGTTTGGTGATGGAACTTCACAACTTCTGGCTAATAATGAGAATTTTGAACATATCTACTCTCCATACCCGGAAGATTATGAGGTTTGTTTTAATTATTATTCCATAGGAACTACAGAGCTTTCTGAAACCTGCATTGGTATTTCTGTAGCAGGATGTCCTGAAGAGTACTGTTGGGCTGAGATTTGGGGTTCAGAGGTAGAATGCGGAGTGGTTCAAGTGAATATGTGGAATGAATTTCAGTTTTTCGATAATGAAGAAGTGTTTTGGGATTTTGGTGATGGAACTACGGAATACGGCTTCTCTTGGACTGAACATGAATATGATGAACCAGGCGTTTATGTCATTTGCGGTGAAATGTGGAATGAGTTCTGCCAAAACGGGAGTTTTAATTGTTTCACTATCGAAGTTGAAGGCTGTCCGAATGAATGCGAAGAACCATTAGTTTATCAGGAGACATCGTGTGGTGAATGGAGTTTTGCGGTTGGAGAAAACTGGTCTGTAGAATTTGCTATCTGGGATTTTGGAGATGGTGTGATAGAGGAAACTCCATTTAACGAAGTAGTAACTGCTACTCATCAGTACACCGAGTCTGGAACCTATGAAGTATGTGTGAATTACTATGATTTATCATGTAATGGCATGACTGAAGAATGTTTTACCATTGACGTAATTTTATGTGATGAACCTTGTCTTCAGGATATTTATGCTGCAGAATTAGAATGTGGTTTATGGGAGTTTGAAATTGGTTCTAGTAATACTGTTACACAAGTTTCATGGTTTTTACCAGACGGAATTGGAGACTCGTTTTCAAATTATGTGCAGTACGAGTTTTTAACCTCTGGAGGTTATGATGTATGCGTTTCATATTTTGATTTAGAGTGCAATCAATATTTAACACAATGTATATATGTGGTGGTGGATGTGTGTGTTCAGAATTGTGAAGCACAACTGGTTTATTGGGAAGAGGAGTGTGGAGAGTATTATTTTGAAATAGTAGGATTAGAAGATATAAGTGGAATAGAATGGGATTTTGGAGATGGAGCTTTTGATTATTCTGAGGAGCCATTTATTTATCATTCATTTGAGGAGAACGGAGATTTCTTTGTATGTCCTTGGTTCTGGTCTGAAACGTGTCTAGAGGAAGTTGGTGATTGTTGTGTAGATGTTGTAGTGGATTGTCATGAAGATGAATCATGTGGTGAGATAACTTATGAGTTTTTAGACTGCATGCAAGCTGAATTTACATTTGAAGGTGAGTCGAATGGCCTATATAATCAATGGCAAGTGTATTTCAATGGTGAGTTAATTCAAGATCATGAAGCTCAAGGACCTACTAACATTATCTTTCAACAATCAGGATTATATACTATAGCAGTAAGTGATGCTTTCAATTGTGAAGGAAATATTGTTCCCTTAGGGATAGAAGTTTGGGTTGAACCTTGTCCTATTTGTCCTGAAGTATATATCGAGTACTTAGAGTGTTTAGATGGTGGCTTTTATTATATAGGAGAAATAGAAGGTTCAGCGTATTGTTGGGAATTATGGAGCAATGGAACCATGCTAAGCACCTATTATGATGAGTCTTTTACTCAAATGACATTTCCGGGTCCTGGAGAATATCAGGTAGGAGTTACTAACGCGTTGAATTGTAATGGCCAATCAGAAGATTATTTTATTACTGTTACAGTAGAAGGGTGTGAAACAGAATGTCCTGAAGTGTATACAGAGTATTTAGAGTGTTTAGATGGCGGGTTCTATTATGAAGGAGAAATAGATGGATCATCATACTGTTGGGAGGTTTGGCAGAATGGGAGTATGATTACTACTTATTATGATGAGGTGTTTACTACAGTTAGTTTTTCTTCTCCTGGAGTCTATCAAGTAGGCGTTACTAATGCCATCGGTTGTTTAGGTGAGTCTACATCATATTTTATTGATGTAATTGTAGAGGACTGTGGAGGAAACTCATGTGGTTGTGAGCAAAACAATAATTTGCTTTCTAATGGTGATTTTGAAGCAGACGAACAAGTAAATTCAGGATTGGAGTTTGATTGTTCTTGTCAGTTTAACTCGGTTTGTGTAGGGTCTGAACCTAGAGATAAGTGTTTGAATACATATTGGTTAGATGATTTTTACGACCATACTTATGGTACTCCTAATGGAAACTTCTTAATCATAGATGGCGGGAATGGAAATGTGTGGAATGACCAAGTAAGTGTCGTTGCCGGGGAAACATATAATTTCTCTATGTGGATAGCACGTCAAATAAGCAATAGCACGGGAAATAACTCTTCGCAGGTTTTATATACGCAAGTAAATGGTTTTGTTCATCAGGAATTCCATACTGCCGACTCATCACCAGAAGGCTGGACAGAATACTGTTTTGAATATACTGCTTTGGAAACTGAAGTAATCACTATAGGGTTATACCAAGAAGATGGTGAGGGATATAATGATTGGGGATTAGATGATATATACTTTGGAACTTGTGGAAGTGAAACTACTTGTGAGTTTGAGTCATATGTTAGTCAATTCGAATGCGGAGAAGTTGAGTTCTTGTTCTCAGAATTTACATCCGAAGGATATGTTGATTTCGGTGATGGAACTCCTTCTGAGTATATTGGAAATTACACAGTTCATACTTATGAGGCAGAAGGATGGTATGAGGTATGCGTAGAATACTTCAACATTGAGTGTCAAGAATGGTTAGCAGATTGTTTTGAAGTATTTGTAGAAGGATGCGAAGAAGAATGTGAAAATTATATTCATGCTGAGGTTGTAGAGTGTAATCAGGTGATGATCTCTATACCTGAAGGAGTGCAGGTAGCATGGTTAGATTTGGGTGACGGTAACTTTATGACCATAGAAGATTCTACTTTACTTTATGAATATGATCAACCAGGTTGGTATACGATATGTTCAGAGTATTATAATGAAGAATGTGGAGATGGATATTATGGATGTGCTGATGTTTATGTCGAAGGATGTGAAGAAGATGAATGTACTCAATTAGTTTTAGGGTTTGAAGGAGATTTTGGAGATGTTGGAAATTACACTGAACTTTTAGAGTGTGTAATAGATGATGAATTCGGAACTGTATGGGAAGGAATTATTCCAATTAGTACCCTGTTGGAAGATTTTGAATTAGAGTTATGTCTGCCTGACGGATGTTATGGTTTTTCTATCACTAATTCTGATCCTTTACTCCTAGCTTCATTGGGGATTGCATTGCAAAGCGTTGAATCTGATGAAGTGGATGTAAATATAGAGTTGGATATTTTCTCAGGAACTTTAGAAGCCAATTTCGGGATAGGAACGGACTGCACTGTAGGTATAGAAGAAGCTTCGGTTGATTTTGCTATCTATCCTGTTCCTACAGCAGATGTTGTAAATGTAGTTTTTGAATCTAGCGGATGGGACTATGCGATCATGGATATGACAGGTAGAATAATTGATAAAAATGTAAATTCTGAAATTCATAATAGAATAGATGCAACTCTATGGTCGGACGGACTGTATTTAATACAAGCAACAAAAGGAAATTCCACTCTAACTGGGAAGGTAGAGGTCAAGAATTAGTTGTAAAAAAGTTCTTAAATAAGGTTAAGTATTTGGTTAAAGTAGAAAAAAAGGAGCTCGAAAGAGCTCCTTTTTTTTGTCCAATCGATAAATGTTAAAGGATTGAGCCCAGTGTTGAGCCTTTCTTTAAGCATTAAATTAATCAACTTCTGAATAATTCACATTTCTTAACCCATATCTAATCCCAATGCTATGTAGTTTCTTCCCGCCTGCCATGATAAATTTCATAAATTCGCTCGTTATACATAAAGTGAATAAAAACAATGTCCTATCATAAATTAAATGTTTACTCTGGCTGGCTTATTTGGTTAATAGCTACTATCGTTTTTTTACTAACCATAGAGCCTACTACCAGTTTTTGGGATTGCGGAGAGTTTATTTCTTCAGCTTATAAATTACAAGTAGGGCATCCTCCAGGGGCACCGTTTTTTATGTTGTTTGCGAGGTTTTTTGCCATGTGGTTCGGGCCGGAGAATGTGGCCATGGCCATGAATGCACTTTCTGCATTTTGTAGTTCATTTACCATCCTATTTTTGTTTTGGAGTATTACACATTTTGCTAAAAAATTAGCAGTTAAAATTTATGGTGAAGGAGATGATCCTGGTGTTACGTGGGCAGTTATGGCTAGTGGGGCCGTAGGAGCTTTAGCTTACACGTTTAGTGATTCGTTTTGGTTTAGTGCTGTAGAAGGTGAGGTTTATGCCATGTCTTCGTTGTTTACAGCTGTGGTTTTTTGGGCCATTCTGAAATGGGAGAGTATGTCTGATAAAGGAGGAGGATTTAGATGGATAGTGTTGATAGCCTACCTAATGGGATTGTCGATAGGAGTCCATTTACTTAACCTTCTAGCTATTCCTGCCATTGCTTTTGTCTATTATTTTAAAAGATACAATGTCACTGTTTTAGGTTTGGCTGTTACTTCATTGGTATCTCTGGTAGTATTAGGATTCATCCAAGGGTTGATTATTCCAGGTACAATAAAGTTGGCTAGTAAATTTGAGCTATACATGGTAAATGATATGGGAATGTCATTTAATTCTGGTGTGATTACATACGTATTACTTATAATTCTGGTAATCGCAGGATTGTTATTTATCTCGAAGAAGCAAAATTGGCCAATCGTAAACACTTCAGTTCTATCCATTATGATGGTTTTAATTGGCTATTCTACGTTCGCGCTGGTAGTGATTAGAAGTGCAGCTAATCCACCTATGGATGAGAACAATCCTGAGAATGTCTTTACTCTTTTGTCATATTTAAACAGAGAACAATACGGTTCTAGGCCGCTATTGACTGGGCAATATTGGAATACACCGATTGATTATGATGATCCTTATTCAGGTAAATCGAACAATTATGTGAAGTCTTTTAGTGTAAAAAATGAAAAAGGAGACTTGATCAAGTCATATAAATTTGCATTTGAAGCTGAAGCGTATATTGAAAAAAATCAAGATAAAGATCTCAATCTTACCGAGGAATACTTGAGTTCAGAAGGAATAGATGGCTATAACTATGTAGATCATCTTACCGCCCTTCTTCCTCGGATGCACAGTACTGATGCTAGAGACATAGAAGCATATAAAGAGTGGTCTAACTTCAAAGGATGGAATGAATCCAAAAAGCGGCCAAAAGTAGCAGAACAGGAAAAACAAATGAAACAGGTAGAGGCTGAGTTAAATCGGGCGCTTTCTGCCATAAATTACTATGCTGCTCGAGGAGACCAGCAGGGCTATGACAAAGCTAGAAAAGAGTTTAGTAGTAAATACATCCAACTAAAGCGAAAAGCAGAAAAACTCATGCCGAGTCAAGGGGAGAATCTAAGGTTCTTCGTAGATTATCAGGTAGGTTGGATGTATTGGAGATATTTCATGTGGAACTACTCCGGAAAACAAAATGATATTCAGGGTAATGGAGACCCGCTTGACGGGAATTGGCTCACCGGTGTAGATTTTATTGATCAGGAAAAACTGGGAAACAGAGATACATTGACCAGTTACATGGAAAACAACAGAGGACTGAATAAATTCTTTTTGATTCCATTTATATTAGGCCTAATTGGGTTTGTTTTTCAATTAGTAAAAGCACCTAAAGATTTCACAGTCAGCGCACTGTTGTTTTTGCTTACTGGGCTGGCTATAGTCGTCTACTTAAATCAAGATCCATTCCAGCCAAGGGAAAGGGATTACGCATATGTTGGTTCGTTTTATGCCTTTGCCTTGTGGATAGGGTTAAGTGTTATGGGGCTCTATTATGCTGCCACTAAAATGGTTCAAAAGGAGTTAGTTCTTTCAGCAGGAGCAGGAGTCGGAGTAGGAATGATTCTTTACGCTATGGAGAAATTCTCTGGAAACGATCACTTTACATCATTTTGTATTTTATTTATGGCTGTCCTCACAGGGTTGGTTTTAGTAGCTTTGCAAATGGGGGTTCGACCAGCCCTAGGCTCCAAGCAGAAAGCAATAATATGTGGAGTTATAGGTATAACAGCACCATTTCTAATGATGAGTGATGGATGGGATGACCACAGCAGAGCAGGTAGAACTACAGGAGTAGATTTCGCTCAAAATTATTTAATGTCTCTAGAACCTAATGCACTAATATTTACCAATGGTGATAATGATACATTCCCATTATGGTATGCTCAGGAAGTAGAAGGAATTAGAACAGATGTCAGAGTAGTGAATTTATCACTACTTCAGACGGACTGGTATGCTGACCAAATGAAAAGACAGGCTTATGATGGCGCTCCAGTTCCTATCAGTCTTACTGAAGAACAGTATCGACAGGGAAAAAGAGATTTTGCAGAAATGAGTCCGTCTGAAGAGTACTTAGAACTTTCAGATCAGTTTAACTTTTTCTTGGATGATGAGAGATTTAAAAGCCAAGAGCCTTACTTCCCATCAGATAAATGGAAATTAACCATTGATAGTGCTGATGTAATAAACAAAGGTGTCGTTAGTGTTGAAAACGCTGATCAAATAGTCTCAGAAATGAGATGGGAAAGAAGTGGAAAGCTTCTTAAGAACAGTATTCTAGTGTATGATATCATCAGAAATAACAATTGGGAGAGACCAATATATTTTGCCAGTACTATTGGTCAAGAAGCGTTTAATGGACTTCAGGATTACTTTCAATTAGAAGGCTTAGCATATAGATTGGTGCCTATTAAAACAGTTTCTAGAAATCCCTTACAGGTGGGTAGAGTGAATACTGACGCCATGTATAAAAATGTTATGGAAGACTTTAAGTGGGGAAATATGCATGATTTAGACATGAATATTTACATGGATGAAAATAACCTTAGAATGGTTTCTAATTTAAGAATGCAGTTTGCCAATCTAGCAGATGCCTTAACTGAAGAAGGAAAGCAAGAAAAAGCAATAACTATTCTAGATAAATGTTTTGAAGTAATGCCGGAACCTGTCTCTTATACACATCTGACGCTGCCGACGAATAGAGAGGTGTAGA
>OJHH01000488.1_pt1 | contig 13204 bp, 12 predicted proteins | sample 1594911 | NCBI WGS metagenome assembly OJHH01 (sample SAMN05416787, study PRJEB24817) | seawater metagenome | isolation source: Sea water | place: Canada:Atlantic | collected 2013-11
CACATGTGCCAAGCTGGCGGCCCGACGTTCAAGGCGAAGCTGATCTCGTCGAAGAAGTCGCACGCATCGCGTCCCTGACCAAACTTGTTGGCAAACCTCTGCCACGCTTGGCTGGTGTCGCAAGGCCAATTTTGACCCCGCTGCAATTGCGCCAACAGGCTGCAAAACGGACAGCGGCGGCGCTTGGTTACAACGAATGCGTCACCTATTCGTTCATCGATCGCGAAGCAGCGGCGCTGTTCGGCGGCGGTGATGACGCAACGATGCTGCAAAATCCGATCTCGGCAGACATGTCGCACATGCGCCCGGGCCTATTGCCTGGCTTGCTGCGTGCGGCAGCGCGCAACCAAGCCCGCGGTTTTGCGGACATGGGTTTGTTCGAGGTTGGGCACGCGTTCCACGGCGGTGAGCCGGGCGAACAGCATGTGCAGGTCGCCGGCATCCTGATCGGGCGCACTGGTCCAAAAGACGTGCACGGCGAGGCCCGCGCGGTCGACGTCTATGATGCCAAGGCAGACGCCGAGGCCGTTTTATCCGCCATTGGTGCGCCCGCAAAAGTGCAGATCATGCGCGGTTCAGATGCGTGGTGGCATCCTGGTCGGCACGGCAAAATCTGCCTTGGCCCGAAAAAGGTACTTGGCGTGTTTGGCGAGTTGCACCCCAAAGTTCTGCGCGAAATGGACATCAAAGGGCCCGCCGTGGCCTTTGTTTTGTACCCAGAAGACGTGCCGCTGCCAAAGAAGAAATCGACAGCGCGCCCGGCATTGCAAGCCACAAATTTGCAAGCAGTGGACCGTGATTTCGCCTTTGTCGTGGACGGGGACGTCGAGGCTTTGACCTTGGTCAATGCAGCATCTGGCGCCGATAAGGCGCTGATCACAAGCGTGCGGGTCTTTGATGAATTCATCGGTGGCAGCTTGGGTGACGGCAAAAAATCGCTCGCGATCACTGTGCGCCTGCAGCCAACCGTGGCCACGTTAAAAGACGCGGACATCGAAGCAGTCGCAGCCAAAATCGTTGAAAAAGTCACCAAGGCAACGGGTGGTGTGCTGCGCGGATGATTAGACCAGCGATCCTTGATGACGCTGTTGGCCTGCGGGCGGCAGTTATTGCCGCCTACGCGCCCTTTGTGGCAAAAGGGGTTGGCCTGCCGCCTGTCGCGGATGGGCTGGATGATGACATCCGCGACCACCATGTTTGGGTCGCCGAAGATCGCGGGATCATCCTTGGTGGCATCGTGCTTGCGATAGATGGCAAGCAGGCGCATATCGCAAATCTCGCCGTGCATCCGATGGGTGAAGGGCAGGGGCTTGGGCGTCGACTAATTGACACGGCCAACGCCGCGGCCCTTGCTGCTGGCTGTACGCAAACCGACCTGACGACCCACAAGGATATGACCGAAACCCAAGCGTTCTATGCGCGATTGGGCTGGGTCGAAACAGGGCGTGACGGAGACAAAGTCACCTTTGCGCTCGATTTGTATTAAGGGAAATTCCATGACGCTCAGCATCTATCTTTCTGGCGAAATTCACACTGACTGGCGTGATCAAATCATTGATGCCGCCAAGGGCTTGGACGTAACATTTTCAGCCCCAGTCACCGATCACGGCGCATCAGATGATTGCGGTGTGGCGATCATGGGCGCTGAGGACAACAAGTTTTGGCACGATAACAAAGGTGCCAAACTGAACGCGATCCGCACGCGCCACGGCATCGAGACAGCTGATATTGTGGTTGTCCGCTTTGGCGAAAAATACAAACAGTGGAACGCGGCATTTGACGCAGGCATGGCGGCGGCTTTGGGTAAATCACTGATCGTGATGCATCAGGCAGACCACGCGCATGCATTAAAAGAAGTGGATGCAGCCGCCCTCGCCGTTGTGCAAGACCCACAGCAAGTCGTGCAAATTTTGCGCTATGTCCTAAACGGGCAGTTGCCGAGCTAGGGTTTCCTCAAACTGGTTTGGGGGAAACTCAGACCAATAAAACCCATTGAGCAAAGCCAGTTCTGCGGTAGGGGTGTGGCCATACGCGCAGCCGGCGCTAGATCGGGTAGGCGCTTAACACTTAGAAGGGGACTTCAATGCTCAAAGAATTCAAAGATTTCATCGCCAAAGGCAACGTCATGGACATGGCCGTTGGTATCATCATCGGGGCCGCGTTCACAGCAATCGTTGGCTCGCTTGTTGCAGACATGATCAATCCGTTGATCGGCCTGTTCATGGGCGGCGTTGATTTTGCGAACCTGTCCGCATCCGTGGGCGAGGCGACATTCACATACGGCAACTTCATCATGGCGATCATCAATTTCTTGGTCATCGCGTTTGTTGTGTTCATGTTGGTGCGTCAGGTGAACAAAATGAAAAAAGCCGAAGCACCGGCAGCACCAGCCGCACCAGCTGGCCCAACACAAGAAGAGCTGCTTGCAGACATCCTGAAGGCGCTGAAAAAGTAAGATTCACGTTTCGTGAAATGCAAAAGGCCCGCGTTAACCGCGGGCCTTTTGTCGTTTGTGGCTTAAGCCCGCAGCGCCAGCGCAGGCGACATCACATCAATGCCAAGCGCCTTGCCAACCGCGTAATACGTCAGATGGCCCGCATGAACGTTCAACCCGTTCAACAGATGCGCGTCGTCTTCACAGGCTTGCTTCCAGCCCTTGTTCGCTAATGCCAGCATGAACGGCATCGTCGCATTGCCAAGCGCAATTGTGGACGTACGCGCCACTGCACCGGGCATGTTGGCGACGCAGTAATGCATGATCCCGTCGACGTCATAGATCGGGTCTTGGTGGGTCGTGGCCTTTGATGTCTCAAAGCAACCGCCTTGGTCAATCGCGACATCCACGAGGGCCGCACCGGGCTTTAGCTCGGACAGCTGTGCGCGGCTGATCAGCTTTGGCGCCTCAGCACCAGGGATCAGAACCGCACCGATGATCAGATCCGCTTGCACGGCCAATTCAATCGTGTTGCCCGCAGAGGCATAGCTGTTCTTGAACTGCCCACCGAACACGTCATCCAGATAGCGCAGGCGCGGTAGGGACCGATCGAGAACGGTCACGTCCGCACCCATGCCAGCCGCGATCTTGGCTGCGTGTGTACCAACAACGCCGCCGCCGATGACCAGCACTTTTGCAGGGCCAACACCCGGAACACCGCCCATAAGGACGCCGCGTCCGCCGTTCGCCTTTTGCAACGTCCATGCACCAACCTGTGGGGCTAAGCGACCCGCGACTTCGGACATAGGGGCCAGCAAAGGCAGGCCGCCACGGTCATCAGTTACCGTTTCATAGGCGATGCAAGTCGCACCGGACGCCATCAGATCGCGGGTCTGATCGGGGTCGGGGGCAAGGTGCAGATAGGTAAACAATATCTGCCCTTCGCGAAGCATCTTGCGCTCAACGGGCTGCGGTTCTTTGACCTTTACGATCATGTCAGTGGCGGCAAAAACCTCTGCGGCGGTGCCGACGATCGCAGCGCCCGCAGCGATGTAATCTTCATCTGTGAACCCAGCGCCGATTCCGGCGGCGGTTTCCATGGTCACGCTGTGACCCGCATTCACGGCCTCGCGCGCTGCGTTTGGTGTCAGGCCAACGCGAAATTCTTGTGGCTTAATCTCTTTTGGACATCCGATGTGCATTTGGGTCTCCCTCCCTGATTGATAGGGCGACTATCGGCCTGTGCGCGCGCAATGTCCGCGATGAAATGCTTGGTTGTTAGCGTTATCTATGGCAGGTATGTGCGTGTATATATAATTTTTAGCAAGGATCGTGCGTCAAATGGAACTAGACAGCATAGACCGCCGAATCCTAGAAGTCCTTCAAGTGACGGGCCGCATGTCAAACGCGGACCTGTCGGAACGGGTCAATTTATCGGCATCGGCCTGCCACAGGCGTGTGCAGCGGTTGGAAAAAGACGGGTACATCCGCGACTATGTGGCGTTATTGAACCCGCGCAAAGTCGGGCGGCCCACGACGGTGTTCGTCGAGATCACTTTGTCTGGGCAAGCGGACGAAGTGCTTGACGCGTTTGAAAAAGCGGTCGCGAAAATTCCTGATGTGCTCGAATGTCATTTGATGGCCGGCACAGCAGATTACCTGCTTAAGGTTGTCGCGGGCGATACCGAAGATTTCGCCCGCATTCACCGTCGTCATTTGGCGGCATTGCCAGGTGTGGCGCAGATGCAATCGTCGTTTGCCCTGCGCACCGTGCGTCAGACCACGGCGCTGCCTGTCCGGTAACGCAGATGGGTTAAAACCCATCCTACGCCCAACAGATCAGATGGCGACAGGCACGCCTGTTTCCCAGCTAAGCGTTGCCGCATCGGCCAGCATTTGCGCCCGCAATCCGTCATCGCCAGACGGGGACGGCGCTGTGCCGTTGCTGACCGCATCCACGAAATGCACCATCTCGGCGCGGTAAGCCGCCTCGTAACGTTCAAGAAAGAAATGCTGTGCAGGGGCGCGCCTGAAACCCGCTTCGGTCGCGATCTCCACACTGTTTTCCAGATGGTTCTCGGCCCGCAGCATGCCCTTTGATCCATGCACTTCGATCCGTTGGTCATAGCCGTATGACGCGCGACGCGAATTGCTGATCTGGCAGATTTTACCCGAAGCGGTGCGCAGCATCACACCTGCGGTGTCCACATCACCAGCCTCGCCGATAGCAGGGTCCACAAGGGCCGCACCCATCGCCATGACCGATACTGGCTCTTCACCTAGCAAGAAACGCGCCATGTCCAAATCGTGGATCATCATGTCGCGAAACAAACCGCCGGATGTGGCGATGTAACTAACAGGGGGCGGGGATGGATCGCGCGACATGATGGTCACCAATTCAACGTTGCCGATCTCACCGTCGGCGATGCGGGTCTGCACATCGGCAAAGCTGGGATCAAACCTCCGATTGAACGCCGTTAGGAACGGGACATCGTGTTGGGCCACAATTGCCAGACAATCGCGAATCCGGTCGGCAGACATATCAACCGGCTTTTCGCAAAAGATAGCTTTGCCAGCCTTTGCGGCCGCATGGATCAGGTCGTAATGTGTTGTCGTTGGCGTGCCAATGACGACTGCATCAACATCGTCGCTCGCCATGATGGCATCAATCGTGCGCACATCAGCGCCCAAATCATCTGCAAGGATTTGAGCAGGATCGGGGAATGCATCGGCCACAGCCGTCACGCGGGCCGTGGACATGGATTTGATCGTGCGGGCGTGGACTTGACCAATCCGCCCGCAGCCAAGAATTGCGATATTCAGCATTGTCTATCCTTTCGGGCCGCCGAACGCCTGCAGCACATGCATGGCTGCGGCAACGACGGGGTCGTGTGTTTCTTTGAGGATGGTATTGCGGTCAAACCGGCTCGGGTCACTGTTTACCGCTGTCCGCATCGCCGTACCAAACGCCATGCGCAATTCGGTGCCGATGTTAAATTTGCAGACCTTCGAGTTCGCCGCCAGTTCGCGCCGCTGATCCACAGGCACGCCAGAGCCGCCGTGAATGACCAATGGCACCTGCGTGATGGCCTCGATTGCGCGAATACGGTCCATATCAAGCCCGCCCTGCTTGTCTTGTTGCAAATGCACGTTGCCCACGGAAATCGCCATGGCGTCCACGCCACTGTCGCGCGCAAAAATCGCGGCCTCGGCAGGGTCGGTGCCCGCAGAGTTTTCGCCGTCTGCGTAGCCCACAAAGCCAATCTCGCCCTCGCAAGAAATGCCTGCGCTATGGGCCAGCTCGGCCACGCGGGCTGTCTCGTCAACATTTTGCGCCAAGGGGTTGCGCGACCCGTCAAACATGAGCGACGTAAACCCTGCATCAAGTGCGGTTTGGCAATCTTCAAACGTATACCCGTGGTCAAGATGGGCGACGACAGGCACAGATGCGCCTTCGGCCAAATGCCGGAACATTTTGCCCAAGATAGGCAGCGGCGTGTGATCGCGACACCCTGGTCCGGCTTGCAGGATTACAGGGCAGCCAAGCTCCTCTGCTGCGGCGACATACGCGCGCATATCTTCCCAGCCAAGGGTAACGAGTCCACCAACGGCATAACCGTTTTTGAGCGCGGGTTGCAGGACGTCTGCAAGGGTGACGAGCGGCATATTATGTATGTCCTTTTGGCCAGTGGCGGAGCCTCCGGCGGGAGTATTTCAACCAAAGCGAGGCGGTTATTTGAACTTGGCGATCATGTCTTTGATGCCGGGAATTGTCTCGATCTGAGCGGCGTGCGTTGGTTGAAAGAACTGCACGAGGCTACGTTGGGACAACCCACCGAGGATAGTGAAATAGTACATTTCATAGCCGGGCATCACGGCGCAGGGGTGGTAACCGCTGTCGAGCATGATCGTCGATCCATCCATCAGTTGATGGGCTTCGCCGGGCTCGCCTTCAACCCGTTGGATGATCTGCACGCCGGACCCATAGTTGGGGCGGAAACGGAAGTTGTAGGTTTCATCATGGCGCGTTTCAATGATGTTGCCATCCGCGTCCTTGCGGTCGGTATCATGCTTATGCGCCGGGAAGCCGGACCAGCCGCCTTGGCCGACTGTAAACAGCTCAGACACCAGTAAACGACCAACCTTATCGTGGTATTTGGTGCCAAGGATGTGCTTAATCTTGCGGTGGGTCTTCGTGTCGTCAGACCCGTATTGCACGGTGTCCAGTTCGGCGACGCGCACGTCAAACGGGTCGAGGACTTTGTCATACCGCGCGCCCGCGATGAACGTTTCGGTTGCGTCCGATGTGCAGACGATTGTGACCTTTGCACCTACGGGCACATAGACGCCTTCGGGTTCGCCGTCCCAAACATCCGTGCCGCGATTGCCAAGGGCTTTGTATTCAACGCCTTCGACGTCAACATCGACGGTCCCCGTTGCAGGAGTGATGCAGGTTTCATAGCCGGGTACTTGATAGGTGAATGCCTCGCCCTTCTTCAACTTAACGATGTTGAAGTAGTTCAGCGGCACCGACGCATCGTCAGCGTCCACGATTGGGATGTTGCGATTGTCATGAGGAGGAATATGCATGGTGCGTCCTTTCAGGTCGTCGTTGGGCCAGCGTGGCTGGCCAAAAATGCGTCGAGTTCAGAAGTAATGGGCATGGCTGGGGCGCAGCCGGGTTTGGCGACCACAATGGCAGCACAGGCCGATCCGCGCATAACGGCGGATTTCAGATCGTGCCCTGCGGCGATCGATGACAGCATGCCCGCCATGAAACTGTCGCCAGATCCGGTGGGTTTTAATGCCGTCACAGGGTAAATTCCAGTGCGGGTTTCTTCGCCGTTTGCAAATGTTACCGCGCCGTGTTCGCCCATTTTATAGACGACAATCGCGGCAGTGGTGTTGGCCAAATCGCGGGCTTTTTGCAGGCCTGCGTCCTTGGACCCCGCCATAAAGCCAAACTCGTCATCGTTGCCGACAATCACGTCTGACAACGCGCCAGCACGGGACAACACATCAGCAGCAACGTCTGCGCTTGGCCATGAATAGGGGCGGTAATCGACATCGAAAATAATCGGCAATCCAGCGGCGCGCGCCAATTCAAATGCGCGGAATGCAGCGCTGCGCGATGGCTCTGCAGCGAACACAGTGCCCGCAGTCACAAACGCGGAAAACTTCGTATAATCAACGGCTTCCACATCCGCGATGGTCATTTCAAAATCGGCTGCGCCGTTGCGGTAAATCACCGATTGATGACCTTGCAGACGGGTTTCATAAATTGCCAAAGAATTGCGCGCCTCGCCGCCAACAGTTGTCACATGACTTGCATCAACACCGTATTGGTCAAGCTTTTTCAGGCAGAACCGGCCAATAGCGTCATCTGAAACGCTGGTCACAAGGGCCGACTTGCCGCCCAATTTCACGATGCCTGCCGCGATATTGGCGGACGATCCACCCATATCAGCCGTAAGGCTATCCACGTCTTCAATCGAGACGCCAGCGGATGGATACAAGTCCATACCGACGCGCCCGACCACGACGAAATTATTACCGGCGATGCCTTTGATCACATCCATCGATCAGACCCCCTTGCGCTGTTGCGGGCGGGTCGATTCCCAGTCTTCATGAGCATCGCGGACCTTTTTGTTGTCAGTAATATGCGGCGTGCCGACCTCCCACCAAGTGTGGCCTTCGGTCGTCCAACCCTCATAAGGGTCGACGTTCATGACGATCACAGATGTGGTGTCAGCGGCCTTGGCACGCTTAAACGCCTCGGCCATTTCCGCAGGGTTTGACACGGTTTCCGCGTTCGCCCCCATCGACCGTGCGTGGGCTTCAAAATCAACCCTCACTTGGTTCACAGCCGTCGGCGTATCCGCGATCAGATTGTTAAAGCTCTCGTTGCCAGTGTTATTCTGCAGCTTGTTGATGACCGCAAAGCCACCGTTATCCAGTATGCAGATGATCATCTTTTTACCGGTCAACACCGACGAATAAACATCCGAATTCATCAGCAAATATGACCCGTCTCCGGTGAATACGATGGTGTCGCTGTCTGGCTCGCCCTCGGCCTGTGCGATACGCGCACCCCAGCCGCCAGCGATCTCGTAGCCCATGCAAGAGAACCCAAATTCAACATCAACAGTGCCGATATCCAGCGTGCGCCAGTTTGCAGTGACTTCAGCAGGTAAACCACCCGCCGCGGCAACAACGCGGTCGCGCCGATCACAAAGCGCATTCACAACGCCAATCGCCTGCGCGTATGAATTAGGCCGATTGCCCGGCTTCACGTTCTCCGCGACATAAGCCGACCACTTTGCCCGCTCGGATTGGGCACGCGCTGTCCAATCTGCGGGCGATTTATAATCCGTCCCCATCGCAGGCAGCGACAATTTCGCGTCACCCACAACGGTCAGCGACATATGCTTGGCCGCATCATGGCGACCGACGTTCATGCCGATAATCTTGGCGTCATGGCTAAACGCGGTCCACGATCCCGTCGTGAAATCCTGCAAACGCGTCCCAACAGCGAGGATTACATCCGCCTCTTTTGCAATTTTATTGGCACTATCTGATCCAGTGACCCCAAGCGGACCAATATTCAGCGGATGCGTATCGAGCAGATTTGCGCGACCCGCAATCGTCTCGACCACAGGAATACCCGTGGCCTCAGCAAAACCTGTCAGCTCTGCAACCGCATCGCCATATTGCACACCGCCACCCGCGATAATCATCGGGCGTTTGGCAGATTTGAGCAAAGCAATCGCATCAGCAACCTCGGCCACGTCAGGCGCTTGGCTACGAATGCGATGCACGCGCTTGTCGAAAAAGCTGGCGGGATAATCATAGGTCCAACCCTGCACATCTTGCGGAAGCCCAAGAAACGCGGGGCCGCAGTCTGCGGGATCAATCAACGTCGCAATGGCGGCAGGCAACGACTGCAATATTTGGGCTGGATGCGTGATTCGATCCCAAAACCGCGACACAGGCTTGAAAGCGTCATTAACGCCAAGCGTTGGATTGCCGAAATGTTCCAACTGCTGCAAAACCGGATCGGGCAGGCGGGTCAGGAACGTATCACCGCACAACAGCAACATCGGCAAACGGTTGGCATGGGCAAGCGCGGCACTTGTCAAAAGGTTCGCAGTTCCCGGTCCAGCAGAGGCAGTACAAAACATCATGCGGCGACGCATATGGTATTTGGCATAAGCCGCAGCGGCAAACCCCATACCCTGTTCATTTTGGCCACGGTACAGCGGCAGCGCAGCGCGATTGTCATATAACGCTTCACCCAAACAGGTCACGTTACCGTGGCCAAAGATGCCAAAGCCGCCACCAAACAGGCGGGTTTCTGCGCCGTCCACAACAGTATATTGCGCCGCTAAATAACGGACGATGGCCTGCGCCGTGGTCAGGGTGATACTATTCATTTTCAGGTCCATGCGTTTCAATCATTGACGGTTGTTCTGTTCCTACGATACTAATTTTGCAACCGGTTGCAAACCGTATTTCAAAAATAGGACGCACAATGGCACAATTAGGGATCGGGATTGTCGGTGGGGGCTATATGGGCAAGGCCCATGCGGTCGCTATGTCCGCTGTTGGGGCTGTGTTTGAAACAAAACTGCGCCCACGGCTCGAAATGGTCTGTGCTACTTCCGATGCATCAGCCGAGAAATACCGGAAATCTTATGGCTTTGCACGCGCGACAACCGACTGGCGGACGCTCGTGAATGACCCATTGGTTGATGCGATCATCATTGCGTCACCACAAGCCACGCACCGCGAAATTGCAGAGGCCGCATTCAAGCTTGGCAAACCCGTTTTATGCGAAAAACCTATGGGTGCGTCCTTGGAAGACAGCCGTGCGATGGTCGATGCAGCCAGTGCAGCAGGTGCGATCAACATGGTCGCCTTTAACTACATTCGCACGCCCGCCAGCCAATATGCGCGCAAACTTATCGCGGATGGGGTGATCGGCGACATCACGTGGTTTCGGGGCGAACACACCGAAGACTTCCTCGCCGACCCGACCGCGCCCGCGACATGGCGCACCACAGGTGTGGCGAATGGCACAATGGGCGATCTGGCACCTCATATGCTGAACGCAGCGCTGGCGTTGGTTGGCCCCATCGACAGCGTCATCGCCGAGATTGAAACCGTGCATACCGACCGACCGGGCGGCACTGTGACCAACGATGACCATGCGCAAATGATGTGCCGGTTTCAGGGCGGGGCGATGGGTTCGATGTATTTCAGCCGAATCGCTACGGGTCGCAAAATGGGCTACGCCTACGAAATCACAGGCACCAAAGGCGCGATAAAGTTCGATCAAGAAGACCAGAATGCGCTCTGGCTTTACCGCATGGACGCGCCAGAGGCGCAGCGCGGATTTACCAAAATCTTAACTGGCCCCGCGCACCCCGATTACCTGCCGTTTTGTCAGGGTCCGGGGCACGGGACTGGCTATCAAGACCAGATCATTATTGAAGCCAAAGATTTCCTCGAAGCCATCGCCTCGGGGCAAAATAAATGGCCGACATTCCGCGATGGAATGGCGGTAAACCAGATTGTGGCCGCGGCGCATGCATCATCAGATGCAAAGTCGTGGGTCACCGTGACTGACATCTAAAGGAACGACACTATGACGATACGCATCGGCAACGCGCCCTGTTCTTGGGGCATCGAATTCGCCTCTGATCCAGGCTACCCAAGCTGGCAATCTGTGCTGCAACAATGCGCGGGCGCAGGGTACAAAGGCATCGAATTGGGGCCAATCGGCTACATGCCAGAGGAACCCGAAATCCTGCGCGAAGAACTGGTTAAAAACGATCTCGAAATCATCGGCGGGGTTGTGTTCCGGCCGTTCCATGACGCGGCGAAATGGGACGAAGTCCTTGATGCATCGCGGCGCACATGCGAGGCGCTTGTCGCGCATAACGCCGAACATCTGGTCCTGATCGACAGCATCAGCCCACGCCGCGCACCCACCGCAGGGCGTGCATCCGAGGCCGTTCAAATGGACGCCGCTGAATGGACAGCCTACCGTGACCGCATCGCGACCATCGCAAAAATTGGCGCGCAGGAATACGGGCTGACCGTCGGCATTCACGCGCACGCGGCGGGCTTCATGGACTTTGAACCAGAGCTGGAACGGCTCTTGGACGAGGTTAGCGCGGACATCTTAAAAATATGTTTCGACACCGGACACCATTCCTATGCGGGCTTTGATCCGGTGGCGTTTATGAAGCGGCACATGGACCGCATCAGCTACATGCATTTCAAGGACATCGATCCAGTCGTTAAAGCTGACGTTGTCGAAAATCGGACCGATTTCTACAAAGCATGTGGTCAGGGAATTTTCTGCAACCTTGGTCAAGGCGACGTGGACTTCCCTGCCGTGCGCCAACTGCTGGTCGATCACGGGTTCAAAGGATGGTGTACAGTCGAACAAGACTGCGACCCCGCCATGCCTGGAACGCCGCTGGAAGATGCGCAAGCAAACCGCGAATATTTGCAATCCATCGGGTTCTAATCGCGGCATATGCAAAACTTATGCGAATCTTATGCAAAAATTACACCCGTTTTAGAGGGAAACTAGACAGATGAAGAAACTCAATTGGGGCATGATTGGCGGCGGCGAAGGCAGCCAAATCGGCCCAGCACACCGCCTTGGCGCACAGGCTGACGGCAACTTTACACTGGCCGCAGGCGCGCTTGATCACGACGCGCAAAAAGGCCGCGCCTATGCGCAATCGCTTGGTGTTGCAGCCGACCGCGCCTACGGTGATTGGCGTGAAATGCTCGCTGGCGAAAGCGGCCGCGATGACCGCGTTGACCTTGTCACAGTGGCCACGCCGAACTCCACACACTTTGAAATTACCAAGTCTTTTCTAGAGGCTGGCTTCAATGTGCTGTGTGAAAAGCCGATGACAATGACCGTCGAAGAGGGCGAAGAAATCGTCAAAATCGCCGCGAAATCCGGTAAGACTTGCGCTGTGAACTACTGCTATTCCGCCTACCCGATGGTCCGCGAAATGCGCCACATGGTCCGGTCCGGTGAAGTCGGCAAAATCCGCCTGATCGTCACAAATTTCAGCCACGGCCACCACGGCGACGCCACCGACGCCGACAACCCACGTGTGCGCTGGCGCTATGATCCCGCGATGGCTGGCGTCTCCGGTCAATTCGCAGATTGCGGCATCCACGCCCTGCATATGGCCAGTTTTATTGCGGGTAATCAAGTGGTTAGCCTGTCCGCAGATTTCGCGAGCACGATCCCAAGCCGCGAACTCGAAGACGACGCGATGGTCAACTTCCGTTTGGAAGGTGGCACAGTTGGGCGGCTTTGGACGAGTTCGGTGGCCATTGGCCGTCAGCACGGTTTTGACATCCAAGTGTTCGGCGAAACCGGCGGTATGCGCTGGGCATCCGAGCAACCAAACCAAGTGTATTACACGCCCGTTGGTGGGCGCACGCAGATCATGGAAAAAGGCGACGACGCGTTGTCCGACGAGGCAGGCCGCCTAAGTCGCGTGGCCATCGCACATCCCGAAGGGTTCCCGCTTGCGGTCGCGAATATCTATGTCGATCTGGCAGCCACTATTCGCGGTGAAACCCGTGACGGGCTTCCGACGGCAGACGACGGATTGCGGTCAATGGCTGCAGTTCATCAGGCGGTCGTATCCGCGAAAAATGACGGCGCGTGGGTCGACGCCCGCCCGCCAATGTCTGTCTCTTATACACATCTCCGAGCCCACGAGACCT
>OJHH01000498.1_pt1 | contig 13148 bp, 13 predicted proteins | sample 1594911 | NCBI WGS metagenome assembly OJHH01 (sample SAMN05416787, study PRJEB24817) | seawater metagenome | isolation source: Sea water | place: Canada:Atlantic | collected 2013-11
CTCGTGGGCTCGGAGATGTGTATAAGAGACAGAATTGATGGCGCGCGCCGCACGCGGTGAATTAGCCGCACTGGACCCGGACCCAACCCGCCTCGAAGGGCTTTTCAGCCGCATGGCGTGGTGGCACACAACACTTACCGCGCCGGACCAGCTGCGCCAGCGTGTCGCGTTCGCCCTCAGCGAAATCTTTGTGGTATCTGACAACGTCGACCTGCTTTACCAGTCGCCTTACGCGCTGAGCAACTACTACGACACGCTGCTGCAACACGCCTTTGGCAACTTCCGCGACCTGCTGTTGGCCGTTACGCTGCATCCGGCCATGGGGGTGTACCTCAGCCACCTGCAGAACGCCGCGGCCGACCCGGAGGCCAACACCTTCCCGGATGAAAACTACGCCCGGGAGGTCATGCAGTTATTCAGCATTGGTCTGTTCGAGCTCAACCCCGACGGCAGCGAAAAACTCGACGATGACGGCAGGCCGATCCCGACCTATGACAACGACGACATCCGGGAATTTGCCAAGGTCTTTACCGGCCTGTCCTGGGGGGGTAACAACACGGTATTCCGGGCACGACAACCCCAGTTCCGCGAGCCCATGCACATGTTTGAAGCGTTCCACGACAACGGGGAAAAACGCTTGCTGCGCGGCACGACTCTGCCTGCCGGGCAAACCGGCATGCAGGATATCGAGGACGCGGTGGACAACCTGTTCCAGCACCCGAATGTGGGACCATTCATCGGCCGCCAGCTCATTCAGCGTTTGGTCAGCTCCAACCCCTCTCCCGAGTATGTCGCCCGCGTCGCGGCCGCGTTCAACGGTGACGGCGGCGAGCCGCGTGGGGATATGCGCGCCACCATCAAGGCCGTGCTGCTGGACCCGGAAGCGCGGGCCGAACCGGACCCGGCGCAATCGCGTGGCAAATTGCGAGAACCGCTGCTTAGACTGATTGCCACCCTGCGCCAGCTCAACACCACCAGCCCGGATGGTTTCTACGCCAATGCGGGCTTCTACGTGCAGGAGCAAATCCAGCAGCACCCATTATCTTCGCCCAGCGTGTTCAATTTTTTCCTGCCGGCTTTCGCGCCAGTGGGCGAGATCGCCGATAGCGGGCTGGTCGCGCCTGAATTCCAGATCACCAACAGCAGCTCCATCGTCGCCATTTCCAACCTCCTGCAAGGCGCGATTCTGGGTGACTTCCTCAACGACCTGCGGGAACCACCGTTCAGTGCCGCCACGTTCGACCTGAGCGAATACGTGGCGCTGGCAGATGACGTGCCCGCCCTGCTGGATCGACTGGATACCGTCTTTACTTACGGTACGTTGGGCGAGGAGACCCGGGCAAGCCTGACCTCCACGGCGCTGCAGCTGGATGACCTGGAACTGCGTACCCGCGTGGTGCTGTACCTGCTGTTGATATCTCCCGATTATGCGGTGGAATTATAATATGCTGACGCGAAGAGGACTTTTACAGCGCGGCCTGCTGCTGGGCGGTGCGGCCACCGGCGCGAGCAGCCTGCTACAACTCGGACTGGTGCGGCGCGCCGCCGCCCAGAATGCCAGCGGCGACTATCGCGCCCTGGTGTGTGTGCTGCTGGCTGGGGGCAACGACTCCTTCAATATGCTGGTGCCCTGGGACAGCGACGGTTATGCCGGCTACGCCAGCATGCGCTCGGACCTCGCCCTGCCGCGCAGTGCACTGCGACCGCTTGCCGGCAGCGACAGCGCGGGGCGCGCCTATGCGGTGCACCCCGGCATGCCCGGTTTGCAGCGCCTGTTCAACGAGAGCGATGCCGCGCTGCTCAACAACGTCGGTGCTTTGGTCGCACCACTGGATAGCGCTGCCATCGCGGCTGGTAACTGGCCGGTACCGCTCGGACTGTTCTCGCATGCCGACCAGATCCAGCAGTGGCAAACCGCAGTCTCGGATGCACGCATCGCCCAGGGTTGGGGCGGGCGCATTGCCGATCTGTTGCAAGCGCGTTCGCCCTACAATGGCCTCGCCATGAACATTTCGCTGTCCGGGAATAATGTTTTCCAGAGCGGCAATACCACCACGCCCTACAGCATCACCACGGATGAACAGGGCGCGAGATCACTCAATGGCTACACCGATGACTCACCGGGCGGCAATTTTACCCGCGCAGTCGTCGACGACCTGCTCGCCCGCAACCAACAACAACTGCTACGCCGCGAATATGGCGACCGGTTTACCGAGGCACTCGCTACGCAGCAAGCCGTGTCTGGTGCGCTGGCGATGGCGCAGCCACTAAGCACGCCATTCGGCACCGACCCCTTTGGCCAGGCGATGCGCCAGATCGCGCGCATGATCAGCGTGCGCGATCAACTGGGCGCCTCGCGGCAGACGTTCTTTGTTACCGTGGGGGGTTGGGACCACCACGATGGCCTGCTGGAGAACCAGGCCTCCATGCTGCCGATGATCGATGCCGGGCTGCTGGCGTTCCGCGATGCCCTGGGGGAGCTGGGCGCACTGCCCATGGTGACCACATTCACCACCTCGGACTTTGCACGCACGCTCACCTCCAACGGCAAGGGGTCGGACCACGGCTGGGGCGGGCACCATATCGTGATGGGCGGCGCCGTGAATGGCGGCAGATACTACGGTGAGTACCCGGACATACACCCCGACAATCCCCTGGATGTGGGGCGGGGCGTATACGTACCCACCACCGCGACCGACCTGTATTTTGCCGAGCTGGCCCGCTGGTTCGGTGTCAGCGACAGCGACTTGAATGCGGTACTGCCAAATCTGGACAGGTTCTATTCGATCGGCTCAGGTGCGCCACTGGGCTTCATGCTGGACGGTTGAGGCACTAGACCCCACAACGAAAAAGGCCCCGCAGTGCGGGGCCTTTCAACATCGAGCTGAGTAGCGCGTTCTAGCGACGCTGCTTCAGGCGGCGCGCACCCGCCAGGCCAAACAGGCCCAGGGCGAAGATGGCGAGTGTGCCGGGAGCCGGGACGGGGCTTGCCACTGCTGCTGCCTGTACTGTCAGCGATTGGAATGCGCCACCAGCAAGCGAGACGTCGTAGACGCCCGCGGCACCGAATGACTCGTCAAACATCAGTTCACCGACCAGAGTCCAAGAGGCTGAATCGCGCTGCGTGGTGCACAATGCTCCTACGATGGGGTAAGTATTGCATTGAGCATTGTCCACAAAAGAGCTGGGGGCTCCGCTCGCTGCGCTGCCGATTGCCTGGGGACCAATTGCCAGTTCCACGTTCTGCGCGTCGGCGTAGGCAGTGCTGCCACTGAAGCGTGAGTAATCAAGATCAATGGTGAGGGCGTACGTCTGGCCCATGGTGATGACCGTGCTGCTATCGGTCCAGGCACTGCCGTCCAGCGATGCACCGATCACCGTGTAGGTGCCAGTGAGATCCTGGTCTGGCGCTGACGCGTTGACAAAGCCAGCCGCGATACTACCGAGAAGACCAAGTGCAAAATGCGAAATCTTCATAAAAAAACCCTTACATATGAAATTGGACGATGACGCAATACATTAAGCACACATCGTGCCAACTTGCCGGCACTGAGTCGAGCGCGTGTACCCAAGATAGATCAAACACTGCCGGCGCAACAGACGATAAAGATTTTTTATCATAAAAAACAGTTTGTTATGGAATTGATAGCGACACCAAACGTTCAGGCGGAAAAATAGCCGGGATGTCGGAAAATAGGTAAAACCTGCGGCAGAAAGAGCGAGGAATTCTCTGAAAACTGAACCACTGTAAAAAAAACCGACAGGGTCGACAACGCCAAACAGCCAGCGACAAATGAGTGACAAGCTCTTGAAGCGCGTCTAAACTCGGTTGCTGGACGCAAACAAGAATATTAACACTACCGGCGGCAGGCCCCATGCGCCGACCGGCATGCAGCTACAAGGACCTTCCATGTCAGATACCATCGCCATCGCCGGAGGCAGCGGCGGCCTGGGTGCGGCCATGTGCCGCCACCTGGGTTCGCAGGGTTTACACATCGTGGTCGGGTATCACAGCCGGAAAGCCGCAGCCGAGTCTGTCGCCCAAGATATCGGTGCCGCTGGCGGCAGCGCGGTGGTCTGCGCCGTCGATCTCTGCGACGCGAAACAGGTCGCGGAATTTCTCGCACAATCCCGCTCAGGTGAGCGCCGGCTGATCGGCGTGGTCAACGCCACCGGCCCTGCCATCCCCCTGCGCCCCCTCAGCGAAATCAGCGGCGACACCTTCAGCGCCATCATGCGCACGGATGTGGAAGGTGCGTTCAATCTGCTTACACAGGCCGGCGCGCTGTTCGCAGCAGCAGGTGGTGGCAGCGTGGTGCAACTGCTCACGACCGCGGTGCTGCGCACACTGGAGAACGACGCGATGTCCGGCATTCCAAAAACCGCCATCAGTGGCATTGTGCGCCAGTTGGCCAGGGAGCTGGGGCCGCAGAACGTGCGCTTCAATGGCATCGCACCCGGTGTCATCGACGCCGGCATCGTGCACAGCTCCTTTGCCGCGGACCCGGTCGCCGAAGGCGTCATCAACGACTGCCTGGCAAAAACGCCCATGCCCCGGCTGGGCAAGCCCGAGGAGGTGTCTGCACTTGCAGCTTTCCTGCTCAGCGACGCGGCAGGCTACATCAACGGACAGATTATCGGCATCGACGGAGGATACAGCGCATGAGCGGCGGCAGATACAGACCATCCACACCCTACAGGAAAACGGCTGCAAAACTGCTTTTCGCTATTGCGGGCGTCATCACCTCCGGCACCGCTCTGGCCAAGGAAACCAGCAGTACCGAGTTGTCCACACTTGCCGCCACAGGCGAAGCGCTCTACGCAGAGCATTGCGCCACCTGCCACGGCCTGACCCTGCGTGGCTCAGCCCACGGCAATACGCTGAAGGGGCCCGGGTTCATGAAGCAGTGGGCCGGGCGTGAAGCGATGACACTGCTGGCGTTCAACCGCGCCAACATGCCGCCTGGCGGCACGGGGGCTCTGGAAGATGCACAACACGCGGCCATCACCGCCTACCTGATTGATGCCAACCATGAGTCCGGTGCTGAGGACCGGCTGTTCACGAGTGCCGGAGCCCTCCTGGGCGCCGCCGACGGCAGCACGGAAGTCTCCTGGGTGGCATTTGAGGGAGCGGGGTCTATCGACGCCGATGCACGCACCCGCGGCGGCTTCCAGAACCGTGCCGTCGCCGACTTCCAGCCCGTCACCGTGGCGCAATTACACAACCCGCCGGACAGTGACTGGCTGAGCTGGCGGCGTACCCTTGATGGCCAGGGCTACAGCCCACTGCAACAGGTCAACCGGGATACCGTGACCGGGCTGAAACTGGCCTGGGTGATGACCATGAAGGATGGCAGCAACCAGCCTACACCCCTGGTCAGCAACGGCATCATGTACCTCACTCACCCCGGCAACATCATTCAGGCTATTGCCGCAGATACGGGCGAGTTGATCTGGGAGTACGGCTACCGCTTTCCGGAAGCATCGCGTACCCTGGGCGGGCCCACCCGCAATATCGCGATCTACGGCGACAAGCTTTACCTGGCAACCTACGACGCCGCCGTCGTGGCGATCGACGCGCGCACTGGCGCGGAGGTGTGGCGCACACCCAAGGCCGACTTCAGCAAGGGCTACACGCACACCGCTGGGCCGATTATCGGGGATGGCGTGGTGATCAGCGGCATCAACGGCTGCGAATGGTATAAAGAAGAAGGCTGCTTTATCACTGGCCACGATGCCGACACCGGCGAGGAGCTCTGGCGCACCTCGACCATCGCCCTGCCCGGTGAACCCGGCGGTGATACCTGGGCGGGACTGCCACTCGAGATGCGCGCGGGCAGCGACACCTGGATAGCCGGCTCCTATGACCCGGAACTCGAGCTGTTCTTCATCGGCACCTCCCAAGCCAAGCCCTGGGTGGCCGCCAGCCGCGGCATGAGCGCAACGGACGAAGCGCTATACACCAATTCCACCCTCGCCCTGCGCCCGCGCACCGGCGAGCTGGTGTGGCATTTCCAGCATATCCCCGGTGAAACCATCGACATGGAGGTGGGCTTTGAGCGGGTACTCATTGATGTCAACGGCAAACCCCTGCTCTACACCATCGGCAAGGACGGCCTGCTGTGGAAGCTCGACCGCGCCACCGGCAACTACGTCAACGTGGTGGAAACCCTGCAGCAAACCATTTACGCCGAGATCGACAAGGCCCGCGGCCAGGTACACTACCGCGATGATATTGTGGCGGCCGGAATCGGCGACACTATAGAAGCCTGCCCGGGTATCTACGGTGGTCACAACTGGCAGGCCTCTGCCTACAGCCCGGAAACGCACAACCTGATCATACCGCTGCACCAGCTGTGCTCCGATATGGTGGGCCGCGAGGTGGCGCAAGAGCCGGGGTCTGGTGGCTACGGCGCAGACTCGCGCACCTATGCCATGCCCGGCAGCAACGCGTTGCTCGGCCGGCTCGCAGCGTGGGACGTGCGCAACATGACCGAGAGCTGGGCGCATGAGCAGCGCGCCATGTTCCTCACCGGCGCACTGACCACCGGGGGTGGTCTGGTGTTCATCGGCGACCTGGACCGCTACTTCAAGGCCTTCGACGTCAAAAACGGCGCCCTCCTCTGGCAAACACGCCTGGGAGCGCCCCTGCACGGATACCCCATCAGTTATGCGGTGAACGGCAAACAGTATATTGCCGTGCCCACCGGCATCGGTGTGTTTCGTGCCATGACCGCGGTGGTCAGCCCGGAGATCTATCAGCCAACCGGCGGGCAGGCGCTGTATGTGTTCGAGCTGCAGTAACCTGTTTGCCTGCACTCCCGCGAGCCATTTGAACAGGGGTTTTCCGGATTGGTTGACAGAGACAACCGCCCGGCCTACTCTTTTGAATACGATTCAACTTTAATAATTATCACCGTGAGCACGCGTATGAATATGGCCTCCACGCATAACCCCGGCATTTCTGGCGACCTGATCGTGAATCTCAAGGACGTGCCCTTCCTCGAACTGGGAACCGGTACACGCATCAAGCTCTTGCGCTACAGCGAAGAAACCGGCGACTGGGTTCTCTGGGTGAGCATGCAGCCGGGCGCCACCTTTGCACCCCACTGGCACCTCGGGCACGGGCAGTACTTTGTCACCAAGGGTGAGCTGCTGTACGACGTGGGCTCGGCGCCCGAGGGCACCTACGGCTACGAGCCCATTGGCTCCCGGCACAACGAGGCGCGTTGTGAAGTGCCCACCGAATACCTGTTCATGGGCCACGGTGCGGTCGCCTTCACCGATGACGCCGGCGATGTCCGCTTTATCATGAACCACGAATTCCTGCGCGACCTGAGCGAACAGAACATCAGTGCTGACATCTCCAAGCAGGGTGTCTAGCCACACCCCAACGCAGTCCCCAGCGAGGAAGAAGCGACCATGTCCTACGGTGCAGTCAACGAAGAACACGATCCGGCAGTGCGCGGAGCCATGCTGGCGGACACCAACCGCATTGACTGGGTGACACTGGGCGAAGGCGTGAAATTCAAGCTGCTACGCTATTGCGACGTCACCGGTGACTGGGTGCTCTACGTACAGCTGCAGCCGGGGGTGAAGTTTGCGCGCCACAAGCACATCACTCCCGCGGAGTTTTTCATCACCAAAGGCACTTTGAAGTTCGAGCGCGGCGAGGCCGGCGCCGGTGTCTACGGTTACGAGCAAATTGGCGAGATTCATGAAGAAGCCGCCGGTGAGGGAGAGGTCACCGAGTTTCTCTATATTGGCCATGGCCCGGTCTCCTACATCGACAAGGACGACAACCTGCAGTTCATCGGTGATGGCGAGTTCTTCAAGCAAGCCTGGGAAGGGAACCTGCCCCAGAATATTGTCGAGAGTTAAACCAAGTACTTCCGCACCCATCGCAACAGCTAGCGCTTTACACCCTGCATATGCTCTATACCCGCTCGCCCACAGGCTTCATCATCCGCTGCCGGCGCGCCGGACACGCCGAAGCCCCCGAGATGCTGCCCGGAAACAGACGGTACCGGCACCCCTCCCTGTACAATCGTCAACGCACCGAGGTGGGGTATTCCCAGTGGCTGCGTTCTATCTGTGTATTCGATCTTTGCCAGGTCGCTGGTAGCCAGCGCGGTGATGGCCGCAGTGCGACCCTTGCTGTGGGCAAAATCAGCCGTGGCCACGGTTGTGCCGTCCTGGCGCACAAACGTTTTCAGATTACCGGCCGCATCGTAAATGGCCATCGAGAGCGCGGGGAGCTCATGCGCCTGCGCGTAGCGTTCACACCCCTCGATCAGGTCGCGCGCCTGCTGCAAGGTCATGATTTCTTCACTGTAGGGCGCTTCCGCACTTGCCACGCATGGCAGAATACCGAGCACCATCGCAAGCCACCTGTTCATATGCCCCCCGGTTTCAGCTTCGTTCTTTCCAACACCCACCGCTGCCTGCCGAAAGCCGGCTATTGCGCGGTGAACCCACCATCAACAGACAGCACAGAGCCCTGACACAGCGTTGAGTCATCTGAAGCAAAGAACAGAATCGCTGACGTAACCTCGGAAGCTTGACCCAGCCGCCCAATCGGCATGGTGCCGCGCAACATCTCCTGCGCCTCGGCCTGGTCTGGCATCGACTGGGTCCACCGCTCCATCATGGGCGTTGCAATGACCCCGGGGCAGACGCAGTTGACGCGCACGCCGGTGGGGCCGAGCTCTATCGCCATATCGCGCGTGAACACCACGAGCCCCCCTTTGGCACTGCCGTATGCGGTAGAGAGCGGGAAGCCGACGAGGCCATTCAAGGACGAGACATTGATCACGCTGCCCGCCCCGCGTTCGACCATCTTTGGCACAATGTATTTGCAGAATAGCCAGGGTCCGCGGAGGTTGGTATCGATGACGGCGGCCCACTCATCCGTGCTGGTATCCTCATAGGTCTTGCTGAGTTCGATACCAGCGTTGTTAACTAGCACATCGACGCTCTCCCAACGCTGCAGAGCCGCAGCGGCAACGTCCCGAACATCAGCTTCCTGACGCGCATCGCACTTCACCGCCGTGACTGCGGGGCCCAATTCAGCCGCCAGCGCCTGAGCACCGGCCAGGTTCAGGTCGGCAATGAGTACCTCGGCCCCTTCTTCGGCAAAGCGTCGCACGGTCGCCTCACCGATCCCGCTCGCTCCACCGGTGACAATACAATGTTTACCTTTGAGTCTCATATATCGTGCTCCTCAACCGCATCAAAAGAAGTCGTTACATGCCGCTGTGGCCAGAAGAACTGCAGACTTGTGCGCGTAAAAACCCAGCGCCCTCGCTCTTTCCGATACTCTTCATCATAGAGCGCGAACCACAGCAGCGGATTTTCATCTGGCGCGACATGCGTCGCCACATCCAACAAGTAGCAACGACCCTTCGCCAACGTCGGAGACAACAATTCAACGGTATGGTTGGTATTGATGTGTTGCGACGTGAACGGTGGAGCAAGGTCCCCGGTAAACGTCTTGCGGTAGTTTTCCAGCACCGTCTCTTTTCCCGACCAGGACCCGTAAGGACCGTATTCACATAGAACATCATCGGCAAAGAACAAGGCCAGCTTGTCGAAGTCTCGCTCGTCCATCGCCATGGAATAATCGATGTGCAGCTGCCGTATCGCCTCAACCTCCAGAAGCGTTCTGAGTTGGGCTATTTCCGCGTCATCCAGCGGCGTGTGCATGGTTTTCAAACTCAATGTCGAGGGTCTCAAGGTTGCGCCCGAAAAAGCTGGGGGAGTACTTCAGGGGGGCGCCTGGATTTTTCAGCCGGATATTCCGCAGGCGCTTTGCAATCACCTGGAAACTGATCAGCATTTCCTGCCGGGCCAGAGGCGCGCCGACGCAGTGGTGCCTGCCCACACCGAAGGCCAGATGGTTGCCTGCCTTCCTGCGGTGAAGATCCACCTGGTCAGCGTTCTGGAATGCACTCGCGTCACGGTTGGCGGCCCCAAAACGCAAGCTCAGCACATCGCCCTTGCGCAGCTGCACACCGCCTATGGTTGTATCTTCCGTCACTTCTCGAAACATTCCCTGCGCGGGCGACTCCAGGCGTAAAACCTCTTCCACAAAGGTCGGAATCAGCTCTTCGTCTTCCTGCATGGCAGACAGTAACTCTGGCTGATCGGCAAGCAGAAGCATTCCCGATGAAATGCCTGCCGTGGTTGTTTCATTGCCGGAGGCCAGCAGGTCAATGGTCACGATGGTTAACAACTCATTCATCGGAATCGCTTCGCCACCTTCGTATTCTGCGTTGGCCAGTTGCGACAGAATATCGTCCCGCGGCTCACGACGGCGACTATCGATTTGCTCCTTGAAGAAGTGTTGCATCTCAACCACCAGTTTCGCGCATTCGACCTCTCGCTCCTTGCTGATCATCATGCCAAAGGGCTCGACGATTGCGTCGGACCACCGCTTGAACAGGTCCAGGTCACTGGCGCTTACGCCGATTTGCTCGGCAATCACAATCATGGGCAGCGGGTGAGAGAACGCCCGTACAAATTCGCACTCACCCTGGCTCACAAACGTGTCTATCAGGCTATTGGCAGTCTCTTCGATGTAGGGCGCCATGGAGCGCACCTTTGCCATGGTGAACAATTGCGACAACAGCCCCCGCACCTTGGTGTGCCGCGGCCGATCGGATGTAGAACATGACGCAGCGGGCACCCAGCCCTGCTCCTCGTATACCGCCATCACCTCGCGGGGAACACCTTCACTATTGAGTGCCATGGGCGATACACCGCTGATGAAGAGGTCAGGCTGGCGGATAATCTCGTGGCAAAGATCGAACGTTGTCACAAGGTAGAATCCGGTCTCCGGCATACGATAGACCGGCGACTCTGCGCGCAGTTGCTCATACAGCGCGTAGGGACAGGCCTGCACCTCCGGCTCCATAAGGTTTTGCATACGCTAACCGTCCTCTTGTTTATTCTTCAGGCAAACCGTGAGCGCCAGCCTAGTGATGGATGGCACGGTGCAGAGCGTCCAATACCGATTCGTGCATGGACTCCGACAGCGTTGGGTGCGGAAAGACGGTGTCCAACAGGTCGTTTTCCGTAGCCTCAAGCTGACGCGCCAACGTAAAACCCTGTACCAGTTCTGTCACCTCTGGTCCGATCAGGTGGGCGCCAAGAAGCTCACCGGTGACCTCATCAAAGAGCGTCTTCACCAGTCCATTGCCCTCTCCCATGGCCAGCGCCTTCCCATTGGCCTGCAGAGGCGCCCGGCCCACGCGGTACGGACGCCCGACGGCTTGCACCTGCGCTTCGGTCAAGCCGACGCTGGCAATTTGCGGCCGGCTATAAATACACGTGGGAATCCTGGTTGCCTGCAGCGGCTGGCCACGACCTATGCCTGCGATGTGCTCTACGCACTGCACTCCCTCCTGACTGGCCTTGTGAGCCAACCAGGGCGGGCCCGCCACATCTCCGATGGCATAGAGCCCAACAACGCCGGTATGCCCCCAGTCGTTGGTGACGACGAAGCCGCCTTGCACTTGGGCGCCGAGAGCCTTCAGGCCAAGGCCTTCGACATTGCCGGTCACTCCCACCGCGAGGATCGCGCGATCTGCCGCTACATGAAGCGGGGCAGCGTCTCCGGTGGGCGCCAGCGTCGCGGACACCGCATCACGACCTTCATGCTCGAGCTGCAGCAGCGCGTGCCGGGTGAGAATACGGATACCACGTTCAGCCAAAGCGGCGTGGGCGCGGGCTGCTATCTCTTCGTCGGCACCGGGCAGTATGTCACTCGCCATCTCCACCAGCGTGACCTGGCTACCGAGATCCGCGTACAGGCTGGCAAACTCCACCCCTATCGCACCGGCACCAATAACCAGAAGACGCTCCGGCACCTGCGTCGGCGTCATCGCTTCTCTGGCACCCCATATCCGCTCTCCATCCACCACCACACCCGGCAATTGCCGTGGGCGGGCACCCGTGGCCAGCAGTATATGGTCGGCATGGTAGGTTTGGGGGCCACTGCCATCTTCCACATTCAACAGGCACTTGCCCGCCAGACTGGCCTCGCCCTTGATATGGTCGACGTTGTGCTTGCGCAGTAACTGCGCGATCCCGTCACTCAGGCGCGCTGCGACCGAGCGACTGCGGCCCACAAGCACACTGAGATCAAGAGATGTCGGGCCAACGGTAAATCCAAATTCACCCGCGGTCCTGAGGGTGTGTGCGATCTCCGCCCCCTGCAAAAGCGCCTTGGTGGGTATACACCCCCAATTCAGGCACACCCCACCCAGGGATTCGCGCTCCACGAGTGCCGTGCGAAACCCCAACTGCGAGGCGCGAATGGCAGCAACGTAGCCACCCGGGCCACCTCCCACCACCATCAAGTCATAGCGCGTTTTCAATCCGGCACTCCTCAGGCCAACATGGTGGCCGGTGTTTCCAGGAATGCCCTGAGTGCGGCGAGAAAGCGGGCCGCGAGCGCGCCATCGATAATACGATGATCGCAGGACAGCGTGAGCGTCATCACTGTTGCAACGGTGAGTTCACCGTGCCGGACCACAGGGCGCTCGCTTGCACTACCCACAGCCAGTATCGAACCCTGCGGGCTATTGATGATCGCATCGAACCGGTCGACACCGAACATCCCCAGATTGGAAATGCTGAACGTGCCGCCCTGAAACTCTTCCGGCTGCAGAGAACCCAGCTTGGCCCGGGTGGCCAAATCTCGGATCTCGTTGGAAATCGCCAACACGCCTTTTTGATTCGCAGCACGCACGATGGGCGTTATCAACCCTTCGTCGAGCGCCACCGCAACAGCGATATCCGCATCGGCGTAATGTTGTACCGTGTCGCCATCAAACTGCACGTTCACACCGGGGACAGCCACCAGCGCACAGGCACTGGCTTTCACCAGCAGGTCGTTGAGTGACACTTTCGCTTCACTGTATTGCTGGTTGAGCTGCTTTCTCACCGCCAGCAACGCATCCACCTCCACGTCCACCTGCACGCGAAAATGGGGCGCTTCGCGCTTGGAGGTCTGCAGCCGGGTCGCGATTGTTCTGCGCATGCCAGATAGCGGCCGGGACTCGGCCACCGATGACGCACAAGCCCCGGTGCTGTTTGCGGCAGCTGTCTCTTATACACATCTCCGAGCCCACGAGACCTCTCTA
>OJHH01000500.1_pt1 | contig 13078 bp, 10 predicted proteins | sample 1594911 | NCBI WGS metagenome assembly OJHH01 (sample SAMN05416787, study PRJEB24817) | seawater metagenome | isolation source: Sea water | place: Canada:Atlantic | collected 2013-11
GATGTAGAGAGGTCTCGTGGGCTCGGAGATGTGTATAAGAGACAGCTGCTGACACTGGCCACAGAAAAGCGCTACCTCACCGCCAGCCTGTTCACTGCCGCTTTCATCATCAGCCTGGGCGTATTCACAGCGGGCTGGGTGAAATTCACCTTCTTTCCGGAGGTACAGAATGAACAGGTGCACATCAATGTGGTGATGCCCAGCGGGGCACCCTACTCGCGCTCGCTGGCGGTCCTGGCGCGGCTGCAGGAGGCAGAAAAGCAGCTGATTGCAGAAGTCGAATCACGCGCAGCCGCCGAGGGTGGCAGCGGCAAACTGGTGCAGGGCTGGTACACCCGTTCGCGCCGCGACAGCGTCATCGCCATCGTCAGCCTGTCACCCCCGGAAGAGCGCGCGCTGTCTGCCCGCGAAACGGCCGAGCGCTTCCGCGAACTGGTTGGGGATATTCCGGATGCGGAAGAAATCGAAGTCAGCTACACCCTCAACGACCAGGGAGCGGCAATCACCTGGGTACTGCGTCACCGGGACCTCGATGTGCTGCGTGCAGCCAGCAGCGATCTGCAAGCCCAGCTGCGCAGTTATCAGGGGAGTTACTACGTCCGCGACAGCCTGCGCGCCGGCAGCGAAGAGATTCACCTGAGCCTGCGTCCGGGCGCGGAAAAACTGGGGGTGAGCCTTGCCGATGTATCGCGACAGGTGCGCCAAGCCTACTACGGCGAAGAAATCCAACGCCTGCCGCGGGAACACGGGGATGTGCGCGTCATGCTGCGCTACCCCTCGGAACTGCGCGAACAACTCGCCAGCCTCGACAGCTTCCGGGTGAGAACCGGCGACGGTCGCGAAGTGCCGCTGTTGACCGTCGTCGCGGTAGAAGTGAACAACGCCGTGGACCGGATACAGCGCCAGGATGGCGAACGCATGGTGCGCATTTCTGCGGAAGCAGCGCCAGAGCTGGTGAGTGATATGAACAAGGACCTCACGGATAATTTTCTTCCGGTGCTGCAGGAGCGCTATCCGCAGCTGGTGGTACTGCGGGGCGGTGAACAGGAAACCGAGCAGGCATTTTTCGACGAAATCATCGCCCTCTACGCGGTTGCCCTGTTCGCCATGTATGCTCTGATCGCCGTCGCTTTCCGCTCCTATGCACTGCCGTTACTGATCATGACCGCCATCCCTTTCGGCTTCATGGGGGCGATTTACGGCCACCTTCTGTTCGCAACACCCATGGCCCTGTTCTCCTATTTCGGCATCGGTGCCGCTGCGGGTGTGGTGGTCAATGACAACCTGGTACTGGTGGACTATATCGGCCGTTTACGCGAGCGGGGCCACACAGCACTGGATGCCGTGTTGGAAGCGGGGGTTGCGCGCTTCCGGCCAATTCTGCTGACCACAGTCACCACCTTCGTCGGGCTGCTGCCGATCATGGCTGAACGCTCGACCGACGCACAGTTTCTCAAGCCCGCGGTATTGTCGCTCGCCTTCGGCGTGCTGTTCGCCCTGCTGGTCACGCTGCTGATGGTACCCGCGCTGTACCTCATTGGTGAGGACAGCAAACGCCTCGCCCGCCGCCTGTGGCCGTGGGCAGCGCCGGCTCCCGCACGCCCCGCTGAGTACGAACGGTAAAAATCACGCCTGCGGTCATTGCTTTGTCACACACTGGCGCTATGCTGCGCACCGCTGGCTGGCACAAAGATTGCTCCACCTACATTGCCAGTGCCGGAAAAGCGGTTGCAGCAGGCACTTCACCCCGGGGCATGCACGGCAACGGTGCGCAAGCGCACTGTAACAGGGCTTCGAATGACAGGGAGAGCGATGCAATGCAAACCGACTTGACCACCGCAGAAGGAAAATTCCGGCGCACCGTCGGGGATGTTGTCGTTGCCGAGATGCTCTTCATTCAGGCGACGGTGGAGAGCGCCTCCGTCATCGGCACCGGGCTACAGCAATTGGGCCACCACCTTATGGCCGCGCCCAGCGACCCGCAGCAACCGATCGGGTCCATTGCCAGCCTGCTGCAGGCCACGGCCGATCGCGCGCTGGAACCCTATAGCACACGGCTTGGCTACTTCCGCCAACTGCGGACGCTTTGAGTCGAGTTCACTCGCTCTTGGCAGCCTGCATTCTGGCAAGCTGCTCTGGCGTCGCCTCCAGCTGATACTGCGCCTTCCATTCGTCGTAGGGCATACCGTACACGCGCTCCCGGGCCTGATCCCGGCTGAGCGAAACGCCCTCCTCGGCCGCCGCCTCGGCATACCAGGTGGCCAGGCAGTTGCGACAGAAGCCCGCGAGGTTCATCAGGTCGATATTCTGCACATCCTTGCGTGCATCGAGGTGTGACAATAAACGGCGAAACGCGGCCGCCTCTATGGCCTGTTGTTGTGACATGAACAGTTCCCTCCTCTGTCTCTAATCGCCCATGGGGGCGACACTGCTCAAGATAAGCTGCACCAGACGTGTTTGCCGGGTGACGCCGGTTTTGGAAAAAATGGCACTCAGGTGCGACTTTCCTGTGTTACGGGAAATGTGCTGCTGCCTGCAGGCTTCGTCCAGTGTGGCGCCGCCGGCGAGTAACAGACTCAGGGTAGCCTCGGCTCGCGTCAAGCCGAACAGCGTCATGAGTACATCCACCGGTGCTTCCCGCTGGTGTTCCGGGTCCGAAACAAAAATCGCCACTGAGGGGTTGCGGCTGCCATCCGGCGCTGCCAGGAGCGGCAGTGGTCGCATCAGGATACCCGGTCCGGCACTGTTCCCACTGTCGAGACGCAGGGCCTTCACCAGACCGGGCTCTCCCCGGAGATGCGCTTGCATCACATCGTCCAGGCACTCCCGAAATGCCTGTTGATCCGCGCGGTGTACCAGACGCAACTGCCCTTCGTGCTGGGTCAGCCAGCGCCCCTCCGCCAGTAGCCGCTGACCGGCCTGGTTGCTGTGGCGAATGCGCGCGCGCTGGTCGAGGATAAACGCGGCCAGCGCCATGCGGTCCACCGCCGCCGCAAACAGGGCGCGCTCACTCTCCACACGGGCAATGCGGGCGTGCAGGCGTATGGTCTGCTGGATATGTGGCAGCAGGCAACGGCACAGCTCGCGCTCACGCGCAGCAAAATTATCCCGCCCCGCTACGCGGGCAAACCGCAAGCGCGCGGTATTGCCCAGCTCATCACCGAGATCTGCGCCCATAATATGCCGGATGCCCGTGGGCTCCACATACTCACGGAAGTAGGCCGATTCGTAGTAGTCCCCGGGCGGCACCAGGGCATCCACGGTGAATACCTCACCGGGGGGCAGGTTAACAAACGGGTCCAGGGCAAAAAAACTTTCGTTGTAAGCGTTGACCGCATCAGGCGAAAGCACCACCGAATTGATCACCAGCCCGGCATCCCCCTCCCGCGGGGCACGCAGAATCAACGTGACGTAGTCCGCAGCCAGCGCCTCACCCAGCAGGCGCAGAAACTCCTGCCACGGCGGATCGGCCACCGGCCCGCGCGATAGCGCCAGCAGAAGTTCGTTCATCGGTGCCGAAATCAAATAGTCGCGCATGGTAGGTACCGGCTCAGTATGGACAGATTGTCACGCCTGCAGCGTAGGCGGTCAAACTCCCTGCCAAAGCCTCACGCGCCGCGCAATCGGGCGATCGCACGCGCCGCCTGTGCGTCTTCGGCAGGGTCAGCGGGCATCGGAAACGTGATACTGTCAGCCAGCCCCGAATAGCGGTTGCGCAAGGTGTCTGCGATGTCTTCGTAGGGGCCGCGGGGCACGAAGACCTCAAGCATCTCATCAGTCACAACGGATGAGAGATCCTGCCAGCGACCCTCTCGGGTCAAGGCCTGCAACTGTGCGCCGCGCTCCTGCCAGCCAAACAGTTCCAGGCTGGGCCAGTACGCGGGCGTGGAGTAGAGAAAACCCAACAGACGCCGCTGTTGCTCCCACTGTGCAGCAACCGCCCCCTCATCCACGCCTGTGGCCACCAGCGGACCAAGAATGAGTCGCAGAGACTGCGCATCGCGTCCGGCGCGGTCAAGGCCCTCCTGTAGACGCGGCAGGCACACCTCGCGAATATACTCGGGGGGCGTATTGGTGGGGTGCGTGATCATACCGTCGGCGACTCTGCCCACCATACGCGTCATGGCGGGGCCGACCGCCCCACAAAACACCGGGATATCCGGGTGCTCAATCGGCCCCGGGTTAAAGAATGGCTGCAGACGCGTGAAGCGGTAGTGTTCACCCTCGAAGCACAGGCGCGACCCGTGCTGGAAACTGTCGAAGATTGACTTCAGGGACTGCACATACTCGCGCAGTTGCGGCACCGGCGACACCCAGCGCGCTGAGTACCGCTCTTCGATGTTCTGCTTGATTTGCGTGCCGAGGCCGAGTTCGAAGCGTCCTCCGGACAGGCGCTGCAAATCCCAGGAGGCCACGGCGACTGTCATCGGACTGCGCGGGAAAGCAACCAGCACCGAAGTTCCCACACGTAGCCGACGTGTTGCCTGCAACGCCAGCGCCGCCAGCAACAAGCCATCATGGATCGCATCGGGCACCTGCAGGCCGTCAAAGCCCATCGCCTCCGCCCTGGCCGCATGTGCACCGATGTCCCAGGGACCCATGGATTCCGGCGTCGTTGCATAAACCTTGAACATGAATTGCCTCCCACGTTTGCAGCGGCCAACCGAAAAATGCTACCCCAACACTAACGCCGCGGCGAGATCAGTCATACAACGGCGTGCTGGACGAACCCACGGTGGCGCTGAAGTAGCGTGACAAAGGCGATATCCGTGACCCACAGCGACACCGCAAGCTGTTCGCCGACGGGGGACTTTAAACAGGACGCGCCATCAGCCCTCTCGGGGCAAGCGTATGAACGGCAGCAGAACCAACCCCAGCAGCAGCACGCCAATGAAGCCGACAAACGCCGCGCCGTAGCTGCCACTGGTGTCATAGATCAGCCCCGCCAACGGTGGGCCAATCAGGGTAAGGGGCATAATCACCGGATTCATGAGCCCCATGACCCGACCGTAGTTGGCAGCACCGAACAGCACCGCCAGCAGTGACCCCCAGACCGGCAGCATGCCGCCGGCAGCGAGGCCAAGGCTCGCACTGCCAATGACCAGGCCGGTGTAGGTTTCACTCACCAGATAACAGGACACACCCGACAGCACTAACACCATAGACGCCGCCAATGCGGCACGCAGGTCAAGGCGATCCGCGATAGCGCCAAAGCTGAGCTTGCCGACAATGCCCGCCAGAGCGATCACCGAGACGAGAAATGCGGCGCGCTCAGCCGCGGCACCAACGCCCAGCGCAAAGGGGACGAGGTTTGCCAACAGTGCCGAATACACGCCAAACAGCAGCCCCATCGCCATTGCCACCAGCCAGAAATTCCGGTCGCGCAGCAACGCAGAAGTCGACAGCGGCGATGGCACAAACGCCGGCCCCGAAGGTGGTGCATCGCCATCCGGATGCAAGCCGCGGTCTGCAGGGCGGTTGGACACCAGCCACACCGCGGGCAGTGTGACCAGCAGCGTACCCACGCCGAGAATGCGCAGCGCATTGCGCCACTCATAACTGTCAATCAGCCACTGCACCAGCGGCGGGAACACAAAGCCACCCACCGACGTACCGACTGCGGCCACGCCCAGTGCCATTCCGCGACGGCGCGTGAACCAGCGGGCGAGGAGGGTTGAGGTTGTCAGCGGGCCGAGCAGGTTGATACCCAGGACCATCAACCCGGCATAGACCAGCGGCACCTGCCAGCTGGCCGTGGTCACTGAAAGCAGCACATAACCCAGCGCCAGACCCAGCGCACCCAGCAACATCATGCCGCGCAGTGAGCCGCGGTCTATGAGCCCGCCGAGAAACGGCGAAATCACACCACCCGCCAGCGTCATGCCCGTCATGCCGAGCATCATGGTCATACGGCTGGCATTGAAAGCCTCCCCCAGCGGTACCGCCACCACGCTGTAGGAATACATGATACTGCCATTGCTGACCATCAATACCAGAAAGGCAACACCGACCAGCCACCAACCGTAGAACATCATTGCGCTCCGCTTACAGGGGCATGTACTCGCCGCCATTGACGTCGAGCGCAGCACCGGTCACCACACGCGCATAGTCGGACCCAAGAAACACGGCGGCCTTGGCACAGTCGCCATCGTCCGGAATATGGCCCAGCGGAATACTGCGCGTGACCTCGGCCATGAGCTCTTCCTTGCTGCGGCCTGAAGCCTGGGATTGCCAGTCGAAATAGCCCTCTACCGCAGGGCCCCACATCCAGCCCATATGACAGCTGTTGACGCGAATATTGTCGCCACCCAGCTCCAGGGCAAGGTGCTTGGTTGCCGCGCGCAACGCGGACTTGGACGCACCGTAGCCCCCCTGGGTGGCCAGCGGCTTGTGCTCCACCATGGTCGCAATCATGACGATGGCGCCACCACCGCCAGCACGCATATGGGGAATACAGGCCTGGGTCAGTTGCATGGTGCCAAAGAAATTCACCTCCATACTGCGCCGCCAGCCATTCAGGTCAGCCTCGGCGATCGGTTCAAAGCTGCCCGGGTCGTAGGCGCTATTGAACAGGACATCAATACGCCCAAATGCCTCTACGGTGGCATCGGCCAGCGCCTTGCACTGTGCCTCATCGGCAATATCCGTCACGACCTTGAGTACTGGGGTATTCAGGCCCAGCGCCTGAATCTCGGCTTCGGCGGTATCCAGTTTGGCCGGAGTGCGCGCCGCCAGCACCACAGCACTGGCGCCCTCCCGGGCCGCCAGGGTGGACAATTCCTGACCCAGCCCGGGGCCAATTCCTGAGACGATAACGACCTTGTCTTGCAGCAGCATGAGACTTTCCCTCTGTTGTTATATGACGACGCGCTTTCCGCAGCCGCACCATTCTGGCAGGCATGAGGGGCAGAGCAAACGAAACCGGTGAGAGATTACCGGGCAGTGCAGCAGTTCGAACCGGGCCCCGCCGCTACCCCTTGGTCATGCGTATTGCAATGCAACCTGCGTCTGGCCGACGCAGTCACGCAGCTGCTGCAGCAGCTCATCGCTGGGGGTGACCGCCCAGCGCTCGCCCAGCCGGATACGCGCGCGACCGGCCGGCTGCTGGTACCACAAGGATACCGGGCAACGTCCGCCGCCCGCGGCGCCGAGAGCCTGCGCCAAACGGTCGGCAAGCGCATCGTCAAGGCTGGCCTGTGTCACTTCAATCGTCAGCTCGGCGGCGTGGGATTCGCGGATCGATTGCAGGCTATGTACATCCCGCGCACGCACCGACAGTCCACCAGAATAATCATCGTGGGCCACACTGCCCTCAACAATGACAATCTGGTCCTTCACCAACAAATCGCGCTTTTCACTCAGTGTTTCCGGGTAGACGGTAACCTCGATGCGCGCGCTGCGGTCGTCCAACTGCAGAATCGCCATGGTGTCACCGCGCTTGGTTTTCATGGTGCGGCTGGCCACGATGAGGCCGGCGAGCATCTGGCTGCCCTGCTTGTCGGCGCGCAAATCACCAATCAGCGTGGGCGCGAAACGCTTCAACTCTTCGGCGTACTCATCAATGGGGTGACCGGTAACGTACAGTCCCAGAGTGTCTTTCTCGCCACTGAGTCGCTCGCGCGCAGACCAGGGGCGCGCGGACCGAAACGCCGCGTACACATCGCCCGCCTCTTGGGACGCATCCGACACCACCTCGCCAAACAGGTCTGAAATGCCACATTCACGGTTGTTCGCGCTTTGCTCTGCTGTTTTCAAGGCGTCGTCCAGTGCCGCCAGCAGCACCCAGCGGTCGGTGTTCAGGCGATCGAATGCACCGGCACGAATCAAGGCCTCAATCGCCCGCCGATTGACCTTGCGCGGATCAGTGCGAGCACAGAAATCGAACAGGTCGCGAAACGGGCCGCCCTCGTCGCGCGCGCGCAGCAGGTTTTCCACCGGACCCTCGCCGAGCCCCTTGATCGCACCGAGGCCGTAGATGATCGCGTTTTGCGCATCAACGGTGAACATGTACTGCCCTTCGTTGACGTCCGGCAGCCGCAGCGCCAGCTGCATGGCGCGGCATTCCTCGACAAACACCACGATCTTGTCGGTGTTCTGCAGTTCCGAACTCATCACCGCCGCCATGAAATGCGCCGGGTAATGGGTTTTCAGCCAGGCTGTCTGGTAGGAGACCAGGGCATAGGCAGCGGAGTGCGATTTGTTGAAGCCATAGCCGGCAAATTTTTCCACCAGGTCAAAAATGCGGATTGCGAGTTCGCCATCGATGCCCTTGCTGCGGGCACCCTCCTCAAACACGGCGCGCTGCTTGGCCATTTCCTCGGGTTTCTTCTTGCCCATTGCGCGGCGCAGCAGGTCGGCCTCGCCCAGGCTGTAACCCGCCAGCTCCTGCGCAATCTGCATGACCTGCTCCTGGTAGAGAATAATGCCGTAGGTCGGCTCCAGAATGGGCTTGAGCAGCAGATGCTGGTACTCGCGGTCCGGGTAGGAAATTTTCTCGCGGCCGTGTTTGCGATTGATGAAGTTATCCACCATGCCCGACTGCAGCGGGCCCGGCCGGAACAGGGCCACCAGGGCAATGATGTCTTCAAAGCAGTCCGGCTTCAGGCGTTTGATCAGATCTTTCATACCGCGGGATTCCAACTGGAATACCGCGGTAGTTTCCGCCGCCTGTAGCAACCTGAAACTCGCTGCATCGTCCAGCGGAATCGCGCTGATATCCAGTGCAGCTTCACCCTGCTGCGCGCGCACGGCGTTAATCATGTGCACAGCCCAGTCGATGATCGTCAGGGTACGCAGGCCGAGAAAGTCGAACTTGACCAGGCCCGCGTCTTCCACGTCGCCCTTGTCGTACTGGGTTACCAGGCCACCGCCTGCTTCATCGCAGTACAGCGGCGAGAAATCCGTCAAGCGGGAAGGTGCTATCACCACGCCGCCGGCGTGTTTGCCCACGTTGCGCGTAATGCCTTCCAGTTGCACCGCCATGTCCCAGATTTCCAGTGCCTGGGTATCCTCGGCGAGAAAGTCCCGCAGCACTTCCTCCTGTTCCAGGGCTTTTTCCAGCGTCATCCCCACTTCAAACGGGATCATCTTGGACAGCTTGTCACCCAGGCTGTAGGGCTTGTTCTGCACCCGGGCGACGTCGCGCACGACAGCCTTCGCCGCCATAGTGCCAAAGGTAATGATCTGGGAGACGGCTTCCCGGCCGTAGGTATCGGCGACATAGTCGATCACCCGGTCGCGCCGATCCATACAGAAGTCGACGTCGAAGTCGGGCATGGACACCCGCTCCGGATTGAGAAAGCGTTCGAACAGCAGGTCGTACTGCAGCGGATCGAGATCGGTGATCTCCAGCGCATAGGCCACCAGCGAGCCGGCACCGGAGCCACGGCCAGGCCCCACGGGAATATCGTGCTGCTTGGCCCAGCGAATGAAGTCCATCACGATCAGGAAGTAGCCGGGGAAACCCATCTGGATGATGGTATCCAGCTCGAAATCGAGCCGCGCGCGATATTCCGCCTGCCGCTCGTGGAAGCTGTCGCTCGACGGGTCGAAAAGCCGCGCCAGGCGCTGGTCCAGCCCCTCGTGAGACAACTGCCGAAAATAGGCATCCATAGTCAGACCGGCGGGCACCGGATAGTCCGGGAGATAGGGCTTGCCCAATTCCAGCACCAGGTTGCAGCGCCGGGCTATCTCCACGGAGTTCTGCAAGGCCTCCGGTATGTCGGCAAACAGCTCTGCCATTTCCGCCGGGGAGCGCAGGTACTGCTGGTCGGTGTAGGCGCGTACGCGGCGCGGATCATCGAGGGTGCGCCCCTCGCGGATGGAAACACGCGCCTCGTGCGCCTCGAATTCGCTGGCGTCAAGAAAACGCACATCGTTGGTGGCCACAACCGGGCAGGCGAGGCGCCCGGCTAGGTCGACGGCCGCATGCAGGTGCGACTCATCACCTTCACGCCCGGTGCGATGCAGCTCCAAGTAAAACCGACCCGGGTACAGGGTCATCCAGTGGGCCGCACGCGCCTCGGCCTGCGCTGCCCGACCGGCCAGCAGTGCCTGGCCCACGTCCCCTGCCGCACCGCAGGACAGGGCAATAATCCCCTCGCTGCGTTCTGCCAGCCAGGCTTTATGCACATAGGGCTCGCCGAGGTACTGGCCTTCAGTATAGGCGCGGGAAATCAGCACCGTGAGGTTGCGGTAACCCGCATCGTTCATCGCCAGCAGGCACAGTGGGTAGGCGCGCTCCGGGTCATCCTCGTCGAGAACACGCAGGTCCACGCCAAAAATCGGCTTTATACCGGTGCCCAGCGCTGCCTTGTACACCTTCACCAGCGCGTAGAAATTGCAGCAGTCGGTCACTGCCACCGCAGCCATGCCCAGTGTCGCCACGCGCTCGACAAGCGGCTTGACGCGGACCATGCCGTCAACCAGGGAGTATTCAGTGTGCAGCCGGAGATGTACGAAATCGCTCATGGGGCAAGTTTACCCCCGGTGCGTCTCCGGCAACAGGTTTTTGACCGGCGCGAAGCTGCGACGGTGCACCGGAGACACCCCCAGCTGCCGCAATGCCTGCAAATGCTGCGCTGTGGGGTAGCCTTTGTGGCTGGCGAAACCGTAGCCCGGATAGCACCTGTCGAGATCCGTGAGCTCGGCATCCCGCTGCACCTTGGCCAGGATCGAGGCCGCGGCAATTGCCGCGACACTGTCGTCACCGCCGATCACGGCCAGTGCCGGATAGGACCAGACCGGCAGGCGGTTGCCATCAACCAGTACACCCACGGGCTGGGGCTGCAGCGCTTCGACCGCGCGGCGCATGGCCAGCAGGGACGCCTGCAGCACGTTCAGACTGTCGATTTCGGCCACTGACGCTCGCCCAATCGCCCAGGCCACGGCCTGTTCGCGGATCTGCACGGCCAGGACTTCCCGACGCTTCGCACTCAGCTTTTTGGAGTCACGCAGGCCGGCCACGGGATTGGCCGGGTCGAGAATCACCGCCGCTGCGACCACGTCGCCCGCCAGCGGCCCGCGGCCAACTTCGTCAACACCGGCCACGCCGGGGGTATTCGGGTCTATACCCGGCAGATCGGTCATCGTGCGCGGTCGCTCAGCAGAGCCTCTATCGCATCCGCGCAGCGTTCGCCGAAACCGAGCGCCAGAGACTGGTGGATCGCGGCGAACGCCTGGCGTTGCTCAGCGGCCACCTTGGCGTTGTACAACAGCGGCTGCACGGCCGCCACCAGGCGCGACGGCGTTGCATCCGCCTGGATAACCTCTGGTACCAGCGCCCGCCCTGCGAGAATATTGGGCAAGGCGGCAAAGGGAATGCGCACCAGCCGCGACACCAGTGCCCAACTCAGGGGCGCCATGCGGTAGGCGACGGCCATCGGCCGCTGTACCAGCAGGGCCTCCAGCGTGGCCGTCCCCGAGGCCAGCAACACCGCGTCCGCCGCTGCCATAACGTCCCGGGAGCGCCCCTGCACCAGCGTGAGTGGGAGATTTGGCGCCTGTTGCAACAAGCTGGCAATCTGCGCCTCGCGCTCTACATTGGCTGCTGGCAGGGCAAAGCGCAGCTCCGGATCCGCCGCCGCCAGTCGCCGCGCCACCTCGAGAAACAGCGGTGTCAACGCGGCCACCTCGCCACTGCGGCTGCCCGGCAGCAGGGCCAGCAGGCGCCCCTCCTCTGCCAGTCCCAGCGCGCGCCGGGCGTGCTCCCGCTCAGTGAATAAAGGAATCTCGTCCGCCAGCGGATGGCCGACAAAGTCAGCGCCAATACCGTGCTGGTGGTAAATAGCGGTTTCAAAGGGAAACAGGCACAACATGCGGTCCACCGCCCGGCGAATGGTGCGGATACGCCCCTGCCGCCACGCCCATACCGAAGGGCTGACCAGATGCACCGTTTTAATACCGGCGCGGCGCAGCCTGGCCTCCAGACGCAGGCAGAAATCGGGAGAATCGATGCCGATGAAAACGTCCGGGGGATTGGCCAGGAAGTGCTGATAGACGCTGCGTCGAATGCGCAGCAATTCCGGCAGACGCTTGAGGGGCTCAACGAAACCCATGACCGAGAGGCGGTCCATCGGGAACAGGCTGTGCAGACCCTGCGCCTGCATCAACGGCCCGCCGATACCCTCAACCTGTAAATCCGGGTAACGACGCCGCAGGGCTGAGAGAAGACGTGAGCCCAGGATATCGCCGGACGCCTCGCCAGCGAGTATGCCAACGCGCAGGCGACTGCCCGCCACTAGCGGACGATGCCGCGCTCCGAGGCGCGTATGGAGTCAATCATTACCTGCACCTCGGGCGTGTCGCGCAGCATGGTCTCCAGGCGCTGTATCGCCAGCTCCAGGGTCAAACCCTGCCGATAAACGATCTTGAAAGCACGCCGCAGCTGACTGATGGCCTCGGAGGAAAAACCGCGGCGGCGCAGCCCCTCGATATTGATGGTCTTGGCTTCTGCAGGGGCGCCACTGACCGTGACATAGGCCGGCACATCCTTGCCTATCGCCGTGCCCATGCCGCTGAAACTGTGCGCGCCAATCTTGCAGAACTGATGCACCAGCGTGTAGCCGCTGAGGATGGCCCAGTCGCCCACCTTGACGTGGCCCGCAAGCGCCGTGTTATTCACCAGGATCGTGTGGTTGCCGATACAGGAGTCATGGCCGATGTGCACATACGCCATGATGAGATTGTTGTTGCCAATCGTCGTTTCCGCCCGGTCCTGCACCGTGCCACGGTGAATCGTCACATTCTCGCGAATGATGTTGTTGTCACCAATCACCAGGTAGGTGGGCTCATCGCGGTATTTGAGATCCGGGGTCGCCTCGCCAATCGTCGAGAACTGGTAGATGTGGTTACCCGCGCCTATCCGCGTGGGACCTTTGATCACCACATGCGATTCTATCTTGCAGCCCGGGCCAATCTCAACGCCGGGACCTATCAGCGTCCAGGGGCCAACCTCAACGTCGTCGGCAACGGTGGCTGAGGGGTCTACGATGGCCTGGCTGTGAATCATGACTCAGCGATCGGCACAGAGAATCGTGGCCTGTCTCTTATACACATCTGACGCTGCCGACGAATAGAG
>OJHH01000501.1_pt1 | contig 13071 bp, 10 predicted proteins | sample 1594911 | NCBI WGS metagenome assembly OJHH01 (sample SAMN05416787, study PRJEB24817) | seawater metagenome | isolation source: Sea water | place: Canada:Atlantic | collected 2013-11
CACCTCTCTATTCGTCGGCAGCGTCAGATGTGTATAAGAGACAGGTGCTACGCTCCACGCGGCAGAATTTGCGGGTGTCCGTGAGGTTCACGGTAGCATTGCGCCGGGGCAGGTGGCTGATCTGGTACTGTTGGAAGCCAACCCGCTCACGGACATCGCTCATACCCGACGCGTCACAGGGGTGTTTTTCGCCGGGCATCATTACGACGACAGGGCTTTGCGTGCACTGCATGATTTCGCTGGGGGGCAGGCGGTCAGCCCAAGAGCAAACCTGCGCCTGCTGTGGGACCTGCTGGCCAGTCCGTTAATGCGCAGGCAGTTGGCGGACTGAATAACGGTGAACTCAGGCGCGCGCTTCAGAGCGAGTGGCAACAATTGGTGCCCCCCTTGTGACGATTATGGTGTGCTCATACTGGGCGGAGCGATTGAGGGGGTGCCCGATCAGGGTCCAGCCATCCTCACCTTCGGTAACGAAAGTGCTTCTGGTCGATAGAAATGGTTCTATCGCAATCACCTGGCCCAGCCCAAGTCGACGGGAGTCGTGCCGATCAAAGAAGCCCACTATGTCTTCCGGCTCCTCGTGAAGACTCCTGCCGATACCGTGGCCAGCCAGGTTTCTGATCACCTTGAAACCATGGGCTTTGGCGGTTCGTTGAATAGCCTTGCCAATTCTATTGATTGGTACACCGGCGGTGGCTGCGACCATAGCGTGTTCCAGCGCCTGCTGCGTTGCATGGCATAACCGAGTCTTCATGGGCGAACCAGGAGGAACCACCATCGTGCCCCCGGTATCAGCGAAATAGCCACCCTTTTCTGCAGAGACATCAACGTTCACGATATCTCCGGTCTGAATGACACGAGCACCCGGAATGCCATGAGCAGCCTCTTCATTCACGCTGATGCAAGTCGCGCCCGGGAACCCGTAGGTAACCCGGGGGGCCGAACGAGCCTCGTACTTGTCCAGCAATGCAGCGCCCAGCTCATCTAACTCGGCAGTCGTCATTCCGGGCTCTATGGCCTGTAGCATCTGATCTCGAATTCGCGCAACGATGCGACCGGTTTCGAGTATGCCGTCCACATCCTGCTGGCTTTCAACTGTCATACGATTTTCTCTATGTTTTTTCAAAGCGGCAACGCGTACAACTAGAGTACGAACGCCTTGCTCGCCGGTTTGATGAAGTTGGCGGATTTTCTGGGCAAGCGAAAAAGGTGACAGCTTTACCAAATCCGCGTGCAGAGACTTGTTGTGCCCTTTTTAGCTTCAAGGACGCTATGTTGGTTTTTCTTCTCTAACAAGCATGTTTATGAATTTTTCAAATCGCTTTTGTCTAGTTTCAGATTTCTTTGCACTTGTTAAGCCGTATGCGATAACAAAACGACTCGATTTACTAAGTGTTTCAAAAAACAGTTTTGCTCTCGGCTGGTCTTCCAGTGCGGCTAAGAAATCTGCGGGCACTTCCATTTCACTCACCGCATACGCGTTTTCCCAACGACCGTCAGCTTTCGCTGCACGAACATGCACTAGCCCAGCTTCCTTCATCCGCTCTTCGGTTATCAAGCGTTCAACATGCTCTGTGTTCCTTTTAGACCAGCTGCTTCGTGCGGTTCTGGGCGTTATGCGCTGAAGGTAGGCTTGATCGTCAATTGACTTCTTTACGCCGTCAATCCAGCCCCAGCATAAAGTCTCCATCACTACATCATTCCAGCTAACACTTGGAACCCCTGTGTTTTTCTTGAATATCTTTACCCACAGCTCACTTTCGGTGGCGTGATTCACCTTCAACCACCGACCGAGATCTTTCGGCGATTCAAAACTCATGATTTTCGCTGGATCGGGTTCAGGCACTATCCTGGATACTCTTCGGAATAGCGCCAATCTGTCAGGTGCTGCTTGATAGCAGTCAACATGAAGTTCTTTTTATTCAACATTGTATATCACCGGTGTCTTTCCCTTCCAAGTGTGCCAGACGGTGTCACCTGTAATGAGGTCAGCCATGAAGTCACTCACGTTGATTCGACTGCTCTTCCCCGAATTGAAGATGGCACTTCTGATAGGTGACGGATGTATCTCATATTGCGAAACGGCGACTTCATCGACCAAACTGTCGGGGCGAACAGCAACCCATTCTATACTCGCATCGTCCGCGCCCACCTGCCTGCGCAGGTATTCAGCGGCATGCTCATTGTCCGAATGCGGCGGAACCAACAAGCGGATCAGACCGACAACCCATTTTTCCGTCAACGAGACGGATTCCCCCATATCATTATTGCTACAACCTGTTGAGTTCATGAGAACAAATTTGACTGGAGTCACGGGCGCATTCGCCTTGATCGCCTCGCATAAACGCCGTGTAGCATCGGTCACCAGCCGCCGAGGCTTCCCATAAATTCCCTTGAAGCTCAACGTATGACCTAGGCACGAAGCAATAGCCTCGCATCCGCTCACATGCTGGATGAGTTCCGCATCGCTCAGGTCAAGCACCGCAGCATGCACCACGGACAGACGTTCATGCGCCCCTACAGCTTTGATCAAGATCTCGGGTGCCCTCACGATTACACGCACTGTAACTCCGCGGTCCAGCAACTGCCGCACGAGCAACCGTCCTGTGGCACCGCTTGCCCCAACGACCAAGACCATCATGTTATCAGGCCCTTCCTTTTCGTGTTGTGCATAACGCCGCAATCACCCGCCTGTCGGGTTCATTGCCTTGTTCGAAGTGAATTTCAGGCGCAATACCTGCTGGCCAGTAGGCTCATGCAGCTTCTCCTCCAGATGTTTAAATCCATACCTTGAGTAAAACTGACGGCCGATTGTATTTTCCTTAAATACCTCAACTTCAAGCTCACCATAAATATCTTGCGCCTTGTCCATGAGTGCTTTACCGAACCCCTGCCCATGAAACTCCGGCTGCAGAAATATTGCTCCAAGTTCGTTACCCATCAATGCAATGAAGCCTTTTACTTCACCGTCGATCTGTACGACCCAAGTATCTGTATTGGGTAGATATATCTCTTCTACATTTCTCCGTTCCTGGGCTATAACATCATTGGTCATAAATGGATGGGCTAACCGAGTTGCAACTTCCCATGAGGAGAGTACTGCATCTAAATCTGCGCAGCCGCGCAGGGCTGCCATCAGCTGGCCGTCAGTACCAAAATCGGCTCGGTGGTGACCTGATTGGTTAGATCAGGGTGTCCACTGAACCGTAGGAGCTCCGTTTTCCGTTTTAACAAATTGTTATACGCTTCCTTCCGATTCTACAACTAAGATTCTTGCTTCGCCGACAGGATGCGCAACATGCTCAGTTCCAATAGAAGCATAAAATATATCACCCGCTTCCAGGACTACTGATTGCTCAACTCCATTTTCTTTAAACAACATTTCGACAGTGCCATCTAAAACAACAAACACTTCCTCGCCATCATTTACATGCCACTTGTACGGCTGATCAGTCCAATGCAAGCGCGTCGTAATACCGTTCATATTTGCGATGTCTTTTGCACCCCAAGCGCGTTCAGATTTGAATTCTTTACTTTTAATTATCTCCACGATACTTCCAAGTCATGAATAGCGTATAAGAACGAATTATACCGCCCATGCCGTATAGCGCTCTTCCTGTTAATCCCATCACCGCACCCCAAAGCCTCCGGAAACCTGGATACAAACCAATCACCTACACAGCCCCCTACAGCCCCCTCGTACATAAGCGGCCAAATTCTCTCTCACGGGTTATACCACACGCCTGCGGGCCGGCCACAACACGCCCTGCGGCGGCTGGGCCACCTAGCGCTGCGGGCTACCGTCGATGCTCTAACGGCTGACTCTTGCTCTATAGGTGGAGTACGACAGGGCGAGCAACAGGCAGATGCAGGCCGGAATGGCGAGCGCGACAAAACCCAGGGCCGCAAACAAGACGGCCCCCAGAGTGCCGCCCGCAATGAAGCCGACAATTATCAACAAGAACAATGTTGCCTTGCGACTATCGAATTCCTCTCGCCGCAATCTGGCGCCGAGCATAATCCCCAGGTCGGTGAAAATACCGGTGACGTGGGTGGTTCGGACCACCGCGCCGCTATAGGTGGTCGCCAGAGCATTCTGCAGCCCGCAGGCGATAGAGGCCAGATAGTGACCGGGCGATGCCCCCTGGGTCAGGAAGAAGATAGAGCCAAACAGCAATGCCGCTTCCAGGCAGAGTAGGCCGCTGTAGTTATGCCCCAATTTCAGAGCGCCACTGCGCAGGAAATAGCCGGATATCACTGCACCTGCAAGGAAGCTCACCAGAATCATCAGTAAGTGCAGCGCGGCAAAAAAGCTGGTGTTCACCAGCCCAGTGCCGAGGAGCGTCGCTGTGCCCGACAAGTGGGAAATGGATTGGTGCTGGAAGCCCAACAAGCCAATGGCGTTCACCAGACCTGCCACGAGTGCCAGGACAAACGCGCCATACTCAACCCACCTGGGCAACTTGGTAATCACATAACCCCCCAATGCAGCGAGTGCTGAAAAAACACGTTCGGGTGCAGGCCAGGAGCCGGTGCTCAGACCTGACCAGTTCACCCCTTTATAACAAAAACAGCTAGAACAAGCGCCAACCAGTCCTTTGCCGGCCACTGGTTTCCCGACTACTATCTGCCAACTTTCGCGGAGACAACATCATGATATGGCAGGGCTGGCTTTCACTGGGTTTGGTGGGGGCGGTGCTCGCCCTGCTCATTGCCACCCGGCTGCGCCCCCACGTGGTCATGTTGACTGCTCTGACTGTGCTGGTTACCACCGGCGTGCTGAATGCCAGCCAGGCATTGGCGGGGTTCGCCAATGAGGGGCTCGCCACGGTCGCGGCCATGTTCGTGGTGGCCGGCGGCATTCAGGCCTCCGGCGGAGCGGAGCTGATTGTGCAGCGACTGCTGGGCCGGCCCGCCAGCACCCGCGGCGCAATGCTCCGGCTGTTCGCACCCGTGGCGCTGCTCAGCGCTTTTCTCAACAACACGCCTATCGTCGCCACCATGATCCCGGCCGTGAACAGCTGGTCGCGGCGTATCGGTGTGGCGCCGTCCAAACTGATGATTCCCCTGAGCTATGCGGCCATCCTCGGCGGCACTCTAACGCTGGTGGGCACCAGCACCAATCTGGTTGTGAACGGGCAGTATCGCAGCCTGACGGGTAGCGAAGGTTTCTCCTTGTTTGCGATCACGGCAGTCGGCCTGCCCGTCGCCCTGGCGGGTGCGGCATTCATGTGGCTGTTCTTTGCCCGTTGGCTGCCGGAGCAGCGGGACGACGCGCCCTTTGCCAACCTTCGCGAGTTCACGCTGGAGGTGGCGGTCGCTGTGGGCGGCCCCCTGGCGGGCAAAACCGTTGAACAGGCGCGGTTGCGACATCTGGTACGCGTCTATCTGGCTGAGGTGGAGCGTGAGGGGCGGATTATTTCACCCGTAGGCCCGGAAGAGATGCTTTGCGGCGGCGACCGGCTGGTCTTCGCTGGCGACACCGACGCCATTGCGGATTTGCTGCGCATCAACGGCATTGAGCCTTCCACGCAGGCCGCCGGGCTGCAGCCATCGCAGAACCCCACTGAAAGGCGCCTGGTGGAAGTGGTGGTATCGCCGCACTGCGCGGCTGTGGGCCAGGCCATTCGCGATGCACAATTTCGCGATCGCTACGGTGCCGCCGTGTTGGCGGTGGCGCGCAATGGCGAACGCGTGCGCGGCAACCTGGGCAGCACCGAATTGACGGCGGGCGATACGCTACTGCTGGAGGCGGGCCCGGATTTCGTTACCCGACAGCGCCACAGCCGCGATTTCCTCCTGGTGAACGACCTCGCCACTGAACCACCGCGTCACCACCGCCTCTATCTCGCCTGGTTTATCCTGTTAGCCGTGGTGGTGGCTGCCGGCACCGGTTTAACCAGCATGCTCAATGCGGCACTGATCGGCGCGCTACTCATGCTCCTCACCGGGTGCTGCTCACTGGAGCAGGCAGAGCGCAGCCTGGACATGGGGGTGTTGCTCACCATAGGCGCATCATTCGCGCTGGGGGCCGCTCTGGAGCAATCTGGCGCGGCGTTGGTACTGGCGCAGGGGTTGATCACTCTGGGGGGCGACAGGCCATGGCTGCTGCTGATGCTCACCTACTTCACCGTGTCACTGCTCACCGAAGTCATCACCAACAACGCCGCTGCCATTCTCATGCTGCCTATTGCTCTCAGCATCACCGCGAGCGCAGGGCTTGACCCAACGCCTTTTGTACTGGCGATCATGATGGCGGCCTCGGCCAGTTTCGCCACACCGCTGGGCTACCAGACCAACCTCATGGTATACGGCCCGGGGGGTTACCGTTTCACTGATTTTCTGCGTGTGGGCGTGCCCATGAACCTGTTTATTGGGGCCGTCACACTGAGCGTGCTGTTACTCGGCTGGCCGCTGCAGGCGGGAGCTGCATAGAGCACTATGGCGACGGGCCTTCCCTGCATTGCATCCCGCAGGGTGAGCGGTGAGAATGCAAGCACACGCAACACCGCGCAATGGCGCCTGCAAGAGGGCCTGTGCCATGAACCAGCAGACGGCAGACATCGTGATCGTGGGTGGCGGGGGCGCCGGCCTGCGCGCTGCGATCGCCGCAGCGGAGACCAACCCCGGCCTCGACATCCTGCTGCTTTCCAAGGTGTACCCGATGCGCAGCCACACCGTGGCGGCGGAGGGCGGCTGCGCTGGCGTCATTCAGCCACACGACAGCGTGGATGCGCATTTTGACGACACTGTAGCGGGGGGCGACTGGCTCTGCGACCAGGACGTAGTCGACTATTTCGTGCGCCACGCCACCGAGGAAAACCTGCGCCTGGAACACTGGGGCTGCCCCTGGAGCCGCAAGCCGGACGGCAGCATCAACGTGCGCGCTTTCGGCGGCATGCAGATAGAGCGCACCTGGTTTGCCGCCGACAAGACCGGTTTCCATATTCTGCACACCCTGTTCCAGACCTCGCTCCAGTACCCGGCCATTCGTCGCTGCGACGAGTATTTCTGCACCGACCTGCTGGTGGAGGACGGCCACTGCGGCGGTCTGCTGGCTATCGACATGCGCAGCGGAGAGCAGACATTCATTGCCGCCCCCGCCGTCATTCTCGCTACCGGGGGCGCAGCTCGGGTCTACCGCTACAACACCAACGGTGGCATTGTGACCGGCGATGGCATGGCGCTGGCCTACCGCCAGGGCGTGCCCCTGCGCGACATGGAGTTTGTGCAGTACCACCCCACCGGCCTGCCTGGCTCCGGCATTCTGATTACCGAGGCGGCGCGTGGCGAGGGTGGCGTACTCACCAACCGCGATGGCTACCGCTACCTGCAGGATTATGGCCTGGGCCCGGAAACCGCACTGGGCCGCCCGCAGAACAAGCAGATGGAGCTGGGCCCTCGCGACCGCCTCAGCCAGGCGTTCTGGCACGAACAGCAGGCCGGCCGTACCGTGGCCACCGAGCGAGGCGACGCGGTGTATCTGGACCTGCGCCACCTCGGCGAACAGCATATTCAGGAACGACTGCCCTTCATTCGCGATCTCGCACGCACCTACGTCAACGTGGACGCGGTGCGCGAACCGATTCCGGTGCGACCCACGGCCCACTACACCATGGGTGGCATCCAAACTGACCGTCATACCGCCACTTGCCTGCCCGGGCTCTATGCGGTGGGCGAGTGCGCCAGCGTCGGCCTGCATGGCGCCAACCGGTTGGGGTCCAACTCATTGGCGGAGCTGAGCGTGTTCGGCCGCCTGGCCGGGGAACAGGCGGCCGATCGTGCGGCGCAGGGGCATGCGGTGAATCCATGCGTGCTGCGCCAGCAGGCCGAGACGCGCGCGGCCGAACGGGAAACCCTGCGCACGGCAAACGGCACGGAGCGCCTGGCGGTGCTGCGGGATGAAATGGCTGCGGCGATGGAAGCCGGCATCGGTATATTCCGTACCCCCGCGACCATGGCCACCACCGTCGGGAAAATTGCCGAACTCAAGGCGCGCTACCAACAACTCGGCCTCCGCGACCGCAGCCACGCCTTCAACACGGAATGGTTACAGGCCATAGAGCTCGGCTTTCTACTGGACGTGGCGGAAGCCATGAGCCACGCGGCGCTCGCCCGTCGGGAGTCCCGCGGCAGCCACCAGCGTCCGGAGGATTTCCCGCTGCGGGACGACGCGAGCTTCCTCCGCCACAGCCTGGCTCAACAACAGCGTGGCGGCGCACCCGACATCAACTGGCAGGACGTGGTCATTACCCGCTCGGCGCCGGGTGAACGGCACTATGGCGGCAAGGCGGCCGGGGAGACGGGCAGGTGAACGACACTCTCGAACTGGTAGTCACGCGCTATCTCCCTGAGGAGGACACGCAGCCCCGGGAGCAAAGCTACACGGTGCCCTATGGGGAAGACATGTCCGTGCTGGACGCGCTCAACTACATCAAAGACGAGCTGGACCCGTCCCTGAGCCACCGCTGGTCCTGCCGCATGGCGATTTGCGGCAGCTGTGGCGTGATGGTGAACGGGGAGCCGAAACTGTCCTGCAACACGTTCCTGCGCGACTACCGTAAGGTGGGGGTGGTGAGGGTGCGCGCGCTCGACAACCTGCCAGTAGAGCGAGACCTGATAGCGGACATCAGCGGTGTGGTCGAGCATATTGAGGCGGTGAAGCCGTGGCTGATACGCCACAGTCCTGCACCTGCCACTGAAGCGCACACACAAACGCCGACACAGATGGCGCGCTATCACGCCTTCAGCCAGTGCATCAATTGCGCGCTGTGCTATGCCGCTTGCCCGCAGTTCGGGCGCAACCCCGACTTCTTGGGCCCAGCCGCGCTGACCCTGGCGCAGCGCTATAACCTCGACTCCCGAGATGAAGGCAAGGAACAGCGCATGCCCTGGCTGAACGCCGCCGAAGGCGTGTGGAGCTGTACCTTCGTCGGCTACTGCTCGGAAGTCTGCCCCAAGGATGTCGACCCCGCGTCAGCCATCAACCGTGGCAAGGTGGCGTCGGACATCAACTACGGCGTGAACCTGTTGCGCGGGTTGCGAGGCAAAGACAACGCCTGAGCTGCAGTAATCCTCTCTCCCTCACGCTTGCGCTGATGCAGCGCAGCCCGCAAACGTTATTGCAAATCTAAATGATAATACATATCATTTATGAAATTGCGATGGCAGTGGTCGCGGCGTCTACCAGTCGACATCAACGAGGGGGTTCAATGAAAGCGGTTTCGGGCGAACAGTGGCTGACAGGGGCGTTGTTACTGGCCTTGTGCCAGAGCACAGCCGTAGCAGCAGAGGAAAACACACCGGCGCTGGAAGAACTGGTGGTCTACGGCGCAGGTTACCGCACTACCGGAACCAAGTCGGACCTGCTGCCCATGGATGCACCGATGAGCTACGAAATCTACGATGGCGAGCTGCTTGCGCGCCGCCAGGTGGACACCGTCAACGAGGCGCTGCGCTATGTGCCCGGGGTGACGCCGGAGAATCGCGGCACGGTCACCATCTTCGACCAGTACACCATCCGCGGCTTTGACAGCTACTACAACTACTACGATGGCCTGCCCCTGCAATACAACAACCTGTGGAACCTCGTTCCGCAGGTGGACGCTTTCGCCACCGAGACAATCGAGATACTCAAAGGCCCCACCTCGGTACTGTACGGCTCGGCACCGCCCGGCGGCATGGTCAACCAGACTGCCAAGCAACCCCTGGGAGAACAGCAAACCCTGTTGCGACTGCGCAGCGGCAGCAGTGACCTGCGCGAGATAGGGCTGGACACCACCGGGCCGGCCAGCGACAGCGTGAACTACCGCCTCATCGCCCTGTGGCGGGAAAGCGATGGACAGCAGGTCACCACGGAAGAGGAGCGCCGCACGCTGGCGCCTTCCCTGACCTGGGACATCTCCTCGCGCACACGCCTCAACGTCAACCTCTATTATCAGGACGACCCGGCCCTGGTGCCCTCGACACCGCTGCCTGCGCTGGGCACGCTGTATCGCGCAGACTACGGGCGTTTGGGCGCCGATGCATTCGCCGGGGATCGTGCCTGGTCGGGCATGGAGCGCGAAGTCACTCTGTTGGGTTACAAACTTGACCACGCATTCAACGACCAGTGGTCCTTCCTGCAGAACTTCCGCTATACGGATGCCGAGGCCCTGCAGAAAAATACCTACAACTACGGGCTGCAAGCCGATGGCCGCACGCTGACCCGCAGCGCCTACTTCACAGACGAAGCACAAGAGGGTTTCGCGGTAGACAACCAGCTGGCCTGGAGCACGAAACTTGCGGGCGCCTCCCACCGTGTGCTGCTCGGCATTGAATACCGCGAGCTGGATTCCGACATTCGCTACGGCGACACGCTGGGTTTTGCTACGCCCGCCATTGACCTGGCTGCACCCAACCACAGCCTGTTCGACCCCGCGAGCCTGCCTTTGGACAGCTATACCGAACGCCACCGTATCGAACAAGAGCAAGTGGGCGTGTACCTGCAGGATGAAATTCGCTGGCAGGCGCTGACGGTGGTGGCCGGCCTGCGCTGGGACGATTACGAGAGCAGTGATGTCGCCGAGAACAACTATCTGGGCTCTGCCTATGGCAGCACGACAAAGATCAACCAGGATGAAGTCAGCGGCCGCCTCGCCGCCATGCTCCACCTGAACGGTGGCTGGGCACCCTACCTGAACTACTCCGAATCCTTCGAACCCACCTCCGGCCAGGATTCCCTCAGCGGCCAGGCCTTTGAGCCGACTACAGCGGAGCAGCTGGAAGCGGGTGTGAAGTATCAGGCGACAGACCGCGACCTCACCCTGACTGCTGCATGGTTCGACCTGCGCAAGCAGAATGTGGTGGTGAACACCCCTGACTTCATGCAGTACACCCAGAACGGCGAAGTGAAGTCAGAAGGGGTAGAACTGGCCCTGAACACCCGACTCGGGCAGCAGTGGACACTGGACGCTACCGCCACCTGGCTGGATGTTGCGGTCACCGATAACCCCCTGAACCCGGCGCTGGTGGGCAACACGCCGGTGTGGGTCGCAAACCATCAGGCGGCACTGTGGCTGGGCTGGGAGCCGTTGCCATCGCTGGTATTCAACGCCGGCGTTCGCTACGTGGGCGAAAGCCAGCTGGACGCGGCCAACACCGACACCCTGCCGTCCTACACGCTCTACGATCTGGTGGTTTCCTGGGCCATCGACGACACCTGGGAGCTGGGCCTGAGCGCCACCAACCTCACCGACGAAACCTACGTGGGCGCCTGCTATGACGCCAGCAACTGCTGGATGGGTGTCGAGCGCCGCGTGGAAGCGGTGCTCAACGCGCGCTTCTAACGCCGTGCGTCGCTGGGTGTTCAAACTGCACAGCGCGCTGGCACTGCTGGCGCTGCTGCCGCTGTTGCTGATTGTACTGACCGGCAGCCTGCTGGTATTCAAGTTCGAAATCGACAGCCTGCTCATGCCGAGCCAGGTGCTGGTGCAGCCCCCCGGGGAAGCCCGGCGCCTGCCACAGGACGAGCTGATGGCGCGTATCAACCGCGCCCAGCCCGACTACGAGCTGGGCAGCTGGGAGCTGTTCGACGACGGCCGCACCGCTGACCGTGTGTACCTGATTCGGCGCGGCAGCGAGCAGTGGTTCAAGGCGCACCTGAACCCCTACAGCGGCGAGCTCCTGGACCAGCCAGCAGGGCTGCATCACGCCCTGACCGACTGGCTGCTTAACCTGCACTACACGCTGCTGCTGGATGGGCGTTTCGAGTCCGCTCCGCATCTGGGCCTGATCGTGGGTTTGCTGGCCGCCATCTGTCTGAGTGCCCTGGGCATTTCCGGGCTGATCCTCTACCGGCGTTTCTGGCGGCACTTCTTCAGCTTTCGCCGGGACCATCGGCCAATGGTGGTTACGCGCCAGCTGCATCGCCTGCTCGGCATCTGGAGCTCGCCAGTTCTGTTGCTGGTCGGCTTGACCGGACTCTACTTCAATGCCGTTGCCTACCTGGAGGAATCCGAGGAGCACACAGAAGGCGGGCACCACATCATGCAGGAGCGCCTTTACAACGACAGCCTGGATTTCGACGCGCTGCTGGCAGACAGCCGCCAGCAGATCAGTGGCTTCGAGCCCACCTACCTGCTGTTCCCCTTCGAGCCCGGTCAGGCCTTTACCGTGTTCGGTGCCGTGCCCGGCATGAGCATTCTGGCCAGCGAATACGGCTCCGCCGTGAGCTACGATGCGCACAGCGGTGAGGTCGAAGCGGCCTACGACCTGCGTGAGCAGCCGCTGCTGGCGCGCGCGGTCGACAGCTTCCGCAAGCTGCACTTCGGCCACTTTGCCGGCCTGCCATCGAAAATCATCTGGACGCTGGGTGGCCTGTGTATGGTCGCCATGCCGCTGACCGGCGTGGCGATGTGGTACAGCCGCAAGCGCCGGCAATGGACGCGACGGGTCACCGCCGTACAGCCCGCGTAGCAACGCGTCAGTCGTCAATCCCTGCGCACCATTCGCGACGCCGTGGCGCAAAAAGTCGCGGTAAAGAAGTGGCGATGAAGAAGATGCGGGGGAGCACAGGCTCTGCTACTGTCCCTCTACTGGCCGACACCAAAGGCACCCACATTGCCGGCAGCGTGCGTGAGCACCGCGGCAGCCTGCACACGCGTCGGACAGCAACCACGGCGTACAACCCATCCGCTTGGTGCGAGGTAGAGGCAATGCGTAAACCCTGGCAACCACAGCAGCCACGCGACTGGTGGCTGCACAACCCGGCCTACCGCCGCTATATGCTGCGGGAGGCCACCGCGCTGCCCCTGCTACTCTACACCCTGCTGTTGCTCGCCGGCATCTATCAGCTCGCGCGCGGGCCGGTTGCCTTCAGCGCCTGGCTCGCCTGGCTGCAAACACCGGCGATGCTCCTTCTGCAGGGCGTCGCCCTGGCCGCGGCGTTGCTGCACGCGGTCACCTGGGTGGCGCTGGTGCCAAAGATCCTGGTCATTGACAGCGACCGCCTGCGCATTGCCCCACGGCATGTGTTGCGCGCCCATCAGCTCGCTGCACTCTGTCTCTTATACACATCTCCGAGCCCACGAG